>Ga0315291_10001192_pt1 | contig 34687 bp, 49 predicted proteins | sample YL17G12_20_MG_FD_203070 | JGI IMG/M metagenome (GOLD analysis project Ga0315291, IMG submission 203070) | Sediment microbial communities from Yellowstone Lake, YNP, Wyoming, USA - YL17G12_20 | ecosystem: Environmental > Aquatic > Freshwater > Lake > Sediment | place: USA: Wyoming | collected...
TGGTATTAAAGGTATATTCTCTTAACAACATAAATTGCTCCATTTCGTACTTGCTTTCTGCCCCCTATGATTATCATTCCTACCAGTGGAATTAAATACAACGTAACGCTCACGAGGATGAGAATATTCACGAAAAACACCAGAATATTCCTGAACATCATCAAGTTCTTCTTCAACCCCATCAATGTTTTTGTTGACGGTTGGTGATGAAGGATCCCAGTAAAAGCGTGCGCTGAGCGAAATGTAGATTATAGCTTTGCTATTCACTGCATTTCTCCCTACGTATGAGTCGGTTTTGCCAGTGACTCTTTTACACGCCGTTCAATGAGGTCAATATCCTCTAAGTCCATCATGAACTCATGGTTTTTACTGATTCCTTCATCAGTTACACAAATCCAATCGGTTACCGTCAAACCGGCGTGCTCAATTGCCTTCTTGGCACAAGCTACCTGACATCCGTCCAGAGCCACAATTCTTTTAGCACCCCTGGCAGAATCCACCATACCATCGATATGTGCTGCAATACCTGCAAGACAATAGATGCGCCCCACTTTCTCAATATCGAGACTTACTGCCACCCGGTTGGCAATTTGCCCGCAGTTGGAACCACCTGAACAGGGAAGTAAGATAATATCTTCGGCGGTACATTCACACGTCTGCAGAGAATCCTCATGCTGTAAGTTGTCGTCCACAGCAAGAACCTCCTTCCTTGGATTTTATAGCATGTATAAACCCACACTGTACTGATACCTTCAAATTAGGTGATGCCCTTATTTCTTGTTTTTAAACGATCCATTAATTCCTTAGCTTTCCTCTGAGCTTCGCCTTCCCTGTCATCTGTCACGCTAACCCATGGGTTTGTGACTCGCCATGTTATCTTCCCGCTTAAGGGTGGTTCTGGATATGCTCCTATATCAGAGAGAGAGTAACCACGGAAGATTACCGGACTCTCCTGATAACAGGACCAGACAGCTTTCCTTATTAGTTCCGGATCACCTTCAAATTGCAGGTCGATGGCTGATATTTGTTTCCGAAACCGGTCAATCATCTCCATTGAAATGTTGAAAAGGAAAGGGTGCGGTGCGGAAGTACCGATGATACGTTTTTTATCGTCAACGCCGTTATGCAGTAGAGCTTTCATCGCCTCTCCGGTTGAATGCCCCTCGGATTCCGGTCCCCCAATAACAAGATAACGGATATTCGGATTCGCAACAATATTACAGATGATTTTTTCAAACCCGATATTTTCAGTCTGCACGGTACCCGATAGCGCAGCTCCGCTTTCGATACCTGTTCTGACGAGTCTTTCAAGTTCAGGTGGGATTTTATCCGCATCGCAGTTAAGGATTATCGCCACAGCTACTGGAGAGCGGTCATTTCCCCGGATATACCGCCCCTCCTCGGGTGGATAATCAGGATGTGGACTGACTTTTAACACATAAACCTCCGTTCAATTGAAGGGGTTTGTACGGGGTGATTCGGAAAAAGATACTCGTTATCCTGTATGTTGACGCTTACACAAAGGATAAATTATTGAAGTATAGTCTTTACGATAAGGTCTTTAGCTTTCTTGACCTCATCATCAGAAATATAATCCATGACTCCTTTGATTTCCTTGCCTATGTCCTCGCTAAGCCCCTTCTTTTTCATGCCTATATCTCTGGTAAGCACGATGCTCTTGGTCGGTTTGAATCCAGCCTGTTCAACAACTTTACGGGCGCATTCGAAAGGGCACCCATCCACGGTGATAATCTTTTTTGCTGCCTTGGTTTTCCCCAATACTGGCTTTACATTGGTTGGTAATCCTCCCAGGCACATGATAGCTGCTTTTGTCAATCCCAACTCTTTAACCGCCTCCAGACAAGCTAGCCCACTGGTTATACCAGTATTTGATGCTCCCCCGAAGCAAGTGAATATTACGTTCTCGTGGGTGTTTACTCCTGCCTGAAATTGCTGTTCATCTGCCATTTCCCTTTTCCTCCCTATGCTATTCCCCGAATTTTCGGCGGTACTCCATAAACAAGGCTTCGGTATATTTATCCTCTACGCCAGATGTTACATAATTATCAACTTTAACTCTCCTGACCAATTCGATTTGGTTCTGTTCTGTTTGGATGGATGAGCCATATTCACGCCGTACCTCCCATAACAACATCTAACCAGCTTTTGTACGGATAATCAGCCTTTGCGACTTGTGCGGGCGTCTTATCTACTCCCTTTGGTAGTAAGTCTCTCAAGGCTTCGTGAGGACGGAAAAAGTTGTAGTAAATCAGCCAGCCGTCCATTATTAGAGCGGCGGTTGTTGGGTTCTGCATCCCTCTCATAATCTCAGTCCTGCTCTTTAGGGTAGAATGAAACCGCTCAATCAGGTTCGTGTTGTTGGCTATATCGAACGGGCTACCCTGCTTATGCTTAGTATCCGAGCCAAAGATTAGTTCTATACCATCAAGATACGCTGCCAGCTTATCAGTACAGATAATTCTCGGAACTTTGCCAGCACGCATCAAGGCACTTTCCATCAACGCCTGAGCGTCTTTGGTGGTACGGGTTAACGATATGTGAGAGCCTAGTAGGAAGCGGGTGGCGTCATCTATGATGTCCCAAAACCAAACATGAACATCCTTATCCAGCTTCAAAACCGTTTCATCCGCTATCCAAACTGAGCCTACTTTGACGTTGGAGTATTTAGCTTCTTTGATAGCTGCTTTCGTGTAGCGTACAACCCAATCGTAGACGGTAGAATCCGAAGGGTAAACGTGATACAGGCTATCTAATTCCCTTCTGATTTTATCAAGGGATAGTCCCTCATAGAACAGTCTGAGAGATGTGGCTATCCTGTCGGGCGGGTATCGCATCCCCGGAAGCGCATCATTACCCGCAAAGGTACGTTTACAGTCACGGCAAAGGTAGTATTGGATATCGCCCTTCTTGCCGTACTTCACCACGTTCTTTGACCCGCAATGCTTACAGAGAATTGAGATTGTTTGAGTGTAAGTAACATCCTCAAGATGGGCTTTAGGTTGCTTGAATAGGTCGTCAATAATCTTATCTAACGCTTTACTGCGCTCTTCAGGCGTTCTCTGTGTCACGTTAAAACCTCCTTATTTCATAAGATGGTTGTATCTTCACTATACTTACAAAAGTAACAGGTTTTTCTTAAATGCTTGGTACTGGTACTGCCGAAGTCATTGTGCTCATGTTCAAGGGATTCACATTTGTAGGCTACGTTTTCAAGACTTTTATCATTAAACCAACTGTGGTCGCCTTTTTTACACTTGGAATAAGGCTCTTTTAATAACCCTTCAAAGAACTGCCCATGCCTTCGTTCCACTTTGCTACCCCCTCGCTATCCGCCCTGCCTACCCTTTACCTTTTCGGGGTCATGGAGAATTTGCCAGACACGTTGAGGGGTAAGATTCCACATATCGCCTATTTCCTGTAACGACATTTCAGGATGCTCTAAGTGGTACTCGACTATTTTCTCGTCGCGCGCCCATTTCCTGACTTTATCATACTTCGGCATTTTACCCCCTCTGATTATGGGCTTGCTGGCTAGTGTATCTCAGTTGGGTTATGCTCTTGTACGGCACTAAAGGCTCCATCAACCCTTATTCCTTGGAGTCACCAGCAAGCCCCCCCCCACCATGTCCTTGCCAGCTCGGTCAACTGTCCCGCTTGATGCTCAAGGGTGTTAATTCACCATATTCAACCGATGGATGCGGGTATGGACACCAGCAAGTTCTCACCCGATAATTATCATAAAACTTTGTTAATACCTTTGTCAAGCGTTTTTCAAGGCGATTTTGAAAATATATTTTCCGTATCTATTGACTTTCCCCTTTTGCCAATATAATATATACTTATATTAGAAAATCTCGAAGGCGGGTAGACCGTGGAAAAACTAACAAAGACGAAAATTAAATTGGTACTCGGTTTTCATCTACTCTGGCGGCTTGATTCGATATTCGGTATCCGTGCCGACCTGAGCCTTGCCGACCTGCGCGGTGCCAACCTGCGCGTTGCCGACCTGAGCGGTGCCGACCTGAGCCGTGCCGACCTGAGCGTTGCCGACCTGCGCGGTGCCGACCTGAGCCTTGCCGACCTGCGCGGTGCCAACCTGCGCGTTGCCGACCTGCGCGGTGCCGACCTGAGCCTTGCCGACCTGCGCGGTGCCGACCTGAGCCTTGCCGACCTGCGCGGTGCCGACCTGAGCCGTGCCGACCTGAGCGTTGCCGACCTGCGCGGTGCCAACCTGCGCGTTGCCGACCTGCGCGGTGCCAACCTGAGCCTTGCCGACCTGCGCGGTGCCGACCTGAGCCGTGCCAATCTGGACTTTTCAGTTTTCCCTTTGTCGTGTGGTAGTGCCCGGATGAAGGTCAGTGCCCGATTGGTCTTTCAGTTATCCGCGCACATCTGCGCGCTGGACTCCGTCGACGCGGAGGTTGGAGAGATACAGAAATTACTCCTTCCCTACGCTAAGAAATCACACCGGGCAAGGGAACTTGGGCTTCTTGATGAATGAACTCACTCACATCAGCCTGTTTGCGGGAATAGGTGGTGATACTCCTGCTTTGTGAGATTGACCCGTTCTGCTAGGCGGTATTGAGAAAGCACTTCCCCGGTATGAGGCTAGGTTAAAATGGATAATAAAGACAAGATAATCCTTGATTTATGTGGCGGAACTGGGGCTTGGTCAAATCCATATAAGAATGCCGGTTATGATGTGCGAGTAATTACTCTACCCGATTACGATGTGAGCACCTATAATCCGCCTGATAACGTCTATGGGATTCTCGCTGCACCACCCTGTCTAGAGTTTAGTTTAGCTCGGAATGGAATCAATAACCATATGACTGAAGCACCAAAACGGGACTTTGAAAAGGGTATGGTAATCGTTAATCATTGCCTCCGAATTGTATCAGTATCAAGCCCTGCCTTTTGGGCGTTAGAGAATCCTTGCGGGATGCTCTCAAGATTTTTAGGCAAACCTGCATTTACGTTTCAACTCTGGCAATTCGGAGACCTCTGGACAAAACGCACAGCATTGTGGGGAGCCTTTAATAAGCCCAAACCTCTATTCAAAACACAAGAAGATTGCTTAAAGCAGATAGACCCAATACCGATTAAAAACTGGTTTCACCCACTAGGTATCTGTTTCTCCTTACGCCCAAACAAGATTCTGCCATCACGGGCGGATATGGATAAAACCACATTCAGATTCACAGGGATGAAAGAGGAACGCAGTGCATTTAGGGCTATTACCCCGCCCGGCTTTGCCCGTGCGTTCTTTGAGGCGAACAGATAATGAATAGCCATGTGCATCAAGGGATGGAAGACGCCAATTCAGGGAGATGCAGGGTACTTTGACGTCACCGCAATGCGTCCGCCTAGAGTTTTGTTTGCGGAGTGTAAGAGTGACAGCGGGTCCGCCTCTCCTGAGCAAGTTACCTGGCTGATGCTTGCTGCGAAGTGTCCTGGCGTCGAGTCGAAGTGCTGGAGCCCGAAGGACAGGGCGGAGATTCTTGAAACGATAAAAATAGCTGGCGTGTCGTGACCAAGTGGTAAGGGTGGGACCGTGGACAATAGCTCAGTTTTACAATCGGTAGCCAACGATGCGGGAAGCGCGGGGACACGCCAGCCACTTCTCTATGACGTGTTCTGCGGGGATGGTGGCGCGACCAAAGGCTACCAGCGCGCCGACTTCCGGGTTATAGGCATTGACAATAATCCGAAGGTGCAGAGGCATTACTGCGGGGATGGTTTCATTCTCATGGACGCGCTTGAGTTTCTCGACCAGTACATCGCCGGTGAGTTTGAGCGAGCGGAGGCTTTTCACGCCAGCCCACCGTGCAAGGCTGACAACCAGGCGGTTATTTGCCGTCCTGAACCAGACGCCAGGACAAAATATCAACGTCTGATTGCGCCAACGAGAGACCGCTTGACGGAAATCGGTTTACCCTATGTGATTGAGAATGTGCCTTTAGCGCGTAACCAGCTGATAAATCCCCTCATGCTCTGTGGCACAATGTTTGGATTGAAGGTCAGACGCCATCGCTACTTTGAGACGAACTTCACGATTGATACTCTACTGCCTTCATGCGGTTGTAAAAATAAAGACGGCTTTACTTCCTCATCTTCGGGAATAGCGCATATTTCTAGTTTTGAGAATGGAGCAAAGTTGATTAGTGTCGCCGGACACAATTTTAAGGTAAAAGATGCTCAAGTGGCTATGGGGATTGAATGGACAGGACAAGCGGGATTAAGCCAAGCAATACCGCCGGCGTACACGGAATTTATCGGCAAATATCTGATGATTGAAGTCTTGAGAAGAAGGAGCGAGTAATGTTTACCGCCTCAGTCAGCGCGAGCAATAAATCAAAGTTAGAGCCCGAGCCACGTCCGGTTGTGACCTTAACGAGTGGGGACATTCGGAGCTTAATGGAAAAAGTGAGCACCCTCGCGAGACTGTTTAGCGACAGGGGCGGGCTACAAGGCTATAACCTAACCGTCACGATAAAAGAGGAAGCATGATAGTTTACGATGTCGAAATTAAGGCAAAAGTATGATCAAGAGAGCCATTTTCTCGCCTGACAGGAAGTACCGGTACGAGCTCACACGTACATGGGGAAGCGGCCGGCTCTTGGGATTCACTATGCTGAATGGTTCGACCGCCGATGAAGACCGGGATGATCCGACAGTCCGCCGGTGCGTAGGATTCGGAAAAGCGTGGGGTTACGATGGCATCTGGATCACAAACATGTATGGACTCGTAACTATGGACCCCAGGGAACTCCGGTGTGCTGACGACCCTATTGGCCCGGGCAATGACGGCTACCTGAGACGGATGGCGTTATTCGTGGAGAAGCTCATAGTCGGTTGGGGCGTCCATGGAGGTGGTGACCCAGGCCGCGTCGCGGCGGTCCTTGAGATTCTGACGAACTACAAGGACGTCTACTGCTTTGCCAAGACAAAGGGCGGGCAGCCGCAGCACCCGCTCTACGTGCCCATGATGCCAGAGAGTAGTCTATCTGTCTACAGTGGGAAGAAGGCTCGATAAAAGAGGAATAGCTTGGAAATACCAGACTTCATAAAGAGCATCAAGGGGTTATCGGAGAACACTCGCCGAAACTACCAGGCTTCCCTTGACCTCTTGGCGCGTTGGATCGCTGGCCCCGAGCCGACTGCGGAAGAAATTGAAGCCTGGCTCAACACCTATGACAAAGCCTCGACACTGCAGCGCCACAAGGCGGCAGTCAACTGCTACTGGAGATGGCGGTTCAAGGGTAAAGACAATCAACTGCCTTTCGACCGGTACACCTTCCACCACAGCAAAAAGAAGATTCCACAAATTATGATGCCGGACACGGCGGAAGCGATTATTGACAGATGCCAGGACCCGGACGATGTGATGTTTCTCCGGTCCCTGTATATGTTCGGTTGCCGGATACGCGAGCTCTTGCGGACAAAACTGACTGACTTCGTAGAAACGGGTGCCACTATGACCGTCAAGGGCGGGAACGAACAAATCAAGGTTGTCTCCCCCGAATTTCTGGCAGAGCTAAGAGCCTACGTGGGCAAAAGAGACGGTGTAATGTTCCCGCGGGGCTATGATTACTACTACACGCTGATTAAACGGCTTGGCGCGGCAGTAGGACACCCCGAGGCGCACCCCCACGGCTTCCGGCACGCCCGGGCTATCAACCTAGCTGACAATGGCAAGGATGCAACCTATATCGCCGACTTCCTGGGTCACTCTAACCTTGCCACCGTTATGATTTACCTCAAGCTCTCGAAACAGGGGCTTCAGTCCAGGCTTCCGAAATAGAGCAGTTTGACGAGGCGAAACGATGGAAGTGATTTTCACTCTGAATGGGAAAGCATCTCAGGTGTTCAAGCTGATTGCACTCAAGGCAAAGCTCCAGGGCTACAAGACGCTTGGAGAACTTTTACAAATTGAATAAGCACTTGCTGGTGTCCAGACAGACATCCTGACCATTTAATAACGGACGCCATTATATAGGAATAGAAATTAGTGAGAAATATCACGCTATGGCAGTTGAACGAATACAAGCCACCACAACAAGGATGATTTAAGGGAAACTACTCTAAAAGGATTTGAGCATGGCTAAAGAAACGCTACAATTCCGCTGTCCAGCCTGCGGTGCCCACTCCAACATTGACAGACTGACTTCCCAGGACGAGTATGAGTTTGAGATATTCCGGCGCATCATTGGCGGGAAGCTTGCGCTGACTGAGGCGGAGAAGATTCTGAAGCATGGCGAGAAGCCCCGGCGCGGCTCTGGCCATGGCGGGATGCGCTACGAGCGTCAGGGAGACTTCGCGCGGGGGATTTACCTGTTCAGGATGGTTAGTCGGCTGGAATTAGCCCTGGAGCGATGCAGGGCTATGGTTGCAGAGGCGGAGCGGCACCAGTGATGCGGACATTCAAGGGCGACAAATGGACACGAGTTCTCGGTAGCCAAATCCCTGAAGGCGCGGTCGTGAAGGTGATTAAATTCTGCTTCCGGCGCCGTGTTCTGGTCGAGTATCAGGGGAGGCGGATACTAACGATGCTGTGGTGCCTGAAATGATTTACCACTCTGAAGCTCTTGCTCGCCTATTCCGACCCAGAGAAAGGTCACGATGGTACGATTTATGAAGCTGATAATTGGTGTCCATTCGGCTTGACGCATAAGGGAATTTGGAGTAGTGTTTCACATCCTGGCAGACGGGATGCCACTCAAGGACAGAAGCAACGATGGGTGAGAACTCCGTGAATATCAACAAGATGCTCCGGTACTGCGCTAAGTGCCAGGACCTGACCTGGCAGGAAAGGAAAGGCGGCGAGTGGCACTGTACGGAGTGCAAACCGAATCTGTCGCCAAATAACAGTATTAGTGGAGGAAAAACGTGATTGTCTATGACCTTGAAACAAAAAGAGCGGTACCAGACCGCAAATTACCAAACATCGTGGGTATTGAATACTGCCAGGGATGGCATGACCAGGCCGGCATGGGGATCGCCGTCGTCTGCACCTATGACACGATGAGGCAAAGGTACGGCGTCTACTGCGATGACAACCGCCAGGACTTTCAGGAAATGGGCGAACTTCAGGATGGGCAATTATTCGTCTCGTACAATGGGCTGTCCTTTGACAACAGAGTGCTCGAGGCCTGTTGGGGAGTTAAACTACGACCGACTAATTGTTATGACCTCCTGGTGGAGATATGGCGGGCTCACGGCCTGGGACCTGTCTTTCAGTACCCTTCTCACGCTGGTTTCTCCCTGGATAACGTGGCCGCGACAAACAACCTGGGTGTAAAGAGCATGAATGGCGCCATGGTACCGGTAATGTGGCAGCGCGGCGAGATCGGGAGAGTGATAACCTACTGCCTCGAGGATATCCGGCTAACGACCCGGCTTCTCTGTCGAGCGGTCGAGGGGAAACCGCTGATATCGCCGAAGACAGGCAGGGCTTTTAGTTTAAGAAATCCAATACTGAAAGTGGGCACAGAAATAAAAAATCCCTAGCCCACGCTCAGAACGGCTCAATTCGTGCCTAGAACGTGTTTCGGTATACCGAAATATAAAGGTATATTATATTGGACTACTCAGGCATAGGTCGAGGCTAACCTGAAAACTGAAATAAAAAGTGTGACGGTTTGGAGTAAAAAGACTGTGACCTGGACTGAAGGTGACATGGCCTTTGTCTCTGTACCTTTCACATGGAACCTCCCTAAAGCGTTCTCACAATGCGCTTGGTTAAAGCAGCAAGGCTATCATGTGCGCGCCGGTGGTCCCGCTGTTAGCTTGATGCCTGATTATCTCTCATCGGTCGCCCGGATCGGCGGGAACGTGGACGCGATATCACATCATAATGCGGATGCTACTTTCACGACTCGCGGTTGCATCCGGCAATGTTCGTTCTGTGCGGTCCCGATCATAGAGGGTGAGTTTATAGAATTGCCTGCATGGCAACCGCGCCGGTTAGTATGTGATAACAATATCCTGGTAGCCAGTCGGCGACATTTTGACCGTGTGATTGATAGCCTGAAGCCTCTGCATGGCGTTGACTTCAATCAAGGTCTAGACAAAAAGGAACTGAAGCCATGGCATATCGACCGGCTAAAGGAATTGGACAAACCGATTATTCGCTTTGCATGGGATGATGTGAACGAAGAGACAGTGTTAAGAGAAGCGATCCAGAAGATGTTAGCTGCTGGTTTTCCTCACTCCAGAATGACAGTATACGTTTTGATTGGCTGGAATGATACACCTGAAGACGCCTTGTATCGGCTGGTTATGCTTCGTGATGTGCTGAAGGTTACTACTTTCCCTATGCGGTATCAGTCACTCAAGTCTCTGAAATATAACGATTATGTGGCTCCTGGGTGGACTGAAATTGAACTAAAAAAGATGATGCACTATTGGTGTCGGCAGCAGTTTTTAAGAGCTGTACCTTATGCAGAATATAAATACGGACAATAATATTTGAGCGTGGATTGAGTGTAGCAAAGTGAAGCCTACTTTGGTTTCGTAGGCTGTACGTTGATTGTAGGAGGGCGAAATGTTCAAAGCAGTAATTGAGGCACATAACCTGAGAGAGATTGATTGTGAGCCGCATCCGATTGCAAAACTATCAGACCATACGGTAGTGGGTCAATTTGAATGAAAGCAAAATTACCTCGTTTATATAGATGGGATGGTGGGAATTTAATACCTAATGCTTGGTCATTAGGATACATAACAGGGCGTGACCAAGATTTGATTTGCGTTAAATCCAGACTATCTGATAAGATAGAAGCCGAGATAGCTTTAAGCCCTGTCTGTTCAACTAGGCTATTGGCTATCTCAGCTTTCTTGGCTAAGCGACTATTGGTACAAATAGACCAGAATCTGCGAGGGCGTTAGAAGGTTGCAACGTGGCAATCCCAACAGAGAATCTGGCAGTCAGAAACCGATGGCGGTCCGTAGATGGTGTGGTTTAAGAAAAATCCCCACAAGTTCAAATTGCCCCTGCCACCGCTCCGCCATATTGGTAAAAAGCTGGCAAGTGCCACAATGACTAAAAGCAATTGCTTGTCCTTCTTATCCACCAACTTCTCTGTAGGCGGCTTGTGCTCGTTGGACCGCTTCACTGTAGGGTATATGAGGATGACCGAATGGTCCGAAACCAGGCTGATTGATATAGGTTATCCATTGCCACAAATTCAAAGGCTCAATGCTTCCTTGCCTCCAAATGGGAAGTAGCGAAGATAAGGCGAGGATAGTCAAGGTCTTTTTAACGCTCACTTTTTAGACTTTCCTGAAAGGACACCACTTTTCTGTAATGCCCATATCAGGGCAATTATGCCGCCGCAACCACTAAAAACTTTTTAGAGCTCTTTTGTGCCATCTTCTTGCTCCTTAACCATCTTTTCGGTCAACGACCGGAGTTATATCTTATCAACCGTAGCCTGCCATGTAATTCGTAAAAGTCATCTGTTGATATTCGTAGGGCATCAGAAAGAAACTAGGGTCATTGTCGTATTTATCTCGCCAGAAGGCATTAGCGATGGCGGCACAGTCCACTGGTAGCGGCCCTGTTGGGTGTACTGTAACCATGTGATATTCCAGGTCGCCTCCCGATGAGAATGCGGCTCCACAGATTGGGCAGGTATAAACCTGAGGGGTGCCAGTATACGTCAGTGGGAGACTACTGGTAGCTATGACTGTAAAATCCGGGGATAGAACTTGTATTGCTATCTCACCAGAATATCCGGCATATCCTGAAGGAACAGCCACGGCATAATTAAAAGTTCGCGTCTGACCTGCTCCAAACCGATATTGTTGGGGCGGCCATTCAATAAACCTGGCAGTCCCTACGGTAACGTACCCCTGCAGATATAGATATGCCTCGGTAGGGGTCCCTTGTTTGGTGCTGGAATTTGTTACCGTCACCAGGGCGTTCCATGAAGTCCCTTCCTGGATATTCACGTTATATTCCTAAGTGATAGTAACATTAGCACTGTAAACAATCGGCGCACCCATAACAGTGAGCGGGTCGGCAACATCGGCAACTGTGAACCCGGTGGGGGCAATAACCATTGCGAAAATTTCTCCTGTTATGCCAGCAGCCCCGTTGGGTATCGTCATAGCGAATGGCCCGAACGTAAGTTGCTGACTGGCTGAGAAAGCCGCGGTAACTTCAGACGTTGGCGTAAATGTGACCCCATTCACGTTCAAAGCTCCAGTTCTGATAGTGAATGATGCCGCATACCGAGTACCGAGTTTGGTGGTCGTGTTTATTACCGTAACTAAGTAAGTGTAGGTTTCACCTTCATAGACGGTACGGGGTGAGTGCATTGGTACGATGTTACCGCCAGCATCATATACCAGGATGCTGATACCTGCACCAAGTTGTGTTCCAGTTGCCTTCAACTTGCTGGCAAGCCAAGCTCCGCCAGCGGCAAGAATAAGAAGCAAGACTCCCCCTCCCCCGTTCTTCTTTTTATCGTTTGTTACCATTGTCTTCCTCCCTGATTTTACCAATGTTCTCGCCAACTATTTTTTAGACTTTCCCGAAAGGACACCGCTTTTCTGTAATGCCCATACCAGGGCAATCACGCCGCCGCCAATGGCTACATATTTTAAGATGGTTGATAATTGCTCAAGCAGGTCAGGGGATGGTTTAGGAATTGGTGATGGCGTGGGGACCGTCCCTATACCAATTTCAATAATCACGACATCCGTGCCGCCAAACGTGTAAGTAGCCGAAACGATAACTTGTGCTTTGGCTATAACATCAGGCAGTTGAAAGTCAAAGGCAATATAGCCTGTGAAATTACTAACCTGTCCTGACCGATGCATGTCCACAAACTCGCCGTTTTTAGCTCTTATCAGCACATCAACGTGAGTCAAGTTGATGAAAGCGTTAGGCATATCTGCCGCAACGCGGATTATTGCACCAGGTTCAAACTGATATGAAGTGACGAGTTGCCCGGGAGGGCTTTCAATTACTACGGAGATTCCACCGGCTGTAGCTGGCATGCTTATTTCCTCCTTTGCTTCATTTTAGAAACAATCAGGAGTGCTACTCCCGCGAGAACTGCCCAGGGAAGCCAGTTTGTCTTAGTCGATTTCGTAGGATATGGTTGGCCCACTACCCATAAAATCCACATAGGGTCATTGTCCACCTGGTCCGTCAGTAGCCATGTCGTACCACCGTTTACGCTATCGAGAAGCGCATATCTACCAAGGGGACTCAGTGTGTAAGCTGTAATAGTAAAATACTGTTCCCCAACACTCATACCTCCAAGCCAGACCAGTCTATCTCCAACCGCATATTTCATTTTACTTCTCCTACGATACCCGTACTACCGGCGTGGCCTGTCCGTCATCATCAACAAACCAAATGTCTGTCGCATAGCCGAGCATGACCGTGAGATTGTCGAGCGGGATTGTTATATCGACCGTAATCGTCTGCCCGGCCGGCACGATAAGGCTGTAAACAAAGCCGGTATAGGCCGCTCCAGTAGAGTTGAAGTTCCACCAGCTCCGAAGGTTTTTAACCACATCAATCTGGTGGGGATTTTTTACTGTCAATCGATAGGTGACTCCTCTCCAGGTGGCACCAGGCGGAGCATAGTCAGGAAGCCACAGAGTTACCGTAGCATTGAGATAGGTCAGGTTTTCAGAGACTAACGGTGACATCGAGACGGTCAATGTTTTGTCACCGGGTACTCGTGCGAGCGTTCGAGTCTCCATCAGATACCCGTTCAAGAGAAAGACCACGGTGTAAGGTCCCATATCCCAGGGAATGTGAAAGCCCGTTGCCGGTGAGAAAGAGAACGTCCCGCCAGCGTCAGTGTAGGTTATCGCCCCGGCTGGCTGTACTGCATTGCCGAGTCGTACCTCTACATTGCTCAAGGGTAAGCCGGTCAAAGAATCAGTGACGGTCCCCGAAATTGAGTCCCAATGAATGTTCATCTGGTAGCTAAAATTGTTATCGCCTTCAACCACGGCAACCGTATTGGAGATCGTGTCATAGCCGGCGATGGTCAGGGTCAACTGGTAAGAGCCAGGAGTTACCCCGGTAAATTCGTAATAGCCATCAGCATTAGTCCCGGTCGACCGGCCGTTTAGAGAGACAGCAACACCCGGAAGATTGTTGGCAACCGCACCGGCGATCCACCCGAATACTTTGCCGCCACCATCCCCGCCATCCTTCTTTTTCAAAAGCAAGAATCCGGCGACCGCGGCAACCGTAGCCGCCGCGACCAGTAACCAGTTTTTAGACTTCGTTTTTGCCATCTTCTTGCTCCTTTGCATCGTTATCTTACTTATTATGGCACTGCCGGGCCAGATACCGCTGCTGGTGCGTCAAACGTGTGCGTATGCGGCATAAGAGTCTGCGCTGGGGGGCTTTGCATACTCCCCGCCATGATGACCGTACCGCCAGCGACTGCCCCAACTGTCACCGCAGCATCCACCGCCAGCGTTGAGATGTCGGTCGCATCCGCGAATTGAACGATTACAATTTTCATTATTTCTTTCTCCCCGCTATTATCGCCAATAAAACCAATAAGCCAATGATACCCACACCCATGAGAGACGGTTGTGTTGTAACTCCTGCCTTGTGTAGCTGTATTAACAGGTGGCCATCGGTGAATTGGGCATGAAGTGTATTTATAATATTGCCATCCAGCTCATAATTACCACCTAGGTCAATAACTTGGTCAACAGGATTGCCATCTGTGCTAACGAGTGCCAACAAAACATAGTTAGCATCACTGTCTTGTATCATTGCACCCATGCAGTTGCCCTGCATGATTTCAGGTGTGAAGCCTAACTGAGCGTTTGTCCCGAACATATTGCCGCCGCCGTTTTCACCGGGGATGTACGGGTCGTTCCCCGGGTCTTCGATATATGTTCCTCCGGGCGTGTAAAATCTATTGTTGTCAATGGTCAGCCCGGGTCCGGGCAGGTCGGAATACGGATGCGTAATGAACATTTCGTAGCCAGCCAGATTGATGATGATATTATTTTTGAAGCCACAATTCTCGTAGCCCAGTTTCGGCGCGGTGAAAATTATGCCTGAAGAATAGTGAGCGTAATAGGCCACGATGATATTATCGTGAACCTGCACGTTTTTATGGGGCGGAGCCCCTAATCCGCCGGCATTGTGTCCCAGATTCATGCCGCCCCAGAAAGTACCCAAGGATGCCGGCGGCTTGGCATCGGTGTGCATATCGTAAATGAGATTGTGGTGGACGTTAATATTTTCCAGATTATGTAGATGTAGGTTGTCAGTGTTAGCGGCTTCGGCCTGCATGTCTACACCAAGGGAAACATGCTTGAAAATATTATGGTCAATCTCAATATTACGGGTGGGACCCGACATGTTATAACCAGCATCGAGATAAATACCGTTGGTATTGTGCTGGTTAAAAAGGCAGTGATGTATCCGCCCGTTGCTGGTGGACTCCTTGCAAGTCAATCCAGCCTGATGGTATTGGGTGAGCATCCGGCTATATTTGACTTCAAAGCGATTGACGCCGATTAGACTTATGCCTTCCTGATTACCGGGATTTTTATTAGTACGTTCGGTGCTGACCCCGGCAATCAGTATATCGGTGTGCAATTCGATATTTTGAGTACCCCAATCGTACATACACATAATGCCACCTTCCTGGCATTCGTGTAGATAAAGGTTCCTGAAAACAAGGAAGTGGCACTCACCGCGGCTACCAACACCAGCACAAAACGAGTTTATGCTCTCTATATCTTCAAGGGCTATGTAGGAGGCATTGAGTATGCCTATGTGGCTGAGTCGCGGGTAGTAATCTAGCTCGTTAAACCCCGTACCGTCAAGGACAACGTGTTCGCCCGGCGCCGCCCGGAAGTTTATCCACGACGAGGGCGTACCAGACCGCTCAATGCTGACGATTTCGTTGTACAGACCCGCTTTGATTAGCACGGTATCACCTGGATTTACAGCGAGGGCCGCCCTGGCGACCGTCAGCCACGGGTACGCCTGCGACCCCGAGCTGCCATCGCTGCCTGTTTTGGCAACAAAGTATGTAGCCATAGTTCTTTTTTAGCGTCCCCCACGCATGAACTTGCCCCAGATAATCCCACCGGCTGCAACAATGCAACTGCCGGTAGTTATCATAATCAGGTAGATACTGCCGCCTTGAGCCATCTCAAGTCCGATTCCTACGCCCACGGTGGATATTCCCACCAGTTCAATTAGTATGGGAACCAGTTTCCATTTTTTCATTCAAGTATCCCCTTTCCTGAATCTGCTCACAAGACTTATTCCTCGATATTTGTTCCTCCTACTGACCCATGTAAGTTATGTAGTATTTCCCAACTAAACCAGCGGCATTAGCCGTAAGTATTTGCCCTGTTACCCAATCGGACGCACCACCATTCGCCGCTACTTTTATCCTCGCTGTCGAGACGTAGGTGGCTATCGCATTTAGGTCAGCACCCGTAATAAGATCACTTGAGTGTGTAGTAGCGTTAGCAGCCGAACCTGCATCCAACACAGAACCAGCCGTACCACCTGCTGTAGTAACATCAACCATCAACTCAACAATGATGATTGCTTGCAGTTCCGGGTTCTGCCAAGCAAAGGTAAAGGCATTGGCGTTTCCTGCGGTGAGAGAACCAGAGGCAGTACGAACTTCACTTGGAGCGATTGCGCCGTTATTATCCTTTACTATGAACCTACCACTGGAAGGTATGTCTATACCATAAACTCCCCACAAGGCAGTTCCATCTACCCAATTACCCGTGACACTTCCCGAATTAGCAAAACCGCCTACGGAGACTGAAACATAATAATCGGGATTGGGGCCGATAAAATGATTGTTTGTAACTAAGAATGATGAGATGCCACCACCTGAACCTATAGCAATAGATGGAATAGCAGCATCATTAAGTTGGTTATTATTCCAGATATTATTGTCACTTATAATGAGATTTTCGCAAGCATCAGCAGAAATGGCTCGACGGGCGGCATCGTTAATAAAGTTACCTATGATTCGATTAAACAAACCATAAATCTGTATATTATTGTAATCACCAGCATAAGCAGCACCATTCCAACCAGCCGAATAGATATTGTTGTTGAGCATATAGATGTTGTTGGAATTTATTAGTATATTGTGTTGCACTGAATACCCGAATATTGAATTAGTGACCCAAGAATCATGACAATAATAACCATATAGGTTGTATCTGCCAGCATTCCCGCATATCACATCCCTAATAAAAAATGGAGCAACGTGACCCGCTGAACCCTCCACATGAATCGAGTCTCGGTAGCATTGGTCAAAGGTACATTCCTCTATAATTGTTCCAATTCCTGCCGTTGTGATTCCATCGCCAGCAGATTGGTTTGTCTTATTCCCATCAATGTTCAAATCTTTGATTGTAGGGTATCTGATGTCCTGTAGAATAGTAATCACTGAATCATCAACACCATTGTCGAGCAGTAATTCTGTAGCGTACTTCCCCTGCCCCCGCAATGTCATATCATGTTTATTCATAGTGATTGTAGCCGCTATGTGAAAAATATTACCGACAAGCTGTATTTCAGAACCCGTTGCTGGTGATGCTGTAATCGCTGCCTGTATCTCTACGTTGTCGGCAGTACCATCGCAGACGTAATCCGCCTGTGCTTTAACGTGTGCTGGTGCGCCACTTGCCGCTACGACATAGGTGGCGGTACGACCTGTGGGGATATTCCAAGAACTCGCTGTAATATCCTCTGTGGTCAGATAAGAGTAATAAGTAGCCCCGATGCTAATATCATCTAATGTGGTGAGCGTTGCCGCAGTATATGTAAGCCCACCAGTATCAGTTTTGAAATGATGGAATGCCCATCTTGACTGTGCACCAGCACTGAATATAGGAGTTGCATTATCGTGAGCAAAGTAGGTTCCCGTTGTACCGTCGATGGTAACATAGTCAATCGCTCTTGTTACCGTAGCAGCAAAAGTGAAATTACCAGATTTGAATAGTATGCTTCCGCCACCTGCGGGAATAGCATTTAGAGCCGCCAACGCTTGAACATCGTCTGCCACATTATCGCAAATACCGATTCTGTCGCCATAGATGGGTTTGAAAACGGATGCCATATATCTATCAATGGCAGGAGAATTTGAGGGAAATACTATGGCATCATGTTCCATTAAACCGGCATTTTGAACCCAGATTGCGCCTGTTGTTACTATCGGTAAGAGTATAAAGCAGACAAATGCCGCTAGTGTCAGGAACACTTTGCTTTTTAATATTCTCTTAATCATCAGAACCTCACTAAATTCCGATAGTGTTTTTAACTATCTTGTCAGCGCCAAACCCGGCAACTAAGGCTAGCTCTAAGTCCGGCAACCCCACCGAGACTGCCGCTGAGTATTGTCCGAGGAATATCACGGCAGCAAGAAGCGCTATGATAGCAGAAGCAAGGATTCTACCTATCTCTAGCCTTTCCGTTGTTCCAGCCCGGGTAGCGTTAAGGCGTGCCCTTGCCCATCCCAGTATCGGGGCCAACACACCGCCGACAAATACGGCGACCGGTATCCATAACGGACTAACCGCTTGAAACATATTCGTTTACCCCCTCGTTATAATATCGAGCTCATCAAGTGTTAAAGTCTCACCGGCTCCGTCAGCACCGTTGGTTGACCTGAACTGGAGTTTGTAGCCGGTCGATACTGGGACTTTAATGGGGTCAGGAAACATCCACACAATGGTATCTACAAAATCCGTGCCTTCTTCTGCCTGAGCCGCAAACGGGAAGATTTTGTTAGTGCCATCGGTAAATCGCAACTGGGTAACTCCTGCCCAGACCCCGCCTCTTGTTACCTTAATTCCCCATATCTCAGTGAACTTGGTAATCGGAGAAGCTCCACCAGCAGACTTATCTAGTAGGTCCTTCCAAGTAACACCGTTGACATCGGTAGCAATTACAGTCTCTTGACTGAAGGTTGATAATCCCAAAGCTGCTATCAGTATGTTTATACCTGTAACCCTGTGGTCAATAACCGTCATAGTGGAGTTATTTACCAGGACACAATTACCGTAGACGTGGAGCGTTCCAGCGTTGCAGGAAGCGTTTAATGTTAGTGTCCCATCGTCCAACTCAACAGTACTGACGACCACGGCGGTTAAATTATCAAGCGTGAGGTTACCTGTGCATTTCTCGAATTTTAGTCCGGGACAGCCGTTTGCGTCGATGATAGGAGTATCGACAAAACGACAGTGATCCCAATCGGCAATAGCAAGGTTATAAAGCTGGAAATCACCTTCAACCCAGCAGTCTCTTAATGTGCCACGAAAGACCGTAGTGGTATCAAGAGCCATCCAACAGTGCCGGAAAAACGCCCAGCCAAGCCAGATACCGCCGCCCACGATATAAAGGTTCTCGAAGTTACAATCCTGAACGGTCAAATTTGAAGAGTCGAATAGCCCACCAGTTCCCATCGGATTAGGGTCGCCAGTAAATGAAAGGTGATTAACTCCTGCACTGAGAGTGAAATAAGACTCGTTGGCGATATGGACCTTTAGAAGTTTTCGTGCTGTCAGAATGGTTAGAATATCGGCTTCAACATCAGAGGGAACGCCGGGTGTCCCAATCGGCCAATCAGTGCCAGCTACTCCCGTAACATCATCAAAGTAGACCGCATCTAAAGACCGTAGAATATCGACCTTGCTTTCAGATTTATCCATATCGTCATTCTCCTATATGTAAGCGATGTCCTCTGTCCAGGCCCTCACAATCCCTAGCCTGATAGTAGCCGCGCCACCGGCTCCGGTTGGAGCATAGAAGTTCAGGTACATCGGCGCATTTGAGGGGTTATTGTCCACATGCGTGGCAACCAGAACATCATTCAGATACCACCGGGAATAGCCGACGGCCGGGGGAAGGAATCGGAAAACCTCAATCCTGAACTTATTATTAAAGGCAAGGAGTGCGCCGAAACCGCTAAAGAACCTCTCTGCCCCACCGGCATCACCAAGCGATTGCAAGTCATTACCGGCCCCGACCAAAGTCCAGCCGAGAATATTCATTGATGCTCTGGTATCACCTGGATTCGGGGTCAGCCCAAGAAAGAAGTTGACATTATCAAAGTTAGCAACGTTGGCAAAGGTGGCCTCAAATTCAAGCGTAAACCGCCGAATTATCTTATTTGTTCCATAGTTGTCAGGCGAGACGATCCATCTCTGGAGAGACCGGAGGCGGGCGTTCATGTTAGCAGCAGGCGCGGAGGAAGCCATCAGGCTTTCACCAAATGCGCCTCTTGCCCAAGGGGCACCAGCCACGGGGTCAGTAATTGCCCAGGCTGTTATGTCAATCCCTGCTTCATCTTGCCAGCCTTCGTAGAAACTAGCATTGGGACGAACCGCCCCACCAACAATCCCTGCTATAAGGGCAAGTATGGCTGGTGAAGTGATATTCAACACATAGAAAGCAGTGCCGGCCAGAACCCTTGAGCCGAAGGCCGGATTGACTGTAATTGTGCCAGTGCCAGCAGCGAATCCAGTAGCGCCAGCGTCCTCAAGGATTGCAAGCCCTGACTGAAGTAGAATTGCCTTATCGGTAATGAAATCATTACTGCCTATCAGGGTAGCATCGATTAGTGTAGTACCGCCTAAATTACCATCGGCAGTAGTGACACCTTGGTAAGATGATATTGCCCGGAGTATCGGGTCTCGGTCGAGGGCATGATGTACGCTTCTTCCCATTACCATATTGTTCTACTCCTGCACTACTGCCCATATCGTCAACTGCCCTGTGATCGGGATGCCGACAGGGGTAATAAGTACGCCGATATAAGGCATCCAGTCACCCCATGCCAGACCAAAACCCACCTGCCCGTTGATTGGGCAAGGTGCCGCTATGCCTACATTAACGGCCATGTTAAAGGAATCGGAGAAGTTCCCAACTAACTGGAGTGTCTGTACCGTGTCCAGGGATGACTCGGCGCGGATTGCCAGTCGCTTTACATTTCGCATATCAATCATGATATCCGATTGGAAGGGACCGGCTGACCTGATTACCTGCTGGAAAATCCTTACCGGGTCCTTATCGCCTATCCATGGAGTGAGTAAGCTAACAGGTAGCGTGCCGCCCCCTGGCAGACTGATCGCCGTATTTTTGACAACCTGCTCGAGTAGACTGGCGATGTAATCCAGTTTTGCTGTATCAGAGGCAGCCGCGACGGGCCTTCTTTGCAGTAGAGTCGCTAATCCAATGCCAAGGGCTCCGCCGGCAATTACCAGCGCACCTTTCCCATTATCTTTGTCAGCCATTACACGATACCTCCTTGGTGAATCGCTCAATTTTATTGACTACAGCCTTTTCATTCACCAGCTCGTTTTCCCATATGACCAATGTCTTGAATCCAAACTTGGCGAAATTGTCGGCTTGGGAATTCCCAAACGAATGCCTATCTCTGTGCCTGTTAAACACTCAGCAATATATAGGTCTTTGAGTTGTTGCTCGGTATATCTCATCGTAATCTCAAACTACCCCAGCCACACATTTTTTCCACAAATCTGCAGGTGCATCGGCTTCACTCATAATGCCAAACCGGACTCGCAGTATATTGGTGAGCTTTACCCGTTGGATGGTGTAGCGGACCCACTGTGCAGCCGTAATAGCCGTTGCCAAAGTGGTCAGACGGATTTGCGTAAGAGCCGGAATAAAGCAGGCAATTTCGCCACCAGCGAAAGTCCCCATTGGATTTGTCGGGAAGGTAAGATAGTTGAAGTCGTTATCGCGGTCAATGACGATTCTGGCGTTTTGCGCTGGGGTGCTGGGTGAGGCGGCAATCCGTGTCAGCACCAGTATTTCGTCGGGTCTGGCGTACATGACCTCGATGGGAAATACCGGACCGGCGGCGGCAATGTTGATATTGCGGGTGTGGGTTTCCTCGCCCACAACATGATACTCGCGCTCAATAAGCTGGCTGATCGGTATAGGCAGCAAGCCCTTCTCGACCGTATCGGCAATGCCGAGCTCTTTATTGATAGCCTGCTCTTTCGCGCTGAGTGTTATGTCCCACATTATCTTGTGCGCTATCGTCGGAAGATATGCCCAGACACCGAAGTGCGTGGTATAGTTAGCCACGATGCCAGTGCCAAAAAGGTTAAAATATAGCTGTTTTATAGCCGGGAATCGCCACGCACCAGGCAGCGGTATGTTTGCGGGAGCACCGTTCAGGTAGAAAAGCATTTCCAGGGTATTTTGCTCTACCACCCTCACATCATCATACGTGACCCGCAGATTAGGATTAAGAGCAACGAGCGGTGTGAGCTGGATATTGGTCAACTCGAGGTGATATGGGCTAAAAGTCCTCAAGTCCAATATTGGGGGAGCAACTTCAGCATTTGCTACCAGCGCTCCGAACCATGAGTCCGGGAGTAATTCCGGTGGGTACTTGACCGTCCTTATAGTCGCATCAGAAATTGGCATACTAACCTCCTATTATTTTGCTGGCGTATTAGAAGAAGAACCTCGATATATGGGCGATACCCTGAAACTCAGCGGTATTGGCTGACTTATATCTCACAATTATCCATCCAAGTGTATTTATCTCAGCTCGAGTAAGTTCAACATAATATGCTCCGTTACCAACGGCAACCAGGACACCCCCCGTATTATTAAATGGCTCCCCATTTTTAGAAATCTGTGGTTGACCTCCTGCCTCACCCGTTTCCGGTGTCATGCCATCGGTGACATCTACTAAAAACAGGAAAAAGCGTCTCCCTACAGCTACTTGGCAGTTTCCTTGAAAAGTTTGCATTATTTATATCCATGATGGTTAAACCTGTTTTCACTGGCGAATCCCCCACTATAAAGTGCGTTGCCACCGCCATGAGGTATTAAGCTATCAAATTCGCCCAGTACCGCCAGTGCTACTACCTCCTTACCAGTTTCCCCGGCTGTATAACTGTCGCTACGTCCCTGTGTAGCCAGAATAACTTGTTCCTTTGCAAGTTCCGCTAGTGTCAAGATGTCGCTCACCCCTTGAGCCGCCAGAATTATTTGGTCACTTTCTAACTCCAGCATATTTTGGGTATCCTGGTGCCCCATAATTGCGAGGATGACTTCCTCTTTGCCCAACTCGGGCAATGTCATAACGTCCTGATTGCCTTGGGCTACAAGAACGACTGCTAATTTAGCTAATTCACCGATGATTTGATGGTCAGTTTTACCCTGTAAAGCCAGGATAGCTTGAATAAGTCCTGTCTCAGTGTAGAGAAGTCCGTCCGCCTCTCCTTGAACCGCAAGAATAATCTCCGTCTTTGCCGTCTCCTGATTGATTGCGGCATCCTGACGGCCTTGAGCGGCGAGAATAACCTGTAATCTGGCACTCTCAATCATTTGCATCAGGTCAGTTTTTCCTTGAGCCGCCAATACTACTGCTAATTTGCCTGTTTCGCTGGCAATAACCTGGTCAGACCTCCCCTGGACAGCAAGAATGATTTGAGCCAATCCTGTCTCGTTAAACAAAAAACCATCTGACTCGCCTTGAGCAACTAGTACGACCTGCATTTTTGCCGTCTCAAGCATACTCTGCATGTCTGACCTGCCCTGGGCAGTCAGAATGTTTTGTACCTTGGCGGTCTCGCTCATACCCTGAGCATCTGAACGTCCCTGGACTGCTAAAACGGTCTGTAGTTTGCCGGTTTCATCGTAGACTGTTGCTCCTGGCTTTAAGGCAAGTAAGATCCCGCCATTATTTTGTCCTGTAGTCGGTGTAGCTCCAGACTCTCCAGTTGGGCCTGCGGTGGCTAGTAATAAGTCGGCAACGGCTAAAGAGCAATAGGTGGAATTTTTGTTATCAAACCGCTCAGCAAGGTTGCCAATCGTATCACAATGCTCAGATGTCCATGCGTAGGTAGTGGCGGCAACATACGAACAGAAGGCAGCGACAATCATCGCTCCATCAGTGGCTGTGGTTATTCCTAAAGTGCCGTAAATCCCGGAGGCATTATCCCTAACTGAAATTGATGTATCAAATCCGCCGTATCCAGTCGTATTGGCGTTATAGTAACCGATAATCATGCCCTGAGAACGAGTGGTCAGTCCTGAGAATGTCCAGGATGTCCCTGTTAGGCTATTCTTACCTACCACCGCTGTGAAGACTTGGAATCGCCTACCACCAACATTACGGGTATAACCCCTTGCTTGCCAGCCAGTTGGAGCCGCAGATTGCCCATCAGTTACCGAATGGTCTACGATAAAGGCAATTAAGACATCATCAGCCAATGTGCCAGTAGGCTGATTACAAGTAACGGAACTTGTCCCAGTAGCATTAGCACCAGCGGCTCGAAGTGTGATATCCATATCAACCTACTCTTACTCGCTCAGACCCACGTACATTGAGGCGTTCAGACTATCTCCATCCTGCAATGTTCTTGTGGCACTAAGGGCCAGACTCGATATGAGTTTTCCCGCGGTGCCCGATAATACGGTGCAAAGGAACAGTTTGGAAACGGCTACCCATGCCCCGCCAGTAGCGGTGAAGGTAACTACCTTTGAGTCAGCCCGGTAGTAAGCTACTGGCTGATTGATGTAGAAGTCCTGGCCAGAAAGTCCCGTACCCGCCGAACTAAGAGCTTTCCTAGCATAGCCCAGTGCCACTGGCTCTCCACTCAATGATGTGAGGGTATCGGCTTCAGCCAGGCTACCCCGATTGTCCAGACCCAGATAAAGACTAGCCGGCGGTGGCCCGAACCCACTCATGGCTGTGGCAAAGTAGGCACTGAGTATCGCTTGCTCTCCCTCATCGTGAAGGATATTATCAAGCCCGAGGTCTTGCCACTTTAACCTGCCATACTTGTCGAAGCACCTGACATCGGCGTGCAGGATATGGATTGTCCTTTTATTCTTCATGTACCACCCCCAAAAAGATATTGCCTACCAGAGACTTGCGCCAGTGATAGGCAATAAATTAACAATTTGCTCATCACGGCACACTCCGTAATTCGCTTATTCAGTTTTCGAGTAGGGGCGGGAACCATCGGTCATAAGCCGACTTTCCCGCCCTAAATGTCTTGTGTTACGGCATTAACTGGAGGAATACAAAAGGCGCTCCCATAGCCAGACCAGTGCGGTCATTGGCCATGACAAAGCCAGCATACTGCCCTTTGTAGAAGTTGATGTCCGTGGCATCAGGCTGGCAGAAACTACCATTGCCTGCGAAGTACACTGCCCGGTTATTTCCGCCAATACTAATGAAGGCATCAGGAGCACCGAACTTCGGCCCCCAGGTCTGCAACCATGAATGTAGGCCGGTTGCACACGGCACAGTGGGCATTCCAACCACTGACATCTGGGCAAGAAGAGCTCCAATCGGGGAAGCAATTGTCTCGGTCCTAACTGCCGAGAACATGTTGGCTATGAGTTCAACGTGCATAGCGTTAGTCACAGCCATCGGTAGAGGCTTGTCAATCGTTATTGTCATAGCCCCACCTGGTGCTGCTACCAGAGTATTGGTCACTATCCTCGCGTTGATGGTTTGGGTGGCAACGGTAAAGATGATAACTGAGCCACCGCTTAACTCGTTTGCTGCGATTGCGCCAGTGCCAGCTGCACCATCAGTGGCAGCGACAAGCAAGGTAAGCGATTTTGACCCTGCAGGAGCAAGAACTGTTAAGACGTTGGCATAGGCAACATGTTGCATTAGAGTGTTCTTAGCTCCGAAATCTGGGTCGAGTATAGCGCCGGCTGGGCCTCCAGCTCTGGCATACCGGAATACTCTGTCATCTATGGCATACCTGTGGCCTAGCGGATATACCTGAGCGATGCTTGCTGGGCTCCAAATATCTTGTCTCATGCTCATTGTTCTTATTTCTCCTTATGCGTTAGTCTTTTTATTTGGACTATGCTGGCGTTCCTACCAGTCCATGACGCCTTCAGAAAGCCGGGGATTGCTCCCCGGCTTCTTTTGTTTCAACTCTTTGGTTAGCCTCGCATTTCTATGCGGATACCAGTCATTGCCACCACTACACCAGCTGGGTCAGCGGGTACGACGCCCAGGCCGTCGTCTCTGATGACAACGTAGCCGATTTCATTCCAGATGAGGTATGGCCGGTCAAGTTTCGGGATGGCAACGTACGTATCAAATGGCGGCACCGCAGGTCCACCGGGGAAGGCAATCGTGAATTGCCCGAAGTTTATCGGGTTCATCACAAGACCAGCCACTTGGAAAGTCGGGATAAGGCTCGTTGCGGTGGTCGGCCCTTTCGGATGATAGTCGCTACCGATACGCAGACCGGTTCTGGCAAGGAAGGTCAGTGTTGCCAGGTCATTCGCAGGGGCAACACCCAAGCCCTCAATGAGCACGGCGTCCTTTTCGTCGAAATCGAAGTACATATTCTCATCGGCATCGAGCACGCCGCCGATTTGCTGACGCATCTGGTAATCGCCCTGAAGACCATTGGTAGCCGCGAGATTATAGGCATATCGGGCGAACGGGTTAATCTTCGGGATCGACTGGTCTTTGCCACCGGGCAAGGTCAGCCATGTATCGCCGTTGACCGAGATGGCCCTCTTGGACAGCACCAGACTGCGCCTTCTGGCTGAATCAATCATCGTGACTGGGAAAGCCATCGTGCCGAAAACTCCGGGGAGTTCGGCTTCTTTGTAGACATACCCCCACAGTCTGACACGGTAGGGTTGGGTAGCGCCGGTAATTCCGGCTGGATTTGCTCCGGCAAGGCAGGCAACGGTCACTGTCTGCCTGTATTTTAGCGTGGTGTTCAACAGCGGATTGCTGTTATGCGGACTGCCGAAGCTATACAGGCGACCGTTCCAGATACGGTCTTTCGGTGGTGCCATGACGCTGGTTCTAACACCGGACAGCGAGACGTATTTACCGGATTCAACGCCGTCCAGAACGATGATGACCTTTCGCAGATCTTCATCGTTGAAGCCAAGACCCGGACCAACCGGGGGTATAATTTCGGCGTATACCACTTCGCCGCGCTCGTCTTGTTCGAGCTCGCCGCCTACGGCTGCAGGGATAGGCCTCTGCCATGTGTTAGCCGGGTGTGGAAAGAGGACTTGCGGGAAATCGGCGAGTAATCTCATTTCATAGTGTTGCATTGTTTTTCTCCTCCAGCATGTACATTTTGCTGGTTATTTATTTTGTTACTTGGCTAAAACTCCATGACGGTGCCGGCGGGTGCTCTGGTAGTGACTGGCGGGGTATACGGCTGGTTACGACCTAAGCCCCCCGCAGACGGTGGGATAATCTTGCCGACGAGATTGTCCTTAATCCAGGTATCGAATGGGATGATATCGCGTGCCCCATCAAAGAAGGTCAGAACGGCGGTGGCCATGGCGCCATCGTGCCCGTAGACTTTGACTTTCTTCAGGAACACACCAGCTAGGATAGCACCGGCGATTTTGATACCACCGCGCATATAGGCGTTCATTTGCGTGCCGGATGCGATCTGCGCTGCCGTTGCACCGGTTGGGGCCCGATAGACCAGGAAGCCATCAACGAGCTCAGTCGCCAGGACTGATGTCCCGCCACCGAGTAGATATGGCACCCAGGGGAAGCCCGTCACGGATTTGACGAGGCTCTCTTCGAGGCGAGCCTTGACTTCCGACTTCATATCGGAATTTACACTTGCAAGCCTGTCATCGATGATTTTCTTAATGTCGTCGTGGAGGGTTGCGACCGCTTCAGAGTGATTTTGCTCTGCGGGTTTCTTTGTTTCTACTGCTGTTTCAGGCATAGATTACCTCTTCCTTAGCTCCCGGCGCATACAAGCACGAAAGCCCTTTCCGGAACCTTTGCACCTGTGAGCTGCCGCGGAGAATTTCGTTTTTTGACTCACTTTGCTGTTTCTCCTTTTAGCCCCGCCTCATGAACTGCGCACAGCGTTTCACCATCTTGGGGCATTTCTTCAACGGGACAGACCGGTTGGCCATGCACTTCGAGCCGCGCGGTCCGGCTAATTTAGCCATACGACCTTCTGAGTAAAGATTAACTGGGGAGGGTACTACTTCTTGGCGTGTTTGCGGCATTTCTTGGAGCCCTTGCGATGCCCGAACTTACAACTCTTAGCCATCGTCAGCCCTCCTTTTAGAATTTCAGTTTGGGAAGAACCAAAGGCGTAAAAGAAAAGAGCTGGGAAGCTCAAGAATCTTCTACGATTCCTCAGTTCTTCCCAGCTCTTTTATATCCCAAGCCCCGTCAGGCTTAGAACGCGGTGATTAGGTTAAGGGTAACTTTGTCTGTGAAGCCTCCTGCAATTGTTTGAGTTGCCACCGAATCAAGCGTATTTCCTTACGCATGGGGCATGAAGCGCAGATTTGAGTTCTGACAGAATGTTCAGAGGGCGTAAGCAGTTGAAGATTCTGGGGACGGTTGTCTTCCTTGTTGCCGTTCACATGGTGTACGTGTTCGGACCGAGTCAAGGGCCGCCCCAGTTTGTTTGACATGACCACGCGGTGTTCTTTTTGCCAGCCAAAAGGCGTAAGAATTTCAACATAGCCGAAGTAGTTTACTCTTTTGTCACCAATGGCATGACTTGATTTTACATCCCCATGCCCACCATGTTTGAAGCCTACCGTCTTGATACCGCGCAAGCCAAAGCGTAAAACGGCTCGCGTGATGGTGTTCTGATTTACTCCCAAAAAATGAGCCATTTCGGTCGTACTGTAATTCTGCCAGAGGGCAAGGAATCCCTCTTTGTCATAAAGGATTGGTGGAACATCACTCCGTTGGTACTTCACTATTAGACAGTAAAACAAAAAAAGTTGCTTGTCAAGCGGTTAGAATCGAAAATCGTTTTGAAACTTGCGGCAAGATTATATCGGAATGCGTGAAGGAATAAAGAACTTGACTTCGCCGCCGCACCAGCAATAACAGTGGTTCCGCCCTACCTGATGGATATGGCGGGTATTGACGATTTCCTTGAATTTACCATCCACGAAAAAGGCTTCAACGGTACTCAGGTCTTTGCACTTCAGGCACATAGTCACGACTGACCATAATTCAAACGGCTTCGGGCGCGGTCTTGTGGCCACGACCATCTACGTGCCCTTCCGCGGCTTGTAACATTTCACCCGCCCACCAGCTTGTACGCAGATTTTCACGCCATGGGCCCGAGCCGTTTCCATGTCCTTTCTTGACGGCCGGATACTACCAGAGGGATGATTGTGGACTAAAGCGATCGTGTGACCGCCCTGGCAGACTGAATATCCCTTTTCTTTATCCATGGCGCCCTTTTCTCCTGATTAGCTTAAAGAGGTCGTGCAGAACACAGACCAGAAAAGTGCAAACGAGGGCGCCGGCGGGAACGAGTGTAATTATAATAATGACCGTTCTCATTTTATCTTCGCACAAATTGCCCATGGTATAGGACACGTTTTCGAGCCGTTTCCAGCCGGTCGGCAGCAACCGCGGCGGACGTTTTTCGCCTTGACTGAGAGTATACACCGCTCACGTTTCGCGCTACGTCTCATCGACTTCCTCTGCGTTCTCAATTGCTTCCCGGACTTGTGGCTCCACCGGCTTCCCACCAGTTTTACAAGCGTGGACTGGGATATCTACGGATGACAACTCGCCGGCGACTGCCTCAGAGCGTACCATATCCTCGGTGCGCGCCTTCTGAAATTTCGCTCTTATTCGTTCAAGATTAGCTTTGACCTGCTCTAATGTATTCCCATAAGTGGTACTGCCAGTCTCCGAGTCGGTAAACTGCATCCCGATTCCCTCTTGAACACCATCAAAACTAACCCCAAGTTGCCGGACAATTCCGATAATAAGTTGAAGGTGTTTTGCCGCCTCTTCTTTCGTATCGAAGTCCCCGCTGACTATATCCTGATTTCCCTTATACCAGATTACCCGCCATTTTTTTGACCTCGTTATAAAGTCAATCCGACCATAATCCTTATCGAACATCGCCGCCTGCTCGCGCTTCTCGCGCTGGCCCGACTGGACTTCCTGCTTCGACCAGGCGAGTTCTTTCGCCTGAGCCTCCGGCAAGACGACTGTGTAAACGAGTTCTCGGTAGGGCGTGTACACACGCAAAATCCCTGGTACAGATTCCGCCCTCTTCTTAGCCTGCGGCAAGTTTTCCGCATCGTATATTACTATCTGGTATATTCCCTGCGTCATTCCTATGGCACAGAGCTCCACCTTTTTCTCCAAGCCCACCGCCCACATGAGAAAGTCGCGCAGGGGCCGCCATGAAAGAACACTGGAAAGGTCTTGTTTACTGAGTGGGCACTTCAGTTTCTTGGCAAGCCAATCATAGTCAAAGAGGGAAGCGATTATGTCCTCAAGTGTGCCAGTGGTCGCCTTGCGTACCGCCGTCTCCCACAACTGAGACTTGGTAATCGGCTCCAGCACCATGAGCCCGCCCTGGGACGGCGGCGGCGCGGTCACGGCCGGACGCTTCATTAAATCTTCAACTATCTTGTCAATGGCATCAGCGCGCTTCGTTATGTCCCTGGGGATACCCTTGACTTCTGGATATTCAGTCGTAATTTCATGTGCCAGCGACTTCAGAGCTTTGGTCTGCGGTGTGACGGCAGAATCCTCAAGCTCTGCATCCTTCAGTTTGAGCTTGCAGGACTTGTGGTAATAGACTGGCTCAAGTTTTGTTTTTCTCCATTGCCGGGCCCAGTCGGAAAATTCCGGCTCATCTTCCTGGTGGCAGAGGAAGCCCCGCATTTTCATGTGCTTGTCTTTGGCTTCTTCGGCTAGGTCAAAGAGCATTTCGCCGTTTTTCTTGTCAGTCTCCATGACCGCCGTTTCTGAAGCCAATTTACTCAGAAGCAAACTGTGTTTCGCAAGGCAATTCTCTCCCAAATCTTCAGACAGGCGGCATGGGCACGTAAAATCCTGAGCGTGACCTTCAATTAAACCGATCTCGCCCAAAATCTGGAAGTATTGCCAGTCGAGCATCGTTGCTGTAGTGAGAAACTTGTCAGGCTTTTTCATCTTCCAGCCTGTTTTACTAATCTGTCTCCGTAAAGGTGAAGGCGCCGCCGTTCTTTGCGATTCATGGCGTGAAAGCGCTTATCGGCAGGAACTTCTGGTAATTTAGCGTATGCCATTGCTTTTTAATCCTGCCAGGAAAGACATTAACTGCTTGACACTTATCCCCATGGCATCCTTGAGTTTTATCGCCTCTAGTATGCTAATATTACTGGCTTGAGACGCTATCTGGTCTCGGAGCAAACATAGGTTTGCCGGATTCAGTTCGTGGGTCTGGCCGTCCAGTGTGACTTTAACATAACTCATTTAGGTTGGCTCCCTGGCTGTAGCCTCTCCAACACTTCTTCAAAGAAATTTAACAGTTTGATTTTGGCTCGTTTCTTTCTTGCCTTTGCTTGGATTAGCTTATTATGAGCCCTGAGTCTGGCTACTTTCTTCTCAAGATATTTTTCACGCCGATGGTTTACTTGGGGTGAGCGAGGCTTTGAAGATTTCATTTCCGTCTTTGCGGATTTTTTCGAGCTTGGCATCGTCAAGATTTCTGACATCTGATAATTCACCTACCAGTCTATTGAATTTCGCAAGCCCTACGATATAATCACCTGGTTGTATCACAGGTGCCGCCGCTCCCTTCCAACTCTTCCATACATCAACAACATTTTGGGGTGTAACCTGCCCCAGGAACTTTCCTGCTCCTATCCAGAAATAGTCAATAGGTCTGGTAGGAGTAGGCATTGGAGGGTTGCTACCATCGTGGGGTTGTTCCGGGGTTGCCACTGGCGGTTGTGAAGGTTGCGCCGCCTGGCGCGCCTGTGCTTCTTTCGTAAGTCTCTCTATGTTCTTATCGAAGTTTGTCTGTGCGTATCCCTCAAATTTCGACCCCATAATATCTATAATTGCCTTACCGGTAGCATCTAACTTAGCATCGATTTTTTGGGACTGAGCAATGCTGAAGTTATCGAGCTTGTCGATTATTTGTTTCCCATACCTTGTTAGAGTCTTATCAATCCGGTCATCAACGAGTTTCAGCAAGCGTTCTTCGTCATTTGGCTGGTGATTTTCCGGGGGCTTCTCTTCTTCAGACATAAATCAATTACTCCTTTTTATGCAGGTCTTCGTTAAGCTCACGCCAGAACTTCTCGCCTTCGGTCTCTTCGGAAACGGCTGCCTCTCTTGACTCCGCAACCGGTGCCGCCTCAGTGGTTGGCGCCGTCTCGGGAGCGACAACATCGGATACAGGCGCCGTTCCCGATTCCGGTTTACTGTCCTCGACTGGGGCTTTCGCTGGCGCCGAATCTTTGACCTTTGCCTGTGGGAATTTATACTTTTCAAGGTGAGCTACCGCCGCCCTTAATTGGTCTGAAATCGCGGCTCCGCTAAACTCTCCGTTATCGGGTAGGTCTCCCTCTCCGATTATCGAAAGCACGCCATAAGCGGCATCAAGCAATTCAGTAATGACCTTCGCGGGGATACGTGGGTGTGTCGGGTCCTCGAGCTCTGCCGTCTCAGTCGGCGGCTCCGTCAGAAAGCCGCGACCTATCCCCAGGTTCCTATACTGCTCAAAGGTGATGGCGCGCAGGTTTCCCCGGGCAATATCTTCCAACTCCGTAACCTTGTCATGTAGAGTGGCAAGGTCGGTGTCCTTCACCTTCAGCAAATCCTGAAGAGTGACGATATCAGCCTTCAGTTTGCCGGAATCTTCAAGTGTGGCTGGACTATTGAGCTTACTGGCACTTTCTAATTCAGCGACCCGGGCAGTCAAAGTGCCGTTTTCATCCCGCAGTTTTCTTATTTTTGAATCCTTAGAAGCCTTTGTTTCTCCTGTCATTTTACCCTCCGTTACCTTGGCAATTTATATCTGGCCAGTTACAAAGCAAACAATAGCCCTTTGCTTTAATAATAGCACGGACTGTCAAGGGGGGTGCAGAACCAAACTACTCCAGGTGTCTACTGACTATTTACTGGGAGTCTCTTTAGCTGGCCTGCGGTAGCTCTGACCTGACATTTTGACGAAGTTCACACCACACATTTCCCGGAGTCGGTCGGCGCAAGCTCCGCCTGCATCCTCTTGGCTTTATCTAGCATTTCCGGTGTTATACCCATTAGTTCTTCGACCGGAACGTTCAAACCCTTAGCCAACAACAATAAAGTGTCACCCCTTGGGGATTCCACCGCGTTTGATTCTAGTTGATATATGTAAGATTCATTGATGCCAGTCACTATAGCGAGGCGATATTTACTCACCCCTGCTCTTTCTCTCAACCTTTTTAGCCGGTCTCCAAATTTTTCTTTTACCATTCGTATAACTCCCTGACATTATTTTACACTCATATTGCTGTTTTTCAAGGCTACGAAATACCACAGTAAACGGTACTAATGGGAACTTGACAAATCTCAATTTATGGTTATATAATTAGAAATATCATTCGTAGGGTAGGGATTAGAGAGATGAAGGAACTGCTTAAAGCCGTCGAAGCCCTGATAGAAGCTAAGGGACTTAATGATGACCAGTTCGCTAGAAGCATTGGCTTGGACCCTGGGGCATGGTCTCGGAAAAAGCGAGGCTTTACCAAGTTTACCAAACCCGACCTTGATGCGATGGTGCTTACCTACCCCGAGCTGAAAATCCCCATCTGGCAGTCGATTGGCACGGTTGACGAAGAGCCGGTGGCGAAGGAGTAGAGAAATGCCGGTAATGGGGCTCCTGACCAACTTACTGAAGCCTGAATACCAGGCGCAAGGGTATGCGCTGGCTGAGGATGAGGACTTCCTCACGCTTTGGCGCGATGGTAAGTGCATCGCGGTTTTCAGCACTCACATGGCGACTATCGAAATGGTCGAAAAACGCATAGAAACAAGGGAGTCCTAGTTGTGGTCAACACCTTAGAGAAAGCCACCCTGTCCGTCCAGGAAGTCGCCGTTGTCATGGGCGCCAGCCTCTCCTTCGTCTATGAGCTCCTGGCGACCGGTAAGATTCCAGCTTGGAAATTCGGCGCCAAGTGGTGCATACCCCGGGAACGGTTTTTACAATGGTTTAACAATCCCCCGGCAATCCCGATTACTCGGAGATAGGAGAAGTTCCCATGCAGTGCTCATCGAGAGAAGGAACGAAGTTTTGCATATGGTGGACGTCTGGTTGTCTGAACCCCCACGTCGAAAAGGAAGTTAAGGAGGCTTGCGTTCGCGCATCTGGCCAGTTAGGCCGCCCAGTTACCAAACCTGAGCCGATTGCACTGAAGGGATAGGGCAACCGATGGCCGGTAGACCTGAAAAACGTAGGGTCGATTTTTTCTCACACGATGCGGGAGCAGGAAGCGGAAGAACATTAACAATTCTATTCAACAACTTCGGGCATGAAGGCATAAGTGCCTGGTGGCTACTTCTGGAAACACTTTCCGGCGCAAGGGACCACACGGTCAGGGTCGATAAGAGAGAGGATTTTGAATACCTCGCAGCGAAACTTCACTTCCAACCGCAGAGATTCAAGGAAATTCTTAATAAAATGGCTGAGCTTGACGCGATTGACAAGGACTTGTACACACATGGTTGCATTTGGAGCCAAAATTTCGTCAATCGCCTCGAAGGAGTCTATAAAGCCCGGGGCCAAAGCCTTCCACCAAGACCTAGCCCTGATAATTCAATTTCTGGTACTGATAATTCAATTTCTGGTACTGATAATTCAATTTCTGGTACTGGCTGTATCCCCCCCCCCAAAGTTGAGGCTG
>Ga0315291_10001194_pt1 | contig 34680 bp, 26 predicted proteins | sample YL17G12_20_MG_FD_203070 | JGI IMG/M metagenome (GOLD analysis project Ga0315291, IMG submission 203070) | Sediment microbial communities from Yellowstone Lake, YNP, Wyoming, USA - YL17G12_20 | ecosystem: Environmental > Aquatic > Freshwater > Lake > Sediment | place: USA: Wyoming | collected...
TTGCTGTCGACGATATTAAACGAGAAATGGCTCGATTGAAGGACCTCGGCTTTCAGCTCATCGATGAGAAACCTCGACTCGGAGCCGACGGCTTCTACGTTGCCTTTCTTCATCCGAAGTCAACCAATGGCGTGCTGATCGAACTCAGCCAGAAGACATCGTAAACGTCAAGGGACCTCGAAAGACTTTCGGCGTCTATGGATATCCAAATCACAGCCAACGATCTTTCGCTCGAGGAGAAGCTTGAGTCTCTCCCCGCCAAGCCGGGAGTGTATCAGTTCAAGAACGCAGAAGGGAAGGTCGTGTACGTCGGGAAGGCCCAGAACCTTCGCAATCGCGTCCGACAATATTTTTCCGCCAGAGGCGCCCGCCCGAACGAGCTAGGCGGGCGGGGATCCGCCTCCGGCGGACAGCAATCTCGAGCCTTCGATCCGAAGCTTGATGCGCTCGTGTCCAAAATCGCGGATGTCGAGCTGATGGTCACCGACTCTGAGGTCGAAGCGCTGATCCTCGAGGCCAACCTCGTCAAGAAGCTAAAGCCCCGCTACAACGTCAGTCTGAAAGACGACAAGAGTTATCCATATATCGTCATCACGAACGAGCCGTTTCCGAGGGTATTTGTGACGCGGAGGATCGTTCGCGACGGATCGCGGTACTTTGGGCCGTACACCGACGTCAAGACGATGCGCTTTGCGCTCAAGACGGTCCGCGACATCTTCATGATCCGGAGCTGCAACTACGATCTCACGCCGGAGTCAATCGAGAAGGGAAAGTTCAAGCTCTGTCTCGACTATCACATTAAGAAATGCGAAGGGCCATGCGAAGGCCTCCTGACGGCTGAACACTACAATGCCATGATCGACAAGGTGGCGAAAGTGCTGAGGGGCAGGACGGACGATGTCGTGCAATCACTGCAGGAGGAAATGGAAGAGCTCTCCTCGGACCTCAAATTCGAAGACGCCGCAAGAGTTCGGGATAGATTCCGTGCCCTGTCTGTCTATGGCGAGAGGCAGAAAGTCGTGGATGTCAAGCAGGTTGACCGTGACATCATCGCCGTGGCTTCGAAGGGCGACGATGCAAGCGGTGTCATCTTCAAGGTGCGGGACGGTAAGGTCCTCGGCAGTCACCACTACTATCTGAGCAATGTCGAGGGAAAGGATGAGGGGGAAGTGCTGGAGAGCCTTCTCGAGCGATACTATCTTGAGCACGAAGACATACCTGCCGAAATCTCCCTGTCTGCGGAAATTGCGTCAGTGGATCTTGTACGATCCTGGCTACACGAGAAACGAGGGGACGCAGTTGCGCTTGAGGTGCCGAAGGCCGGAGACAAGGCCAAGCTTCTGTTTATGGTCAAGAAAAACGCCGAGTTCCTGCTGGAGGAGCTGGAGCTGCAGAAAATGAAGCGCGGTGAATTGGTCCCGCACTCAGTCAAAGCGCTTCAGCGCGATCTCCGTCTGACTGCCCCGCCTCGACGGATCGAGTGCTTTGACATCTCCAATATCCAGGGGAGCGATGCTGTTGCTTCGATGGTGGTTTTTGTTGATGCAAAGCCGAAGAAGAGCGAGTACCGGAAATTCAAGATCAGGACCGTCTCCGGGCCTGACGACTTCGCAAGCATGAGAGAAGTTGTTGAGAGGCGCTACTCAAGACTCGTGGAGGAACAAGGGGCATTGCCCGATCTCATCATGGTTGATGGAGGCAAGGGACAGCTTTCCAGCGCCATCGAGGTTCTCCAGACGCTTAACCTCACAACAGTGCCAATCATCGGTCTGGCGAAAAGGTTAGAAGAAGTCTTTGTGCCGAACGTAAGCGAACCGCTCACCTTGCCGCGCACATCATCGGGGTTGAGGTTGCTGCAGCAGATCCGCGATGAAGCTCACCGGTTTGCGATTGAATATCATAGGAAGCTGCGTTCCAAACGGATTCTCAAGACCGAACTCGATTTGATCAAGGGCGTGGGGAAGAAGCGTGCAACGGAGTTGCTCGAAGCGTTTGGCTCCGTGCAAGGAGTGAAGTTCGCAACGGAAGAACAGATTGCGGAAATCGTTGGATCAAAAGTCGCCGCGGAAATCAAGGAATTCTTTTCTGAAGGAGTCCAGTAGCATCTTGTTTCTGAACAGACTTTTGCGGTTATTGTTTTTGTCCAGCTCACTTGTGCTCACCGCGAACAGCGCTCACCATCCCAATCGTCCAAAGGAAGGTATGACAAGTCCAGGTTTGATGCAGGTTCTGATCGTTGACGACGAAAACTCGTTCCGCCTCAGCCTTGAAATGGCTTTGAAGATCACCAACAACTTTGCGGTCCGTTCATGCGATTCAGGTCAAGCAGCCGTCGAGATCTTGAAGAAGGACCAATTTGACGTCATTCTTCTCGACTACAAGATGGACGATATGACCGGACTCGAGGTTTTGGAATGGATGCACAGCCAGGAAATCCAGACTCCGGTCATTATGATCACGGCGGCAGGATCGGAGGCTGTTGCTGTCGAAGCGATGAAGCTTGGCGTGTATGACTACCTTCGGAAAGATCAGCTTGATATTGATCGGCTCTCGCTTGCCATGAAGAGTGTGTACGAGCGGTACCTCTACCGGAGACAAATCATTGAACGGGAGGCGGAAAAGCGCGTGTTGAAGGAGAAGCAAAAGGAGCTCGATTCCTTGCGGCTCTTTCACAATACGGTGAATTCTGTCGGCCAGCTCCTCGAAAAGAGCCTTGTTGAACTGCAGAAGAATCTGAGAAGATTCGAAGGTGAGCTTTCGGAAACCGTCCCGGACAAAGGGATAGAGCGGGTCAAGGAAGTCTTCAGCGAGCTTCATCAGAGTCTTGAAGTTGTCTCTTCGGGTGTGGCCTCCATGCGAAACCTCTCATCGGTCGTTACCCACAGATTGGACGAGATTCATGTTTCCCCGAAGGTTGACGAGCAGCAACGGCGTTGACGCAAGTGGTCTGACGGACGCATCAATCCGGTCGAGCTCACCATCTCCGCTTGCCTTCGCACACGAAGTTTCTTATATTTTTGGCGCCTGCCGAGCGTCGCCGATAGTCCGGAAGGCTCCTCAGATACTTGGGCGCTTAGCTCAGTCCCGTTCCGGCACGATTCCGCCGACTTGTCCACCGGTTTTGTGGCGGAAGGCGGAGAGTCAGCCGGAACGAGGATCCCGATCCCGCTGTTCTGGATCGGGACTGGTTCAGAGCGTCTGCCATGTTGCTCGTTGAAATCTTGGGCGCTTAGCTCAGCTGGTTCAGAGCGTACGCCTCACACGCGTAAGGTCACTGGTTCGATCCCAGTAGCGCCCACAACAATCGTTCAGACGAGGTAAGGTCACTGGTTCTGAGCCGAAGGCTCATCCGCCTCTGGCGGAGATCCCAGTAGCGCCCACGAGGAAATCGGCTGTTGCGCGCGAAACCTTCATAGGTCAAACCGGACGGGCAGGCATTGCCCGCTGCAAGTCTGTTCTTTGGGCTCTTCAATGAAATCGCCGACCAGCGAAGGAGCCTGTTCTCGAGCTTCAATCCTCTCTATTGGTTTTCCTCTGATTGATTCTCTCAAATGCGTCACAAACACAGCAAGGTAATCCCGTGAAGAACGCAATGCGCACTTATTTTCTCTTTGCACTTGTTTGCTGTACCTCGTACGTCGTTTCCGCGCAGATGGAGATTCCGGATTCGGTGTATGTCAGGCAGAACTACGCAAAAAAAGAGTACATGATTCCGATGCGTGACGGTGTAAGACTTTTCACCTCCGTGTATGCGCCGAAGGACACCACGGAGCTTCATCCGGTCACCATGGTGCGCACGCCATATGGTTGCGCGCCGTATGGCGAGGACAATTTTCCAAGGTTCTTTGGACAACAGGACTCCTACTATTTGCATCGGGGTTACATAAGGGTCATTCAAGACGTGCGCGGAAGATATATGTCGGAAGGAAAGTTCGAAGATGTGCGGCCATATATCTCCAATAAGAAATCAAATGCAGATATCGATGAGACATCGGACACATACGACACGGTCGAGTGGCTCGTCAAGAACATCAAAGGCAACAACGGCAAAGTAGGTATCAAAGGCATTTCGTATCCAGGCTTTTATACGTGGATGGGCACGATCGACGCTCATCCGGCGATGAAGGCGGCATCTCCCCAGGCTCCGGTCTCACAATGGATGGGTGGTGATGATTGGTACCACAATGGTGCTCTCCTGGAATCCCACGCGTTCAATTTCCTTTCGAACTTTGGCTGGCCACGGTCAGAGCCACTGGAGCGATATCCGACGCATTTCCGCTTCTCGACGCGGGACGGATACAAATTCTACTATGAACTGGGTGCTCTTCCCAATGCCAATGTACGATTCTTGCACGACAGCGTCGCAACGTGGAAAAACTTGATGAAACACGGAACGTGGGACAAATTCTGGCAGGAACGTTCAGTCCTGCCTCATCTGAAGAATTTGAAGCCGGCCGTCTTGGTCGTCGGTGGATGGTTTGACACCGAAAATCTTTATGGAGCGTTGAATAGCTATCAAGCGGCTGTAAGAGGGAATCCCAACAACGGCGTCACCCTCGTTATGGGGCCATGGGCGCACGGCCGGTGGCAAGTGTGGAACCTTGACTCTCTCGGGGACATCAAATTCGGCTCAAACACGACGAAGTTTTTTACGGAGAATGTGGAGGGGCCTTTCTTTGAACATTATCTGAACGACGGACCCGACCCGAATCTTCCCAAAGCCGTCGTGTTTCTTACGGGCTCAAATGAGTGGAAGTTCCTTGACAGCTGGCCGCCGAAAGCCTTGGAACCGAGGAACCTCTACTTTCACGAAGGCGGAAAACTGTCCTTCGAGAAGCCATCGAAGTCGAGAACTGAATACGACGAATACGTCAGTGACCCGAGCAAGCCTGTTCCCTACACGGCTGAAATCACGCATTGGTACAACCCAGCATTCATGCTTGAGGACCAGCGGTTCGCCGCCCGACGTCCCGATGTTCTCGTTTATCAGAGCGATGTGCTGGGTGAAGATGTGACCGTCGCAGGTCCAATCACGGTGAACCTCATTGGATCGACGTCGGGTACGGATTGCGATTGGATTGTGAAGGTCATCGATGTCCTCCCGGATGCACCACCGAGGGGTGGGCGCGGTTTTGCCAATCCCCGGGCAGCTGTGCTCGGCGGATATCAGATGCTCGTGCGGGGTGACGTCCTTCGTGGTAAGTTCCGAAACAGCCTGTCAAAACCGGAGGCCTTTGTACCGAACAAACCCACACCGATTAAGTACGTCCTGCAGGACATCTTCCACACGTTCAAGAGAGGTCATCAGATGATGGTGCAGATCCAGAGCACCTGGTTCCCGATGATCGATCGCAACCCTGGAAAGTTCATGGACATCTACAGCGCGAAGGAGACCGATTTTCAGAAGACGGCACAGAGAGTTTATCATTCGTTTAAATATCCTTCGCACATCACGGTGGGCGTGGCAAAATAGAAAGCAGTTGCTTGAACGCGCAAATGTTCATCCCAGGGCTCGTCTGATTGTGCTGGATCAAACACGTGAGGATTGTCATGTCTTGTCAGGCGGGCTTCTGTCAATCCACAACAATCCAACCACCAAAAAATCCGTCGAATCCTGAAGCCGGCTGATCTGACTAGACGGAAGATGTCCATCAGCTATTCCGAGAATCAGCTTGCTTCGAGACATCGTATCTGTCGACGAGCCCGTCCTAGCACCGTACGAGTTGTTGTCAAAACATCAATTTTTTCACCTTCCTCGGCCAACTTCGCAAGTCATCAGTACCGTTGCACCCTCATTCAGTTTTGGCGTTAGCCCTCTGGCGTGGAATTCTTTTTGCGTTTCGGTGGTTGTACAAGGCATTATTGCTTTCTCTCTGCGCCGTCTCTGCTGCTTGTCAGCACTTAATCATGAGCGTTCAAGTTGAGGGGAGATTGCTGCACCACGCAGCGGCAGCTTTTCCCCTGTCATTTCTCCGGAAACGACACGATTGACTAATCTTCAACTCTTCACTTCTCAATTTATGGTAGGGAGCAAACCATGAGTAACTCAAGACCCCAATCGGATCGAAGCCTGCATGGCGAGGTCTATTACCCGGCGCCTGAGCTTGCGGCACAAGCCAATGTGCCGAATGCTGAAGCTGTCTATCAAGAAGCTCGCGAGGATCTTACTGGATACTGGGGGCGGCGAGCGAAGGAGCTGGAGTGGTATCAGCAGTGGAATCAGGTGTTGGATGAATCCAACAAGCCTTTCTACAAGTGGTTCGTCGGCGGCAAAACGAATATCGTCCTGAATGCCATCGATCGCCATGTCAAGACCTGGCGAAGAAACAAACTTGCGCTGATTTGGGAAGGTGAGGATGGTGAGGTGAGAACATTCTCCTACCACGCGTTGAACCGCGAAGTGTGCAAGTTTTCGATCGTGCTGAGGAGCATGGGTATCTCGAAGGGTGACCGCGTGACAATCTATATGCCGCGTATCCCTGAGACTTGGGTGGCGATGCTTGCGTGTGCGAAGATTGGTGCCGTGCATTCGGTTGTGTATGGCGGATTTTCCGTCGAGGCGCTGCACGGTCGCATCGAAGACAGCGAGTCGAAGCTCATCATCACCGCCGATGGCGGCTACATGGGTGGGAAGACTGTCGAGTTGAAGAATATCGTCGATGAAGCGTTGACTCGGACGGCTGCACCGGAGAACGTCGTCGTCGTAAAACGGACCGGCAAGCCGGTGAATATGGAAGCCGGCCGGGACTTCTGGTATCACGAACTCATGGGCCTTCCGTTGACGCGGAACATGGGAAAATGCGAGACGGAAGTCATGGATGCGGAGGACCCTCTGTTCATCCTTTACACGTCCGGAACAACCGGAAAGCCCAAAGCCGTTCTCCACACCCACGGCGGTTATCAGGTAGGAGTCTCTGCCACACTCAAGGATGTGTTCGATCTGAGAGAAGAAGATCGCTGGTGGTGCACGGCTGATCCGGGGTGGATCACGGGACACTCGTACATCGTCTACGGTCCGCTCATTGTCGGAGCTACCACGTTCGCCTACGAAGGTGCGCCGACCTATCCATTCCCGGATCGTTGGTGGTCTATGGTTGCGAAATATGGCGTCTCGGTTCTCTACACGACCCCGACGGCAATTCGTGGCCTCATGAGGTTCGGGGAGGCTTGGCCTAACAGGCACGATCTTTCCAGTTTACGCCTGCTTGGCAGCGTCGGCGAGCCGATTAATCCTGAAGCCTGGCGATGGTTCCACAGAAATATCGGAAAAGAAAAGTGTCCGGTGATGGACACATGGTGGCAGACAGAAACGGGTGCCTTCATGATCACGCCTCTGCCGTCTACTCCGACAAAACCTGGTTCGGCCTCACGTCCTTATCCGGGCGTGGAGGCCGATGTCGTTGACGAAAAGGGAAATCCAGTCAAAGCAGGCGAGGAAGGATTCCTGGTGATCAAACGTCCGTGGCCGTCAATGATGCGCACGATCTATAAGGACCCCGATCGATATGTGCAAACGTACTGGAGCAAGTACCCGGGCATGTACCTTGCAGGGGACTCCGCGCGAAAAGACGAGGACGGATACTTCTGGATCATTGGCCGAGTAGATGACGTCATTAAGGTGAGCGGTTACCGTTTGGGCACGGCGGAGCTTGAATCGGCATTCGTGAGCCATCCCGCCGTCGCGGAGGCAGCCGTGATAGGGCTTCCACACGAGATCAAAGGAGTAGCCATCCACGCCTATGTCATCCTCAAGGCTGGTCACGATCCTGGAGAGCCGCTTGCTGAAGAGCTGCGGAAGCATGTCGGTCACGAAATGGGTCCCATCGCAAAGCCTGAGAAGATCGAATTTGTCAAATCACTGCCGAAGACGCGCAGTGGGAAGATCATGCGCCGCGTGTTGAAGGCGCGAGCGCTCGGCATCTCAGAAGGCGACCTCTCGACGCTCGAGGAGTGACATCCCAGTTGTCCCGAGCCGCCTACTAATCGGACCAAGGGACACCTGCCCGAGAAAATCATTTGCATAATTTGGAAAAAAACTGTATCATTTAGCGTGATTTTCAGAATCATTCCTAAGATTGCTCGTTGTGCCATTCGCTTTAGGTACGTGTGAACAGGCTGTTTTCTTCCGTAGAGACCCTTTCTCTGTTTACCTGCCTGACTTCCATCAACTGCTAGATGAGTGATTGAGGCAATGAAGAAATCGCTGCTTGATTACACTCTGCGCATTCGTGTGCCGATTGTGGTATTCGTTGCAGCCGTCTCATTTGTGGCAACGTACTATCTTTCGCGCGCCGAACGAGATGGCGTCGGGTACGCCCCCCTTCAACCGATAGCGTTCTCGCACAAGTTGCATGCCGGTACGATGCGGATCGACTGCAAGTATTGTCACACGGGGGTTACCGTCTCTCCCCACGCGACCGTTCCAGCCGTTTCAGTCTGCATGAATTGCCACACCGTCGCCCGGAAGAACCGTCCGGAGATCATCAAACTCACCAGATACTACGAGGAAGGTGTGGCCCTGCCGTGGAAGCGGGTTCACAAGGTCCCGGACTTTGCCTACTTCAATCACAGCGCACATGTCAACAAAGGGATTGACTGTGCCAATTGCCACGGCAATGTCGAGAGTATGGAGGTCGTGAGTCAAGTTGCTGAGTTCACAATGACAGCTTGCCTCAACTGCCATCGAAATGCTCCCCAGCTTCTGCCGGATGTCCCGGGCATTCGGAAAGCTCCCGACAATTGCGCCACCTGCCATCGGTGAGGAGAACGAGATGAGTCGTATGGCCAATGACAACAATCCATCTCCAATGAAACGGAGATCATTTTTCGGTTACCTCGCTGCGGGCGTCGCGGGAGGGTCGTTCGTCGGCGGCATGATTCGGCGGTTGCTCAGCACGAAAGCGAGTCCTTCCCATCAGGATCAATCCATTCACGTCTCTTCCAACTCGCTGGCAGTTCCCAGAACGAAAGAAGGCTCGAAGTCCCATGTCTAGCGAATCACGATACTGGAAGAGCCTGCGCGAGCTCTACGACAAGGACTCGCTGAATGAGACGAAGGCCCACGAATTCATGGCCGGGGTCACCGATGATTTTGAGCTTTCTGATCTGTCCACGATCTCCCGCAAGCAGTTCCTGGCGCTTTTGACCGCATCTGCTGCTTTCGCGGTGGCAGGATGCGACAGCTACCGCGACAGAGGAGAGATTGTTCCCTACGACAAGAAACCGGAAGAGATCACCCCCGGAGTTGCAAGCTACTACGCATCGACGTGCTCCGGGTGCAGTCAGGCATGCGGAATTCTCATCAAGACGAGGGAGGGGCGCCCGATCAAGGTGGACGGGAATCCCGATCATCCCGTGAACCAGGGTAAGATCTGTGCCAAAGGTCAGGGCAGCATTCTCAATTTGTATGATCCGTATCGGCTTCGTGGACCCGTCCACGGAAGTGCATCCGGCAAGACCGGAACCCTCACATGGAAACAGGCTGATGAGGAGCTGATCAGACAGCTCGAAGAATGCACAGGCACCTCGAAAGAAATCGCACTTCTTACCCATTCCGTCCAATCGCCAACCGCTGGCAAACTCTTCGAGGACTTCAAGAGAAAATATCCAACGACCCGCGTTTACGTCTACGATCTTTTCAATGACGCAAGCCGCCGACGCGCGTGGCAGTCCGGTTATGGCTCGGAAGAGTTGCCCGCGATAGCCTGGGATCGGGCGAAGATTGTTCTCGCTTTGGAATCGGATTTCCTTGGCACAGAGGGGATGACGGTCGAACAGATCCGGAAATTCACGGACGGCCGCGATATCATGAAGTCGAAGGACTTCAATCGTCTCTACGCTGTTGAGGGATCGATGAGCCTCACGGGCGCGAATGCGGATTACAGGCTCAGGCTGCGTCCTGACGCACAACTCGAGTTTGTCCTTGCATTGATCAATGAGGTCGCGGTTGTTCGCAAGAAGATTGTGATGCGAGGCTCGCTGCCGAACCAGGTAGCCCGAGTCTCGCTGACGGCGTTTGCGGAGAAGCATTCCCTCTCTCGCGAAATCCTGCAACACCTGGTCGATGATCTCATCGAACACGCCGGGCACTCGATCGTCCATGCCGGAGATTTGCTGCCTGTTGAGGTCCATATCGCGGTGAACTACCTGAATGAGATCCTCGGCAATACGCGACTCTACAACAATGCTGCTCGCTCCGTTCTCCATTCTTCGCTAACCACCGCTTCTGAATTTGAGTCCCTCGTCGGCCGGATGAAGTCAGGTCAGGTAGGGATGGTTGTGCATTTTGGTACGAATCTAGCCTATCATCTGCCTCAGAGTATCGGTTACGAACAAGCGCTGAAGTCTGTGCCGATAACCGTGAGCTTGACAGAGTCCGAGGATGAGACGTCTCGCTATTGTTCGTATGTCTTGCCGATCCATCACGCGTTCGAGTCATGGGGTGATTTCAAGGTGCGGACTGGAGTTTACTCGTTCCAGCAACCGGTGATCGCTCCTCTGTATGATACTCGGCAGAAGGAAGCTGCACTGCAGACGTGGATGAACGGCAATGGCTCTTTCAAGGAGACGATCTACCATGAATATCTGATGGGCAATTGGGAAAAGAACATCTTCCCAAAGCTTAACAGAAAAGTTGACTTCAAGACGTTTTGGTACGCTTCACTCCACGACGGAGTGGTTTTGGCGGATGAAAAAGTCGGTGGTGAGCTCAAGTTTCGACCGGAGGCGCTGGCCAACCTGCGCACCTCGGGTTCGGACGGATATGTCGTTTCGCTGCATCGGAGTCATTACCTGGGCGACGGTGCGTTCGCGAACAATGGATGGCTTCAGGAGCTTCCGCATCCAGTCTCGAAGATTGTATGGGACAACTACGCGGCGATCTCACAGAAGTCTGCCCAAGATCTTGGCGTTCAAAACAATGACCTGATCGAAATTGCCTTCCCGCACGGTAAGCAGAGCTTCCCAGTGTTCATTCAACCAGGACAGGCTGATCAGGTCATATCGATCGAGCTGGGGTATGGGCGATCCATTGCAGGACCAATCGGATCTGGGGTAGGAGCGGATGCGCAAGTTCTTCTCTCAGGTTCTTCACTTGCGGGATCGCGGGTTCTGCACGGCGCGAGGGTCGTGAAGGCAGAGGGCCGCCACGAGTTGGTTTCGACACAAGAGCATCATTCCCTCGACGATACTTTTGTGAAGGACCTTCACCTGAAACGTGAGATCATTCGTGAGGGAACCCTTCGGCAGTACGAGAAAGACCCTCATTTTCTGCATCACGAGAAACGTGAATTGTTCAGCATTCACACGGAGGTTGAGTACAAGGGTGTCAAATGGGCGATGGCGATCGATCTCAACAAGTGCATCGGTTGCAACGCGTGCGTGGCCGGATGCAATGTCGAGAATAATGTCCCAGCGGTGGGCAAAGAACAGGTCGCCAGAGGTCGCGAAATGCAGTGGATCCGTCTCGATCGATACTATTCAGGAACGGGGGACAACCCAACGCCCAGCCATCAGCCGATGTTGTGTCAGCACTGCGACCACGCTCCGTGCGAGAACGTCTGCCCGGTTGTGGCAACGACACACAGTCCTGATGGCTTGAACCAGATGACGTACAACCGGTGTGTCGGGACGAAGTACTGCTCCAACAACTGCCCGTACAAAGTGCGCCGGTTCAATTTCTTCAACTGGCGCGGGTATCTTGCGGAGGGCTACTACGAGCAGCAACCGATCAACCTGATGCACAATCCGGAGGTGACGGTCCGTTCCCGGGGAGTGATGGAGAAATGCACTTTCTGTGTGCAGCGCATCATGGAAGCTCGGCAACATGCGACGGAGCAAGGCAGGGCCCTGAAGGGAAGTGATGTGAAGACAGCGTGTCAGGAAGCGTGTCCGGCCACGGCAATTGTCTTTGGCGACGTGAACGATCCGAACTCAGAGGTCGCGCGCTATCGTGCGCACGATCTCGGATACCATGTTCTTGAGGAGACGAACGCGCAGCCGAATGTGACGTATCTGGCGAAATTGCGCAACATCCACTCGGAGAAACTAGCGTGAGTACTGCGGTCATCGACTATACGCGCGAAGTGCCAGTGGTGGAAGGACGGCCGAAAGCGTCCGAGCTTGATGCCACCATCGCAGCGCCACTCGATCAGTTCCCGTCGCGCGCGTGGTGGATCGCCTTCAGCGTCACGCTCTTGTTGCTCACGATCGGAGCCGTTTGCGTTGGACTGACGATTTACAAAGGCCTGGGCCTCTGGGGTGTCAATCAGCCGGTTTCGTGGGGATTCGATATCGTGAACTTCGTGTTCTGGATCGGTATCGGTCACGCCGGAACGCTGATCTCCGCGATTCTTTTTCTTCTGCGACAAAGGTGGAGAACCGGCATCGCCCGATTCGCAGAGGCAATGACAATCTTCGCCGTGATGTGCGCGGGCATATTTCCGCTGTTGCACACCGGCCGACCGTGGCTTCCGATGTACCTGACGCCATATCCCAATCAGCATTCGTTGTGGGTGAATTTCACCTCACCGTTGGTGTGGGACGTCTTCGCCGTCACGACGTACTTCACCGTCTCGCTGGTCTTTTGGTACCTCGGTCTCATCCCTGACCTTGCGAGCCTGCGCGACAGGACGACAAGCAAAATCAAAAAGCTCATCTACTCAGTTTTCAGTTTAGGGTGGCGCCACTCGAATCGGCACTGGCAGCACTATGAGCGCGCGTACCTGATTCTTGCTGGATTCGCGACGCCTCTCGTTCTTTCGGTGCACACCATCGTGAGCTTCGACTTTGCGGTTTCGGTCATCCCGGGTTGGCATACGACCATCTTTCCACCATACTTCGTCGCTGGTGCAGTGTTCTCTGGCTTCGCCATGGTGCAGAATGTGCTGATCTTCGTGCGGCAGGCCTTCAATCTCAAGCACATTATCACGCTCGATCATCTTGAGAAAATGAACAAAGTGATGATCGTGACAGGCTCGATGGTCGGGTATGCGTACGCCATGGAATTCTTCATTGCGTGGTACAGTGGCAATCAATTTGAACAATTCGTCTTCTTGAACAGGGCTCTCGGTCCCTATGCCTGGGCATACTGGACCATGGTGACCTGTAACGTGGTTTTCCCGCAGCTGTTTTGGTTCAAGAAGATCCGGCGATCCATTCCGGTCATGTTCGCGATTGGCATCCTCGTAAACGTCGGTATGTGGTTTGAGCGATTCGTCATCGTTGTGACATCGCTGTCGCGTGATTTTTTGCCGTCCAGTTGGGGACACTACGTGCCGACGATGTACGATGTGGGCATTCTGCTCGGCAGCTTTGGATTGTTCTTCACGCTGATTTTGATCTTCGTGCGCGTTTTGCCGGTCGTCTCCATTTCGGAGGTGAAAGCGGCAGTGGAAGGCGCACAGCCGACGCATGATTAGGGAGATGGGCAACATTCATGAATGAGCAACACCTCTTTGCCATAACAGCGCTGTTCGATACTCCGGAAGAGATTGTCCACGCGGCGCAAGAAGCCAGCAAGGCAGGATACACGCGGTTTGACGTCAATACGCCCTATCCCGTGCACGGTATGGATAAGGCTATGAGATTGAAGCCGTCCCGCATCGGCGTTTTTGCACTCGTTTTTGGCTTGCTCGGGGTCTTCTCCGCTGTGGGATTCATGACGTGGGTAACGCTTGTGAACTATCCGCTGGTCATCGGTGGCAAGCCCTTCTGGTCCTGGCCAGCCTTTGTGCCTATTGCGTTCGAAGTCACCGTAATTCTCGCGTCGGTTCTCACCGTCGTCACGATGATTGTCCTTTACTTCAGGTTCCCGAACAACGCTCACCCGCTCCACGACACTCCCTACATGAAGCGCGTCTCTTCCGACAAGTTCGGAATCAACATTCAAGCGGATGATCCAAAGTTTGACGAAAAAGAAATTCGCGCGTTTCTCGGGAGGATTGGCGGTAAGGAAATCTCTCCCATCTATTTTGATGCTGAAGAATTCGAGCATGGGCAGAAGCTTTTCGACCCGAAGTTCCTCGGTGTGCTCGCGGTGACGGCTCTTGTTGTCTCAGCGATGACGTATGTGGTGTTCAATAAGGTGCTCTATATGGAGCCATTTTCGTGGATGAGCGCACAGGAAAAGCTGAAGGCTCAGCAGCCGAGCGAGCTGTTCAAGGATGGCATCGGCATGCGGCCGCCGGTGGAGGGAACTGTGGCTCGCGGTTTTCTCCCATACGCGTTTAAGGGAAAGCCGGACGAAGCGGGCAGGTTCCTGGCAAATCCGCTCTTGTCGACGAAGGAGGTCCTCGAGCGCGGAAAATCGAGATACATGACCTTCTGCAGCCCCTGTCACGGCAACTTTGGTCGGGGGGACAGTCGATTGCAGGGTCAGTTCCCCAATCCGCCAACGCTCCACTCCGACAAAGTCCGCAACTGGCCGGACGGAAACATTTATCACGTCATGACGGACGGGCAGAATATTATGCCCTCCTACGCTACACAGATCTCCAAGGATGATCGCTGGGCGATTGTGCAGTACATCCGAGTGCTGCAGCGAGCACAGAACGCAAAGGAGTCCGATCTGAAATGAGTAACCCTGCACCTGATATGGGATTGAGAAGGGAGCTGCCCGAGCGTGTTACGCGGCTTGCGTGGATCCTGCTGATCCTGGGCGTCGTGTTGTATGGTGCCGGATACTTGTTGGACGCCAAGCGCGCCGCCTTCAATAACGTCGTCGGCTTCTTGTTCTTGGCGAGTGTTGCCGGCGGGGCAATTTTTCTGATCGCACTCGAGTATCTTGCCGGTGCAGTGTGGAGCGTTCCGATGCGGCGAGCTACCGAGTTTCTTGCCGCTCTCACCTTGGTTGTTCCACTCCTGGCCGTTCCGCTCCTCTTTCATCTCCACGATCTCTTTCACTGGACCCACGGGGAAGCGGTTGCCGCTGAGAAGGTGCTTGCCGGGAAAGCGCCGTATCTGGACATCGATTTCTTCATCATCCGCTTTGCTGCAGTGTTCCTGGTCTGGAACTTCTTCTATTTCTTGTTCGTCAGAAACTCGACCAAGCAGGATTCGACGAGAGATCCCAAGCTGACCACGAATAACGTGCGGCTTGCCGCGGTGTTTATGCCGGTGTTTGCCATTACGGTGACGCTGACGGTTGTCGACTGGGCGATGAGCCTCGAGCCAAACTGGTACTCGACGATCCTCGGCGTCTACTATTTCTCCGGAACGGTTCTCGCCGCCCTTTCCGCGGCAACGTATGCTATCATCAAGTTCCATGAGAATGGGTATCTGCCCAATCTTCGTCGCGACCATTTTTACAGCCTTGGTGCGTTGCTGTTCGCCTTCATCAACTTCTGGGCATATATCGCGTTCAGCCAATTTCTTCTGATCTGGTACGCGAATCTCCCAGAGGAAACCTTCTGGTTTATAAAGCGTTGGAAAGAAGGGTGGGAGTATGTTTCGATCCTGTTGATCATCGTCCATTTTGTTGTCCCGTATTTTGCGTTGCTGACGCAGGATTCCAAGATGGACACGAAGCGGTTGAAGTTGATGTCGATCTGGATTCTGTTTGCCCATCTGCTCGACCTGTACTGGCTGGTCATGCCGACGTACGGTGAGGGGATTCCATTCGGCTGGATGGAGATTGGATTCCCTATCCTGCTCGTGGGCCTGGCGCTTGTCGTGCTCTCCTACAAGGTGAAGCGCAACAACATGATCCCGGTTGGTGATCCGAAGCTTGAACGAGGTCTGAGTTTCCATCTGTGATCACGCAACGACATTTATGGAGCCGGAACCGAATTGAGCGCTGAAATTGATTTTCGAGAGCTGCTGAAGGAGCCACGCAAGCTCTTTGGATACTCGTATATCTACTTCCTTATCGTTTTGGTAGGGCTGGGAGTCACCTATGTTAGCAACCTGACGGTGATTGGAAAGAACAGCGTGCCCGCTCTTGTGTTGAAGGATTCCTCCGCATTTGTGTTGGACATCCCGTTCCAGAGTCCGGCTGTGCTTCCTCCGGTCGATGTCATGAAAGTCGGTGTCGCCACGCCCGAGCTCATTCAGAAAGGAAAGGAGCTCTTTCGCGCAAACTGTGCCTCCTGCCACGGTGAGAATGGGGAAGGAGATGGTCCGGCGGGCGCGGTTTTGAATCCGAAACCAAGGAATTTCCACTCGACGGCCGTGTGGACCAATGGTTCAAAGGTCTCACAGATGTACAAGACACTGCAGGAGGGCATCGTCAAGAACGGCATGGCCTCGTACAGCTATTTGCCTCCCGGGGATCGATTTGCCCTCATTCACTTCGTGCGAGCATTTGCGAGCGGTCATCCTGCAGACACACGCGAGGAATTGCAGGGGATCGAGACGACGTATCAGCTTTCGAAAGGGAGTATCGTAGCGGGACAGATTCCCATCAAGAAGGCTGCCCAGCTTGTTCTGAGCGAGAACGCACCTGCTGTCGCCGCAATCGAGCAGCTGGCAGGGCAAGGGGAAATCGCGACAAGAGGGAGTGGGGTTGGACTGTTCGATCGCGTTGCCTGGGACAGGAAGAAAATCCTTTCAGCATTCATCCATAACAGACCTGAGCTACCGGATTTCGATCAGTTTGTCAGGGTCGTGTCCTCAGATCCTCTCGAACTTGGTTTCAGGGCGGAGGTCGTTCAGCTTTCCGCGGCTGAGTGGTCGTCGCTGTATCAGCACATACGTGAGTTGAGGACTCGTGGAGGAGTCATATGAGAACGAAATCACGATTCGCAATGTTGTTGCTTCTGCTCGTGCTCGTCGTGCGCGCGCATGCAAATCAACAAAGAACTCCCCCTGTTGGAATCGCAGAGAAACTCGGACAGACGATTCCGCTGGATGTGGAGTTCTACGATGAAAGCGGACAACTTGTCTCCATCAAGGACTTTGTCCACAAGCCTACCATCTTCACATTTGTTTACTATCGATGCCCGGGTATCTGCAGCCCGCTGTTGACCGAGCTGTCGAGAATCGTCGAGAAGATGGACCTCCAGCTCGGAAAAGACTATCAGATTCTGACGATCAGCTTTGATCATCGCGAGAAACCGGAGATCGCTGCGGGGAAAAGAGAAAACTATCTCAGCTCAATCAACAGGCCGGTTGACCCGAACGGATGGCGGTTTTTCACCGGGGACAGCGTGAACATCCAGCGCATCACCGACGGAGCGGGGTTTTACTTCATACGCAGCGGTAATGACTATGTCCACGCGGGTGCGCTCATCATCGTCTCGCCCGAAGGGAGGATCACGCGCTATATCAATGGGATACAGTACCTGCCGTTCGATGTGAAGATGGCGCTCATCGAAGCGTCCAACGGCAAGGTGACTCCGACGATTGCGAAGGTGTTGCGGTTCTGTTACAGTTACGATCCTGAAGCGCGCACCTACACGTTCAATGTGGTTCGGGTCTCTGGCGTTGTCATCGTCGGGTTGGTCGGCATTTTTGTCCTCGTGTTCATCGTCAGACCCAAGAAGAAGCAGACGGAAGGATAACAAACGTATGGCGACATCAGCTGTTCTCGTTGAGGCAGCGGAGCCTGATTTCTATCACGCGGCGACCAAGCACAAGGGGATCCTCTCCTGGATTCTCAGCACCGATCATAAGCGCATCGGCATTTTGTACCTTGCGACGATGCTCGTGTTTTTCTTCACCGCGGCGGTTCTCGGCGTGTTGATGCGGCTCGAGATGCTCACGCCGGGAAAGACGATCATGGAGCCGCAGACCTACAACACCTTCTTCACGCTGCACGGGATCATGATGATCTTTCTGTTCATCATTCCCGGCATGCCGGCGGTATTCGGCAACTTCATGATGCCAATTATGATCGGGGCGAAGGATGTCTTCTTTCCGCGACTGAACCTCTTCTCGTGGTGGCTCTTCCTCGCTGGAGGATTGCTCGCACTGGTCTCGGTATTCTTGCCCGGCGGTGCAGCTGATACGGGTTGGACATTCTACGTCCCTTACAGCGTGCGGACAACCACCAATGTGATTCCGGCCATATCAGCAGCTTTCGTTCTCGGCTTCTCATCGATCCTTACTGGGCTGAACTTCATCACAACGATCCATCGGATGCGGGCTCCGGGGATGAGTTGGTTCAAGATGCCGCTCTTTGTGTGGGCATTGTATGCGACTGCGTGGATCCAAATCCTCGCGACACCGATTATTGGAATCACTTTATTGCTGGTTGGACTCGAGCGTTTGTTTGGCGTGGGTATCTTTGATCCAACGCTGGGTGGCGATCCGGTCCTCTATCAGCACCTCTTCTGGATCTATTCCCATCCAGCCGTCTATATCATGATCTTGCCCGGATTTGGTATCGTGTCGGAAATTCTCCCCGTTTTTGCCCGTCGTACGATCTTCGGTTACAAGTTCATAGCCTTTTCGAGTCTCGCCATTGCCTTCGTTGGCTCTCTCGTGTGGGCGCATCATATGTTTACGGTTGGGATGAGCAACACGGGGATGTTCGTGTTTTCGTTCCTCACATTTCTCGTCTCAATACCCAGCGCCATCAAAGTCTTCAACTGGATCGCAACCCTCTACAAAGGCTCGATAGAGCTCGAGGTGCCGCTGCTCTTCATTCTGTCCTTTATTGTTCAGTTTTGCATTGGGGGCTTCACCGGATTGATCCTCGGGACGCTCTCCATCAACATCCACGTGCAGGACACGTATTTTGTTGTCGGGCATTTCCATTATGTGATGTTTGGGGGAATGGGCTTCGCTCTCTTCGCCGCGCTCCACTACTGGTACCCGAAGATGTTCGGGAAGATGTACAAGAAAGCACCGGCAGTCGTGTCGTGGTTCCTGCTTACGATCGGCTTCAACGTGCTGTATTTCCCATTCTTTCTGCTCGGATATCTTGGCATGCCTCGCCGCTACTACGACTACCTCCCCGAGTTCCAGACGCTGCATCAGATCTCCACGGTTGGCTCCTGGATTCTGTTCACGGGTTTGGTGATCATGTTTGTGAATCTGGCGGTCTCGCTCCGGCGCGGTCAAAAGGCGAGCGCAAACCCGTGGGGTGGGGAAACGCTCGAGTGGAAGGTCCCGTCACCGCCGCCGCACGAGAATTTCCACGAGGTTCCCGTGGTCACGACAGGACCCTATGATTACAGCAAGTACGAACACGTTGTTCAGGAGGCAAAGTGACTTCATCCGTCACCGCCGTTGCCCAGGGTCATGTTCATCGTGACGACGTTGGCACCAAGTTGGGCATGTGGCTCTTTCTCTTCACAGAGCTGATTCTGTTCGGAGGCATGTTCATTGTCTACGCGGTCTATCGGTTCAAGTATCCAACCGAGTTCCACCTTGCCGCGACAGAGCTGGATACGCTCGTCGGAACGGTGAATACCCTTATTCTGCTCACGAGCAGCCTGACGATTGCCATGTCGATTACCTCAATACAGGAAGGGAAGAAAGGTCTGTCGCTGTTGCTCGTGGGAATTACGATCGCGCTGGCGCTGGCCTTCTTGGTGAACAAGTACTTCGAGTGGGGTCACAAGTTTGCCGTCGGTCTCTATCCGGGCTCTCCTGAGCTTCTCAACAGGCCTGTGGGAGAAATCCTCTATTTTGGTCTGTACTTTGTGATGACGGGTCTGCATGGGCTGCACGTCATCATCGGTGCAGTCGTTTTGGCAGTGATGATGGTCTTCATCGCAAAAGGCACGGTCACTATGCATTCATTCGTGCGACTTGAAGCGGGAGCACTGTACTGGCACCTTGTCGATATCATTTGGATTTTCCTTTTTCCCCTCTTTTACCTCTTGCACTAGGTGGCCGGTATGGAACATGGCGAACAACAGCAGCACCGTGAAGAAGCCCACGTCGTGAGCTATGGCCGCTTGTTCTTGATCTGGCTGGGATTGGTGGCGCTCACGGGCATCACCGTCGCATTTGCCGGCATTAATCTGGGGAATTGGATTATCATCACAGCTATGACCATTGCTTCCATCAAGACGCTCCTTGTCCTCAACGTCTTCATGCATCTGAAGTTCGAGGACAGGATGTTTCGCATCTTCGTGTTGGTCGCGCTGGCGACTCTTCTCATCTTCATCGTCTTGACATTTTTTGACTACGCGTTTCGCTGAGGAAGGTACCTCGTATGTTTCAGGGCGCGTCACCATTTTCTGACTTCGTTGATGCCACGTTCTTGTCGATCGTGGGCGTTTCATTGCTGGTGCTCCTGGGTTTGTTGATTGCGATGGTGTATTTTGTCGTTCGCTACAGTCGCAAGAGGAACCCGCAACCGTCCAATATTGAAGGGAACATTCCGCTGGAGATCACGTGGACCCTCATCCCGCTCGCCTTGTTTATGGGGATGTTCTATCTCGGATGGGAAGGATACCTGCGGATTGCGAACATCCCGGAGGGGGCCTTGCCCATCAAGGTCACGGCCCGCATGTGGGCGTTTACATTTGAATATCCGAACGGAGTGACAACCGATACGCTCTATGTGCCGATCCACGCTCCTGTGAAATTGACGCTGCACTCTCTCGATGTCAACCATTCGATGTATATTCCGGCTTTTCGCGTGAAGAAGGATGTGATCCCGAATCGCGACAACACCATGTGGTTCAAGACCGCGGCTGTCGCATCGTATGATATCGCCTGTGCGGAGTACTGCGGCCTCAGGCACGCGTATATGTACACCAAGGTCGTTTCCCAGGATTCCACGCACTTCGAACAGTGGTACAAGGCCGTCTCGCTCAAGCAGTCGAAGCCGTATCAACCGCTTCTGAGCTCAGTGCGGTGAAGAGGCCGTTTCTCTCAGGATCTGGCTTGAACTGAAAACAGATGGACTTTCTCAAACAACTTGCACTCCCTCAGGCAGTCGAGCACTTTCATCTCCTCCTTCTCGTCGGAGGGATGATCTCCATGGTCTTCTATCCGTATCTGGGATTTCTCCTGGGTGCGTCGGTTCTGTCATTGCGGTACAATCGCTCAGGAAGATCGACTGGAAACCGCCTCCACCTACGGTTTGCAAAGGACCTGGTTGACACGGTACTGTTCAAGAAGAGCGTGCCGACATTTCTTGCTTTGATCCCGGGCCTCTCGCTGGTTTTCGTCACGGCCCAAGTCCTCCAATCTACCGAAGCGATTTCTGTCGACCTCGTAGGCTACGGTTTCATCCTCCTTCTGATTGCGGTTGTCCTGCTCTACACGTACAGGTTCACTTTCCGTCTGGGAGATATTCTTGAAGGATACGAAGAACTGCTGAAGGGTGATTCAAGGAGTGCGGGTAGACTTGGAGAAATTGAGGAATACCAGGAGCAGAACAGAGGATCCCATCTCATGGCTGGGCGGTATGGAATCATCGGTCTCGCACTGGCATCGTTTCTCATCGTTTCGTCGACAGCGGTAACGACGAACCCGCTGAACTGGACGGACATTAGCACAGTTTTCGAACTGGTGGTTGCCCCCGATGTGCTGGTAAGAATTGTGCAATTCGTAGCGTTCGCCCTCGGAGTCACGGGTCTCGGCATTCTCTTTTTCTTCTTTGCGTGGCAAGGGGGCAAAAAGGGAATGGATGAGGAGTACAGTCACTTTGTACGGGGCATCGGTCTCCGGCTCTCGGTCATCTCATTCCTTGCACAACCGGCGCTGATACTTCTGGAAATCACCCTCTTACCCGGTGTGTCGCTCTCAGGCTCGGTATACTTCTTCACTGGGACATCTCTCGCCATGCTCTTTCTCGCTGCCCATTTCGTGTATGCATATGGCCGAGATCCGCTGCCCCGTCATCTTGGATCAGCGTTCTACAGTCTCCTGGTCGCGTCGACGCTCTTGGGTGTAGGCGATCAGGTCGCGATTCACAATGGCACGAAGATGCACGCGGCAGTTCTTGCTTATCGCCATGATCAAACGCTGGAAGCGATCAAGTCGAGCTTGGGTATCGCGCCAGCCGCTCTCACCGGAGAGGATATTTACAACGGACGGTGTTCTGCGTGCCACCTTTTCGACCAGAAGAAAGTCGGTCCGGCGTACAAAGACGTCATCCCGAAGTACGCGGGGAAGAGAGCACAGTTGGTCGCATTCGTCTTGAACCCGGCCAAAATCGATCCGGCCTTTCCCCCCATGCCAAATCAGGGACTCAGACCGGCCGAAGCTGACTCGATCGTGACCTATCTTCTTGGCAAGATCGCTCAAACAGGAGCGAAAGCTGCGACGACCATACAAGGAAAGCCCCAGCAGAAATGAGATCGAATCTTACACCGACCGGTACCGTTGCGATGAGTCGTGTCAAGTTGCTCGACTACATCGCCCTGGCAAAACCCGAGTTGACGCTTCTTTCTGTTACAACAGCGCTCGGCGCCGCCTATCTTGCCGCTGGAGATCCTGTTCCCTACTGGTTGCTCTTTCATGTCTTTATCGGGACGATTCTCGTCGGCGCTGGAGCGGGGGCGCTCAATCAGTATGCAGAAAGGCAATACGACGCGATGATGCGCAGAACGGAGAACCGTCCGCTTCCGGCTGGTCGTCTCGAGCCCACGGAAGCGCTTGCGCTTGGATCGGTGGCAGCCATTGGGGGCGTCATCTACCTCTCAGCTTTCACGAACGTGCTTGCAGGTTTCCTAGCAGTAGTCACCCTCGTGACATATTTACTTCTGTATACTCCCTTGAAGCGCATGACCCCTTTTGCAACGGTTATCGGCGGTGTCCCCGGCGCCCTTCCCCCGATGATCGGATGGGCAGCTGTCGCCGGCGGACTGACCATGGGGGCGTGGGCGCTGTTCTTCATTCTGTTTTTCTGGCAGATGCCGCATTTTCATTCTCTCGCCTGGATGTATCGGAAGGACTATGCACGGGCTGGCTATCGGTTGCTTACAGTCGTCGACCCGTCAGGATTGGTTGCCAGCCGACAGATCCTTATCTACAGCGCAGCGCTCGTTCCCGCGGCTTTGATGCCGACGATGGTCGGGGCGCTGGGGATCACGTACTTCTTGGGTGCGTTTCTTCTCTCTGGCGGTTTCCTGGTGCTTGCCATTCGGCTGTATCGAAACCGCACCAACGGCAACGCCAAAATGTTGTTCCTTGCCTCACTCGTGTACCTCTCAGTCCTCATCGGCCTGATGATCTTCGACCGACTGACCTGAGCGGTGAGGCGCGAAGACTTGCTTTCGGGGGAGGGGAGTTGTATATTGGTGGAGCGTTGATGTTCTTTGACTGAATCCTTTAATCCTATCCGGCGAGGTAGGAAAGGAAGATCAAAAAGCAAAAATTAGAAATCAAATATGTGATTGTGCTGATTTTTCCTTTTTGATATTTGATTTTTGATTTACCTTTGCCTCCTTTTTCGACATCGTCGGGACTGGGGGCATTTTCGTTTCTTAGGGGCGGAAGCATGAAGAAAAACAAAATCTTGGATTCTGAGAGTTTTCGGCGGACTGTGAACAGGCTCGCGCATGAAGTCGTTGAGAGGAACAAAGGGACAGAGAACCTCGCTCTCGTGGGCATTCGCACGCGCGGCGAATTCCTCGCGCAGCGGCTCGCAAAGAAGATTGAGGAAATCGAGGGGAAGGGAGTACAGGTGGGGATCCTCGATATAACCCTTTATCGGGATGACTTACGGGGACGTCTGGATCAGCCACAGCTGAAGAGCACAGAAATCCTCTTCGATGTCACCGGCAAGACCATCGTCCTGGTTGATGATGTGTTGTTCACCGGAAGGACGATCAGAGCGGCGCTGAATGCGTTGACCGACCTCGGACGGCCTGCGCTCATTGAGCTTCTTGTCCTCGTCGACCGCGGACATCGCGAGTTGCCCATCAAAGCCGATTTCATCGGTAAGAGCGTTCCCAGCTCGCTCAAGCAACAGGTCAGGGTCATAATGACGGAAGTCGACGCGGAGGATGGGGTCTACCTTATGGACACAGATGAAGAAGGAAAGGAGATGAAGCCATGAAGCTCGAAAGCCGCCACCTTCTTGGTCTCGATGGGATGCCCAAAGAGGAGATCACTCTCATTCTCGACACCGCTGTCAACTTCAGAGAAATCCTCGATCGACCCATCAAGAAAGTGCCACCTCTTCAGGGCAAGACGGTCGTCAATCTCTTTTTCGAGAGCTCCACACGCACCCGTATATCGTTTGAGCTCGCCGAGCGTCGGTTATCGGCAGATGTCGTGAGCTTTGTGACGGCTGCAAGCAGCGTGAGCAAGGGAGAAACTCTGAAAGATACCGCTCGAAACATTGAAGCGATGAAGATTGATATGGTCGTGATCCGCCACTCGGCTCCCGGCTCTGCGCATTTCTTGAGCCGGGTTGTTGAGGCAAATGTGATCAATGCCGGCGACGGCGGCCACGAACACCCGACGCAAGCCCTGCTTGATATGTACACGCTTCGGGAGAAATTCGGATCGCTCGAAGGGCTTCGAGTATGCATTGTGGGGGATATCACCCACAGCAGGGTTGCCCGTTCGAACATCTATGGGTTGACGACAATGGGTGCTGAGGTATCGGTGTGTGGGCCGGAGACGCTGATTCCACGCGAGATCGAGAAATTGGGTGTGAAGGTCTACCATCGGCTCGAGGAAATCATTCCTCAGGTCGATGTGCTCAATGTGCTGCGCGTCCAACTCGAGCGACAGAAGAGCGGCCTGTTCCCATCTATGCGAGAGTACCATCGATTCTTCGGTGTGACGAAGGAGAAGGTGGCGAAAGCCCCCAAGCCGATCACGATCATGCACCCGGGTCCGATCAATCGTGATGTGGAGCTCTCAGCCGATCTGGCCGATGGCGAGCATTCTGTGATTCTTCAGCAAGTAACCAACGGTGTAGCCATTCGTATGGCGGTGCTCTACCTGTTGGGAACGACAAACTAGAAAAGGCACGCTATGAAGCTGCATCTGAAAGGTGGTAGACTGGTTGACCCTGTCTCGGGCAAAGATGAGTCCCTGGACTTCTTGATCGTTGACGGGCAAATTGAGAAGGTCGGGAAGAATCTGTCGGCCGATGGTTCGTACAACAGTGTTGAAATGCGCGGCAAAGTCATCGCGCCGGGATTTATCGACATGCATGTCCATTTGCGTGAACCGGGGTTTGAGCACAAGGAGACGATTAAAACCGGCTGCACGGCTGCAGCGGCGGGAGGCTTCACTGCAGTCTGCTGCATGCCGAATACCAATCCCGCAATCGATGACGAATCCGTCGCGAGCTATGTGCACGAGAAAGGAGGAACCGTGTGCGAGGGGATCGTCGATGTATACCCGATAGCAGCGGTGACGAAGGGCCGTGAAGGTGTTGAGCTTGCTCCGATGGCGGAACTCGTCGAGGCCGGAGCTGTGGGTTTCTCCGATGATGGCAGCCCCGTTGCCAGCGCGGAGATCATGAGGAGGGCGCTTGAGTACTCCTCGATGTACGGAATTCCCATCATCCAACATGCGGAAGAGTCCACCATGACGCAGGGGGGATGTATGAATGAAGGGTTGACTTCTACACGGCTCGGAATGGCCGGCATCCCTCCCGTCGCTGAAGAGCTGATGATCGCTCGCGACATCATTCTGCTGCGGTATGTTAAAAAGGCCCGATATCATGTCGCGCACATCAGCACCCGCGGAGCGCTGGATCACGTCCGCAAGGCGAAGAAGGAAGGGCTCAAGATCACCTGCGAAGTCACGCCGCACCACTTCACACTGACCGAAGAGGCAGTCTCCGGATTCGACACCAACACCAAGATGAATCCTCCGTTGCGAACGGACGATGACCGTGCGGCATTGATGGAGGGATTGCGTGATGGAACCATTGACGTGATCGCGACGGATCACGCACCGCATACGATCGATGAAAAGGAAGTTGAATATACTCAGGCTCCCTTTGGGATCGTTGGACTCGAAACCGCTGTAGGCCTATCGATTACCGAGGTCGTCGAGAAAAAAGTCCTCACCTTGTTTCAACTCATCGAAAAGCTTTCCACAAACCCTCGCAGAATTCTCTCCCTTCCAATCATCAAGATTGCTGAAGGAGAACCTGCCAACCTCACGCTTCTGGATCCAAGCGTCGAGTGGACCGTGAATATCGGATCTTTTCACTCGAAGTCGAAGAACTCGCCATTCAACGGTTGGCGCTTGAAAGGCCGAGCAATCGGCATTCTCAACAACGGAAAGGCTCTCCTTGGGTGAGCGCAGCGCTTGACACCGATCCGATACCCTCCTGTTTTTCCCGCATGCCGTGACCACAGTTGAGCGTCCTGCTCGATTCGTCCACAATTCTGAACGAAACCTGCTGGGAACCATACACTGTGCGTTCACACTCCCCCAAATTCTTGCAGAAATACGCAAATTTGAATGGCACGGGCTTTGAATTTTGGAGTCGCGAGAGTAGCACTGCACGCGGAGGAACATATGAAATCGCTTCTCGTATTGATTGCAGCGGCCCTGACGTTGGTAGGGTGCCACGAGCACCTTATCATTGACACCACGCCCCCGGCGGCGCCACAAGGCGTCTTCGCCGTCGCGAAAGACAATGCCGTTGAGCTGAGTTGGCTTCGCAATACAGAACCGGATGTCGAAGGCTATAGCGTTTGGGTGAGCGATCGGTTCGATGGGAAATACTCGATGATCGGATCGACTCAGAATACGTCGTTCCTCGACTACGAGGCAACAAACGGCGTCCGACTGTACTACGGCGTGACGGCCTATGACTATGAAGGCAATGAGAGTGATCTGAGCCGAGACGTCGTGTACGCGACGCCGAGACCCGAGGGGTACGGCGTGCGGTTGGACGATTATCGGACATCGCCGAACACGGGCGGGTACGACTTCTCAACCTACTCAATCGGGAAGTACAACGATGATTACACGGATGTGTTCTTCGAGAGTTACAGCGGACGATTCTATCTCAATGTGTGGGATGACACGGATATTCAAGACATGGGATTCACTCGGTCGCTCTATGACATCGCAGAAGCTCCTTCTGAAGGGTGGGCGCCGTCACGGTCGGTGGAAGCAATTGTTGGACACACGTATGTCCTTTGGACATGGGATGATCACTACGCGAAGGTCCGCGTACGAGATGTGACGCCGTTCCGCGTGACGATTGACTGGGCATATCAGACGGCGCCGAAGAATCCCGAGCTGAAGCGCAACAAAACCACAGACGGACATCGGGATCTGCAGCGAAAGGCGCATTCAGGTTTGACGAAGTGAAAGGAACGTAGTTCTGATTGGTGGGATGGTAGCGACGCCACCCGGGGCAGAGTGAGATGGAATGAAGTGAATGGGTGACGTCGCTTTTGTGTTTTGAGCTCTATGATTCTGCTTGGTTGATTTTTTGTCCGTTTTCTGATACTTTGTCTCTGCTTATGAGACCGCTCGTACTCCTTCTCGCCGCGCTCTTCGTGTTTGAGGCACCGGCGCAGCTTCGGTCGATCCAGCAACGTAAAACGAAAAAGGATTCGATCATAGATCGGAGCGCCGCAACGCCCAGCGTCCAGCAAGTTGATGTGCGGAAACTTTTTGGCCAGATTGAGCACGGCATACTCAACTCGAGCTTGGCATCTTCTCCAATACCTTTTGCCCAACAGGTGTTCATCAATGTCCCCAGTGGCGAGAGCGGCTATTTCTCGTCAAACCAGGGAGCGTCGATTCTGCAGACCTACTTCTCAGGGCGAGTGCCCATTTCTTTCCAGTTCACCCGGTATAGTGACAAAGCGCCAAATCCGTACGCGACGGGGCGCTTTACATTTGTCAAGAGAGGTCAAAGAGAATCGGCGCAGATTTACGTGTCGTTGGTTTTCCAGGACTCGCGATGGGTGATTAGCCAGTTCAACATCTACTGACTCCATCCGGTATGATCAATCCGTTTTCCTCCACCGAAAAGAAGCTGCGCCCCTACCTGTGGGGCTTTTTCATTTCGGTTGCACTGCTTCTTGTGCTTGTCGCTGCACGTAGCGGATGTGCCTTTCTGGTCGAGAAGCAGTGGATCGCGCAAACATCCTCCCGTCAAGAGGAGCTTGCCGAAATCGTTTTGGGTCGGTTCAACAGCAGAGTAGCTGATCTGTTTGTTCTTGCCGGCAGTGTCGTGAAAGACCGCGAGCTGTCTGAGACAGTCAAGGAGAGAAGCCCGGCGGGCCTTGCGGGTGCCTTCGAACGCCTCGATCGCTATCGGCAACCTGATGATGCGAGCATCGATCTCGTCGATTCTCAAGGCGTTGTCATCGCGTGGTCGGGTCGAAGCGTGCTCCGGGATTACAGAGCCATCCTGGGACGTGAGCAAGCGGATTCTCTTGTCTTGATTCCGCAGGCCAGACTGCACAGATACCTGTCGGTTGGCTTGCGGTCGTCCGATCGCCGATTCTACGTTGTCGTGAACCGTCCCCTCGAAGTGAACTATCCTCTCTCCAACCGATTTGTTTCGCGCTCAAGTTTCAGCGAAGAGCTAACGCAAGAGATCGGCAGCCCGGTGCATCTGGCGTTTGATTCACCGCCGCGGGATACCGTGTCGCCAAACCTCTTCGTGGTCCCACTCGAGAATCTGAGGCATGAAGCCGTCGCGTATGCGCTCATCCTCGTCCCAACGGTGGCAGCCGAAATCCAACGCTTTGATCAAATCATTGATCCATGGCAGGCTACGGCCATCGCGGTCGCCGCTGCATTCCTGGCGTGGGTGCTTTTTCAAAAAAGGCGATCGTTCAGGTCCCCTGTCACTCGAGTGCTGGCAGGGACAATTCTGCTCTGGGGTGTTCGGTGCATCTGGCGAATCGTAGACTTCCCCTCAGGAGTGATCGGCGGAGTTCTCTTCGATCCCTCGATCTATGCGTCCCCGTTCGTTTCTGGTTTAGCTTCCTCGTTGGGCGAACTCTTGCTCTCCTGCATCGCCCTATTCCTCACTTCACTCGCCCTTGCCAATGAAGCGATTGCCTGGCAGGGGAAGGGGGAAACCAGAGCCCAGCCGTCCTCCACGGGCAAGAATGTGGCGGCATTCCTCCTCGCTGTGTTGCTCGGTCTTGGATTGCAGTGGATTGTGCGAGGGTTCGGCGCTGCGATGAGAAGCTTCGTCGTTGATTCCACGCTGCAGTACCAAGATCCCACCAACATGATGCCGGTTGCCTCAGTTGTTGTCATGCACCTGAACATTTTGGTCTTGACGCTTTCGCTGCTCGCGGTGTGTGTGACCGTGCTCCTGCTGATGAGCTCTCTCGTGTCGCGCGCGCTGAAGAAAGTCGATAGCTCTCGATGGGTACCGATGATCGTGCTCGGTGTGTTGCTTGGAGCGTATGGCATCTTCTTGGTGGTCAACAAGACCCCACAGACCCCGTCTTATTACCCGGTTCTGGTCTTTCTCCTGTCGTTGTACATTGCCTCCTGGTTCGGTCCTCAGAGAGAAGGAGAAAACCTGTGGAGATATCTTTCGCTTCGACGGGTGATCATCGTCGGAGCGGTCGCGTTTGTGCTCTCGTGGCCATTGCTTGATATGTGGCAGCACGAAAAGGAACGCCAACGAGTACAAGTCCTGGCTGATGAATTGATGCGGCCGGTGGACAATTGGCTCTCATTCGTCGTGAGCGAGGGCCTTCGCTCTACGGTTGCGGGGGCAAATGAAGGGCTCGCACAAAGCAATAGTGACTATGGGAACGCCTCAAATCTTGCTTTTCTGCTCTGGGCTCAATCGCTCATGAGTCATGAGGGATACAACTCGGCGGTCTTCGTTTACAGCAGCCAGGGGAAGGAAATCAGCAGATTTGCTGTGGGTTTGACCACCTACGAACAGATGGAGCTCCTCACGCAGATCTTCGACACGGAGGAAGATGTGCTTCGCGTCGTTGAGCGGAAGGTGCAGGGGGGTGCAGTCAAATACTACGGCGAATGGGCGCACGTTCTGGATTCGCAAGGTCAACAGCTTGGGACTGTGGCGGTTCTCGTCTCCGCCAGCCAGCGCACATTGTTCCGGGGAGAAGCGCCGGAGGCATTACGAACCGCCTCGCGAGACAGCTTCGAAGAGAGTTTCCGCAAACTGTCGATTTCGGAATATCAGCGTGGCTTGCTTGTGTCGACAACGGATCCTCTCCTGTTCAGGGGGTTGCGGCTTCCAACGGCGATTCACGAACAGTTTACAGCGTCAACGGTGCGATTCGTGTGGTCTGAACAGAATCTCGGAGGTCAAACGTACGATGTCCTCTTCGCAAGAGATGAATCGCGTGAGGGTCGAATTCTTGCACTGAGCCTTCAATCGCTTGATATCCGCTGGCATCTCTTCAACATCGTGAAGATGCTCGGTGTGTACCTGTTCTACTTCGGTCTCGCTGCCGTGGGGCATATCGCGCGGTCGTACCTCCGCGGGAATCCCGTAAGGTTCGGTTTCCGCGAAAAGCTTGTCTCGTCGTTTGCGTTGCTTTCGATTGTTCCCTTGGTGGTCATGGCGTCCTACAACCGCGAACTCGCAATCGAACGATTGGACGACAGTATTACCGGAAGGCTTGCGGAGGATCTGGACCTCATTCACCAGCGGATAATCACTTCGGTCACTGACGAAGGGGACTTCTTCGCGGGAATTAACAACGATTACTGCGAGGTTGCTGCGGCGGACCTGGGGGTCGATTTCAGCGTCTACGGCGGATCGTCGCTTCAGGCGAGCAGTCGGCCGGAGCTCTATCGGGCCGCACTGCTTGACGACCGCCTTACCGGCAGCGCCTTCGTCAACACGATGATGCTCGGAAGGAGTTTCTTCCGCGACTTCGAGCGAATTGGAGAAGTGACGTATACTGTTGGCTACCGGCCGATTATCATGGGCGATCGGGTCGTCGGAGTCCTGGCAGTTCCCGCTTTGTATCGTCAACGGGAAATCGACGAGGAGCTTGCACAGCGCAATGCGTTTGTCCTTGGAGCGTATGCGCTCGTGGTGCTTTTTGTTGTCATCGTCGGCTTCATCCTTGCGAATCGTCTGTCCAGACCGCTCCGTGAATTGTCGCTCGCTGCGCAAGTGATCGGCAAGGGAAATCTCGACGTGCAACTCACCCCCCAGTCGTCGGACGAGGTCGGCAATCTCGTGCAGTCATTCAATGAGATGACGAAGGAATTGAGGGTAAGTCGCGAAGACCTTGCGCGGGCTGAGCGAGAGCTCGCCTGGAAAGAAATGGCCAAACAGGTTGCCCACGAGATCAAGAACCCGCTCACGCCAATCAAGTTATCGATCCAACATCTCACTCAGGCGTACAAGGATGGAGCAAAGGATTTTGGCCAGGTTTTGCAGCGGGTGTCGAACACGGTGATTGAGCAGATCGAGGTGCTCACCCGCATCGCGTCGGAGTTTTCCAATTTTGCCCGCATGCCGGCGCGGAAATTCGAGCGTGTGGATGTTAAAGAACTCCTTCAGGAGACCGTGACACTCTTCGGGGGGGTACGGGGAATTGAATTTCGAACGAAATTTTCCGAAACTCCTGCCATCCTTATTGCCGACAGGGACGAGCTTCGCCGTGTGTTCATCAATGTCATACGGAATAGTGTGCAGGCTCTGGAGAAGGGAGGGACCATAACGGTCGAGATGGGGATCTCCAACCAGATCTGCACCGTTTCGATTAGTGATACGGGCAGCGGGATTCCGCAAGAGCTTCAAGCCAAGGTCTTCCAGCCGAATTTTTCCACAAAAACGGACGGGATGGGTCTTGGTTTAGCCATCGCCCAGAAGGTGATTGAAGATTTGAATGGAACCGTCGCTCTTCGAAGCGAGGTCGGCAAGGGTACGACCGTGGAGATGAGAATTCCGCTCAGACTTGGATAACATGCCGCCTGCTCACCTGATTGTCTCGGAAAAACTGTCGCAGTTCAAAGAAGTCCTCTTCGCGATGAGCACCCGCTACGGCGGTGTGAGTCCTCCGCCGTTCGAGATGAATGTCAGTTTCCGCGTCGGAGACGATGTCTCGAACGTGGTTGAGAACAGGAAGAGGCTCTTCGCGTCTCTTGGTCTCGAGAGTGATCGAGCGGCGTTTCCACTTCAGAACCATACCAATGTCGTCAAGGTCGCTCTCGGCCCCGGAGAGTATGACGGGTGCGATGGGCTTGCGGCGACACAGCCAAACCTTCCGCTTGCGGTCACGGTGGCCGATTGCCTGCCGATGGTATTGTTTGATTTCAGAAGAAAGGCGCTTTGCCTCGTGCACGCAGGATGGAGAGGAACAGCACAACGCGTCGCGGAGAATGCCGTCCGACTCATGGTAGACGAGTTCGGCTCAGCAAGCTCGAACCTCATCGTCTATCTTGGGCCGTCTGCAGGCGTTTGCTGCTATGAGGTCGGTGTCGAGGTGGCTGAGCAGTTTCCGGAGAGGCTCGTTGAGCGTCGCTCGGGAAAATTGTTCCTTGATCTCAAGCAGGCAAATCTCCAACAGTTGCTGAGCTGGGGAGTGAAAAGAGAACATATCGAGATTTCATCGTACTGTACAATCTGTCATCCGGAACTGTTCCACTCATATCGACGAGATAGGGAACAATCGGGCCGAATGATGGCGGTCACCTGTTTGATCAATGCGGGAGACGGATGAGCGCATGTGTGGAATAGTCGGATATATCGGACAACGGGATGCCATCCCCATTATCCTTGCGGGGCTCAAGCGGCTGGAGTACCGCGGGTATGATTCGGCCGGGATTGCCACGCTCTCTGACGGAAGGCTTTCCGTCGTCAAAAAGGTCGGCAAGGTTGACTCTCTTGAGCAGGCGCTTGCGGCGCAATCGAAACGTGCCTTGATCGGCATCGGCCACACGCGGTGGGCGACGCACGGAGAACCCAATGAGACGAATGCTCATCCTCATCTCGATTGCCGGGATAAGATCGCCGTGGTCCATAACGGCGTGATCGAGAACTACACCGTGCTGAAGAAGAAGCTTGTGGATTTGGGGCACTACTTCCGATCGGAGACGGATACGGAGGTCTTGGCGCATTTGATCGAGGAATTCAGCCGACGGAATTCAAGCCTGGTCGACGCTGTCCGGCAGGCTCTTCAACAGGTTCAGGGAACATACGGTCTTGCCGTCCTCAGCGAACATGAACCCGACAAAATCATTGTGGCCAGACATGGAAGCCCGCTCGTGATCGGCTTGTGCGACGGAGAATTCATCGTGGCATCGGATGCTTCAGCGGTGGTTGAACACACGCGCACGGTTTCGTACCTCAAGGACGGAGAGGTAGGCGTCATCACGCGAGATGGTGTCACGACCAGGACCCTCGCCAATGTTGAAACGGAAAGGTCCGTGGAAAAGCTGACGATCGATTTGGCTCACATTGAGCGAGGTGGATACGATCATTTCATGCTCAAGGAGATCTATGAGCAGCCTGAGACCATTCGTAACGCTCTCCGCGGTCGGCTGCTCGTGGAGAAGGGCGAGGTCAAGCTGGGCGGTCTGGAGGATGTCCGTGATCGATTGCTGAAGGCCCGGCGTATCATTCTCGTCGGATGCGGAACGTCGTGGCATGCCGCACTTGTTGGCGAGTATATGCTGGAACAGATCGCGAAGATTCCAGCCGAAGTCGAGTACGCCTCCGAGTTCCGGTATCGAAATCCCGTGGTGACCGCTGACGACGTCGTGTTCGTGATCAGCCAGAGCGGTGAGACCGCCGATTCGCTCGCGGCCCTACGCGAAGCGAAGGCAAGGGGTGCAACGGCGCTGGGAATTGTCAACGTCGTTGGCAGCACCATTGCGCGCGAATCCGATGGAGGCGTCTATATCCATGCGGGACCCGAAATCGGTGTGGCCTCAACGAAGGCGTTCACCTCGCAGTTGACCGTTCTGGCACTCATCACCTTGATGCTGGCACGCGACAAGGGGACGTCGCAGGTGGACTTCAGGCTGCTGGCGCAAGAACTCGACAGCTTACCCTCCAAAGTGTCGTATCTCTTGCAAGTCATGGGTCGCGTGAAGGAGGTCGCCGCGGAATTCAAAGATGCCAGGAATTTCCTGTATCTCGGACGCGGCTCGAACTATCCTGTCGCTCTCGAAGGTGCGCTGAAACTCAAAGAGATTTCTTATATTCACGCCGAGGGATACCCCGCCGCCGAAATGAAGCACGGGCCGATCGCGCTGATCGACGAACAGATGCCCGTCGTCATCGTTGTGCCGAAGGACGGTATCTATGAAAAAGTGATGAGTAATGTGCAGGAGGTCCGCGCGAGAAAAGGACGGATCATTGCGATTGCAAACGAGGATGACACAGACATCGAACAGTATGTTGAGTTTGTGCTGCGCGTCCCTCGAACGTACGGGTTCTTCGGCCCCATCATCAATGTTATCCCGTTACAACTGCTTGCCTACTACATAGCCGTCGCCCGCGGCGTTAATGTCGACCAGCCGCGCAATCTGGCGAAAAGCGTCACCGTCGAGTAGCCTCGTTTGATTTTCTTCGAATTCTTCTTATCTTTGGCACTCACCGCAGAACCCACTGGAGGAGATAGGGATGAAAACTGAACACCGATTCAAGCCGAACGAATGGGCATTGGTACTTGGTGCCTCAAGCGGCTTTGGTGGAGCGACGGCCATTGAGCTGGCGAAGCACGGTATGAACGTCTTTGGTGTTCATCTTGATCGACAGGCGACGATGCCCGCGGTGCAACACGTGGTTCGCGAGATCAAGCATACGGGGAGCGAGGCGGTGTTCTACAACATCAACGCCGCAGATGCCATCAAGCGGGAGGAAGCTCTCGACGATATCCACGAGCGTTTTTCCAAGGATTCATCTCAGACGGTGCGGGTTCTGCT
>Ga0315291_10001195_pt1 | contig 34678 bp, 41 predicted proteins | sample YL17G12_20_MG_FD_203070 | JGI IMG/M metagenome (GOLD analysis project Ga0315291, IMG submission 203070) | Sediment microbial communities from Yellowstone Lake, YNP, Wyoming, USA - YL17G12_20 | ecosystem: Environmental > Aquatic > Freshwater > Lake > Sediment | place: USA: Wyoming | collected...
ATGGAGGCTGGCTGGAAGGGCCGCGCGGACAGCGTCCCGGAGTTCCCGGTGAAACTGTCGATCAACGTCTCCTGGAAGAAGAACCCGCGCATCGACGCCTCGAACGTCCTCAAGGGGATCGAAGATGCCCTGTTCGAGCAGGACCGCTGGATCCTGGACGTCCGCGTGATCATGTTCCCGAAGCAGAAGGAGGAGTCGGCGGTCGTGGAGGTGGGCTGGTGAACTGCATCGAAGGCTGCATCCAGACGTACCCGAAGGACGCCGCGCAAATAGCGGAGGCCCTGCGGGAAGGGCCGGTCATGTTCTCCTGGACGGATGGGTCTACCCAATACGACCTCTACATGGTGCCCGTCTCGTCCTTCAAGACCCGGTTCGAGGCGCCCGAGAAGATCCACCGGTGGTTCTCCTACGACCACGTCATCGTCGGCATCGAACGGAAGGGTTGCTTCTTCTTCGATCTCCTGAGCGGGACCCAGGCGTATTCCCCGGAATACGTCGCCGAGAAGCTCGGCCTCGACCCCATGGAGAAGGACAGCGCGGGCGTTGCCCACCTCTTCAACATGATCGTCGAAGCCGGAAAGAAGTTCGGCCGGAACATCGTGATTTAGGAGAAATATGGCCTGCCTCATCTCGAAGGACGGCAATATGGCCGTCTGCGGCGTCTCCCGCAGGAAGAATTATTACTTCGACAAGGGGTACCGCGGCGTCTGGTCCCAGCCGTCGCTCTGGTACGAACCGGCGCTGGCGAAGAACCTGAAGCGGAAGAAGTTCGCCCGGATCGACCTGTTCATCAAGAAGGCCAGGAAGAAGTTGGGATTCCGGCCCCTGTCCCAGGAAAGATGGTGGAAGACCGTCGCCCTTCCAGAAATCAAGGCGACCATGAAGTACGAACGCCAATGGAGGAAGAAGAAATGATCGGCATACCCTGCATCAGTGAGGCCAAAAGATGGAAAACCATAAAGTAGAGTTCATCGTGGTCCGCGCCAGCATAAGCGAGCTGACCTTCGCCAGGATCGACGCGACCGTCACCCGCGAGGAATTGACCCGGGAGGTCGTATTCCTGAAGGCCCTCCAAGGGGCGCTCACCCAATGGGCGGCCGGAACCTCGGAGGGCAAGGAGGCCTGGGAGGATTCATCTGAGGACTTCAACGTTGGGGACCTCTCCTACGAGATCGGCGACGAGAGCATGAAGCCCTACCTGGAGAAGGCTGGCATCGCGTACCTCAACATCGGGGTCGAGTGCCACGTCATCCGCACGTTGGCCTGGTCCTACGACACGGTCCTCATGGACCGGGAAACCCTCAAAGCCGAAAGGGGGGGGAGTGGTGGTCATAAAACTGAGAAGCAAGCGGTCCGGCCCGCACGTCCACGAGGACGTTTTTGTGGGGCCGGACAAGGACCACATGGGCCTGGCCGGGAGGCTCACGTTCAGCGTCGGGGAGTGGCAGCTCTTCGGGGCGGCGCTCAAGCTCGGCGCGTCGAAGACCGGTGGCCAGCTCGAAGTGGTGTTCGAGGGCGACCGCGAAGTGGTCGAGGGAAAGCCCGATGAAGGTTAAGTTCCTGATGATCGCGGAGATCGAAGTCGGGGACACCGCAAACCCAACCGAAGGCGCCCAGGCCAAGCTGGACGCCTTCCGCGAGTCGGTCGCGCCCAGCCAGAACTACGGGATCACGCTCTACCGCGTCCGCGCCGGAGACCCGGAGCTCGACAACGATCCGGACATCCTGCGGGACGGGACCGCCGTCAAGGATAGGTGAGATGGCCCAGACCCACGAGAACACCAACTGCCTGGCCGGCCTGAAGTGCCCGAAGTGCGGAAGCTTAGGGCCGCTCTGGATCCAGTGCAGCGTCGCGGTGGTCGTCCACGACGACGGGACCGACGAGGAATGCGCCCACGAGTGGGACGACAAGAGCGCCTGCTCCTGTAGGGACTGCAAACTCAACGGGAAGATCAAGGACTTCCGGGTCGAAGGTGCCGGGAAGTTCTGCCACGACCCAAGGCACGAGAAACCTTGCCCGCTTCCCTGCGAGGCGTGCAAGGAGGAGTGCGATCCGGAACTCTGGAAGACCGTGAAAGGAGAACAGAGATGAAGTGCGACATCTGCGGAATCAACCCCGCGACCATCAAGAACTACGTGGAGATCGGCGACACCATCCACAAGATGCCGGCCTGCGGCCCCTGCATGAGCCTGAACGGGAAGTCGGTGAACACGCTCATGAACTCCCGCCAGGACAGAAGGCTGCGGCTTCTCAAGAGGTGGTGGAGTCCCGACACCCGGGGCACGCTCCTGCCGAAGGCCTATCCTGCCGTGGAGTGGACCAAGGTCAGAATCTGATGAGAATCCCGCTCAACGACGACCAGCTCAAGACCGTCAAGCTGGCCCTCAGCACCCTGGCCACAGAGGACATCTCCAGGGAGAAGCCCGTGGCGGAAATTATGGAGCGCATCGAAAACTGCGAAAAAGAATTCAAGGACAAGGGTCTTCGGCAGTACGCGAAGGCCGCCCAGAAACGTCAGCGAGACGGCGAGATCGAGATCGACGACGACGCCGTCGTCTCCAAGGGAGAGGACGCGGGCGCTTACGTCGGGGCCTGGCTCTGGGTCGGAGACGACGAGCTGGAAGAGAAGGAGGACGAGGAAGCCTGTCGGGAATGCGGCAAGAAGTACGCAACCTGCGGAGACGGGTACGACGGGATGTGTCCGGACTGCGCGGACAAGGCGGAGGACAAGAAATGATCGCCATCCCCTGCGTGATCTACATCGACGGAATCCACAAGCCGGAGGACGCCTGCGCCCTCCGCAGGATGCTCGACCGGAATCCCGTCATGGTCAATGGGCCCGCCCTGAAGGGCGAGCTCCTGCCCGACATGGGCCGGGAACCCTACCCCGTCGGGAACTACGAGACGGTTCCGGGCCCCAAATGCTACAACGTGAGGGTCCACCTGAACCACTACGACCCCAAGGAGGTGGAGCCGGACGACGCCAAGCCGGGAGAGTACCCGACGTCGGTGTACGCCACCAACTCGTTCGAGGCCCAGGAACTCGCGCTCGACCGATTCCACGAGACCCACGCCATCGGGAACCTCGACAACGCGGAGGTGACCACAGGCGTCATCTGGCCCGAGGACTGCCAGCACAACTGGCAGATCTTCGAGAATCAGGCCGTGGAGAAATGCACGGTCTGCATGAAATGCGGAAGCATCAAACCGGAGGAGAAATGAAGCTGATCGACACGGTCAAGGCCACGATCAAGCAAGACACTCCGACCGAGGAGGTCGAAGAGGCCGCCCGGTGGCTGTGGGACGAGTTCCGGTTCCGGAAGGGCCGCCAGGACCAGATGGCGGCGATGGAGTTTAGGCCCGGTCAGAAGGTGGAGTTCACTGGGAAGAGCTCCAGGAAACTGCCCCACGGAGCGATCGGGGTGGTCGAGAAGGTCAACACGAAGAGCATCTCCGTGAGCTTCGGGAGATACTTGATGTGGAAGGTCAACGCCACCTTCCTCAAGCCGGCCGCGAAGGACGCGAAGGTTATCCCGTTCCTGGCGAAGGAGGCGTGAAGGTGAAGAAGAAAACTCTAACCAACGGCGACGTGGCCACGGCTGTCGAATACAGCCTCCTGATGGGAATGACCGAAAAGAAGCACAAGGCGGCCCTCAAGAAGCTCCATATTTCGGAGAGGCAGCTCTGGGAGGCCACGGGGTGCCTCTTGATGTTCTGCGCCAAGAAAGGGAGACGCGGGCTCTCGGAGTTCAGCGCTCCGGTGGTCACGCTTCGACCCAAGTGAAGATCGTGGGGCGCCCGGAAGGCGGCATACGGCCGGGGATTCGTTTACAACGATAATCACCCGCCCAATAACCCGCCGGAAGGGCGCCCCGCCCATTATCCCGAGACACGTGGACCTCGGACGAAGGGGCGGTTCGACTCCGCATCGTTGGCCGAGGCCCGGTGGGACGGGAGCTGGGTTCGACTCCCAGGCAGTGGCTCCGGTGAGCCGAATGGCCCGGCTGGCCCGGCCGTTAACGCCGCGGCGGAATCTGCGGCAGGGGCATATTTTCCTTGAAGACCGGAAGATCGCGGGGTACACTTCAGGCATACGGAGGCTCGAATGACATAGGAAGCACGGCACTTCTTCACGGTGGTCCGCACGGACCTTTCCGTGGCACAACAGCTCGTCCAGTCCATCCACGCGGCCCACGAGGCCGGCATCCGCTTCGGAGATCCCAACAACGTCGCCTCGGTCGTCGTCTGCCGCGTCTCCAGCGAGGAAGAGCTTCTCAAGACGAAAGAGCGGCTCGACTCCAGGGAGATCCGGAGCTACCTCTTCCACGAACCGGACATCGGAGGCCAGGCGACCGCTCTGGCCACAGAGCCCGTCTCGGGATCCAAAAGAAAGGTCCTGTCCAAGTATCCGCTCTGGGAACTTCAGGAGGCGTGACATGAGAGACACGTAGAGCCGCGGGCCCCCGTAGGCCATCGGCGCTTCTTCCTTTCCGGGGAGGTAGTGTAACGTCAGCACGGCGGCCAGCCTCGTTGGGGGAGCCGCGGGAGGTGGTTCAACTCCATCCCTCCCCGCCATTTACAAGGAGAACACGGTGGACATAAAGACGGCGATCAGGGCCCTGCGAGACCGCGTCAAGAATCTGGCCTCACGGCAGAGGCCGCTCAAGCTGGCACGGAAGACGACCCTTCCGGTACTCGATCGCGCGCTCGCGCTCAAGCGGGCCGGGATGGATCCGGCCGCGGAATTCTGGAAGGTCGCGTGGGAGGTGATCGAGAGGCGCGCCCAGATCACGGCGTGCCTCAACCTCATGCACGAGCTCAAGGGCTCGGAGCACCGCCACAACCCCGGGGAGAAGTGGGTTTACGACAAGTACGACAAGAAGCTCCGGGCGGAATTCCTCGCCGAGGTCAAAGCCTGAAATCTGACGCTCCCGTCGCCCATATTGGCTTGGGCAGCTCTCCCTAAAAGAGCGTATGTGGGTCCGATTCCCACCGGGAGCGCCTAGTCTCGTGGACCCCCCCCTTTTTTGCCTTCGCACCAAGGTTCTGCTATACTTTTATCGTGCCCATCAGCGAGGACCGAATCAAGAGGCGCCTGGCCATCCGGGAACAGCAGGCCGCGGACAAGGACTTCCTCGCCGTGAAGCTCCGGGAGAAGATCAAGGCCGGCTACATCCCCCAGACCAGAGAGGAATTGGCTGGAGTTCTGCGGATCGTGTCCGAGCACGCCAAGCACGTCGGATACGCCGAAGAGTGCAAAGAGATCCTAGAGAAGCTGTCGGAGGGACAACCCATGATGGAGAAGTACGGCGTCGAGTGTAAGGGTGACCACGGGATCACGAAGCCGCATATGGAAAAGAAGGCAAGCGGCGAGGTCGTCTGCCGCCACTGCGGGGCCCGGTTCGCCGACGTCCAGGTGAAGGACGGGATGTCCGTGGAGGACAAGAAGGCCCAGGCCGCCCCGAAGGACACGATCGAGAAGATGCTCGGAATCTAGGAGGCACCATGGCCGCCGAATCCCTGGAGAACCTCGTCGCCGCCTTCATGGCCAAGGCTGGCGCCATCGACAACCCCCAGGACCTGCTCAAGGGGTTCGTCGCCTTCCTCAAGGAACGAGGGCAGTTCCTCGAGCCCGGAGACATGGCGAAGCAGTTCGTCGAGACGCGGACCGTCCTCGACAAGAACAAGGTCCAGATCGCGATCTCGAAATGCCTGGTCTGCGGGGCGGAAACCTACGAGGTGGCCAAGACGGAAGCCTAGACCTGGGTCTGGATCTCGGCCTCGAACGTCGACCTCCCCAGCTTCCTCTTCATCTTCCGGCAGGCGGTGTACTCGATCTGCGCCACGCGGGTCTTGGAGTACCCCGTGCCGCGGCTGACCGCGTCCATCGAGAAGGGCGGGCGCGAGGCGAGCTTGCAGATCGAGACGTGGAAGAACTCCCCGTCGTCCTGCCCGGAGTCCTTGATCTTGAAGGGGCACGCGCCGAACCTCTTCCACTTCTTGGCGATCTCCATCGCCATCATGAGGTTCTTGAAGTCTGGGGGAACCTCGAGCGCGCAGAGAAGGTCTTCCGGGGACCTGAAGAAGGAGCAGGCTTTGCGGCCGACGCAGGGCGTGATCAACCGGATGGCCATGGCTCGCCCTCCTTACTTCAGGCCGACGTCTTCTTCGGTTCCTCGATGGCGGCTCCGTAAGCCAATCCCGGGATGGGGTTCCAGCCCTTGAGGTCGGACTTCCAGCCCTCGGCGACTCCCTTCGTGATGACGTCCTTCAGGCGGCGGTACGAGAGGCCCGCAATCCAGTCTTTCCGGGCCATGGGTGTCAGTTCGACACCTTTGAGGATCGGGCGGAACTTCACCGGGTTGGGGTTTGCTATCACCTGGTCCCGGCCCATCTCCTTGAGCGTGGCGATGTCCTCGTCCGTGAGGATCTTCTCGGCTCCTCCGAGGCGGTCGACCTCTTCCATGAGCATGGCGTTGCGGGCCAGATCGAGCGACACCGGGACGGCCCCTTTGCGGTTCTCGGCCCGGACCACGTTGATGGGCACGATGTCGCCCTCGACGAAGTCCGTCCTCTGGCCGGAGTCCGTCACGAGGGCCGTGTCGGTGACGGACCGGACCACCGTCTCGATGTGCTTCTTCCGGACCTTCCCGCCGAAGATCCCGAAGATCTCGTCGACGAGATACTTCCGGGTGTGGTCGATCCCCTTGGTTTCGAGGAGGTCCCTGGGGTCCACGAGGCCCTGGGAGAGCCGGTCCCCGGGGTTCACCCTGGCGCCGGCCTTCACCGTGGGCTCGAAGGCCGTGAAGTGGGTCTTGCCGTCGAGGCGGACGTCCCACCCGCCGGGCGCCTTCTGGACCGACTCGACGATCCCGCCCTCCCTGGCCACGAGGGCCTTCTGGTCGACCTTCTCTGGCATCTCGAGAAGGGTTTTCAGCTTTTGGAATCCGGTCATCGTGGCCACGGGGGCGGCGCCAGACTCCGTGGTGCGCGCCTGGCCCGCGAGGCCCTGGACGTGCTTGGAACCCAGGATGAGTTGGGTCATCGGCTCGCCGATCGCCTGGGCGGCGGTCACCCCGATGAACGCGCCGGGCCTCGGCTGCCGGCCCCGCTCGTCGAGCCCGTAGGACCACAGATAGGTCCCCTGGGGATGGGTCGACATGAGCGGGCTCCCGAGCTCTACCGTCTTCTTCCCGGCCGCCTTGAGGCGGTTCCGGAGCTGGGCGTCGAAGAGGTCCCCGCGGCGGGCGAGACCCGGATACTCCGCCATGACGTACCGGCCGATCGACTCCCGGTCGTCTACCGAGAACTCGAGGCCCCGCTCCTCGGCGGGAGGGGCTCCCGGGGCGATCCGGTTCTCGATCGAGGTCTGGACCATGGACTTCGTGAGGGCTCCGGGTTCGGCCGTCGAGAGCTTCGTCTCGACCGCCCCCTTCCGGGATCCGTAGTTGGCCACCCAGAAGTCCGGAGGGGTCATCCCGTGGGCGTATCCCGTCCTGATCGGGTAGGGGTGGATCTTCCCGCGGACGTCCTCCACGAGGACCGGCGCCGTGAGCATCTGGGCCGCCTGGTCGATGTTCCCGCGGCCCCCGGAGGTGACCATCTGCCCGAGGGAGGTGTTCCTGTCGGCGAAGTCCTTCGAGGTGAGGACCTTGAGGTCGTCGTAGGCCTTGGAGTAGATCTGGACGACCTTCCGGTCGAGCTCCTTCCTGTTCTTGGTGGTCCTCGTGGCCTCGGCCGCCTGGGAGTCGTACTTCGACATCACCTCGTCCACGCGGGCCTTCGGGATGTGGAGGTCGTCGATCCCCACCGAAAGACCCGACAGGAAGGCGTATTCGTTGCCGACGTCCTTGAGGGTGTCCACCACGGGGGCGAGGGCCCTCGGGTTCTCCCGGGCGATCGCCCCGACGATCTCGGAGGCCTTCTTCGAGTCGATCACCAGGTCCGGCCGGCGCAACTTCTCGGGCAGGGTCTTGTTGACGAGGACGCGGCCCACGGTGGTCTCGACCCCGCCCACCTGGACGACGTCGGTCTCGGAGATCTCCCCCTTGTGGAAGGCCATGACCGCCTCGATCTCCGAGACGTAGGTCTTGGACGTCTTCTTCCCCGCGCTCGTCAGCCGGTAGAGCCCCACCAGGGACTCGTGGCGAGGAACGGTCAGGACCTTCTCCGAGGTCGAGAGCGGCATCGTGGAGGGCATCATCTCCTGCGCTTCCCGCACCGCCTCGTCGGTCACCGGGACGTGGATGCCGACGGTGTCTTGGACGACCAGGCCGTCCGCGGTGCAGAAAGTCCAGGCGCCGGGTACGGTGATGTCGTACATCACCATCTTCTCGCCGGTGTCCTCGGCGGACACGATCAGGTCCCATGCGATGGATTCGTCCTGAACCCAGTCCACCCAGCGCTCTGGGAGCTCGAGGCACGCCTCGACGGGAAGCGCCGCCAGGATCGCCCTGGCCTGGAAACGGGTGATGTATCCGCACGAAGAACGCCTGACTTCCGAGTAGAGGCTCTGCGCGCCCTTGTCCCGCTCAGTCACGCGCCTGAACTTCTTCGTCGCCGTAGTGTGGCGGCCCAGGAGCCTGGTGACGGATTCCCGGACCGAGGGCGGGAACGGAACCTTGTCGTCGCGGTTCGGGCCGATATCGGTCGCCGCGAGGCGGTCTAGGGCGGCCTGTTTCTGGGGGCTTTCCAGCCTAAGCCAGGGAAGCGCCTTCTTCACCTGGGGCGACGAGAACGTGACGATGTGGTTGGCCTTGTCGCGCCGGCGGTAGCTGGACAGCCCCGACTGGATGCCCAAGGACATCGCCAGCCCGCGGACGCCGAGGGCAAGGTCGTGGCTGATCGTGGTAAACGAGAGGCTGAATTGGGACTTCTTCGTGGTGGTTCCCCTGGACCAGCAGGCGCAGCCGTCCGTGTCCATCAGGCCGCAGAAGAGACCGCGGCGGAACGCGAGCGGGGCTCCCAAGACAAAGCCAGGAAGGCGCTTGTTTTCGGCGAGATGACCGCAGGTTTCCCTCAACCAGGCCGCAAAACCGTGGCAGGAATTCACGGCCTTCGCGCTCGCGCAGCCCTTTCCCTCAAATGTGTGCGGATGGGAACTTGTTCCAATAGGGTAGTCCGTGATCCTTGCGAGCTCGGAAGCCCACCGTTGAATGACAGGGTGGTCCTCTCTAGCACCAGCTAGAATGACCTGATAAAGATTGCTCCGCTCGCTCGTCCATCCGTCTCCGATGAACGCGCCCAAGAGCCATCCGAAACCTGCATCTAGGGGAGTCTTAGACTCAACGCGCCTGGATGGCCTCCACAATAAGTCGCCGACAATCTCAATCGAGGAAACCACGGGCTTCTCGTCTATGGATCGGTCGCCGTTGAAGATGGGGGCGCAACGGCCGACGGAATCGGTGGGCCTGGACTTCTCGCACTCGAGCGTGTCCGGGTTAAACGTGTAGAGCGAGTGGTCCTGGGAAACGATGAGTTCCCGGCGGCGGCGCGTCTTGACGATCCACTTCCCGCAGTCCGGGTGGATCGACCACTTGGTGACCGGCATGAGACGGATCGTCCGGCCGTCGAAAGCCGGAATGAGGACACCGGGTGGGACATCGTACTCGATATTTTTGCCCTTCTGGATCCCCGACTCCGCGATGTGAGGGAAGCCGGCGATGTGGACGCGAGAGGCGCCGCTATTTTGGTGGATGAAAAGTTCACAAAAATTACTATCGCCATCGAAGTCGGCCCCGAGGCCCACTGTCACCATCTGGTTCAGGTGAACGGACTTGTCGGGCACCAAAGTCGGCTTGAGGGCGATGATCCCGTGCTTGTGGAGCGTGGGGGCCCGGTTGACGATGACGGGCCGCTCGGCCATGGCCCGGCCGAGGGCGTCCTTCGCGATCATGGTGCGGTCGGCGATGTGCCTCTCGGCCTCGAGGGGGGCCATGCCCCGCTCGACCATCTTCCGGACCGCGAAGGGCTTGAAGATCACCCAGGCCATGTCCTCCGGGATCCCGACCTCGTCCATCCCGAGGGTCGGGTCGCCGGAGATGGCCGCCCGCCCGGAGAGTTCCTGCTGCTTGCGGATGACCCGGCTCTGGAAGTAGGAACCCTTGGGATATTCCCCGGTGACGATGTCGAGGATCCCCCGGTAGTGCTCCGAGGAGACCGGATCGCCTGTCCCAGCGATCGCCTTGACCGCCTGGTAGAGGTCGGCGCGCTGCTCCCGGAGGTGCTCCTCAGGGAGCACTTTAGACAAGTCGGCGAGCTGGTTCTTGATGGCGACCAGGTCCCGGTACAGGTAGTTCACGTCGGAGACGTTGAGCGTCCCGTCAGGGAGGGGGTACACGGGGCGGTAGATCGGCGGCAGGACGGGGACCTTCTTGATAAAGAGGTCGTCGGTTGAGATCTGGTTGGTCCTGAGGTTCGACAGGAACCGGATCGCGCGGTTGAAGTGGTTGAGGTCGCTTCCCTTGGCGATCCTGGCCTGCCTCTTGAGTTCCTGGATCGCCTTCGGGATGTCGATCTGTCCGAGCATCCTCCGGAGCGCCGCGGGTCCCGTGAGTCCGCCCTGCTCTTTCGGGGTGGGTTTCGCGAAGGCGTCGACCGAGACGCGCTCCTCGATGATGTCGTCGTACTCTCTCTGCGTGAGGCCCATGACGCCGCGGATGGCCGGCTCGAACACCGGGTTCGGGACCTCGTAGGGGAGGTCCACGTGGGCCCACCTCTGGCCCGTGAGCCCCCCGGTCACCTCCTCGTCGAAGAGGCCGCCCTTCTCGGGCTTGAGGTTCTTCCCGAGGAGCATCCGGGAGCTCGAGATGGCCCCGGCGGACATCCCCTCCGTCTGGTCGTCCGTGAGGGGCTTGAGCTGGAACTGCGTCCCGCGCCGCTCGACGTTGATCCCGGCGCCCTTGAGGAGCGCGACGAACTTGTCGAAAGCGAAGGTCGACGTCGGCGGCGGCAGGGGCTCGTTCATCTGGAGCGCCCGCCAGAACTCGTCGTTCTTCCCCGCCTTGTAGTTGGTGAAGTCCCTGAGGTTGTAGAGGGCGCCGTGGCTAAGGAGCGCCGACTGCTCCATATGCCCGATCGCCTGGGCCCCCTCGCCGCTCTTGGCCGGCCGGAGGTCCGCGGTGTAGGCGCCGGACGGCTCCCGGGCGTTGAACTTCTCCTTGGCGGCGTGCTCCAGCTTCATCAGGAACTGGTTGCCGACGGTCACCTGGCCCAAGGACCTCCCGGAGACCGGATCTATGACCTCCTCGGTTTCGGAGAGTCCGGCCTTCTTGAGGTCCCCGCGGATCCTCTCGCGGAGATCTCCAGGCTCGAAGTTGTCGACGACGTAGGGCTTCCCGGTCTTCACGGCGATCTTCCCGGCGAGCGCCTCGTAGATCTGCGCCGGATTCATCCGCGACGGGAGGCCGATGGGGTTGAGGAGAAGCTCGAGCGTCCGGCCGTCCTTCGTGCGGGGCATCTCCTCGTCCGGGACGACCCTGGAGACGAGCCCTTTGGCGGCGTACCGGGAGACGACCTTGTCGCCAGTCTGGAGCGGCTCCTCGGTCTTCACCAGGACCTTCGCCCGCCCTCCGGCCGTCCTCTGGACGTGCGTGACGACGCCGTTGAAGGGTTCCTCCCACGTCTGGGAGGCGTCCGAGTACGGGCGGACCAGGTTCCGGGAGATCTTGCCGAGGACCACGTCCTCCGGGGTGATGTTCTTCTTGGCAAGGTACACGACCAGGGGATCTCCAGACCGGACGGTGGTCCCGATCTTAACCACGCCGTCGTCGTCGAGCTTCGCGAGCTGCTCCGCCGTGAAACGGTTCGGGAAGTAGGCGGCGTACCGGTCCCGCCCCGAGAGCCCCTCGGGGGAATCCCGGTGGTCGACCTTGTAGAGATGCTCCGAGGTCATCTTCTTGGCGGCCGACTCGGACATGACGATCGAGTCCTCGTAGGACCACCCGCGGTAGGGGACCCATCCCATGAGGAGGTTCTTCCCAATGGCGAGGTCGCCGTCTTTGGTGAAGTTGGAGTCAGCGAGGACGTCTCCCTTCTTCACCTTGTCGCCGACGCCGACCTTGGACTTTGACGTGATGAAGCTCCTGGAGTTCAGCGGGAAGTCCTTGTAGAGGTTGACCTTGTGGGACTTCCCGGCCCCGTCCCGGACGGTGATCTGGCGATCGGCCACCTCGTCCACTGTCCCGTCGACCGGGGATTTCGTCGCCGCGAGCCCCCCAACGATCCTCTCGAAGGTCTCGTCGAGCGCCTTCTTGGGTGTGGAAGCAGACCGCACCAGCGGCGGCTCCGGATTTATCACGGACACGGCCTGGTCGTACATCTTCGAGGCCATGAGTCCCCGCCCGCCGTGCATGGCGTTCACGAACGGGACCAGGTTCGTCGAGAAGTCGAAGAGGTCCTGGGGGCGCTCGACTATGAGGTCGACCTCGGCCGGCGAGACGGTCAGGACCTTCCCGCGGTGCATGACCCGGATCGAGGGGTCGACGGGAACGAACCGGCCCGAGGGTTCGCGCTTATACTCGTTGGGGAAGGCGATCCTCTTGTTGTAGACGTCCGGATGCCCCAAGGTGACGTGCTTCTGGGTCTTCGGGTCCCAGAAGGTCCTCAGGATGACCCCGTCCCCCTTTTTTGCCCCGACGGTGATGTGCATGACGGCGCCAATATCTCCGCCCTCGGGGCTATGGAGCGGATCAATCGTCCCCATCATCGACGGGTCCACGCCCCGCTCCACGTTCGTCACGGCCCTCTTGTTCCCGATGGACCCCTCCCCGAAGACCGTCGTGCGGGTGTGCCCGGAGAGGAAGTTGATGGGGTTGGACTGGGTCGGGTAGTTCGAGAGCTGGGATCGGTTGAAGAAGGACGTGACGACGTCGGACAGCTTGTCGGGCTGGATGATGTCCCGGATAGCGGTCTTCTCCCGCATCCGCTGCTTGATCCTGCCCTGGAGGAGCGGCGTGGTCTTCTCGATCCGCTCCACGAGGATGTCGTCGAAGGTCCGGAACTCCTTGAAGCGGGAGTTGTCGATGTCGGGCTCCTCCTCGCCGGAGAGGACCCCCTGGAGGTTACCGAGGGCGTCGAGGACGAGCCCCTTGTCGAACTTCTTGTACTCCTTGCCGTACTTGAGCCTGGGGACGTCCGGTCCCATAGGGAGCGCGTAGAGGACCTCCCGGATCCGGTTGGCGTTCGTGGCGGGCTCCCCGGGGAGGCCCTTCTCTCCCGTCACGACGGTCCGGATCTTGGCGAGATCCTTCCTGAGGTCGGCATCGGCCTTCATCTTGTCCAGATGTTCCTGGCCGAGCTTCTCCGAGATCTCCTCGTCGGTCAGACCGAGCGCGTTGAGGTACGAGTACAGGGGAACGGTCTTCCCGTCGAGAAAGGCCGTCCACTTCTTCTCGGCGGGGTCGTAGTCCATCGAGAAGTTCCGCTTGGAATACCCGATGGGGAACTTGAAGTGGGCGGAAGTCTCGCTCGGGACAGACTTCACGTAGACGCCGGACTTCAGGCGGAGCTGGTTGGCGACCTGGAACTCTTCTCCGCCCACGATAAAGCTCTGCCTCGGAGTGATCTTCGGGATCTCCATGAGGCGGATCTTCTTCGCCCGGTCGATCTCCTTCCCGGAAGCGGGGTCCACGAGGGAGATGTCGGCGTACACGGGGATGGCCCAGCTCCTCATGTTGAGCTTGGCGTCGAGCTGGCCCTGGAAGTCCTGCGGATCCAGGTTGTCGTCGGCCCAGACCCTGTTCACTTTGAGGGTCTTGATGCCGGTCACGCCGAGGGACTTCCGCAAGGTCGTCGTCAGGCGGCCTTTGAGGCTCTCGTAGATTTCCCCGGCGTCGATCATCGGAGGTTACACCCGGCTCGGGGATGGCGTCTTTCCCGGATTCCTGGTTGGAGGCCTCTGGTCCGGATTCGGCCGCGTGTCGATCCCCTGGAGCTCCATCAACTTCTGCTGCACGATGGCGTGGAGGCTCTGATCCCGGAGCTGAAGGTCCATGAGCATCTTCTCCCGATCGGCCTCCCCCGCCTGCATGAGGGTCGAGGCGAACTGCCCGGCCCACATATCCGGGTTGAGGGCCGGCTGGCCCGCCTGGGAGACGCCCGGCTTGTTGGGCTCCTTCCCGAGGATCCCTTTGGGCGTGAACTGCCCTCCCTGGGGCTGCTGGACCTGCGTCTGCATCATCATGGCGTTGATCTGCTCGGGGCTGTAGCCCATCGCCTGGTACTCCGCCATGAGGTTCTTCTGGGCCTTGGCCATCTCCATCTGGGCCTTCTGCTGATACTGCATCTGGACCAGCATGGCCTCGCCCTCGGCCTCTGCCTGCTTCTTGGCCATGGCGATCTGGATCTTGGAGCGCTTCTCGACCTCTTCCTGCATCTTCTCGTACTCTTTGGCCATGACGTGGCCGACTTCCGAGATGAACGTGTCGTCGGAGACCTTCCCCTGGACGTTCGCCTGCATGAGGAGGCTCTTCTGCTGGATGTCGTCCACCCACCGGAGGCGGGTCATCGAGACGTCGACCTTCCGCAGCTTCGTCGCGACGGACACCTTCTCGATGACGAACCGGACCAGGGTCTTGAGGCCCCGGACGTGGTTCATGAAGAAGTTCTCCAGCATCCGGAAGGTGACGCTGGAGCCGCTCCAGGACGCGCCCCCGAGGAGGAATTCCCTGGGAACCTGGAGGCCGACGATCATGGTCTCCTGGAGGAAGCGCATCTCGTCGATGACCGAGAGCGCACGAGCATCCCCGCCGATCTGCTGGAACCCCGTGGGAATCGGGAAGGTCGCGATGTAGTTGGGGTCCCGGCGCCACTTCTTAATGGCGTTCTCGACCTCCTGGCGCCACTTGGCCATCGCGAGGTGACCGTGCGGGTCCAGGTTCGCCTGGGGCAGCGGATACAGCATCCAGAGGGGAAGGATGTGCTGCTGGAGCAGGGCTTCGCGGGCCTTGAGAAGGAGCTGGAAGTAGAACTTGCTCTTGAGGAGAGGCACGATGAGCGGCATCCCCCAGCCGTTGTCGAAGTAGCTGAAGCTGGGCCGGCGGATGTGGATCAGGTTCGCCGTGTCGAGCTCCACCCGGGCGCCCTCCTTGGCGGCCATGATGAAGCTCATCGGGGTCTCTTCGAGGACCTTCCGGCGGCCGGCCCAGATCTGCCGCTTGAACTGGTTGGGGATGTTGTAGTAGTACGTCGAGTTCCCGGATATGGGGTTGAACTCGATGTCGATGTTCGCGGGGTCCCACCGGACGATGTTCATACCCTGGGTGGTCCGCGTCATGGGCTTGTCGACGACGTTGAAGGGGATCAGCTCGTCCGGAGAGCAGGACTTGCACTTGGACAGGAAGCGGAAGTCCTGGAGCCTGAAATGAAACTTCATCGACCGGATGGGGGACTGTTTCTTGCAGTGGGGACAGACCAGGAAGCGGATGAAGGGGACGTAGAAGCTGGCGATGTAGTTCCCGTAGCAGTTCCCCGTGAGAACGCCATTGTCGATCGTGAAAGTATGCGTCTGCTCCTCAACGCAACAGAAAACCTCGTCGACAATCCCCGTCTCGCGGACATCCACCACCCGGACGTGGCGCCCGTAGTTGGTGGGCTTGAAGTTTTCCTCGAAACGAGCCCTGTGATGAGACAGCAGAAAATCCTGGGGCAGCAGGTATTGCCTGTACAGGGAAAGGTAATGCTGGACCCCATCGCCGTATGACGTTTGCGCGAAGTGGCCCCTGACAACCCCGGCAATCATCCCGATTCGGGGAAGCTGGGCCTCGATAGCCCTCAAGGGTGCCTCGGCCCTTTGTGTCAGCACGGCGTATCCAGCGACGTCCACCGATCCGTCGGCCGCAAGGAACCCACAGACGAAGCCATACCAATAACTGGCTGAGGATTCGTTCTTGGGGATCGACTTGTAGTGCGGCGGGAGTCCGTGGATAAACATCACGCCGGGCTGGGATTCGTACGGCGCCGACCCGTGGCCCTCGAAATACTTAATCATCTCGAGGTCTTTTTTGCCGAAGAACGCGGCACGCGACTGTTTCCCGTCGTTGTAAAGGGTTCCATCGCCGTAGACAAATCCGTGCCGAACACCCTCCAGGAAATCTTCGTTCTGCTCGGGACGTGGGGCAACATTCCTGATCAAGGTCAGACCTTGGATGTCGGTGGTTGGCCTCGTTATTATGTTGCCAGTCGTTGTCAGGATGGGCCATTGGTGCTCTTTTGTCGCCAGGACGGTCCGGCCGTCGCTGAATTCGACCTCAAGAAGCTCTTGGCGTCCGAACGACTTGAACATGGCCGGGCGGTACACTCCGTCCCTGGAAAGGACGTCCGCGGTTTTCCCCGCCAGGTCGCGGAGTCGGAACACCCCATCCCTGGTTATGGCCCTCACGTCACCGTGGAAGCAATAATAGTCCAGCCCGGCCTCCTCGAGGCGCGTTCGAATCGAGAGGTCGACTTCCAGGATCCGTGTCCAGCGGTCCCTCAGATCGCCGTCTTTCGTGTCGTAGATGAAGTCCGTGATGGGGAACTGAGCCAGCTTGTAGACCGTCGCGGAGATGATCTCGTCGGAGAAGGCGTAGAGCTGGCAAAATTTAAAGAGATCCTTGAGACGCGGAGGGATGAATAAGCTCGCGATGTCAAAGAAAAGTTATTCCATCGCTCGAAGCCCCCCCTCTATGCGAGGAGGGGCCTCGTACTTGGCGACGGATAGCGAAGTCCCGCTTTCAGGCCAGTGTCTGCGGCCCTCGGATCCGCGAGTGGATCAGCCATTGTTCACCTCGCGGCCGGCGGGACAACGCATCCGTCGCTTAGCGCGCACCTCGTTAGATGGCGACATATACGTGCCCATGTGCAATCCGCCATATCGTGGACTGAGTCACGCCGAATTCTCCTGCCATCTGGAGCTGGGTGGCGTTCCTGCCCCAATAGCGTCTCCGGATTTCGGCGGCCTGCTTGTTGGTGAACTTCGCCTTCGTTCCCTCCTCGCCGCGCAGGATGCGGCCGTTGAACTGAATAAATTTCGAGCGGCCCTTAGAGATCATGTCCTGGGTATTATCCTTCATCGTTCCAAGTCGGAGGTGTTCGGGGTTTACGCATTTTGGGTTATCGCACTTGTGAAGAATGCACATCCCTTTCTTGACGGGGCCGTAATGGATCAGGTACGAGAACCTGTGCGGAAGAAGGCATTGGCCGAGCACGCGGAACTGTCCGTAGTTTCTGTTGTTGCGGCAACCACCCCAAACCCAGCACGAGGGTCCCCTCTCGACCTTGGCCCAGAACCTCTCCAGATCCGACGGAGACGGTTTCCCGGAGAGTTCGCGGCCCGCGGACTGCCATCTCCTTGGAGGCTTAGTGCCGCGCTTCTTCCAATAATCCTTCAGGTTGTCCGACGGCGTCCCCAAGAACAAGTGAGAGGGCCGCACGCAGGAGGGGTTGTCGCACTTGTGGCAGACGTCCATTCCCTTGGGGATGCGGCTTCTGTGAAGCTCGAACGAAAAGCGATGGGGCGCCACGAATCCGCCCCCAGCCGAGAAGATTCCGTATCGCTTATTCCCATCCCTCGCCCCAGTCCAGATCCAGCAGGTTTTTGTCTTTCGGACCTTCACCCAAAACCTTTCCTCGGGCGTCATGTGGGTCCGATCGCCAGCCACGATCAAGGCGAGGTGTTTCGGGTTAACGCAGAGGCGGTTTCCGCAGGTCCACCACAGGGTCTTTCCGGCCGGGATCTCGCGTCCGGCCAACAGCCACGACGTTCGGTGTGCCGAGACCGGACTTCCGTGTTGGCCCTGGATCACTCCGTATCCGCCGGAGACCGCGCCTTTCCAGGGCCAGCAGCCGTCCGTCTTGCGGACTTTCTCCCAGAATCGCTCCAGGAAAGGCTTGTACTGGTTCGGGTAGGCCAAAGAGTTCTCTCCTCGCCTCTAGGGCCATAAGGCCCGACTTTTTACTTGGGCCCCGGCGGAGTTCTATTTAGAAGAAGCCAAGATTTCCCTTCCCGGCCCGAGGTCCTCACCAATGAGTATATCTCATGGGGGCCGGCATGGAAAGTGATTTTGTCCGGATTCGCCGAAACGACGTCGATCGCCCTGCGGTCGGCCACCTCAACTCCGCCGGCCCCGTAGCCCTTCAGAATCACCCCCGACCAGTCCATGTACGAGATCGAGTGGGTGGGTTGCCGGATCGCGAGCACTTTTTCGCCCGGTTTCGGCCACTTCCGGAGCGCCCAGGAGTGGGCGTGGCCTTCCAGGGGGTCTCCGACTCTCAAGTCGAGGTGCAGGCCGGCCCTAGAAGCCTCATGTTTTTGGACGGACAGCTCCCACTTCTCGGGTTTCGGGATCAGGCGGATGGGGTGGGTCACCTTCTTCTGGGGGATCCCTATGATCTCCTCGCCCTTGGAGGCGTAGGGTTTGCCTTTGACCGGGTATTCGGGCACGTCATCGTCCCATCGGCATTTCCATGGGCCCGCGGGACTTTAGGATTCTCTTCCAGAGCTCGGGATCTCCGGCCGACCTGAGTTTGGCCTGCAAGGGAGCCACCAAGGAGGTGCTGATGATGTTGAGCCGAGAGGCGTTCTTCTTGAGTTCTTCGACGAATCCCCTGACGAAAGGGCTCACCCTATTCCTCGTGCTTCTTCTTCATGAGGTAGGCCGCGCCGAGGGCGCCCGCGCCGCCCGCGGCGGCGAGACCCTTCCAGCCGAAGCCCTTCTTGGCCACTTCCGCGGCGGCCTCGGCCGCCGGCTTCGCCCCAAAGAGGGGTTTCCCGCCCTGGAGGGCGCGGAGGCCCTTGACGGTGCCTAGCCCAGCCAGGAGTCCTGCTCCGGCAACCCCGGCCGCGAGCGCCGGATGAGCCATTGCCATTGCCGGGACGGCGGCGAGCGTGTCCCAGATGCCCTGCTTCTGGAATTCGTCCTGGACGCCCTTCCAGAAGGGGTGCAGTTCCTGGCTCATCAGAAGCTCCTCACGTATTCCTGGATCGCGGCCATTTTGGCGAGGTGGACCCCCGTAGGGGTCTCCGCGTAGAGACCCTCCGGGGAGCCCTTGGATTCCTCCCAGCGGCGCCGGATGTCGTCCTTCAGGTGCTGTCCCACCACGGGGCGGCAGAGCTCGTCCAGGTGCCCCTGGGCGACGTCCAGGGGCTCCGGCAGGACCACTAGGCCGTCCTGGTAGGCGACCACCGCGATGTACCGCAGGACCTCCCCGGAGAACTCCGCCTTGCGGATCTTCGAGGCCTCCTCCAGGGCGTTGGCAATCATCGCCGGGGAGGGGTTCTGGTACTGGTCGAAGAGCGGCGCGTGCCCGTTCAGGGCCATCACGATCTTCTCGAACGCCAGGTGGTCCCTCCAGAAGGCGTTCGTCACGAGGAGGGACTTCGCGGCCTGGATCTTGTCCCTGAAGGGAGCCGCCAGGGTTGCGCCGGTGGTCCTCTTGAGCTCCGACCAGAGGGTCTCCGGCTCCCAGGAGATCCAGTGGGGACCGAGCTTCGCGGTGATCGCCCTGAGGAGGTCGATGGGCTTGGCGTCCAGCTTCACGGACTCCGGCTGGGCCGACTTCTCGCCGTTCCCCGAGAAGAAGATCTCGGAGACGGCGTCGGTGAACCCCAGGTCAGACGGCTTCGGAGGTGGCGTTGTCACGGGCCTGCTCGATGTGGGCCTTGACGAACCGGCGGCTGGCGTTCGGCAGGCCCCAGATCGCGTCGGGGTCCTTTTTCGCCTTGGCGGCGAAGTCCTTCCCGAACATCTTCTCAAGGAGGTCGCCGCTCGAGGAGACGAAGGCCTTGACCTCGTCCTTCGTCGGGAGACTGTCCGGGTGCCCGACGGGGCAGGCTGACATGGCGACCTTCTCCATGAGGACGCCGTAGGGCTCGAGGTCCCGGTCCCACCGGGACGTGAGGTCGAACTGGCGGTCGAAGGTCTCGAGGAGCTGGACGATCTCTTTCGGTTCGAACGTCGCGCGCTTCTCGATGAGCTCGTCGAGGAGGCCCACGGCCTCGGGGTGGTCGGGGACGAGGCGTTTCCTCTGTGCGCACTGCATGAAGAGGGCTTCCTGGTCCACCACGGGGTCCTTGAGGGCGAAGGGCCGGAGGTCCTCGTGGACCTCGAAGCCGAACTTCTCCGCGGCCGGGGCCATCGCGGCGGCGAGCTTCTTCTTCTCCTCGCGGCTGTACTGCTCGCGGTGGGCGACGTACTCCTGCTGGAGGTGCCCCAGGACGTCCTCGGAGCCGGCCGTGGACTCGGCGATCTTGTCCAGGCGGACGTAGTTGCCTTCCAGGGTCGCGTCGACGGCGTACTTCTCGACCGCGGGGAGGGCTTTCATCCCGAAGAGGGTCGACGCCTCCTTGATCTTGGTCGCGGCGGCGACTTTCGCCTCCGGGGGGAGCTTCTCGTGGGTCAGCTCGAAGTAGACGTTGGCCAGGACCGTGTTGGGGAGGTCGTTGACGGGGTACTTCCGGATGGCCTCGCCCTTCTTGGTCAGGAAGACCACCCCGAACTGGGAGTCTTCCAGGACGGGGATGACCGTGGGGTCGCCGATGGGAAGGTGGGCAACCTTCGCGAAGTAGGGGGACGCCGCCAGGGCCTTGAAGCCCAGGTCGTCCACGAAATCCAGCGTCTTTCCGCCAAGGCTAAACATGGCGTTATTCTACCTGATGAGGGCCTCCTCGTTCACCCGATCCTACCGGCTCATTATGCCCCTTTCCAGGTATAAGAACCATGTTCTGGAGCCCAATGTTTCAGTGTCGACCTTTTGGCGGCCTCTGGCGCTGTTTCTGCCCGCCAGCAGGCCTACCCGTCAGGGGATGGCAGAAGGAAAGGAGGGCTGTATCTACGATCCCGACGCCGAGTACGAAAGACTGCTCGGCAGGTAAGGTCGAAGGGCTCGTTTCTAGGACCCCCATTTTCATGGAGGCCTTATGTCTCAAGGCAAGGTTACTCCCACTTTTGCCGAGTACTTCCGTACTCGGCAGTCGGCCGCGTGCGTCTTCTGCGGCCGGCGCCCGGAAGAGGGGAAGAACGGCGAGTTCTTCCCGACCTGCCGGCCCTGCCACCGGCAGGAGCTGGACGCCCTGGCGCAGTTCGCCCAGGGCCACCTGACGTTCGGGCAGTTGAAGGCCGTCCCGGTGACGGCCGCCACCCTGCTGAGCAGGGGCATGGTCGAGAGCCTGGCCAGGAACTTCGAGAGCTGGTCGGGCCACGTCGACCCCCAGCGGCTCCAGGAGTGGATGGACTCCCCCAGCATCCACAGGACGTGGAAGGGGAGCGTCTACGACCAGTTCCTCCGGAAGATGGAACTGGCCGTGAAGGTGATCGACACCGCCCAGAAGGCGGCGGCCCCCGAGCCGGCCGCCCTGCCCGACATCAACGCCCTGGAGCCCGCCCCCGAGGCCCCGGCGGTCGCCGACTCGAAGTCGGCCGACGCGCCGGCCCCCGAGCCGGCCGCGCCCGAGGCGGCCACCGTCGAGGGCACGGTGGTCGTGCCCGACATCAACGCCCTCTCAGAGGGCGAGCTCGAGGCGCTCACCGCGCCCGAGCCGGTCGCGGAGCCCGTCCCCGCCGCGCCCGCGGCGGAGCCCGTCGAGGTCAAGAAGGCCCGCGCGAAGCGGGCCAAGAAGTAACCTCTGAAAATCTGGGCGGGACCTCTAACGGGGTCCCGCCATTCCGCTCCTCGTGCGTCGAGGGGCGAAATGGAAACCCCAGATATTTAAAGTAAGGGGGCGAGAGATCGCCCCCTTTTTTGCCTTAGCGTCAGTCTCCGAGGACTTTTTTTATCGTCGCGTCGGTCTTCTGGAAGACGTCGAGGCTCTTCACGGGGATCGAGACGAGCCCCGTCCTGCGGTTGATCGAGTACTCCGCGCGGAGCGACCCCTTGTCATGGAGGGTCGAGACGTCGAGGCGCACCTGTGACGGTCCCGGGACGCCGAGAGTGGTCATGGGGATCTCTTTCGTGATCTCCCCAAGGACCCGCTTCAGGCGCTCCCTGGCCTTGTTGGTCCCCATCTCCTCCTCGAGCTGCGCCTTGACGTAGAACCCCCGGCCGCCGGAGTAGATCGTGCGGACCCCCTTCACGTCGGGCTCCTGGCGGAGCCGGTGCGCGACGAGCTTGGTGATCTCCTTCGTTTTGTCCCAGGGGACGTTGCCCTTCGGGTCCACGTCCACATACAGGTGGTCCACGTTCTCCCCGTGGACTGGGTGGAACTCGACCGTGTGCTGGCTCACCCAGTTCATGTAGTCCGAAGGGTCGCCGGGGCCCTTGGCGCCCTCCTCGATCACGATCTCTTTCCCTTCGGGGGTCTTCCGGCGGACTACCGGTTCGGCGTGCTGTTGGACCAGCATCACCGGGCGGCCAGAGAGCTGAGGCAGGAGGCGCTTTCTCGTCTTAGGATGCAGATAGTAGTCCTGGATCTGGGATTTGGTGAGCTTCGCGTGTTCGCCCTCGACCAGGACCTCGTCGGGATCTCCCGCCGCGGCCTTGATGAGCTCCGACAGGAAGCCGGCCAGGAACTCGTCCATCAGAGGACCGATTCGCTCACATCAAACCAAAAGCTTGGCGACACGAGCGTCCCCGTGCCGGGGATCTCGAGGACGACCTGCGCGGAGAGCCTCCGGGCGACCTCCGTGTCCGACGCGGTGAGCTTCACGCGCGCCTGGCCCGTGCGCCCGTCGACGACTTCTCCCGTCCGGTCGATGATGAGGACGGGGCTCGCCAGGTTGATCTTCGCCTTGAAGAAGACGGCGGCCCCCGAGATGTCGATCGGGAACCGGCGGTCCGCGTCGTAGACGACGATGTCGATGGCCGGCGTGGACCCCTTCGGCGTGGTCTGGGTCGAGACGTCGACGATGATCGACTCCAGGCAGATGCCGCGCTGCCCCTGGACGCCCGCCCGGACGACGTGGACGTCCTTCTGGATGTCGTTGAGGCGCTCGAAGATGAACCCGCCGATGGTTCTCGGGTCGGGGAAGCTCCCCGCCGGGGCGCTCATGACGGGGTCGGCCCGGTTGATGAGCTCCGTCACCATCGTGTGGATTTCCTGCACCAGGCGCCCGTCCGCGGGCGGCGGCACCACCACGAAGTGGTCCGTGTAGGGCGGGGAGTCCTTCACGATGAAGGTCATGGCCCCGTCGGTGTCCGGAGGGAAGGTCACCGCGGCGAACCAGTTCTGACCGTCCGAATCGAAGGACGGCTGGATGTAGTCCCCGTTGTCCGCCACGAAGGACGTCCCGTTGAACCACTTCCCGTCGAGGTCCCGCTTGAGGCGGAACACCGGGAAGACGGTCGGGGAGGGCGGGACGACGACCCCGAGGGCGTCGTACACTTTCACCTTGAACCGGGTCATCATCCCCGCGAAGGCGTACGGAGCCGTCAGGAACTGCGTGGTGAACCCGACGGGAAGGTTCCGGGGCTGGGAGTTGACCGCCGTGTTGACGACCTGGATCCCGTTCACCGACTTCACGGTGCAGGGCTCCCCGAGGGGGTTCGCCGCCCCGGCTCCGGCCGTGACGGAGAAGCTGCCGTCCGCGTTCGGGACCACCGTCCCCACCGGGACCAGGGGAACCGCGTCCAGGAAGCACTGGACTTCCGTGGCGTCGAAGACGAACCCGGGCCGGCCGGTGAAGGTGATCGACCCGTCCGTCTTGACGTAGACGTCCAGCTTGTTCGGATCCACGACCGGGACGATGGGCACCGGGAGGACGTTGATCCGGGTGAGCTTGACGTGGTGGTACCCGAGGGGGTCCCCCTGGAACGTCCCGATGCTCGTCCCCGCAGTGGTCGAGATCGTCGTCCCGTTCGCGCGGCTCACGATCCGGGTCTTCGTCCCGGCGAAGGCGAACGTGCCGTCGTCCACGAGGACGAGGTCGTTGGCGTTGGTGAAGGTCACGACGTCGATGACGCCTCCGGGCGCGAGCGGCTCGTAGAAGGCGTCGAAGGCGTTGACCGAGATCGACTCGTTGTACCGGAAGATGCCCCCGTGGAGGGTCGCGGCGAAGATGCAGCCGGCGTTGTCCGCGCCCACCGCGACGACCGGGACATCCTCGGCCGCCTCGAGCATGAGCGGAGTGAAGGTCCCCGTGCCCGCGGGCTCGAACTTCACCAGGGCCGGCAGGTACCTCCGGGTCGGGTCGATGAACGCCCCGAACCAGATCGTCCCTGAGAGGGACGAGGCGATCTGGGAGGTGAACATCCCGTCGATGTACCCGGGGATCACGACCGAGAGGTCGAAGCTTCGGTTGAGGACCTTCGTGGCCTTCGGGATCTCGTAGAGGATCCCGCGGGAGGTCGATAGGGCGTACATCGTGAGGCCGCCCGTCTGCGGGACGATGACGTTCGCCGCGGTTCCCAGGACCTCGTTCATGTGGAGACCGATGGACCCGGAGCGGACCTCGATGTTCAGGGTGTCCGAGAAGGTGAGCCAGACGTTGTTGTCGAGGTCCAGGACGGCGTGGTTGGCGTAGACGTAGGTCCCGGTCGTCGGTTCCTGACGGGTCTGTTGGCTCCAGACGAGCGCGTTCAGGGGGTCCCGCTTCTCCAGGATCCCGTCGTCCTTGAGCAGGTAGAAGTTCCCCTGCTCGTCGATCGCCTGCGAAACGATTCTGGCCATGGCCTATCCGATCGTTCCCGTGAGGATGGGGTTCGCCGGGTTGGTCACATCATACACGTAAAGGACGTCCCCGTTCGCCACCGTCATGGTCTTCACGGCCTGGGTGTCGAACTGGCGGGGCCGGCTGAGCACCGTGTTGGGGTTGATGTCCAGTCCTCCCCGGACGTAGAAGAGCCTGGGGTCCACCACGAGTTCGTTGTAGTCGGGCATCAGACGGCGCTCCCCAGGGTCGTGATGGGCTCGATCACGTTGAAGGAGCTGGCGCCGACCACGAAGACGGCGTCCACCAGGTAGATCCGGTTCGGCACCAGGTTGACGTTCGGGAAGATCTTCCGGTGGAGCCCGGTGGTGGACGTCGAGGTCCCCGAGAACTGGATCCGCCCCAACTCGTCCTTGACCGTGAAGGTCGCCGACGTCGCCGGCAGGAGGCCTGAAACGGCGTTCTTGACTCCCGCCACGATGGTCAGGGTGCGGTTGGTCTGGTCGAAGACCGCCTGGCTGAATCCGTTGATGATCGTCGTCGTCCCGGCCCCGGCCGTCTGGAAGCTGATCGGGTCGTCGTAGATGAACGGCGCCGAACCCACGGATTCGTAGATGACGATGACGTCGGAGTCCGTGACGATCGAGGTGCTGTTCCACAGGTAGAAGTAGATCGCCGGGTAGCTCCCCCATTCGGTCAGGGTGACCGTCGGGGTCACGACGGACCCGAACGGCTTGAAGGTGTTGTCCGAGAAGTCGAAGGCGTAGTTCGTCCAGGGCACGATGATCCTGGCGGTGACCACGAGGCCGCTCACGGGGCCCTCGCGGTCGATCGTGAGGATGAGGGGGACCTGGGAGGTTCCTACGGGATATGTTCTCTGGCTCATGTCAGGACCGTCGCATCCGTGTCAACCTTGATCAGGATGTCCGTGGTCGTGAGGGCGATCCCCAGCTCCTGGACCATCTCTCCAGGGTTGACGGGCGCCACCTGGCTGATCCCGCCGGTGGTCGTGGACAGGAAGACCGGCTGGGCCGGGGTGAGGCCGGAGAAACCCGTCATGATCCGGTCCGTCCGGACCCGGACGTTGGCTCCGGCGATCTGGACGGCGAACCCGATGGCCGAGTGCGGAGTCGGCGAGGCGGCCGTCGCCTGGAAGACGGTGTTCGCCGCGCCGACGTAAACCGCGTCCAACAGGTTCACCGCGGGATCGCGCGTCAGGAAGAGGTCGTTGTCGGCGTCGTTCAGTCGGACCGTGGCCATCTACGTTCTCGCTTTCGCTATGGGCGGCCGTTCCAGGTTGGGGTCGAACACCATGCTCTTGATCTGCTGGAAGCTCCAAAGGAGCTTGGAGGCCGAGATCTGGTCGTCGTGGTTGTAGAAGCTCAGGGCCGTCTTTTGGGTGCCGCCTTCGTCGTTGGTGAAGACGAATACGGTCTTGTTGGCCTCGTTCTTCCGGACGTCCGTGATCTTCACCTCTCTGGCGTGGAGGTACGCCGCCAGTTCGATGTCCTTGGTCGCGAACGTCCGTCCGTTGGTTTCACTCATGGCAGATACGTGAAGACCTGGAAAGCAGGCCTCAGCGTGTCGTTGAACACCACGATGGTCTCCTGGCCGGGGGCTACCCCGGTGGCGATCCTGAACTGCCCCGCCCCCGAGACGAGCGCCGTCTGGAGGATGTTGAAGAAGGCCGACCGGTTCGCCTGGCTGAACGACTGGTTGGGCTGCCTGGCGGACAGGAGGACCGCCTCGTTGTCCGCGGGGGTCCCCTTGAGGGCGTTGGTCTCCCCGTCGCGCTTGGTGAAGACCACCGTCTGGACGGTCGAACGGCCGACCGACGTGGCGCTGTCCACCTGGAGGTAGTCCTTGTCGACCAGGTTCGAGGTGGCCAGGTCCACCCTCTTGCCGAAGATGCCCTGGAAGGGCTCCACGTCCCGACTGACGATGGCGTACCCGGCCGGCACCGGGGAAGGGGAATTCATGCCGGCCATCAGGATCCGGCCCGTGGTCGTGTTGTAGAGGACGTTGACGTTCACCATGTCTGGACCTTCATCCTATCACACAACGACCGTTCCGTTCCCCGCTACGATTCAGCCGGAAGCATCCTGAACTTCGGGTGCCCCGAGATCTCCACGAAGAGGTCCTCCGGGGAGGTCGTGTTCCTGTCCATTTTGTCCCACTTCGCGCCCGGCTCCAGGGCCCTGAGGAAGAGGAGGACCAGCTCCGAGCAGATGATCCCGCCCTTGGCCGGGTTCGAGATCTTCAGGCCGAAGAGCCGCCTGAAGACGACCACCGGGATGAACCCGAGGAGCTGGAGCCACCCGTAGTGGACCTCGATCTTCTGGCGGACCTTGGCGATCCCCCGCTCGATCTCCTCGGAGGAGAACCCCACCGGCTCGAAGTAGGCCGTGACGTAGTGGTGGGTGTCGTACTTCTTGGGGAGGTCGATCAGGACCTCGAAGGTCCCGGCCTCCACCACCAGGGGCTCCGGCTCCACCTGGTACATGATGAACGTGTGGCTCCACTTCGACCCCGTGAACCACCGGATGGCCTTGGAGATGAAGTTGCCCTTCTTGGTCGTGAACCCTACCGTTCCTTTCAGCATGAGCTCTTTCCTAATAGAGGTAGGAAAGGTCGCCCCGTACCCGTACAGCGCTATCTGAGGTGTTCTGGTAACCCGTGCGGATGCACCGACCGGCGGGGAGGTTTCCTCCCTTCTCCGTCTCCTCGCCGAAGCTGTAATCGACCCCAGCGACGATCTCGATGGACTCCTGGATGAACCGGCAGACGAGGTTGGCCGCCGCCCCCTGGGCGACATCCGCCTGTAGGGCGGTCATGAGCGTGATCTCGCAGGTGGACATTCCGCCGCCGACGGGGGTCTCGGCTCCGATCCGCTTGATCCGGTACTCCGTCAGTTCCGACCCTCCCTGGTTCAGGGTCTCGTCCGTCACGTTGTCGGTCCCGAACGAGAAGTAGAACCCCTCGTCGATGACGCCCCCCATCGCGGTGGCGCGCAGGATCCCGGTGTTGGAGGCGAGCGTGATGGTGGTCGCCCCGGCCAGCGCGGCTACCGCCACCTGGGCGATCTGGCCGATCATGCACTTCCCGGCGACGATCTTGTCCCCCGTGGAGAGCTCGGACGTGCTGAAGTTCACCTGGAGGATGTCCACCCCCAGGGTGAGTTCCGGCGCGACCCAGTCCTTGTGCCGGGTGGAGTTTGCCGGAACGTCGAACGCGATCTGGACCGCTCCGTAGTGCGCGTTCGTTCCCTGGTCCTGCTTGATGGAGATCGACTCCTCGCTGATCGCGTCGATGACGACGACGTCGGTCCCGGTCGGGGCGGGATCCGTGGAGAGGCGCCACTCGTACGTGAAGCTGGGAGGCACTTCCCCCGGCTTCAGATATCTGTACTCGACGGCTTTCCTGTCCATTTTGGACTCCTATGACGTGGCGTAGAAGTCGGCATCGACGCAGACGACGTAGAGCCGTTGGCCGCTGTTTCGGCGGATCTGGCACTCGATGAGCTTGACCCCGCTCGCGGGGATCGAGCTCAGTGTGGCCGACTTCGTCGTGGCCGATCCCTCGGTGAAGTTGACAGCCCCGAGTTCGACGTTGTCGGTGGCGTTGTAGAGCCGGACATCCCCGTTGGGGCTGCTTCCTGTGACGTAGGCCCTGGCGTGCAGGTCTCCGGCACGGCTTCCGGCCCCGAGGTGGCTGAAGTCCACGAGAATCTTCTGCCGGATCTCGTAGTTGGCGTTGTTGGTGTAGGCCTCCTCCGGGGCGTTGGTCGTACCGGCGTTCGGGATGAAGTGGGCGTCGATCATCCTTCCGGACGCCCCAGATCCGATGTAGGTGTCGACCCGGTTCTTGTCGTCGGCGGACATGACCCCGGCGACCGACGCCGTCGCCGTGGCGTCGACCTGGATGGCGATGTCCAGGGTCGTCGCGGACCGGGCCACCCCGACCATCTGGATCTCGCCGGAGGTCGGACGAGTGGCTGTGATCTCTCCGGCGGACGACTGGGAGAGGCAGTAAGCGGCCCCAGGCGTCAGGCTCGAGAACCCGTCGAGAATGCCCAGCGAGCAGACAACAACCTCCTCGTTGTTGCCCACGGCGTACGTGGTGAACCCGGCGACCCTCTTGCGAGACCCGTCGGCGATCGCCAATTCGACTTTGTTTCCGGCCGAGCTGTGACAGACCGCCTTCCGGTCCCCGAGGGCCCCGGACGACGTCGTCAGGAAGTCACACTCGGCCGTCCTCATAGCACCTCATGCTCCGCGGAGACGACGATCTGCGAAACGCCCACGGCTACGGTATCGCCCGGTTTGTCGATGACGAAATAAAGCGCGTCCGAGTTGGCTAGGATTCCTGACTTCGAGGGGTTGGCCCCATCCGACACGAGCTGCTGCCGAATGTGGTACGTGTTGCTTCCGGGGTTCCCGTCCACGGTGTTGCTCATCTGAACCACGGCCAGCTCGTACAGCAGGCCGTCCGCGGCGTGGTACTTCATCAGCCGGACCCTGATGCTGTAGTTGTTCCCGGCGTCGACCTTGAAGCTTGCCCTGAGGCGCAGCATATTCCGGCTGACGCTGAATATGAGGCCGCGGGCGGTCGCTCCTCCGTCGCCGTGGATCTTGATGACGCTGTTCGGGGTCGACTGGATGACCGTCTCCAGGAAGTCCTTCCTGGAGTTATCCATGCCATCCTTGTCGTTGGGAGTCACGATCCCCGCGATGTCAACGGTTGCCGGGAAATGGCTCACGAGTACTGGACCTCCACGATGACGCTGACGTCCTGAGGATTCCCGCCCTCGGCCTGGTCCACGTCCACCTGGAACTGGTCGTTCTGGGCGAAGGCCGTGACGTCCATGTTCGTGTGGGCGTCGATGGCGTTGTTGCCCGCGCCGAAGGCCACCGTGGGCCGGTTGGCCTGAGTCGTGAAGACGGTCACTTGGTTCTTGTTCACGTCCACAATCGTCGAGCTGCCCGTCCCGGCCACGCGACGGTGGAGCGTGATCCGGAGGATGGTCCCGGCCTGCGGGGCGACCCACGCGCCATCCAGGAACGTCTGCGCGACGACCTTTCCGGTTCCGACCCACCGCGGGGTGTCCTTGGAGGACGCCGCCGACAGGTTGTCGAGCTTCGTCTTGTCGGTGGCCGACATGAAACCGGGCGTGACCGTGGTGGCCGCCGAATGCAGGGTCCCGCCGGAGCGACTCCCGTGCTGGGTATCGCTGATGGTCCCAGTGTGGTTGTCCGAGTCGAGAGCGTGTTCTCGTTCGTGCAAAGTTTACCCCTACATCTGAACGGAGTCCACGTTGAGGGCCGCCCGGTACCACACCCACCAGGACTTCGAGTTCGTGGTGGTACGGTAGAACCCGTAGTCCCCCGCCACCCAGCCCAAGCCGGTCAGGACCGCCTCGGTCGGGACGTTGTTGGCGGCGTCCACGACTGGCGCCTTCATCTTCGCCAGCTCCGTGTGCTGGGCCGACGTGAAGTGGTAGTACTGGCCCGGCGTGCCTCCGTCGAGCCCGGAAAGGCTGTTGTGCGGGACGGCCGACCCCATCACGACCCAGTTGCCGGGGACGGTGTCGAAGATGTACATCTGGTTCTCGTAGATCGACCCCTCGCCGACGACGGCGGCCTGGTCGCCATCGTTGGGGGCCGTGAAGGACCAGCCGATCGCCGTCTTCTGGGCGATCTTAGTCCCCTGCCCGGCGAAGGAACCGGCCGCCCCGGCTGTCTTGACGATGGCCCGGGTCCCGGTCGGGACTACGCCGCCGACCTGGGTAACGATGACCGTCCAGACGTCCGGACCGGTGGAGGTGAGCTCCACGAGGTCGCCGTTGGTGTAGCCGCCGCCCCAGTTGTTCACCACCCAGGCGTCCCCCTGCGCCTGCCCGGCGGGGGGAGCCCCGGCCTGCGCCGCGTCGCTCTTCAGGTTCCTGACCGACACGGGCGCGCGGTGCCCGGTCACGAGGCTGTCCACGTAGTTCTTGTTGACGGCCGCGGCGCCGGATCCCACGTTGTCGGCGACGAGGACGTCGCCGGAGAGGTCGCGCTGAACGATCGTGCTTCCAGCGGCAGCGGTCCCGTACGAGACCTCCGTGACGGCCGGGGCGGCGCTCGTCCCGAGAAGGGTGCTGGCGGTTCCTGCGGTATGGTCCGACGTGCTGTTCAGCGCGTGGTCTTTTGCGTGTGCCATAAGGTCTCCTAAGGCAACGGATTCAGCTCAACCGCGTACATGGTGCCGCCCCTGTTGCGGACCTGCCACATTTCGGAAAGATTCGTATCCCACCAGAACCCCCACTTCCCGTCGGGGATCTGGATGATGGTCGGCTTGGCGCCCTGCTCGAACTTCCCCACGTAGTCGCTCGCCGGGCTCACGAACGTCACGTCCAGGCGGTCCGCGCCGACGTTGTCGGCGACCGTCACGTCCGCGCCGATGAAGTTGATCTTCGGGCGGAACCCCACGGCGACGCCTTCCTCCTGGCCCTCGAGGAGGAGGCGGTGGACGTGGTCCGCGCGGGCCAGCTTCGTGCTGGCTCCGCCGTTGTTGGCGGTGCCCGTCGGCTGGATGTCGGCGGTCAGGCCTGTGTTGACGGGGTGCTCGTGATCGGACAGGGAGACCTTGGTGGTCGTCCCGGGCGATCCGGTATCCCCGGCGTCGATCTGAGCGGGGTTGGCGACCGTCTCGGCCTGGTAGAGCTGTTCCGGCTTGGTGAACAGCGCGTTCAAGACTAGGGGCGCATCCACACAGGTGCGAACCTCGGGTATTGACCACGGATGCCACCCTGGATTCGCTAGGGATTTCCGAATGACGAGTTCTGCCGTGTGCGGCCCACTGACCAGGTCGAGCGCATAGTTTGCGTTCAGGCAGTCTTCGCCGAACGAGTCCAGGTTCCCGGCCCCGCTTCCGGGATAATCGGTCCCATCAACCCGAAGGCCGATCTCGACGCCGGTCCATCCGCCGCCGGACGCTCCAGTGCCAGTCCCGGTCCCGGAGAAGAACACCGTCTGGTTGACCGGAAGGGTGAAGCTGATTTGAGATCCAGGAACGGGGACAAAAGTTTGATAGTTCGGAATTCCGGGATGGATGTATGTTGTTCTCGGGGGACCCGCGACGACGCTCTGAAGTTTCGTGAGCGACCCGACGCCGTAGACCGGATCCATCCAGGCGGCGGAGATCCGGGTCGGGGAAAGGGCGGACGAATTCAGCGCCGCCGGGGCGAGCCCGCCGCTCTTGAACACGACTTCCGCCGTGTGCGGGCCCGACACGAGAGGAATCGCGAAAGTGCAGGAGACCCCTCCGATGTCCGGAACCGCGGCGTTGTGGCATCTCGTCCCCGCGTAGTCGGTTGCGCCGTCCACGCGAATTCCGACCACGGTGTCGAACACCTCCGGAGTGGAGCCGTAGGCGGCCAGGAAAACTGTGGCGTCGTTCTGGAGCGTGAAGCTGATCAGGGTCGCCCCGGGGGCGCCCACGGGAACGAAGGCGAGGGACGGAGTGACGTCGGGTCCGGCGACCCGCGCGCTGGTCGCGGACTGGAGGATCGAGGCCCCGCCTCCCCCGGAAGTGAATGGGACCTGGTTTGCCGCAAGCCGTTTTTCCGCCATGTCTTACTCGATCTTGAACCCGCCGCCCGCGCCGGGGACCACGTTGATGGGGTAGAACGTATTGTTCGCCACGTTGTAGCCCACGATCATCACCGGCCGGACGTCCTGCTCGAGGAGCTGTTCCAGGGACCATCCCTTGATCGTGGAAGGCGTCACGGTCAGGGCAGGGCTCGCCGCGCCCATGAGGTCCTGCTCCTGGTTCCCGATCATCGCCACCGCGCGGAGGTAGAACGGCCGAGTCGGGGTGATCAGGAAGAGGTCCGCGTAACGGAGCGGACCCAGGGCGATGACGCCCACCCCCGGGTTCGCGACCACGGTGACCAGCCGGTACGCGCCCTTCACCTCCGCGTTCTGGGCGCAGTAGAGCCGGTAGGACGTGATCCCCGTGCCGGCCGCGTCGGCCGGGATGGTCCCGGACCAGATCGCGTTGGCGTTCGAGACCTGCGTGATGAGCGGCATGACTATTCTCCCTTGATTCCGACTTTATAACCCCTCCACGCGGCCGTCGCCACGGCCCCGTAGATCACCGTCGACTTCATGAGCGCCCAGTCCAACTTCGTCCCCTGGGACAGGAAGCACAGCGCGAAGGCCACCATGAACGGCACCAGAAAGTAGAGCCGGGCGAACTTGTCGTCCCAGGTCCACTCCTTGAGCTTCTCCTTGACCATGTTGGTGGCATGGCTCACGGCCGTCACCATCATGACGTCCAGCCCAAGGCCGCCCAGGACCCCGGTCAGGTCGAAGCCGTCCACAACAAAAACCTTACACAGAATGTAAGTTTATTGCGCCCCTACACCGGGGGCGCCCCCGGATCGGGTGGTTGTCCAGGATCTGCCGGAGGAGCCGGATCCCCGCCTCCGTTTCCATTCGCGGGTTTCTTTTTCACCACGGCCCCCACGCCCTTCGAGGCACCCCAGAGGGCCAGGAGGGCCGCCAGGGAGAATCCGACGTTCTTCCCGGTTTTCCCAATGTCGTCCTTGGACATCTCTCCGGAAGCGATCTTCTTGGCCAGCTCCGTCGTCACGAAGAATCCGACTGAGGACAGCTCCGAGGGACTCAATTTCCCGTCGCCGTCGGAGTCGAACTTCTTCCAGGTGATCTTGCTCTCGACGCCGGTCACGGGGTCCTTCGTGGAGAAGATCGAGAGTTGCTGGTCCAGTTCGTCCAGCTTCCTCTTCTCCAGCTCGGCGATCTTCGCCTCGGCGACCTCCGCGGCCTTCTGGGCGGCGGCCGTCAGGATCTTGGCCCCCTCCGCCTTGACGTAGGTGCCGACCTCATCCATCAGCTCCTTGCGCTGTGTGGCCGTGCATCCGTAGCTAAAGAAAGTGGTCAAGACCAGCAGGATCGGAATCCCCAGCGCCTTCAGTCTGTCCTTCATCGACTGCCTCCTTTTTCTTATCCGGAAACGACTTCATGAAGCCGACGGACACCTTGAGGTGTACGTCGGCGATATATCCGAGGATTCCTCCAAGGCCGAAATCTAAGTCGGCCCCGAACTTGTCGGACCGAGCCGCGATCGCGCAACCCCCGAGGGTCGCGGACATCCATAGTACCATGGCGACCAAGACACGTTCAGGCATCCCTAGACGAACCTCACCATCAGACTTCCCGAAACCAGGTTCCCGGCCTGATCCACGACCTTTAGGGTGATCGTCCCGATCATCGTCGTGGGGCCAACGGAGATTCTTCCGATCCCGTCCACAAGGGACGTGATGTGGGGATTCGCCGCGATCATCTGGGAGGGCTGTATGCGAACGACCTCGGACCCGGGAACCGTGACGCCCCCCCAGTCCTTTTTGTAGATGGTGATGCTGTGCGTGTCCTGGCCGTCCCCAAAGGCTTCCGGAATGCCGTCCGTTCCGACGGGTTTATCCGACGCCATTGTCAGCTTATTAGGATCCACGTAGGCGTTGACCGCCGATGACGGATCTCCTTGTTCGGAGACCGTCACCCAGACTTTTGGGGTCTCCCCGCACGAACTGATTACGCCCGCCGACGGAAATCCGGATGCCGCCAGCGTGGATCTGAGGCGATCCGGGCAGTAGACCAGCTTCTGATACTCGTAGGTCGTCATTTGTAAAGCACCGCCATAACAAGGGGGCTCGCGGGATCCGCCGAGATCGCCGCCGTGGCTCCAGCCGCATTAATGGTCAGCCTAAGCTTGATGGTGTGGGGAGCAAGCGAAAGCCCCGTCAGCGGATAGGAAAAGTTCAGACTTCCACCGGCCGCCCGCGTGACCGTATCGAAAAAGTCTCCCCAGTATGCCATCCCTGCGTACTCGTACGTCGCCGGGATCCCGGTCGCGAAACCTCCGCCTGTCGTCGGCCCGATCGACGTTCCCACGCAGAGGTCCGTTCCGTCCAGCATGAGGGATATGTTGGCCACCCTGAAGCTGGAGTCTATAGCGCAGTTCGCCACCACATAAACCATGGCGTCCGGGTAGGCCGGGGTGAACGTGATTGAGTTTGGGGGAGGGGCATCCAGCCAGATTCCCGACGGGGTCG
>Ga0315291_10001196_pt1 | contig 34668 bp, 30 predicted proteins | sample YL17G12_20_MG_FD_203070 | JGI IMG/M metagenome (GOLD analysis project Ga0315291, IMG submission 203070) | Sediment microbial communities from Yellowstone Lake, YNP, Wyoming, USA - YL17G12_20 | ecosystem: Environmental > Aquatic > Freshwater > Lake > Sediment | place: USA: Wyoming | collected...
GCAGACAGGTTTTTGCACGGAATGGTACGTGCAGTCGTTGGGACGTTAGTGGACGTGGGAAGGGGGGCAAAAGATACAGATATTTTTACCCGGATAGTAGAGACGCAAGACCGCACGTTAGTTGGCTGTTTGGCACCAGCCCGGGGATTGGTTTTAGAAGCGGTAGAATATTAAATTGACACTCCTTTAGACGTGTTACTCCGAACGTGCCCCGCCGGGGATAAAGTATCTCTCTAAAGAGGTAGACGTTGTTTGAAAAATAAGCATAATTCTGGTTTCCCCCGAGTACTTGAGGAAATGACAAAAGACAATCAGATAATAGATTTTTTATATAACTTAATTGTACTATTAACAAAATAGCCCAAAGTGCGTATAATTAAACAACAATGGAGAATGCAGTATGAAAATCTTTTTAGACACGGCAAATATTGATGAAATTAAAGAAGTTAACAGTTTGGGAATTCTTGATGGAGTAACCACGAATCCCTCATTGATGGCAAAGGAATCCGGAACTTATTATGACAAATTACGTGAAATTACCACTATTGTGTCCGGTCCGGTGAGTGCAGAAGTGGTCAGTATGGATGCAGAAGGAATGGTTCGGGAAGGCAGGGTGTTTGCGAAGATTGCAGATAACATAAACGTAAAGATTCCCATTTGCCGGGAAGGCTTGAAGGCGATTAAAATTCTGGCGGCAGAAGGAATTAAGACGAACACCACTCTTATTTTCCAGCCGTTACAAGCACTTCTGGCGGCAAAGGCGGGGACGAATTTTGTCAGCCCCTTTATCGGACGGCTTGATGACGTGTCGGAGTATGGAATGGATGTGATACGGGATATTATTTCGATTTATGATAACTACGGGATTGAAACGGAGGTTATTGCCGCAAGTATTCGCCATCCGCTCCATGTGGTCGAGGCGGCGCTTGCCGGAGCGGATATTGCGACCATTCCTTATAAAGTGCTTGATCTGCTTCTCAAGCACCCGCTCACTGACATCGGTATTGAAAAATTCCTCGCGGATTGGAAAAAAGTGCAACAATAACAAGGGAGAAACCTTTGAATAATTATGGAGTTTGAACAGATGATTATTTAAAACACCCACCCCGAGTACTCGGGGTGGGTGCCACATAAATCACATACTTTTAACTGAAAACTGATTTTTTCAAATGTCTCAAGGGAATAAATATGAGTATGTCTTCAAGGCAAAAAGCGATTATTTTTATTGTAACAATTATTTTGATAGCGGCATGTATCGGTATATGGCAGACTAATCGTGGACAGTTATCCAGAAAAACTGCTTCAACCGACTCTGTGTCTGTCGTCGGCGCTCAGATGGCATTCGCCCAACAGGATATTGATAAATCCCGGCGGAATGCAATTACTGCCGCAGTCGAGATGGTATCTTCGGCAGTTGTCGGAATTACGACGAAGTCTGTTCAGGAATATACATCCATTGATTTGTTTTCATTCTTTTTTGGTGGTCAGCCAATACAGCAGGAAGTAACTGATCTGGGTTCTGGGTTTATCATTTCAGATGATGGATACATTATAACGAATGAACACGTTGTTCATAAAGCGAAAGAGATTAAAGTAACAATGACAGCCGGTAAGACGTATACCGCTGAACTTGTGGAATCCGATGCAACAGCCGATATTGCCCTTTTAAAGATTGATGAGAAGAAATTACCATTTGTAAAAATCGGAAATTCTGATGATATTATTATCGGCGAATGGGCGATAGCTATCGGGAATCCCTTCGGGCTGTTTGAGATTAATAATCAGCCGAGTGTAACAGTCGGAGTCATCAGCGCAAAGAATCGCAATTTCGGTTCAAACATTGAGCAGGGACGGTCATACGAGGATATGATTCAGACAGATGCCTCCATCAATCCGGGGAACAGCGGCGGACCGTTAGTCAACAGCTTTGGGGAAGTCATCGGTATGAACACATTTATTTTGACTGCCGGCGGCGGTTCACAGGGGTCTATCGGTATCGGATTTGCCATCCCCATTAATAAAGTTATTAAACTCATTCCCCAATTAAAAGAGAAAGCGAAGAATGCATATTGGATTGGCACTATTTCTGGAGTAAATGTTGATGCATATCTTGCCCGCCGGTATCAATTAGGTGTATCAGAAGGGTTTTACGTGTCCGAGATTGAGCCCTCAAGCCCGATTGAAAAAGCTGGTATTCAGAAGTATGATATTATTGTCGGTATCAATGGTAAAAAGGTCAAGAATAATGTGGACATAGAGAACTACATTAAAGAAGCAGACCCGAAACCGGGAAGGGAGCTGAAATTTACGGTATTTCGGAGCAATAAAACGTACGAGGTAACAGTCGTGTTAGAGTCTCCACCGAAAAAGAAATAGTAAATAGAGCGGGATAAATCGTTCGAAAAAAAGGAGATACTACTGGATGATAGAGCGGTATACACTGCCGGAAATCGGCGAAATCTGGAAAGATGAGAACCGCTTTCACTACTGGAAGATTATAGAGCTGGCTGTTTGCCGCGCTCAGGCGAAGTTAGGGTATATACCGGAGTCGGCGTTAAAAACAATTGAAGAAAAAGCGAATTTTTCCGTTCAGCGTATTAATGAGATTGAGGCAGATGTCAATCACGATGTTATCGCCTTCTTGACGAATATGGCAGAGTATATTGGACCTGAATCGCGGTATGTTCACCGCGGGATGACCTCATCTGATTTGCTTGATACAACACTTGCCCTGCAGATGCGGGATGCCGGGAGGCTGATTCTTAAACGGCTTAATGAGAGCATCGAGGTGGTGGGGAATCGGGCGCGGGAATTTAAAAACCAGATAATGTTAGGCAGGACGCATAACGCTGTCGCCGAGCCAATTACCTTTGGATTGAAGTTAGCATTATGGTATACTGAGTTTCAGCGCTCCCGTGTAAGAATTGAACGGGCGTTGGAGCAGTTGTCGTTTATAAAAATTTCAGGAGCAGTTGGGACATATTCGTATATAGACCCGCGTGTTGAGGAACTGGTATGTCAGGAGCTGGGTTTAAAACCGGCACCGGTGGCGAATCAGATAATTCAGCGCGACCGGCACGCTGAATTTTCAACTGCGTTAGCAATCCTCGGCGGTTCATTAGAAAAATTTACCACTGAGATTCGCAACCTTCAGCATACAGAAATCCTTGAATTGGAGGAGCCGTTCGGCTCGAAGCAGAAAGGTTCATCGGCGATGCCCCACAAGCGGAATCCGATTATGTGCGAGCGGATTTCAGGGATGGCGCGTCTGCTTAGAGGGAATGCGATGGCGGCGCTTGAAAATGTCTGCCTCTGGCATGAGCGGGATATTACCCATTCCTCCGTCGAGCGGGTGATTCTGCCGGACAGCACCGCATTGGTGTATTATATGCTGACAAAGTTTATTGGCATCGTAAAAGGACTGCGAGTGCACACCGAGAATATGGAGCGAAATTTGAGAAATGTTGAAGATCTCATTTATACGCAGGGAATTATGTTGCTCCTAACGGACAAAGGGCTGACGCGCGAGCAGGCGTATGCCGTCGTTCAAAAAGCGGCGATGGAATCGCGGGATACCGGCGTCAGTTTTAAAGAGAAAATCACTGCTGACCTTTCTGTACAGAAACTTTTTACAGCAGAGGAGCTTGAACAGAGCTTCTCACTAAGCCGTTTCACACGGTATGTTGATTTTATCTTCGAACGAGCAGGGCTTTTGTAGTGCAGGAATAACAAAAGACAATTAAATCAAGAATAACAAGTTACGGGGTTTAAATTTTATTTGGAATAATGATTAAATCCGCCGTTGGCGGACTTGGCACTGTTATCATCGCTCTTTGAAAGACCACCCCTTAACTACAGGATGGGAAGGAGACCAAAAGGGGGTCTCACATTCATTAACACAACACAAGGTTTTTACCGGACAGGAGTGATATCACGTTATTCTTGTAAATCCTGTCTCTTGTAGATTTTTTTAGATGTGATGAACAAGATTTACAAAATAATAAAAATTTTAACCGGACGGTAGTGATAATAACTAATAAATGAACAGGAGGGTACTGTGAGCAAAAAAACAGTAATCATATTGTATGAAGGTAAAGCAAAGATTGTTTACCCGGGGGAAAATGATTCCGAAGTGATAATACATTTTAAGGATGATGCGACAGCATTTGACGGTGTGAAAAAAGGGAAAATAAAGGGAAAGGGCGCTATCAATAATGCGATGTCAACATATATGTTCCAATATCTTGAGGGATACAACGTGCCGACCCATTTCATTGAAAAAATCAATAATACTGATATGAAAGTAAAGAAGGTTACTATTATTAAGGTTGAGGTGGTGATGCGCAATTGTGCTGCGGGGAGCCTTTGTAATCGGTATGGTATCGAAGAAGGACTTGAACTGCAATCGCCTGTGCTTGAGTATTATCTAAAAGATGATTCGCTCCACGACCCGATGATAAATGAGTATCATGCGTATGCAATGAATCTTGCAACCAAAGATGAGATACAGTATATAAATAAACAGGCGTTCAAGATTAATGCAGTTCTCCGCTCATTTTTCCAGCGTCGGGATATACTGCTGGTTGATTTTAAATTAGAATTTGGCAGATTCGGCGACAAGATTTTACTGGCGGATGAAATTTCGCCCGACACCTGCAGGTTCTGGGATAGCCAAACAAAAAAGAAATTAGACAAAGACAGATTCCGGCAGGATTTAGGCGGTATTGAAGACGCATATAAAGAAATCCTTGAACGGGTGATAAAATAAATCGGGGTTAGAGTTTGATTTAAATTTTTCGTAGAGACGTTCGCCCTTTTCATTAGCGCAGAGACGCACGTTGTCCGTACAGTAAAATAATTACGCTCGCCAATCATTTCCACATTTCATAAGAGCGAACCCGTCAAAATAAAGGTGGATTTGCCCCTACCAGTTTTATTCTGTGTGGTAAACAGGCATAAATTTGAGCTTGATGAGATTGTCATTACAATAATGGGAAATAAGCAATATTTTTTTATTGGTATTCAGAATTTTTCGTGTTACTTTTATTTATTCGTGTCCGGTAAAAAGCAAAATGGCTCAATTCAATTAAATCAAGAATAACGAGTTACACGGTCTCAATGCTATTGGGGATAATGGTTAAATCCGCCGTTGGCGGACTTGACACTGTTATCATTGCTCTTTGATAAGAGAGGAAAAACCACCCCTTAATCCCCTCCTTAACGACAGGAGGGGGAAAGAGACCACCCCTACCCCCTCCTTAAATACAGGAGGTGGAAAGGAGACCACCCCTACCCCCTCCTTAAATACAGGAGGGGAAAGGAGGCTAAGAGGGGGTCTCATATTTATTTACATAATAGAGTCTGCTGAAAAAGTATGGAAAACTCAATTTGATATGTTTATTATAAAAAATATTAATCTTAATGTGGTCCGCCAAAAAGACGGCGGATAAAAAATGACTTTTTCAGCAGACTCTAATACTAAATTTTCCCGGATAGTAATGACTTTTATTATTAATCAATAAAATAAATTTTTGTTAGAGTTACAGTTCATTGTGATTTAAGAGTGAATATCTCGGGTGTGCGATGAGGAATAGGTTTTCAAAGCTGTTTGGTCCGGGGTTTGTGATTACGGCGGCGTTTATCGGACCGGGGACGGTAACGACGTGTACGTTGGCGGGTGCGCAGTATGGGTATACATTGCTGTGGGCGATGGTTTTTGCTATTTTAGCAACGTTTGTTTTGCAGGAGATGAGCGGGAGGTTGGGGCTTGTCGGGAGGATGGGGATGGGGGAGATATTGTATCGGGAATTGCCGGGCAAGATTCTGCGGATAGCGGGGATACTATTAGTGGTTTGTGCGATAGGGATTGGGAATTCAGCTTATCAAGTTGGGAATATTTTAGGGGCGAGTTTAGGGCTTGGGGCAATAAGTGGGACAGGAGTATGGTGGTGGCCTGTTATTATTGGGGTGTGCTCGTTTTTATTGTTATGGTTTGGAACGTATAAACGGCTTGAGCAGGTGTTTGTTGGTTTTGTCGTACTGATGAGTATTTGTTTTATTATGACGGCTGTGATAATAAAACCGAATCTGATGGAGCTGATAAAAGGTTCATTTATTCCGCGGGTAAATAATCGGAGTATGTATGTTGCGTTGGGGCTTATCGGGACGACGATTGTACCGTATAATATCTTCCTTTATGCATCTATTGTGCAGGAGAAGTGGGGAGGGGTAAGTGATTTGGGGATAGCGCGGGCGGATATGTTTATTGCCGTAGCAATTGGGGGGATTATATCAATGGCGATAATTGTTACGGCATCGGTGGCGTTTTTTGGCACGGGTGCGCAGATACGTGATGGAAGTGATATGGCGCTGCAGTTAGAGCCGTTATTGGGTCTGTGGGCAAAAGCGGCGACGGCGTTAGGGTTGTTTGGTGCTGGGATGTCTTCGGCAATGACAGCACCATTAGCGGCAGGATATGCTATAATTGGGAGCATTAAAGGGTCAGTTGGATTAAAGGATCCGTGGTTTCGATTTGTGTGGTGTTTTGTGTTGCTGTTTGGAGTTTTGTTTGCTTCATTGGGATTACAGCCTGTTCCGGCAATATTATTTGCACAGGTTGCAAATGGTATTTTACTGCCTGTAGTAGCCGGTTTTTTAGTTTTTATTATGAATAATCGCCGATTGTTAGATAATTATGTTAATTCGATCTGGGTGAATATTGCCGGCGGGGCTATCATTGTCATTACCCTGATATTGGGGGTATGGAGTGTTGTTAAATTTTATAGTGCTTTATAGCAGATAGAGTTATTTTTGGGGGAACAATGATTGAAACACGCATAGTCGGGGGTTATACTGTCGTTGTGGTGCATGGGAAGCTGATGGGAGGACCCGAAACAACTGAATTCAGTTCCTATATTACGGTGCTTGGGAAATCCGGGATTGATAAATTGATTTTGGATTTAAGCGATGTTCCGTGGATTAACAGCGCAGGCATAGGAGCTTTGATAGCAAGTTTTGTATCGTTTAAGAAGGCGAATGGAGTAATACGGTTTGCAAATCCATCCTCGAAGGTTAAGGATGTTCTTGCGATAACGAAACTTATCACGGTGCTCGATGTATGTGATTCGGTTGATAGTGCACAGAAGGAAAGATAGGGGTTGTTTCAGGATTCTTGCTGGAATTGACAGAGATAAACGGCGCTTTGATCGGTTGACAAACACACGAAGTATCACTAAAATCTAATTTTTTTATACTATTGTCTCGCACATAAAGAGCCTGCATAACATTATAGAAGTCTTTGATTTAATGCAATATTTACAAGTTGTACTGTTGGAACAATAGTACACACTCCTTTCCTAAAAGAATGCTTTTGGCATAATTCTCATCTTTCACCGGAGACGGATATGCCTTTCCGCCAGTTATGCCTGAGGCTGATCCCCGAGTACTCGGGGTGGAGGCGGAAGGCGGACCTTTCTCTCACTGAGACTGATGGTCTGACAAGAGGGGAGTATAGAGTGTGTTAGACCTTGTACAAAAAGATTGCGATTTTTTCAAAGGTCTCATATTATTTTTATGCGTATTATTAGTGATTTCACTTGTTATTACATAATGTGGAGGTATGGAATATTGGGTAACGGGTAAATCATTTTTAGTTTCCCGCTAACCAGGTGAAGGAGAGAACCGTTATGGTTACCAAAGATAATTCACAGCTTGGAGACGGAGAAGCTTTATCCCCGAGTACTCGGGGCAGACGGGGAGCTTGTAAATCGGGACAGAGACGAGCGCATATAGATAAAACTGGCAGGGAAGTACTGAGTTATGAGAAGATTGGGGATAATTTATTTGAGGGACTACAGGTTATCGGGTATGACTGGCAGTATTTATATATTAATCCGGCGGTTGAGCACCATAGTAAGAAGAGCCGTGAAGAATTGCTCGGCAGGACGATGATAGAGATATATCCGGGGGTTGAGCGAACGGAGATGTTTGCTGGATTGAAGCGCTGTATGGAGACTCGTGTGCCGCATCGGATGCAAAATGAATTTCAATATCCTGACGGGAGTGTGGGGTGGTTTGAATTAGTGATGCAGCCAGTTCCTGAGGGAGTTTTAATCTTTTCTTTGGATATTACAGAACTTAAAAAAACCGAGCTTGCACTGAGAAGTTCTGAAGAGCGGTTTCGGAAGCTGTTTGAATACGGGACTGATGCCTATTTTATTTCTGACCTTCGCGGAACACTTTTAGACATCAATAAAGTGAGTGAAGAGCTTACCGGACATTTTCGGGAGGAATTACTCGGGCAAAATTTTCAGGAACTTAATCTTCTGGATTCAAATATATTATCAAAAGAGTTTATAGAGTTTCAGGATATTGCCTTGGGAAGGGCTACAGAACCGGCTGAATGTACCTTGATACGAAAGGACGGGAAAAGAGTAAATGTCAATGTGAGGACTGTTCCGGTTACTATTGCAGGTGAAAAGATTATAATTGTTACCGTGCGTGATATATCTGAGCAGAAGCGGATGGAGGAGATGCTGTTTCAGTCTGAGAAGATGGCGTCGTTAGGGACGCTTGCTGCCGGAATAGCGCATGAGATTAATAATCCGTTAGGGTATGTTGACAGCAATTTGAATGTATTGCGTTCATATTATGACAAGGTGAAAGAACATACGGAGACGGTTTCCCGGCTGATGAGTGAATCACAGACCGGCAGAGGGCTGGAGACTATTCTGAGTGATTATCAGAAGTTTTTACTGGATAATCGGTATGATTTTGTGATTACAGATATGGGAAATGCGTTAGACGAATCAATTGAGGGGGTTGAGACAATCAAGCGGATTGTTGGTGAGCTTAAGGAGTTTGCTCATCCGGAAAAGCGGGAGGTGAAGTTGAATGATATTAACAATGGTATAGACCGGACGCTGCAGGTGATATGGAACGAATTAAAATACCGTATAACGGTTATTAAGGACTATTGTGATTTGCCGAAGGTGCCGTGCGATATACACCGTTTGAAGCAGGTGTTTATGAATCTTATAATGAATGCGGTGCAGGTGATTGAGGGGTTGGGAACGATTACCATAAAGACCTTTGTTGAGGGGGATACTGCTGTGATTCAAATCAGTGATACGGGAAAGGGGATTCCGCCGGAGAATATGAGTAAGATTTTTGATGCGTTTTATACGACGAAGGAGCATGGAAAGGGGACTGGATTGGGATTAAGTGTTGTATATAAAGTTATTCAGGAACATAAAGGGATGATTTCGGTGGAGAGTGAGGTTGGAAAAGGGACGACGTTTACGATTCACCTGCCGATACAGAGGAGAGAGGAAAAGTAAAAATCTACTTTATGTTTCTATTTATAAAAGTACAACGTATGGGGGATTGGTTTCTTTAAGGAGTGATAGCTTCGCCAAAATCCGATTTTTTATTTTTAGATAGTTACCATAGCATAGGTTAAAGGTTTATTTTTCTCATTTTTCACAGCTTTCTTCTATTTTGCTATTATCTTACTGGTTGCAATGTATTGTTCCACTGCTTTTCGGGTTATTGGGGCGGGGTGGAATTTACCCAATGCCCAGTCGTTATAGTTACTTAAGCGGTACGGGCTGTCGGGGAGTTCGGATATGCCAATAGGGAGAATTGAGAGCGCCTCATCAACATTATGCAGTGGCACCCACTGGGAATATGATTGTGAGGCTTGGCTTTTAATTGTACCGCCATCAGTACACGTAAGGGCGGGTGAAAAGATATTTTGTTCTGTATCGAGCGCTGGATAGCCGTCAAGGCTTTCAAAATAACCTAACTGCCGCCTTTTTACCTGTTCTAATACAAATTCATTCCATTTTTCGGGGGTTGAACTAATCCGCTGACCTTGCATACTTCTCCATGCATTTGCCAGCGTGGACTCAATATAATTAATTTCAGACTGAGAGATAACGGCATTTGGATTCTGTGCGATACGGGATTGTACTGATTTCAGGAAGAAGCAGAGGCCGTTCTCGCCGCCGCCGTAGATTTGAGTTATATCTGTCTGAATAATTCTGAATTGCGTTGCTATAACATTTACCAGTGCGGCGCCCGGATACTGAAGGTCTGAGGATGGATTATTTTTCCATTGTTCAAGATGGGTAAGGGCTGATTGGGCATCGGGGGTTAGATTTATCTTCTGTATGTCTCTCAGATAGTATCCGGTGAGGACGATGTTTCGTTTAGCAGGATTGATGCTGTCGTAATGGACGGCGAGGACGTCTTCCGGGGTAAACGTTTGTTTTTGTTCCAGAAGTTCGCGGAGACGCCATGACCTGCCGGTGTCACCGGAGGATCCTGTTCCTGCGCCGAGCGGTACGATGTAAAATGAAGCAATGGGACGGTTATTGGCAGAAGATAAGTATCCCTTTTTAGGATTTATAACGTGTGGAAGCAGGTCAAACGGGATAAACCCCTGCCAGTCGTATTTTGATTCAGAGCCGGCTATAGCGTCTCTGCCGTCAGTGGAATCCGATGACGAGCGGAGAGGAAAAGCGCCGAGTGTCCAGTAACCGATTGTTCCGGATTTATCGCCAAAGACTATATTAACCGAAGGGAATCGCCATCTTTCAATTGCTTGAGAGAATACTGATGCGTCTTTTGCCCGCATCATTGCAACGGCGCCCTGAATAGTTTCGCAGTTTGTTTCGGCGATGGGAATCCGTTTCAGCGCAACGTCCGGTTCGCCGGGAAGCAGAAAAGCGAATTCCGATATAACTGGTCCTAAATGAGTTTCTTTAATAGTATAATCAACCGGTGTGCTGTTTTTTACGAGGATTTTTTCTTTGATGAGGGTCATATTCTGCCATTTATTATCGAAAAAATATTGATTTGGGTGGAGGTTGTCGGTTTCAAGTATAAAGAGGTCTGCCTGATCTGCGCCAAGAGCAGTAACGCCCCAGGCGACGGTTTCATTCCAGCCGATAAGAATGACCGGTGAGCCGGCTACGCCGATGCCGCGTGCGTTAAAAGTCTTTCCGCAGATATGAAATTCATAAAACAGCGAGGGATTTCTGACCTGCGTCTGGGGGTCGCTATTGAGGACAGCGGAGCCGGTGGTGGTTTTGGCGCCGCCGACTACCCAGGCGTGGCTGAACTTCGGGAATTCCTCATCTGTACCGGTGTTATGTCGTATTGAGCTGTCTTTACGGTCGAATCCGTGCTGTTTGACAAATTCCAGCGTTTTTGCAATCCATTCTTCGGAAACATCCTCTCGCTGAATAACGGCGCCCGAGTCATCGAAATGTAACTGTGGTGGTGCCTGTGTCTGTATGCCTGCTCTGGTTCGTTGAGCCGGTAATGGCTGTTGTCCACCGGCAGCATTTCTTCGGGAAATCATTTCGCGGGTGCCGTCAGTTGCGAAGAACTGACCCAAATGCCACCAGACGGCAATGCAGTCGGCGGGTGTCCATAATTCAGGAGTTACACCGTATTTCTTAAAAAGGTAATTCAATTTATCGGGATTATTTTTGATATAATCATTGACACCGTCGCTGTATGCCTGCAGGAGCGATAGAGTCTCTTTATCAAGTTTTGGAATCAGCTTAACTGCGGCGCGGTAGAATCCCATCGTGCGCATTTTTTTATCTTCTTCTAAAGAGGTCGAGTTGCCTTTCTGGACAATTCCGAGCACTTCTGATACCCGCCCCTGTATGATTCTGAGGGAGTAATACATCTGAAAGGCGCGGTCCTCCGCGGCGGCATATCCAAGCCCGTAGAATGCCCCCTCATCGGTATCGGCGAAGATATGGGGGATGCCCCACGTATCGCGGATGAGTTCTACTGTGCCATAGCGTCCTTGGGACTCAATGGAATATACTAATGAAGAAAAAAATAAAAACGCAATAACAAGCGGTAAAAGAGCGAATGAAAAAAATCGGTTTGTTTTCATAAAGAAATCCTTTGAAGATGTAATTTTTATAATAATAAGGAACTGTTGGGAGATTGTCAATTGAAAAGGTGAGAATATTTGAAAGCAGATGAAAAGGGGAAATACAAGCAGGTTGTACTATGAATTACCGATGATTAACACCAGAAGGCTATTTGTTTTTTATTCTTTTTGTTGGTTTGTAAACAGTTTGAGGCGTTCCATTTTCAAAAATTACCATTTTACCACAGATTTTGTCTATTAATCTGTGTAAATTTTTAGCCTGTTCTTTTGTCAATATATATCCGATACCATTACCAGGTCGTGGGATTTCTGTACCGGTAGCCATTAATATATCAATAGCAATAATAGGATTTTGAATTCCTCTTTGCTGGCAACGTTTTTGTGCGTGACTTGATAATGTCATATTACCCCCTCATTGTGATTTAAACAATTCATCAGTTATTGGTTCATCTTTTTCTAAATTACCGATTAAAGCGCCGGTCGAATCATCTATTACAGCTATTATAAAACCAATTCTTCTTAAAAGAATTTCATCCTTATCAAACATTTCCTTCCACTTCTTTTCTATACTCTCTGCTTCTTCAAGTAATTTACTTATCATTTCCAAAGCTATTTTATATTTCTCTTTTTGCTTTTCGCGATCCATTTTTAAAATTTTTGCATAGAAATCAACAAAATCCTCAAGTAATACATCTCTTTTTATACCAATTTTCTTTGACAATTCATTAATGTTATCGAGAGATTTCTTGCTTATGACAAAAGTTCTTCGAACAGTAAATTTTCTATCTTTAACATTTTCTAACCATTCTTTAAGAATTTCAATTAATTTTGGATTTTTTAAAAATGATTCTATACTGTCAAATAAAGCATTATTGTTAATATTAAATTCTTTTTTAACCATTTTTAAATCTTTAATTCCTTGTTCAGATAATCTGAAATTGACACGAATGGATTTTTCTTTATGCAATTTCAGACTTTCAATAATGTCTTTTTCGGCTGTTACTTTGTTTGTTGTGTTATTCATATCATCTCCGTTACTTATTAATAACTGTTACTTTTAGAATTCATTAAATTATACGTAACATATTTAAAAAAGTTCCAGAAAAAATTAATAAATTATAAAATTTTTTCACAGGATATATAAAATTAAAGAGACTTTGAAAAATTATGTAGTTTGGACATATGATTATTCAAGACACCCACAAACAAGTTTGTGGGTGCCACGTAAATCCCGAGTACTCGGGACTGAAAACTGATTTTTTCAAAGGTCTCAAAATTATCATAGAAAATATTATGGACTTATTTTCGATAAAATGCGAATTTCTCAATTTAATTATTTCTATCTTTGTTTCATCCGCAAATTAAATCATTATTTTAATTGAAGTTGATACTTTGGTATCAAACCATTATTTTATTACCCGTTGAAATGAAGAAAGCAGAGTTACTGAGAAAAAATACATTATTTTAAACGTTCGGATGCAAAGAAAATAATTAATAATCAGCTTTTATAATAATTCTGAAAAACAATAGGGGAAACAATTGGTTTCCAGTTATTTACGGAGATTAAAAATCGCCCCAATTGAAAGGTGAGCTCTATGAAACAGTTACAAGAGAAGCTTGAAGAGTTCTTTTTGGCATTTGAAGGGAAAGAGATAATTGATTTATCGGAGTACCGGCGGAGTCTGTTAGAGTCGGTTCATCATTTTTCTGCGGAATATGATACGCTGTCGGAAAAGGTGGCGGATTATACTGCATTGCAGGAAGAGAATACGGCGTTGCGTCAGTTAATAGCGGCGGAGTGCCGGGCAAAGTTGATAGTATTGGGTGATGCTGAAGCCGAAGAACAGGCGGAGGAATTGCTGAAGCTGTCTTTGCCTGAGCTGAAGAAGCGGCGTGAGTCTATTGTGCGGAGATTTGATGAGCAGTTTTCACAGCGACATACTGTCGGTGCGGCCAGGTCAGTATCTACACAACCGGGAATGCCGGAGATTCAGGCTTTTCGGAGTTAAAAAAAACCGGGTATCTTTAATTATTGAGAACCTTGATTTAAGAGGAAAATTTCATTTTATGTTATCAGAACTATATAATACACCCCTGTAATTCTCCTAACGAGAGGGGAGTTATGGTGAAGCCATAACGGGGTGTGTAAAAAAAATCCTGATAATCAAAATTAACCACTGCGTATTAAATCAAAGTTATCAATTAAGAAAGTACGGGAGAAAAAGTAAAGAAGAGGAGGGAGGCAGTATGACTGCGGATCCACGAGTTGTTGATAATGAAAATCAGGGGATATTAGTGGTGCCGTTCAACATTGAGATTGTTGATGATGTGCCATCGCTCAGCGAGGATGATATCGGCAATCCGGTAGCGATTACGGCGAATAACGAGATTTCGGACGGGGCTGATGGTGAAGCATTTTTAGGGAAATTGGTTGGGGTCTCGGATGACGAGCTTGTTGGTTTAGTCCAGGTCAAGGGGGTCTGTACCGATTTACCGTATTCAGGGACTGCGCCGGTAATCGGCTGGCCTGTTCAGATGTCCGGAGCAGGAACGGTAGACAAGGGTGTAACTGATGGAATTTGCCGGGGCTTTACCGTGAACGTTGATACGGTCGCAGCAACCTGTGACGTTTTGTTGTAAGAGAGGAGGCGGAGTTATGGATTTAACACGAGCAAAAGATATAGCGAAGAAGATTGAACAGCTTTCCAGAACAGGGAGCTTAGAGTTGTATAATGAAGCGAATGAGAAGCGGGTATCAGTTAGTGTACTGTTGGAAGAGATGGATCCGACACCACGAGACCAAAGCGGGAAACAGGAATGGCCGTTAGATGCATTTGAACGGCAGTTAATGCTTTTTGGGATTCGTTCCGGGGAATACAACAGTATTACGGTTCAGGAGTTATTTGACGGTCGGGGGATGATACTGGCGCCGGAATGGGTAAGACGGCAGATTATCCGCGGGATGCAATTATATGCGGATGCCGATGACCTTGTAGCGGTTTCGACGAAGGTAAATGGTCCCTCGTTTCAGCCGCTGTATATTGAAAGTCCGACTGAAGCAGGAAAGAGCCTGGCAAAATTCGGTCAGGGTGCTTCAATGCCGCGGGTAACTGTTTTATACCGGGATAAAACCATCAGCTTGAATGACTACGGACGGGCGTTTGATTTCTCCTACAAAGTTATTCAGCACAGTGACTTATCAGAGCTGAAGGTTGTATTGTGGTATGTCGGATACAATATTCAGAGTGACAAGGTTGGGGCGGTGTACAATCTCATTGTGGACGGGGATGGCGCCGTTGGACCGGCTCAATCAGTGGTAGCAGAAACGGCTGGATATACCAATCTCACGTATGATGATTTGGTAGAGTTGTTTGTATCGTTCCGTCCGTTCAAGATGACGCGTATCATCGTCAATACGAAGGTTGAAGCGGTAATATTAAAACTGACGGAATTCAAGAATCCTGATGCGGGGTTCTCGTTCCAGCGGACGGGTGATGTGATGACCCCATTAGGGGCGAAGATTGTGGTCTATACCGGAGCGAGTGACGATTACATTGCCGCACTGGACCATCGGTTTGCCGTCAAGCGGGGCTACAATCAGGAATTGATGATAGAACACGACAAAATCATTGACCGGAAGATTGAGCAAGCGGCAGTATCACAGGAATTGGGATACAGCGTCTTTTTAGAAGATGCACGGAAGTTCCTTGATATGAGCCAGCAAACATAAGCTCCGAGTACTCGGGGCTCCACAATTGATGAGGGTTCAGTTCAAATTATACCGGGAGAGGCGCCGGGCGGCGGGAAAAAAAAGATGAAAATCAATAAAAATAAGCCCCAAGTACTCGGGGCACTCTCCGGTATATTTTTATGAAACTATGTAGAGAAATTCCTTTTGGGAATCCGTACCTTCGGGATAAGAAAGCAGACAATTGAAAAATGAAGCACGAATGTATAGTGTTAAGATATGAAGATTTGCAAAGCTTTTAAGAGCTGTGTTAAATCATCTTTGTTTTCTTTGTGGTAAGTTATAAAAACAGAGGGGGGATGTATGGCAGTACCTACAGGGGAGTTCAGGACGATGTCGGTATCGCTGCCAGAACCGACAAACCGTACGACAGCAGGAAGTGTTGTCGGGCAAACGACACCGCTGGATTTTGGCAGCGCAAATAATACGGACGGCACTGTGCAGATAGGACCGAAAGTGTTATGGTGGCGGTGCACTGATTTATCAGGATTTTCGACCATAACCAATATGAAGTTCTGGTTGTCGTCAAACAGCGTATTGACGGGGACGAATGAGTATTACTGTGATATTACCGGAACGTGGACACAGAATAAGACGATTACACAGGTAGCGAGTGGAACGCCGGGGACATTGCCGCAGAGTCTGCCGTCGTCTAATATAACGAGTATCACCGGCGGAGATATAACCGGGAGCGGTCATACTGATACCTCACAGTATGTTTATTTGGCTCTGGCGATTGGCGGCGATGAAGCGGTAGGCGTAAAAGGTGGCTTTGCCGGCGGTTTTCAGGTGAGTCTCAAATTTGATTATTTTTGATTGACTATGGGCTGGAATGCGCGATTGACATCGGGAATAATAGTCCGTCAGCAAGACGGAGTGCGGTTTTTTGATATGGATTTGCACTCGATTGAGGAGCTGTGGCTGGACGGTTTAGAGCAGGCATCTATCCGACGCGACCGCTGTCCGGGGTTTATTGAGTTTATTCAGTATGAAACGGCACGGGCGATCCCAACGGGGGTTGAAAAAACCGGCGAATATATCGGGTGGACGAACGGTGAAGTAGAATTTGTGTTAGGTATTACCTGTGAGCGACATTCATTCCACCCAAAAAGCAGAGTAAGAAAGTAATATTTATAAGCCATAGAGGGCACAGAGAACATAGAGTATTCCTGTGTAATCGTAAGATATATTATGGGAATCCATCCCTTCGGGATAGGATATTAAAGAGGGAAAACAATTTATATGACTATTTTAACGTTATACGGATATATCCGCCGCCTGATTGCGATTATCCGCCGCTATTGCGGTGCTCAGTATAGTGTTTTTCACACGAGTGAAATTTTTGTAATGGTATTTTTACTCTCAATTGCGGTAACTGCGGGAGTTTTTGCGAACAGGATGGTAGGCACGGTTGATAAAACCTGTGCCGATATTGATTATTCTGCATATAAAACGGTTACTGGGCAGACATTTTCTTCAGGGATACCGGACATTCAAAAATCGGATACAGTACATATCGGCAAAGGTGCAGATTGGATAATAAACAGCGGTGGAAAGTATGCGGCGGTGTTTGGGGTGTCAAATTATAGGCAGTATGATGGTGTATGGGATGTGGTCAATCCAAACGTGTATGTACGTGAGCAGCGGACGGTGGAGGGGTATAAAATCGGCGTGTGGACAGGTCCGGCGATTGTTGAGTTTCCTGATTCTTCGAATGGCTGGGTGAGGGCGACGATTCGGGAGACTGTTTACGATGAGAACACCGGAAGATATGTGCCCATTTCTGTGAGTCAGAGGTTTGTTGGTCTTGCATATTTTAATGCTGAAACGGGGGAATATACCGTTATTGAACCACGGATAGCTTCTATGGATAATGTTGTCGTATGTGGTAACAGCATTACCTATAAGGGAATTTATGATGGAACAGACCTGTCATATTATTATTATGACTGGCAGCTTAAGGCAGAGTTAACAATTGAGGAAAAGGCACGAGTGCAATTTCACTCACCGTATCCGGCAGAGAAAACACTGTTAGTGGTAGTGACGGAGGTTGACAACGGCGTTTTGATGCCGTATGCAAAAGGGGCGAAGAATATAGAAGAAGCGTTCGGGGGAAAAACTTCAATTGATTCCACTGAGATAGGATTTTATGCTGGAACACAGGAAAAATTTTTATTTCCTTCCGGGTGGGTGTTCTTTAGAGCATCAGAGGGGGGAGAAGCCATCGAGGCTTTCGCAAATGAGCCGGAGCGGTACCGGATGAAACAGATACATTTCCGCAGTTTTGAAAAGAACATACTATGCATTGGAATTCCCCTGTCATATATCGGGGATGTTGATAGACATCCCGGGGCGATGATTTTTGACCCGACAGTAACATGGCAATCTGCAGCATCATCGGGAAAAGATAACTCATTAAAACAAGATCTTTCAACACTCAATTATGGAACTTTAACAACCCTTACCGCAAAAGGTAGCTCGAGTAATGCCGTGAACCATCAACTTTATCAATTTGATTCTCTTTCTGTTATACCCGCTGGCGTAAAAATTGATTCGGCTTTTTTTATTCTTACTATATATGCATGTGGTAGTGGTAATTCTGATTCTACTTTAAGTTTACATATTGTTACCCGTGCATGGACAGAGGGAACTGGACAAGGTGATGCCGGAGTTTCAAATTGGGATACAGCTTCAGCTGGTATAAAATGGACTACTGCTGGCGGTGATTATATTGCTAAAAAATATGCAACAAGAAAAATATCAGCAATAAAAGCTCAATACGATACAGTAAGATTTACCGTAACAACACTTATTGATACTCTGGTAAATGACGGACTTACTAATTATGGATGGTTATTAAAATATGATAATGATACTTACGATATGGAGGTGAGTACATATTCATCTGATATTACAACAGCGGCATATCGTCCTAAATTAGTGGTCTATTATACCTTACCTGTGTATAAACCTTATAATACTTCTGTAACTGCAACGTCAACACGAGGTTTTTCAATAACCGCACGTGATACAACTGCAACAAGAACAAAGTTATATCTCATTACCGGTGGTACAAAAGTTGATTCTGTAGTAAATTCCGGACCCGGACTATATATATGGAATACAAATTATTCTAATGATTCCTGGACTCCTTCAAGTACCCATACATTCTTTGTCTCAGTTACCAATGGTACTGATACCGCAATGAGTGCGGCATTTAGCGGTACTACGTTGGCTTTATTTCCTCCTTATAATGTCTCAATATCCGGTATTACGGATTCATCATTAACTATTTCTGCTACCGATTCAAATAAGGCAAGAAAAGGATTATACCTCTATCGAAAAGACGGTGCAAAGTTAGATTCGGTGCTTGCACCCGGCAGTTTTGGTTTGTACAACTACGCTGATACCGTTTCGGGGTATACACCGAATAAATCTGATTCATTCCGGGTTGCAGTATTTGATTCTCTTAATCCGCCGACTATAGTATTTCAGGATGGATTTGTAAAGGAATATACGCGTGCGGCGGAGCCAAACGTTCTCATTGCAGATACATCTGCGACGTTTTTAAGCATAACCAGGGGGAGCGACGGCAATCCTTCCACCGTGAACTATGCATTTTATGAATCGTCCCTGTCGGTATATATAGATTCGACAGGGCGGACGTCGGGAACACAAGTCTGGATTCCTTATCATACGGTTCAGGACACGATTATCCTGCAATTCATTACGCCGAACAAACAGTACCGGCTGGTTCCGTATGCCAGTAACTCTAACGGATTAATTACTGCGGGCGATACAGTGGCAGTCTGGAGCTGGGCGTACGTCCCGGATGTAGTCAGTGCATTCGCCCACAGCAGGGATTCTGTGCGTATTACAATTGACCCCGGATTAAATCCGCCGTATACATTTATTGCGATAGAGGATTCAATAACGGGAGTGTTTGTGGATTATGCGGCGCATCGGCTGCGGTCGCGGGGTGTTACAGCGGATTCGAGCTGGGCGTGGGCGACATACAGTGAGTGGGGAGGCGCCAACGGGTATTATATTATCGTTGAACCGAGCCGTCGGTATGTGTTTCGGGCGTATGCAAAAGAAGGGATTATTCGTGAATGATAAATGGGGTGTTTGGAGAAGTAAGCAATACAAGATATTGAGATATAGCTTTGAAAGGCACATACATATTGGGGAATAGAAAAAATTTTTGCTCACGAATGCGTAATTAACTTGTTATATATAATATAAATTATACAAATCAAATGGAGCTTTCGTATGGGAGTTCGGGGACCCGGTAAGAGTGTAGAAGTACACACACCAGCAGATTCGCACGAGAGTGTTTTGAATTGTACAGTTCGGGTGAAGCGCTGGTTTGCAGATGTTGCCACGGTGAAGAAGATGTATACCGCTGTTGCGCGTTCGCTGAGTGTGCAGAATGAGGAGGAGATTCTTTCCGGTTATTTTGAGAGTGATCTGGATTATGGGAATATTGTGGAGAACTCTGAACGGGTGAAGGTTATCGAGCGGGCTTTAGGACCGGACGTTGTAACGTTTACTGACGGCAGTTTTCAGCAGCTTTTGCATGATGATGTTGTGAAAGGGTCAGTTGTTGTAACGAACGAGGGTGAGAATCGGGAGTGGATTGAGGGGGTTGACTATGAGATTGATTATGGTTCCGGGAGGATTCGGCATTTGCTCCTGCGTAACACCGGCGGGGGGAATGCAACTGGCGCAGGTGCCGGTTCGGGCTCAGACGTGGTTTCGGCGGCGATTTCTTTGACGATAGAAAAGTCAGTGAACGTTCATTATCAATATTACCTTACGAAGACGAGGAATTTCGATTATTCAATCAATTACGTGAAGGGCACGTTATCTCGGAAGGATGGCAGCACATTGCAATCCGGGGCAAAAGTGTATGTTGATTACCGTGTACAGGAAGTGGTGAGTGATGAGGTTGTTGCACAGTGCATAGACCAGGCGCACGTCTGGATTGTGAGCCGGACAGGTCAGGATGTTGAGATACTTCCCTGCGGTGTGGATGATAATCTGAAATATGGCGAGGCATATTTTGCCTTATATCTGATAGCGAAGATAGGAGCGGCGAACCTCATATATGAGAAACGGAGTGATGATATTGAGGAGGCGGCAAAGGAACTGAGCATCATATCTGAGGATTACCGGCGGTTATCCTTGAGCTTTCTCCAGCCGTATCTGACGTTTCCTCCATTAAAGCAGAGCGGACGACGGGTGAAAAATCCCTATGGGACAAATAATTAAGTTGCACGACACTAAAGGACGTTTATGGCTAAAAAAGTACACCAGTCACTTGCATCGGAACTAAAACTTACACAAAAACAGCAGTTATTCGCTGAATATTTAGCTGACCCGGACAATGTAGAGACACCCGAGGAATTTGCACAGCGTATCGGTGTAAAAACGGAGATTTTGAACAGGTGGAAAACGAATCCTGCTATAGTTCAGACGGCATTTCAGATATGCCGGGTTCGGATGGGTGCTGAGCTGCCAAAGGTGTTACGAATGCTGCTGGAGAATGCGCTTGGCAATAATGATATATCTGCCTGCAAGCTGTTTTTCCAGCAGTTGGATAAAATTACCGAGGCACCGGAGGAAACGGGTCTCACGGTTGACAAAGCACTTGAGCTTATAAACCGCACAGTTGACGAGCGGATTGACAGACTGCCGAAGAAACGGGGGGAACTGCAATGTTAACAGAAGAGCATATCATTGAGCAGATAAAGTGCCGATGCGATCCGTGGTATTTTTTGACGAGATATGTGAAAACATTGGATCGGGAGCGCGGCGAGCAGGCATTTCCTGATTTTCCATATCTTAAAGAGCTTGTAACGCATTTACAGTACGATCAGCGGCTGGTTATTTTGAAATCGCGGCAGATGATGGTAACGTGGACGGCGGCGGCGTTCGCCCTGTGGGAGGCGATTTTTCCCGGGAATGCTGATATTTTATTCCTGTCTAAGCGGGAGGGTGATGCCCTGGAGGCGGTTCGGCGAATCAAATTTATCGTTGACCGTCTGCCGTGGTATCTCACACCGGAGAGAGGTGAAAATACGAAAAATGTGCTTGAGTTCCCGAAGCGTTGTTCGCGGCTGATGGCACTGCCGACGGGTCCGAACATCGGTCGGACGTTTTCACCAACGGGAATTATCTGGGACGAAATGGCAAGCACGCCGTATGATGATGAGCTGTTTACATCGCTTCAGCCAGCGCTGGATGGCGGAGGGTATTTTGTGGGGATCTCCACCAGCCATGGACCTATGACAAAGCATGCGGAACTGTATCAAAATGCGGATACGATGGGATTTACCCGGGTAGCACTTCATTATTCACTGCATCCGTTGAAGAATGAGCAGTGGCGGCTGAAGGCGCAGCGGGGGATGAGTGAAGAGCGGTGGCAGATGGAGCAGGAGATGGCTTTACAGGTCGTTGGAAACCGGGTGTATTCTGCTTTTCAAAAGAGTACGCATATGATTTCGGATTTTACTCCTGATAATTCGAAACGGCTCTACCGCTCGATTGATTTTGGCTATCGGACACCAGTTGTGCTGTGGGGACAGCTCCATAATGGGAACTTAATCATTTTTAGTGAATGGATAGGTGAAAATGCGACGATTTCAGAAATGGTTAGAGCGATTATTGCGATGGATGAGGAATATAATTTCACGGAGGAGCATTTTGAGGTAACCTTTTGCGACCCGGCTGGTGCGGCGCAAACCGACCAGGGAATTTCATCGGTAGAACGGTTAAAGGTGGAATATCGGGCAGTTACCGGTTTTGAAATGAAGATTCGTTACCGTCCATCGAGCGTACTGACAGGGATAGATATAGTTCGGGAAAAGCTGAAAAATGCGGCAAATGAGATATCATTGTTTGTATCCGACCGATGCTCACGAACAATCGCTGATTTCGGCAGATATGTAAAAAAGAAGGAAAGCGAAGAGCCTAAAAAGGACGGAGTATCTGAGCACACAATGGATGCATTGCGGTATATGGTCATTAACATATTTCAAAAGCCAAAACCGGCAAAAGTTGGTATAATGCAGCCGCGGGTTTCCGGTATGAACCGGCAGAATATTTGAACTCCGGGGTAATAAATAATATAAGCGGGGATGAAAAAATGAATTTGTTGACACTGTTTCAATCGAAGCGGCGGCTTCCGGAGCGGGTGGCGAATTTAGCAGTACACCGGCGGAAAGCGGTGCGTTCGCTCCAGTACAGTCGGTATGAGTGGTATACGTATGAATCCCGCTCCGGGTTGTACCGCTATTTGCGTGACCGTGTGCCGATAATTTCCTCAGCAATCTGGCATTGGGTGCGGCTGTGCAATACACCGGGGACGTACTATTTAATCGGTAAAGAGAGCTACCGGCAGGAAGCGGAAGACGCGTTGTCGAAATTGTTTGAGCGTATTGGAACGGTTATTGGACTGAAGCGCACCGGTATCGGCAGCTTGTTGGAATTGTTTTTTCAGGAGGTATTCACCAATGGGAGTTTCAGCGGGCGGCTTGTACCTCTGCCGTCTGGAAGCGGGATAGATTATTTTGAGGATATTGACCAGTCGGATATAGAATGGGAAAAGGCAGGACGCTGGACCCCGTATATAAAGCGGGGCGAACAGCGTGAGCGGATTGAAGAACACTTATTTTTTCATTACGGATTGGGAGCAGACCGGTATCATCCGGAGGGTGTCAGTTTTCTTGCTTCAGTTGAGTTTGTTACAGAGATAGAACAGCGGATGGTTGAAGATATGGCACGGAGCGGGCATAATGCCGGCAATCCGCATCTTCACGTGAAGATATCACCGCCGGAGCGGTTTGAGGCGGAGAGCGATGCAAAATACGTTAAGCGGGCAGAAAAATACTTTGATGATACGGTAAATCTCTTTCGTGAGATTAATCCGGAAGATAATATATTTACCTGGTCAGACATTGAAATTTCTATAATCGGCGGCCAGCGGTCAATGCCGTATTCGTGGCGGGTAAACCGTGAGCAGGTAATAGAAGATGTCATCACCGGGATGAAGCTGTTTCCATGGGTGGTCGGTAGAAGCCACGGAACGACTAAAAACTGGGTACAGGCGCAGTTTAATTTGTTGATGCAGGTCGTAGATTCTATTCAAGAGGAAGGAAAAGCGATTGCTGAATGGGTATTGAATACAGAACTTCGCTTGCGGGGAATACCGGTAAGAGCAGTGTTTATTTTCAGTCCGAATCAGGATCCGTATCAATTAGAACGGGAGCGGGCAGCGGCAATTAAATTTGAAACAGTAGATAAGAAAGTTCGGAGCGGGTATATTTCAAAAGATGACGGGGCAAAAGAGTTGGGATATGAACGGGCATATAAAGTCAATGCTGAAGCACCCGCAGGAATATGAAACACAAAAATCCACTAACAATACATAACGGGGGCATTGCGCTATGAACCGATTTTTTGACAGCCTTTCAGGCTCCATCTACCGGGGAGATACACCGGCAACGACTGAAGATATAACGATTATTAACGGGCTTCAGAATCCACCGCTTGTGCCAGTAACAGCTAACGATATTTATGTTCGAAAATGCCGGCTGGCAGGGGATAGCATTAACTGTCATTTTGGCAGATTTCATACAGAAGACCTCCCGGATTTACTGAGGAAGGTGCAGGGGGTTTCGTGCTTGATTGGACATCGGAAAGATATGGCAGGTATTGCCCGTTTTTTCGATGGGAAAGTCGAGACGCATTTTGCCCGTACCATCCCGACCGGGCGGCTTGAGGAAATGCGTTTTATTGTTCCGAAGCTGTACTGGATGAAATCGCATTCGCGGGCAGAAGACATACGAGTCAATATTGATGGTGGTATTTACCATCAGGTTTCGATTAGCTGGTATTATGAACGGCCAGTATGCGGGCTCTGCGGCAAGGATATACGGCAGTGTAACCATATTCCCGGGCGGATGTATAATGGGGAGTTGTGCTTTTTTTGGTATGAGGGCATTGGCGATGTGTTAGAGGGATCGATTGTCTATGCAGGGGGGCATCCGGGGACGGGTTTTGCTTTGAATAATGTAATACCGGATGCAGGTGCTTATCAGGCGGTGGTTTATAAGGTAAGTGCCGAAGGGCGCCTCCATAAGGAGGATATTCTTCCGTATCTTCAGAACATTGATTCAGGCTGTATTTATGTTATTGGTGATTTAGCGAGTAAAGGATGGACTGATAGTGGGATTGATATTATAGCAGATTCAATCGCTTCAGATCATATTGGAGAACTGCTTCCGACGTATTTGGCGGGGCGATTGATTCTGCATACAACCTTCCCTGCACCCGGTCCCTGTATAAAGGTAAATACCGGTGCCGTGCTTGAAATCGAACACATACCAGGACGCAATCCAGTAAGAGAGAATGGCAAATCAGTCAGAGACAGCTCCCCGAGTCCCGAGAAATCGGGATCCCGAGTACTCGGTGATACTCGGGGCGGAAAAGAGCATCCGTTACGCCCAAATGAGCAAAACCTTGATACTGCCATTCCGTTATCAGCCTCGACCGACAGCCCCGATAAACAGGAGCTGGGCGCAGTACCAGAGGAGAATGGAGAGCGCCTTCCGTTTGAAATAGAATTTGTTGATTACCGGGAGCAGTACCAGATTTCTTCTCAAATGCTCTCAGCAGACAAGATTAATTGGGAATCGGGTACACTCGTGGCAATGCCCCATTATGATGGGATTCCAGTATTTATTACCGTTGGTCAGTCAAAGACAGATCCCCGAGTACTCGGGGCGGACAATAACCGTAATACTCATCCGGTTAAACAGGTTCTTTTTAACATTCCTTCTGCCTACGAATCAATTTCGGAGGTTCTTCGAAATGGGTTAATCGGGATTGCGAGGGAATTAATGAATCACAATACAGATAACTACCAGCTCTCTGGCGATATTGTTATATACCGGGGTCACAGCAGAATAGATATCGGGGCATTTATATCATCGGCAGCAGGCAATGTCTCCCAGAGTATTGAATTAAAATACGGAAAGTGGGGTTCAGTCGGAGACAGATCCCCGAGTACTCGGGGCGGAAAGGTCGGAAGATTGCGGTTTGTCATTAAGGTGAGTGATTATTACGACCCGGAAAGTGCTCATTCTATGACGAGGGAGGAGCGGATGAAGCGGTTCTCTGAATTGTTCAATACTTTTGAATTAGTTCAGCGGGTACCGTTCGTAGTGGCTGGGAATAATACTGTTTTGGAACGGATTGTGAAGACTTTATCCACCCGGCATGGAGTTGACATAATCCCCAATAATGCCCATTATGGTGATGAGAGCAGAAAGGTTTTTTTGCCAAGGCAGTTTTATGATACTTCGTCAGTCGGCGACGGCTCCCCGAGTACTCGGGGTGGAGAAGTCTCTCAAAAGAATCAGAATCAATCCGAATTTGTTTTAGAAGAAGACCCTGATAATCCGGATACCGTGCTGGTTCTTCGATTGCAGTGGAACATATTGAATGAATCGTTTCAGCTCGGTCGGGATGGATTTGAGAAGGTCAGCAAAGGTTGTATAAGTAAAGGGAGTTGGATTGATGCCGAACAAGAGAAGCGGGAACGGAAACCAACTGCATTAGATTCCGGGAGTATGACCATTTTGGAGTGGGGAGATTACCGCCGCTGTGGGGCATTTGCCGGGAAGAAGCTCTATGGAGTGTATGTTTTCCGCCGTGTCGAAACGGAACAAACACCAGTGTGGTATGTCACTAAACAATTATGATTTTTTTCAAATCAAAAAAAACCGCAGAGATTCGCCACAAAGACGGCGGACGGCGGACAGAGAAGACGCAAAGTACGCAGAGGACTAAATATATTATGCAAGTTTATTATACTTTTTATCACTCTGTGCCTTCTCTGCGTTCTCTGCGGTTAAAAATAGCTAATAGTGTATGGTTAGGCGGCAATGCGGGAAAAACAAGAACAACACAAGCTCATTGCAGAGGTAAAGGTAATCATTGAGCAGGTACTGGCTGGTCAGACCCGGATGCAAGAAGATATTAAGGTAATAAAGGAGAATTTATTTGACCCTGATATGGGTCTTTATTCACGGGTAGCGAAAAATACCGGTTTCCGCCTGACTGCTACCAGATGGCTCTGGTTATTATCGGCAGGCGTCATTGCCGCGCTGGTAAACGAATATATATCAAAGCTGTTTCAGTGATGAATGTGTTTTTTGAGGGGCAGAGTTAATCCCTGCCCGAAATAATGGATTGTGGCACACATCCCGAGTCCCGAGAAATCCCGAATACTCGGGAGAACTCGGTGATACTCGGGATTTGTGGGTGTAAAAAAACTCATTAAAAACTTAATACAAGTGAAAAAGGAGGAACTATGAACTGGTTGATTCAACATCTGCTGAACAACGAAACAATTGCAGCGGCAGGATTGACGTTTATACTCTCTATTATCGGCGCAAAGAAGATAATCGGGAAGCGGTTAAACACGGTCTTCGCTGTAACGAAGGAAACCCTTGACGTGATTCAGGTATTGTCGAAAGCGCTGAGACCGGATGCAGACGGCAAAATCCGCATAGAGAAACAGGAATTGGAAGAAATCCAAAAGGAGATTGCAGATTTGAAGAAGGTGTTAGGAAACGAAGCGGTATTAAAAGGAACTTAACGCATTCGGGGGATGTTTTTAATATGCGAGGTGAAAAGGGCAGGCAGTAGCGCCTGCCCTAGATGGAAAATAAATTGCTGTAGTATTAATTGATAATATTTGATAATTTTCTTGACTAGTAAAAAATATTTACCGATATTAATATTAGAAAATGATTAGATTAAAATATAAAGCTTCATCCCCAGCGGTTTACCGCTGGCCCCCTGCGGGTTGCGATCCGCAGGTTTTTTTAGTTTTTTATTAACATTGTTGACAATAGTTGACAAACATATTTCATTCCATTTATAACTTTCGTTAAAGATATGAAAAAATTAAACATTGAAAATGTTGAAAAATCCATGAAGTCTTTTGGATTAAGTCAATCTGATATAGCAAAAAGATTAAATGTTTCTCGAGAATCTGTTTCTAAGTGGATTTCAAATTACAATTTTCCGAGACCTCGTCATTTACTACAGTTAGCGGAAGTTTTAGATTTAGGTTTTAATGAAATTGTTGCTGAGCAAAAATTAGAATCAGAACCTATTATTGCTTTTAGAAAAAAGCGATCGCATAAGATTGATGAAGAGTATGAAAATAACGCAAAATTTAAAGGAGAAATATTAAAGAAGTTGACACCATATTTACCCTTTGATACTTTGTCTCGTCCATCATCTTTATTAAATCCTAAAAATGCTTATAAATATATTCAAACAGTTGTAGATAATATTCGATTTAAAATTCTTAATATAAACATTGCAACTGTTTTAGAATTTAAAGATTTGATAGAGTCTTTTCAAGCACGGAATTCTGTAATAATACCGGTGCAATGGGGTAAAAAGACAGACCACGCGAATGCTTTGCATATATATCTTCCGGATTCGATGACGACTTGGATTTATCTTAATTTGGACAGTAAGATTTTTGATTTTAAATTCTGGATGGCTCATGAGTTAGGACATATAATATCTCCCGATTTAAGAGAAGATGAAGCAGAAAATTTTGCAGATAGTTTCGCGGGGGCATTATTATTTCCTAAAGAATTAGCTTCTCACGAATATAATAAATTAAAAATGATTTTAGATATTGGGTATAAAATAAATTATATAAAGGATTTGGCTATAAAATATGTCGTTTCCCCAATTACTATATTCAGGGAAATAAATAATTTTGCACAATATAATGGGAAAAAGCCTATTGAATTAAATGATGAATTTCAAATATATCAAACAACATCAAATTTGAATAAAAATTATAAATTAGTTAGTGATTATTTATTTGAATCGAAAATAATATCACCGAATTCTTATATTTCGGTCCTCACTAATGAGTTTAAGACTCCTATATTTAGCATATTGAAAACATATATAAAGAAGAATAAAAGCTCAACCGCTCTGATACAAAATCTTTTTGATATGCCTTATCCTGACGCTGCAAGTTTATTCGCAGAATTGTCTAATACATAATTCAAATTTTCACTTGTTTAAATCATATTATTTTATTAAATTATAATAGTATTATGAATTTTTTATTGTTCATAAAAAAATATTATTATTTATATTATACTTAAAGGAATTATGTTCATGAAGCAATCTAAAATACTTTTAGATACTTGTTCGTATTTTAGATTAGCTCGATATTTCCATCCATTACTTAATAAACCATTTGGTGATCAAAATTATTGTCTTTTTATAGCAAAAGAGTTGGAAACTGAATATAAAAATCAGCCACGATTGAAGGGTAAATTCGGTGAATGGTTTAATGAACCTGAATACGTTAATAATAGAAAAAAATCTCTCTATTTATCTCCCGAGGAAAAGAAAAGTTACTATAGAACGTTAGATTTTATTTTAGATTCGGCTAAGGATGACTTAGAAAATATATCATTGCAAGATATTAGATTCCTTTCTTATGCGTATGCATTAAATATTCCTTTAGTAACCGATGATGGTTATTTAATAGTACTTGCAAAAGAATATAATATAAAAGTCTATAATTCTTTAGAATTACTTAAATTGATGCTTGATTGTAAACGAATTTCATTGGAAGATATTCGCAACACAGTTAAATATTGGTTGTATATTAGAGACCTTCCAAAAGGTTTTAAAAAAGATTACAAAAGATTATTTAAAGAAGATCCACCTTTGGCTTATGATAAAGGTTCTTAAATTTTTTCCTCTACTCTTTTTTCACCCCTCCAGATTATTCCCGTACACGACTTTTCCTTTGTACTATTTACTAATTTCTTCTGATATTTCTTTTGGTGCGGCGCCCCCGGTGAGCCGGTGGTGGAGAATCAGCAGTTTCGGCTGGATTTTATTTTATATTCCTCTGATGAACACGAACGTACACGGATAATTATTTAAATACTAAAATAAAATCTTTGTGTATCTGTGTTTATCGAGCGAAGCGGGTAGTTATTTTTACCTCTCAATAAATTCTCCTTGATTAAATTAAAATTCATTTCGATATTTAAACTAAAACATAGACGATGAGAAAAACAAAGTCACCAAAAAAACATAAAATCAAAAATCTCTCTGTACTCTGCACTTTAGATGTAAACGGTGCTCTATGAAGAATATATCAATGAAATCACCAGCGGCCGCCATCCTCACTATCGGCAATGAAATCCTCTCCGGCAAAACCATCAACACAAATGCATCCTTCATTGCTCAGGAGCTTGGTAAAATCGGCGTTCAGGTTACCTCCGTTATCTCTGTCGGCGATGACGACAAAGCAATAAAACGGGGATTAAAACACGCATTAACGTTCGCCGATATCATCATCGCAACCGGTGGATTAGGTCCAACCCGAGACGACATCACCAAAAAAGCCGTCGCTGACTTTTTTCATCGAACAATTGCTATTGATCCGAAACAACTCCGCATCGTTCAGAACAGATTCTCTGCAATGGGCTACGATAAAATGCCTGAGAATAACATCACCCAGGCAGAAATCCCCGACGGCGCTCGCATATTCCCCAATCCACGCGGCACAGCCCCCGGTTTAATGATTCGCGACAAAGAAACCCGATGCTTTATGCTCCCCGGAGTCCCTGACGAAATGACACTCTTGATGACCGAACACGTGATTCCCTACCTGAAACATCACCTGAGGAACGATATAACAATTCTGTACCGCACAATACGCACCACCGGCATCGGTGAATCAAAATTAGCCGAACTCCTCGATCCAGTGCTCGGCTCTCTTGAAAGTCCCGTCGTTGCATACCTCCCCAGCCCCAAAGGCGTGGACATCAGACTCACTGTAAAAGGTACGAACCAGAAAGAACTCAAAGAAAAAATAAAAAATATTGAAAACCGAATTATCTTCTTAGCATCCGAATACGTCTACGGCTTTGATGACGACACCTTAGAGAAAATCGTGGGAGAACTCCTGCGCCGACATAATCTTACTATTGCTGTCGCCGAATCCTGCACTGGTGGACTCATCGGACACCGTCTCACAGAAATCCCCGGCAGTTCAGACTACCTTGACCAAGCAATCGTTGCCTACAGCAACCGCTCAAAAATAGAACTCCTCGGTGTCAAATCCGAAACATTAGAAACGTTTGGCGCCGTCAGTGAGCAAACTGCCCAAGAAATGGCTGAAGGTATCCGAAAAACGAGCACGTGCGACATAGGCGCCGCAACCACCGGCATCGCCGGTCCAACCGGCGGAACCCCACAAAAACCTGTCGGGCTTGTTTACATCGCCATAGCCGACAAATTTGACACCATCACAAAACAGCTCAACCTTTACGGCGAACGATCACGAATCAAAATTCAAGCATCACAAGCCCTGCTGAATTTATTACGGAAACATCTGAATGAAAAATACTAAACAATCAATAGTTTATGAGCCACAGATAATCATAGATGAACACGTATAAAGATGGATGAATAGAATGGAAACTGAAATAAATATCATAACAGAAAAAGTAATAGGTGTCGCATATACTTTTTCCAATAAGTTAGGTGCAGGATTTCAAGAAAAGGATGATTTATGGATAGTAATATCAGTGTGTATCAGTGTTTATCTGTGGATACTATAACCACAGATGGACACAGATAAACACGGATAATTATTTATAAACACTAACAAAAATCTGCTTGTATCTATATATATCTGTGGCTAATTTATTGTTGTTAAACCTTTATAAGGATACGACTCAATGATCCGAACTTTTATCGCAGTTAATCTGCCCCAAAACATCAAAGACGCCCTCTATAAGCTCCAGCAGGATTTATCTGCTGACAAACTCCCGATTCGCTGGGTCAAAACCGAATCTATCCACATCACGCTCAAATTCATCGGCGAGATTCACGAAGAAATCGTGAAAAAAATCTCCGATGACCTGTTCACTATCCATCCAATCTGTGAACCGTTCACAATAACCATCAGCGGCACCGGTGTCTTCCCGAATGCGAAACGACCGCGCATCCTCTGGGTCGGCATTACTGAAGGTGACGAGATACTCGCCGAATTAGCTAAAAGCTTCGAAGAAGCCCTCCTCCCGCTCAAAATCCCCAAAGAAGGCCGCCCCTTCCGACCTCACATCACCATCGGCAGATTTACACTCCAGCGTTCCCTCAAAAACATGAATATCCTCAGCCCTACTATGTTTCCACCGCAAACCTTCACCGCCGACAAAATCTCCTTTATGAAATCCACCCTCAAACCATCAGGCGCTGAATATTCCACAATCGCAGAAAATCTCTTAACTCCAGTGAAAAATAGTATAATACGAAAATAATAAATGTATAACCATTTCAAAAAACAGTACACTTCATCGGTTTCACCATATTATATACAAATAATGTAAGGGGGTATATAATGAGAATCACTACCTCGTTTATCGGTTTCGTTTGTGTTTTGTTATGTTTTTCCACTAATAATATTCCTCTGTATGCTCAAGGAACCTACGTTCCATCAGAAGGCAATCTCAGAGTGCGGGAAGCGTTCCGGGATGTGAAATTCGGAATGTTTGTCCATTGGGGGATTTATAGTATTTTGGCAGACGGCGAATGGGTAATGAACAATAAGAAAATACCCAAAAATGATTATGCGAAATTGGCGAGCTTCTTTTATCCGTATGCCTTTAATGCAAAAGAATGGGTGCGAACGGCAAAATCAGCAGGTATGAAATACATCACGATTACCTCCCGGCATCATGACGGATTCAGTATGTTTCAGACAAAGGCGACGCCATATAATATCGTTGATGCAACACCCTACAAAAAAGATCCGCTCAAGGAACTGGCTGAGGCGTGCAAGAGCGAAGGGATTAAACTATTCTTCTATTACTCGCTTGTTGACTGGTACCGGGACGACTACGGCTTCGGGCAGAGAATCATAAACGGCAAACCCGAGCGAGCAGACTGGGACAGCTACATTGAATTTGTGAAAACACAGCTTACGGAACTGCTGACAAATTATCCCGATATTGCTGGAATCTGGTTTGACGGGGACTGGGAGCGCCCGAATGTCAACTGGCATTATAATGAGCTGTACGGCTTGATTCATCGTATTAAACCTGATGCGCTCATCGGAAACAATCACCATTTGCTTCCAAAGCCCGGTGAAGATTTTCAGATGTTCGAAAAAGACCTGCCGGGAAGTAATACCTTTGGTGAAAACACAAAAGATATCAGCAGTCTTCCGCTTGAAACCTGCGAAACAATGAACAATCACTGGGGGTTTGACATAAAAGATAGAAATTATAAAACCGTTAAGCAGCTCATACACTATCTTGTCAATGCCGCCGGAAGAAATGCAAATTTCCTGCTGAACGTCGGTCCAATGCCGAACGGGAAAATCCAGCAGGAATTCGTTGATACGTTAGCCGCTGTCGGCAGGTGGATTGCTCAATACGGTGAGACGATTTACGATACACGGAGCGGATTTCTGCCACCTCAGGAATGGGGCGTAACAACCCAGAAAAATGGTATTCAGTACATACACATCCTGAATATGCCAGAAGCAAAATTTCTGTTTATACCGAACGTCAAACAAACTATCCGCTCTGCCAAAATCCTCGATACAAAATCACCGGTAAACTTCAATCAAACTGCCGAAGGTATTACCATCTATTTAGACGGACTTAACCGCAACGCTATAGATACGATTATCGAGGTTGATATAAAATAATAATAAATCACTTGACTCAAACGAATTTTAAGATAACATTAAATAGTAATTAATGCACAGGCAGTCCTGAGTACTCGGAATCGTGCTCCCGTCAAATTTATATGTCTTATACTATGTTCTCTTTGAAAAGAAATTTATTCATATAATATATTTGTGGCATATCAACAGAAATTTGATATACGTTAATCGGTCAGTATTCCTTTTCAGTTTACTATATAATTTCTTCTGCCCCTGCTTCACCTGCTCATAATGTGTTGAAATTATGCGTTGGAATTTTAATGCAAAATTCCTATTGCTGATGTGAAATATTATACTTATTATTGGTACAAAAAGCTTAAATAGTAATGAATTAGACGACTGTGGCTGTTTCGGCGGATTATGGAGACGCACCATCCCGGAAGCAATTGTAGAGGAGATGCTATTTATCGCAATCTGGATAATTTATTTTGTTATTCAATATAAAATAAAATAATTAACGCAAATAACCCGCCAAAAAGACGGCGGGCAAGTGCAAATGACGCAAAGAATGTAGGGGCGTGATTCATCACGCCCAAAATAATGTTTAAATTTCGTAGGGGTTGGTTCTGCACCCACCCTACAATTACCGTAGGGGCAGACCTGTTTACTCGCCGTTATTTTGGCGGGTGTGTCTGCCCAAAGATATGTTGATACGGGCGAACATCCGCCACAATAAAGGCGGATTCGCCCCTACATAGGTGGCAAAATTATCTGTAGGGGCGTGATTCATCACGCCCAAAATAATGTTTAAATTTCGTAGAGGTTGGTCCTGCACCCGCCCTACAGTTCCCGTAGGGGCGAACCTATGCGTTCGCCCAAAATCTCTTTAAAGGAAGGTTCCTGTGTCTGCCCAAATAAAAAATTAATACAAACGATCCGCCAAAAGGACGGCGGACAGGCCCGCCAAAAAGACAGCGGGCAGGCCCGCCAAAAAGACGGCGGGCAGGCCCTCCAAATCCGCCACGATGACGGCGGACGGCGGACAGGTATAACGGTGAAGAGAGACGCAAATGCTAAAATAGGGGGTAATAAATATGCACAATGAAGAGTAAATCATGAAACAGGCGATTCAATTCATTGAAGATAACCTGTTTAATAAGGATTTAACAGTCTATAAGGTTGCAGACTATACCGGCGTAAGTGTAAAAGTATTGGATGAGATATTCGCTGGATATGAATTACCACCTC
>Ga0315291_10001198_pt1 | contig 34599 bp, 30 predicted proteins | sample YL17G12_20_MG_FD_203070 | JGI IMG/M metagenome (GOLD analysis project Ga0315291, IMG submission 203070) | Sediment microbial communities from Yellowstone Lake, YNP, Wyoming, USA - YL17G12_20 | ecosystem: Environmental > Aquatic > Freshwater > Lake > Sediment | place: USA: Wyoming | collected...
TGCCATCGCTCTTGATTGCCTATCATTTCTTTGCCTCCTTGCTATGATGAATTTACAGGTGGAAATTATTTACGATATATGTATAATCTTATATCGGATGACGTGGACTTTTTCAACAGCCCCATAAGTCCTTATTTTTTATCGCGTCGTAGCCTTAGCGAAGACGGATGCGTTCCAATTTTATATGTCAACCTGCATAAACTTTAACGGCTTTAACGAAAATTCTCCTCTATTTTCTAAACCCTAAACCCTGATTTGCTTTTTAGTCATTCATTTTGTATATTTTAATTGGAGTCAATGAAAGAAGGTCGAAAGGCCTATAATGTCCGCCTGAGGAGGCGGATAAATTTGGATTTTGGAGGTTTTAAGGGGTTTTTTATGGGTTGGAGAAGCAAATTCATATTTCTGTTAATCGTTTATTTTGCCGGCTTTGCCACCGCGATTTACTATCTTGCCCCATCCGGCAGAGAGGGCTGCCAGGGCTATCAGGCCGGCAGTTACTCAAGCAGTTCTGATAACGAATCTCAAAGCAGCGGCAGTGCGGTAGTTAAGGACTTTTGCAACAAGGCCTTTGCAAAAGCTTCTGCGAGCTTTTCGAGCATAACTGCGGAGGATTTGAAGGAGAAGCTTAATCGGGGCATGCAGAAGCTGACTGAAATAGCTAAAAACAGCCGGAATAGTGTTGAGGGGGCTGAAGACAAATAACTGACTGCCGGTTCTGTCGTGCAACCATAGCCGGAACTGTTCAGTGAACACGTTTGTGAGGCCGAAAGGCGCGCTGCCTTTCGGCCCTTTTTTGCAAAAACTCGTAAAATTGGGTTTTTGGGCTGTTTTTGAAGGATGTTTATATAGAATATCAGAAAATAGGACTTGACAAAACTGGAAAGATAGAGGTAAAATAGCAGGTAGGTAGAATTTGGAATAGCTGAAGGGCTGGCAAAGGAAGTCTTAGCGCGTGCCTTTGCAAAAAGTAGTAGATGCGCATGAGCGATTCTTTATTGCCTGAGGGATTGTTTAGCCTGCCTGACAGAACCGATTGAGAATTGGTGCTGTGCTTGTGTGCATTGAGATATAGACGGGCAAGAAGTACCCACAAAAGGTACAAAGGGTTTTAGTTTTACAGTGGCTGAGCGCAGATTTCGGCAGCCTTTTTTATTGACTTAACGGGGGCCCACACACACAATAATCTATCATAAATCCTATACTTTAACTGGAAGGGGTAGTTTTATGATAAAAACAATCCTATTTTAATAGAGAAGGGGTAAGGACATATGATAAAACAATTTGTTGCCGGCAGCTGCTATTCATATATTCTAAGCTCAAATAACGAAGCGTTAGTTATCGACCCGCATATAAGCTTAGTAGAAACGTATAAAAAGTATTTAACGAAAAATAATTTTACGCTGAAATACATAGTCGATACACATACGCACGCAGACCATTTTTCGTCAGCAGCGATTCTGAAGAAGCAATTTAACGCTCCGGTCTTGATGTGTGAAAAAGCCATATCGAGCGTCGCAGACAAGCGGCTTAAAGATAATGACCAGATAAATGTAGGCACAAGCAATGTTAAGGTCATATACACGCCGGGGCATACGGACGATTCGGTAAGCTTATACGGAGAGGGCGGATTGTTTTCAGGCGATGTGCTTTTAATCGGCAGCGTCGGCAGAACTGATTTCCAAAACGGGTCGCCTGAATCAATGTTCGATACCCTCCAGAAATTGAAAACCTTACCCGATGAAACTATCCTGTGCCCCGGGCATGATTATCATGAACAACGCTCGTCAACCATAGCTAAAGAGAAAGAAAACAACCCTTTCCTAAAGGAAACAAATAAAGAGACCTTTGTGCGGAATATGCGGGCAAAAGTAATCCCGAAGCCATTTAATATCGACAATATCATACGCGTAAACCAGAAAGGCCAGGCGACGGCCATTGAGATGATTTCGCCGCGCGATGCCCTGTCGCTTGTGGGAAAAGACCCACAGACCAAACTCCTCGATGTGCGGTCCGCTCTGGAGTTTAATCAGGTGCATATCGAAGATTCAATCAATATACCAATAGACACGCTCTCGAGCAGAATTGGCGAACTGAGCCGGGCAGGGCAGGGCTATATAGTTTTTTGCCTGGCGGGGAACCGCTCTCCAATGGCTGCGGATATGCTGATACAATCGGGAATCAATAAAGTAAAAGTAATGGAAGGCGGCATCGCTCGCTGGCAAAAAGAAAAACTTGCGGTCATTAAAGGCCAGGGTGGGATGTCACTGGAACGCCAGGTGCGGATTATCGCAGGAAGCCTGGTACTTGCAGGAATAATAATGGCGTGGCTGCTGCACTGGGCATTTATATTTATATCTGTCTTTGTCGGCAGCGGGCTGATTTATGCGGGCCTGACCGATAACTGCCTTATGGGAATGCTGCTGATGAAACTGCCATACAATAAAAAGCTTTATAAAACCGGGCCGGGTGGCGGGACGTGCTCCATCAGCGGCTAATCGTTAGCCACGAAGACACCAAAACACGAAGATAGTGTTGAGTTTTGAGTTCTTAGTTTTGAGTTGCGGAGTCCGCCAAAGGCGGAGAGGTTTTTAGACTTTTCAAAAACTATCCGTCTTCGCTATCCTACTTCGCAAGGCTACAAAGGAACCAGCTACGAACGGACGAGAAGGAACGCGCATGTATCCGATATCGAAGATTTGTGGAGCTGCCGTCCGCCTTCCATCCTCCGTCCGCCAAAGGCGGAGAGGTTTTTAGACTTTTCAAAAACTATCCGTCTTCGCTATCCTACTTCGCAAGGCTACAAAGGAACCAGCTACGAACGGACGAGAAGGAACGCGCACGTATTCGATATCGAAGATTTGTGGAGCTGCCGTCCGCCTTCCATCCTCCGTCCGCCAAGGCGGACTACGGAGGACAGGTCGCCAAGGCTTCCGCCTCCGCACATCCGTGCTATGGCGGACAAGTCGACGGACAGGCGGGGGAAAATTCATAGATTGCAATATATAAAAAATCTTCTATGATGACGATATGATGAAAGGAGAATCGATGGCAAAGAAAATACGGTGGGGAATTGTCGGCACCGGCGGAATCGCACAGAAGTTTGCACAGGGACTGGACGTACTTCCAGATACGCAGCTTGTAGCCGTGGCGTCGCGCTCAAAAGAATCTGCCGAAAAGTTCAGTGCAGAGTTCAACGTGCCGAACCGTCATATTGGGGCAGAGGCCATAGCTTCCGACGGAGATGTTGATGTTGTATATATAGCTACGCCGCACCCAATGCACAAAGATGATACTATCAATTGCCTCAAAGGCGGCAAAGCCGTGCTCTGCGAAAAACCATTTGCCATGAATAGTTCGGAGGTTATGCAGATGGTTATGTGCGCAAGAGAGAGAGGATTGTTCCTGATGGAGGCTATGTGGATGTATTTTTTCCCGGCCATGGCAAAGGTTCGCGAACTCCTCGCTGGCGGAGCTATCGGTGAAATCCGTTTAGTTCAAGCCAGTTTTTGCTTCCGATGTGAATGGAAGCCGGAAGACAGATTGCTGAATCCCGCTCTCGGCGGCGGAGCACTGCTCGATGTCGGTGTCTATAATATCGCGCTGGCTCAAATGATATACGGCAAAGGGCCGATACGCATCAGCAGTCTGGCACATATAGGCCAGAGCGGTGTTGATGAGCAATCCTCAATGATATTGGGCTATGAAAACGGAGCAATGGCAGTACTTACCTGTGCGATTCGCACAAGCACCCTTAACGAAGCAGTTATCTATGGCACCGACGGATTTATCAGGATACCACATATGTTCTGGCATCCCGACCGGATTATTGTGAAAACAGGACGGGACGAAGAGAAAGAAATTACATTCAATCGTCTCGGAAACGGTTATAGCTACGAGGCCGTGGAAGTTATGCAGTGCCTGCGTAACGGTGAGATTGAGAGTTCAACTATGCCGCTGGATACGAGTGCAGCCATTATGAAGACGATGGACCAAATTCGCCAGCAATGGAATCTTGTGTACCCGATGGAAGAAGAGGTAAAATTTTTTTAAACACTGATTACGCAGATTTCACCGATTTATTTAAGCGAATAGAACCGTTGAGTTTGAAAGGAAAAGAGATAGAATTTTGGCGAAGCAATGGGGAGATTCCTAACTCCTTAAAATTTGCTAAAGTGTAGAAGGATGTTTATGAAAACTAATTGCCCTTACTGCGGGCAATTCTATAATCTATCTGAAAAATTCGCCGGCAGAAAAGCCAAATGCAAGTGCGGTAAAGTGTTTCGCCTTCCAATAACAGAATCCCCCGACGTAACAGTAAGTTTTGTCGTGAAAAATTTTGATACACCCGAATTTAAGGGCATTATGAAATCATTCAAAACTTTGTGTGAAAAGAAGATGGACAAGCCGAACATGTTCATCATGCCTTATGACAAGGATAACCCATTAACATGTACAAGTATTGAAAGTGTGCTGTCTTCACTGCGTAAAGATTTTAGCGTTAATATTTTCGAATTATCTCCAACCGAGTGTAATTTGCCAAATTCGGCTAAATATCCAAGTGCTTTTTTGCTCAAGTGTATTGCAATTGATTCGGGAAAACCGGAGACAATAAGAGACGTCATTAAAAAAGTTTTGTGGCCGGTAAAAAATGATGGATTGAAACCTCCAACGCTATACACAGCCCTGTCAGCAACTGAAAGCAATAACCCCAAGCTTTTCAGCTTATCAGATTACGGGATATTTGTTCCTTATAAGACCCCGAAATTCACTGATATTAGGACGCATTCGTTTGACCATAAACCCGTATTTTATAGATACAGGGTTGCCATAGAAAAAATTAAACAACTTCCTATAAAGTTAGAATCGTTCCTTCAGCTTTTATTTACTGATTGCCCCAACCATTTGTTTCAAAATAGCGAATTTAGGGCATCAGAGAGAAGTTGCGACGATTTTAAGATCAAAATAGAATTGAAACATAGCCTCAAGCATGAGTTGATTGACCTTGCAAAAAAAAGCGAGTCATTTAATCCGTTCAAAAGCAGACATGAAAATTTGCAAGAGTACTTTTTGCTGAATGATCCGTTTACAATAGCCAGTGAGGTTCCTCTGTGGCTGGAATCAAAAGAAATAAAAGACTACTCTGATTTTTTTCATACCAATAACACTCTCACCGGACACATAGATATACTAAGGTATGAAAAAGACGGAAAAATAGGCGTCTGGGATTATAAGCCAGGAGCAGCGGGAGAGGTAAGCGCATCGATTCAAGTGTTGCTATATGCCCTTATGTTATCTATTAGAACAGGCATTAGCATAAAGAATTTTATATGTGGATATTTTGATGAAACAGAGGCTTTCCTGTTTGATCCTGCAGCAATGCAGCTACCGGCCGAGAAAAATACCTGAAGACGGGATGGGGTAAAAGATATATAAAAGGTAGGCTGAAAAAATATCTCATGGAGTAAATATCTCACGGGGTAAACTATCGCACAGGGCAAGGATTTAAAATTGAAGATTTGACCCCGCTGAGATAGACGAAGCGTCATCTCACAGGGCAGGCATATCGAAAATTAAAAAGTGTTCATTTGGCGTTGGTAAAGTTTGCCAATTTTTAACCACGGATTACCCCGATGAGATAGCCGAAACGGCATCTCACGGGGCAGGCACAGATCCCCGCCTGCGCGGGGACAAGTTTCACAGATTTTAATTAACCACCCCCGCCTGCGCGGGGGCAGGCTCCAACACGAATCGACACAAATTTTTTAGACACGGATTTACACTGATTAACGCGGTTTTTTTCACCACGAAGAACACGAAGATTTGCTTTAAGGCGGTGCGGTACTTTTGAAAATCAAACATCAAGGATCAATCCGTCTTCGTCCTATCGGACTACGCCGCGACGCTAACGCGAAAGCACCAAAGCCGAGCAGTAAAAGCGTTGCGGGCCTGCCCGACGAAGCAATGGTTTGTTGTCAACCCATCGTTTTCTCCGTTTCAAGGCAATGAATAGACCAGCCAGAGTCATTATCGCTGCGGAGGCGGGTTCGGGGACGGGAATGTTCGAATTATACCTAAAACTCCCGGACACCCAGTTGGCCTTCACGCCCTCGTCGTATTGCGTGAAATCGACAGCGAATGACATGATGTTTCCGCTGAGGTCATAATCCGCCTGCAACACGTTGAAGTATCCAGTGAGCGTATTATCTCCCCTCCCGGTTGTCGAAAAGTCCAAGCCCGGACCTGATCCATTGAACCCAAATCGTGTTGCATTCGGATAGAATCCTATGGTTGGTACTGTTGATTCCGGCCCGCCTAGTTCGAGTCGGTAATAGCGGTTCTGATCATCAACCCTAAGGCTTACTCCATCGATGTAACTATGTACTGAGAAAGCGCTTGTCGGGGAAGTGAGTGTCAGAGTCTGCCCCCGTCCGACCCAACTGCCAGGTGCACTGGTGAAGTAAAGGATATTTGTGGCCTTGAGCGGTCTATTGATAAATAGCCAACCCAACGCTACCAAAAGAGCGAGAATAAGTCGTTTCATTTTCTTCTCCCTTCCAAAAATAGTTTTAGATTACTTGTTGTGCGGAAAGAAGGTAGGGAGATTTGCGGTAAAGCGAAATGCCAAAAGACTTAATCTTCATATTTCCTCCTTCTCCAAAAGCAGAATGATTATACCCTTTTTCCGGTGTTAATCAACAAAAAAATGTCATATATGGCCAAAGCGCGTATTTTACCCGAATTTCCTGGCTACATCATCCGCCAGACCCTGATTCCGCTCGGCAAAATCAGCGTGGTTAGTCGTAGATGAGAAAGATTTTAGCGTCATATCCTATTTTAATCTGGCTATTGATTATATCGCCGTTTGCAAGTGTGCCGGTAAGTCGCCTGTGAGGTTCATTCTCACAACCACCGCCAAATATACTGATAATGCTGATAATCTTGCCAGGACTAACAGGTCTTCCATCAATAGCAAAATTAGAGCCGTGGATTATCAAAGTTGCTGAACTATTGGCAGATGTCCCCAACAAAAACCTTCCACCTATTGTCCCGCCGGAAATGGTTATTTGGCTGCTGTCGTTGGTCTGCATATCATTAACTGTTCCGCCAGACATTGTTACCTGGCTGCTGCCGTAGGTCTGCAAATGATTAACTGTTCCGCCGGACATTGTTACCTGGCTGCTGTTGTAGGTCTGCAAATAATTAACTGTTCCGCTGGACATTGTTACCTGGCTGCTGTTGTAGGTCTGCAAAAAATTAATTGTTCCGCCGGATATATTTATCCTGCTATTGTTAAATCCCTGTAATGTATAAGGAGAGGGAATATTTCCGCCTTTGAGCAGATTAACAATAGTCTGCATAAAAGGTGCTTGATAGTAGTCCACCCATACATCATCGTTTAATTGATAATTTACATCTTGTGTTACACCATTGTTGAACTGTGTCCAGCCAAATCCCTGACCGGCTGCAATGAACAGAACTGCCGCTATTAAACAAATTGTGATTTTTTCTTTTTTCATTTTTTCTTCTCATTTTCAAAAATTGTTAATCCATCCTTCGTCCGCCTTCGCTAAAGCTACGGCGGACTACGGAGGACAAGTGTTTGATTGTTTTTGAATAATTTGCATAGAAACACCCCTGAATTGGAAACGACCGGCAAACTTCAAAAACAATCGCATTTTATTCCTTGGCCGTTATTAACTACACACCATGATAGGCATTTTTTGCTGACAGTCAAGGAAAAAAGGGGTAAATACGTCGCCGTGGCGGCGATGGCTAACCAAAATAATCCGTGAAATCCGCGAAATCTGCGGTTAAAATGATAGTATGGCGAAATTTAAGTTAACGAGTGATTTTGTGCCGAGGGGCAACCAGCCAGAGGCGATAGAACAACTCGCCGGTGGATTAAAAAATGGCAGGCAGTTTCAAACCCTCTACGGCGTAACCGGAAGCGGAAAAACGTTCACTATGGCTAACGTCATCGCTCAATACCAAAGACCTACCCTCGTAATCAGCCATAATAAGACACTGGCAGCCCAACTCTACGAAGAGTTCAGAGAGCTTTTCCCCAACAATGCCGTTGAATATTTCGTAAGCTATTATGACTATTACCAGCCGGAGGCGTATATACCGCAACGCGATATCTATATCGAAAAAGATGCATCGAGAAACGATGAGCTTGACAGACTCCGCCTTGCCGCCACAGCCAGTCTGACCAGCAGAGATGATGTTATTATCGTTGCATCGGTTTCGTGCATTTTTGGATTAGGTTCGCCTGAAGATTATAAATCAAGCGTTGTCGGTATCAAAACAGGCGAAACTGTTGAGCGAAATGAACTTTTAGGCAGATTGGCCGATATTCAATACGCAAGAAACGATATTGATTTTCATCGCGGCACTTTCCGGGTTCGCGGCGATGTTGTGGAACTGTGGCCGAGCTACGAATCGTTTGCGGTAAGGCTGGAATTTTTCGGCGATGAGATAGAAAAGATAAATTACATCAATCCGGTTAGCGGCGAAATCTTAGCGTCCGAACAGCAGTTGTTTGTATATCCGGCAGGGCATTATGTAATGCCGGCAGATAGAATCGAATTTGCCGTTGAGAGTATAAAAATTGAACTCGAACAGCAGCTTATGAAATTAAGGCAGGATGGCAAACTTTTAGAAGCACAAAGACTTGCGGCAAGGACAATGTATGACCTTGAGATGCTGCGCGAGGTCGGATATTGCAGCGGGATTGAAAATTATTCAAGACACTTAAGCGGTCTTCCGGCAGGTGCAAGGCCTTATACGCTGATTGATTATTTCCCTGATGATTTCCTTTTATTTATCGACGAATCGCACGCAACGGTGCCGCAGATTCGTGCGATGCACGCAGGCGACCGCAGCAGGAAAGAAGTTCTTGTTGAGCACGGATTCAGACTGCCAAGCGCACTGGATAACAGGCCTTTGCGGTTTGATGAATTTCAGGAGGATTGGCGTCACGTGATATTTGTTTCGGCAACGCCAGCAGATTTTGAACTGAATCTTAGCAAAGGTGCGGTTGTCGAGCAGGTTGTAAGGCCGACAGGACTTCTCGACCCGGAGATTTTTGTCCATCCTGCTTCTAATCAGGTGCCTCATCTGCTTGAGTTGATTGACAGGCACGTCCAGGTAAAGCAGCGGGTGCTGGTTACCACACTTACAAAGAGACTCGCTGAAGATTTGTCTTCCTACATAACAAAAAAAGGTTATCGCTGCCGATACCTGCACAGCGAAATCAAGACGCTTGAGCGTGTTGATATTCTGCGCGATTTGCGCAGGGGCGAATTTGATGTGCTGGTGGGCATAAATCTGCTACGCGAAGGACTGGATTTGCCGGAGGTTTCGCTTGTTGCGATTCTCGATGCCGACAAGGAAGGCTTCCTGAGAAGCCGGACCTCACTGATTCAGACCATCGGCAGAACCGCAAGAAACGTTGACGCAAAGGTCTTTCTGTATGCCGATAAGGTTACCGAATCGATGGAAAAAGCAATTGACGAAACGAATCGCCGACGTAAAATACAGATGCAATACAACAAAGAGCATAATATTACGCCGGAAACGATAAAAAAGCAGATTTATACCGGTTTGCAGGATAAACTAAAGGCAAGGCAGGTTGCCCGCCAGGCGGTAAGCCTGAGCGATGACGAATATGACGCTGCTGAAATCGCCGCACAGATTGAAAAGGAGATGCTGGAAGCGGCCCAAAGGCTTGATTTTGAACGGGCGGCATATTTAAGAGACCAGCTTAAAGAATTGAAAGAACTGCCGCAGATAAGGAATCGCGAATGAAAAGTCTGAACCTTAAAAATGTAGTAAAACTTATAGATATGGCGATTGAGGAAGATTACGGCGGAAGAGACCCGTCAAGCGAGCTTACTATTCCTGCCCGTGCAAAAGGAAAAACTTACATTATAACACGTGAGGAGATTGTCGTCGGCGGAATGGACATTGCAAAAATGGTTCTGGAAAGATATGACCCGCGGCTTAAATTAAAGATTCTCAAACACGACGGCCAGCAGGCCAAAGTTGCCGACAGACTCGGCGTAATCGAAGGTCCTATACGGTCGATGCTGACTGCTGAAAGGGTTGTGCTTAATTTTCTTCAGAGGCTTTGCGGGATAGCGACTATGACTTATAAATATGTCCACGCCGTCCGCGGCACAAAGGCAAAAATATACGATACCCGCAAGACAATTCCCGGCTGGCGCGAGCTTGAGAAATACGCTGTCCGCTGCGGAAAAGGGCATAACCACCGCTACAGCCTCAGCGAAGCAGTGATGTTCAAAGACAACCATATTGTGCAGCTTGGTAAAAACCTCACGCCGAAACTTAAAAAGCTTGTCGGTGAGGCAAAAAAAATCAAAAGCGTAAAATTTATTTGCGTTGAGGTTGACCACGTTGACGACCAGCTTAACTATGTTCTGAAAGTGCCGGGAATTGATGTTGTGCTGCTCGATAATATGGGTCAGTGGCAGTATAAACACGCTGTCGAGATGAGAAACAGGATGTGCGGCAGCAAACCGCTGCTGGAGGCGAGCGGCGGAATTACGCTTAATAATGTAAGACAGATTGCACTTTGCGGTGTTGACAGGATTTCCGTAGGAGCAATCACTCACAGCGCCGTTTCGGTGGATATTGGTCTTGACAGGGAATTTTGATATTCAAACCGACCTGTTGGTCAGTTTGAGAATTTAAAAATCAAAATTTAAAATGCAAAATTGCGGAATCTGCCTGCGGCGGATAGCTATTTTTATTGTTTCCGGTAGATATGACTCGATATGTTGCTTTAGACACTGATTTTATAAAAGCAAATCTCGGCGCCAGCCGAATCGGCAAGGAAATAATCGTTTACAAAAGCACTTCAAGCACAAATGACATTGCCGCAGAATATGCGAAAGGCGGTGAAAAAAACGACGGCCTTGTCATCTTTGCTGAGTATCAGACTGCCGGCAGGGGCAGGAGAGGAAACAAATGGCAAAGCGGCGCCGGAAAAAGTATTCTCTGCTCAATCCTTTTATACGAACCTGGTATTAAACCTGATGCACTTGTCCTCGCCTGTGCTGTTGCAGTTGCCGAGTCAATAGGCCGATGCGGCAGAACCGCTGCGAAAATCAAATGGCCGAACGACGTTCTCCTGGACGATAAAAAAGCTGCAGGTATTCTGGTTGAAGGCATGTCGGCAGGGAAGCAGAATTTTTTTGTCATTGGCATCGGCATTAACTGTCATCAGAAAGAAGAAGATTTTACCGGTGAACTTGCCCGAACAGCTACGAGTATCGATATTCAAAGCAGTACCGTCTGCGACAGAAACAGAATTGCAAAAAGATTACTTGTAAATCTTGACCACTATTTTGCTGTCGGGCTGAAAAATCCCAACGAGATTGTTGAAAAATGGCGCAGCATAAGCATCCTTTTGGGAAAACGCATTACCGTCGAACATAGCGGCAGGCAGTTTACGGGAAACTGTATCGGCATTGAGCCTGCCGAAGGACTTATAATCCAGCTGCAGCGCGGCGGAGTAAAAATATTCCATGCCGCCTCAACCACAATAGTTAAAAGTTGAATTGACGGAGATTAATAATGGCTGAAAGATTTGATGTTACCGTGATTGGTTCAGGTCCCGGCGGTTACGCTGCTGCGATAAGATGCGCTCAAAAAGGCGCTTCAGTCGCTATTATTGAAAGAGATAATATCGGCGGGGTATGCCTTAACTGCGGCTGTATTCCCTCGAAGGCTCTGCTTGCCTCGGCTCATATTTTGACAATCGCAAAGAATGCTTCACTTATGGGTGTTGAAATCGGAGGCCTGAAAGCGAACTGGTCTAAAATGCAGGCACGTAAGGATGCGATTGTCGCAGGATTCAGGAAAGGACTGACCGGTCTTATACAAAGCAACAAGATAAAAATATTCCGAGGCACGGGAATTGTTACGGCAAAAAATAAAATTACTGTTCAGGGCAGCAATTCTGCCGAGATTGAAGTTAAAAAAATCATCATTGCCACCGGCTCAGTGCCGATTGAAATTCTGTCCATTCCGATTGACGGGAAAAATATAATAAGCAGCACCGAGGCGTTAAACCTTGACCAGATACCCAAATCGATGGTTATAATCGGCGGGGGAGTTGTCGGCTGTGAAATGGCCTGCATTTATGCTGCCGTCGGCTCAAAGATTGCCATTATTGAGGCGTTGCCGAATATTCTGCCGTTTGAAGACGAATGGGTCGGACAATTACTAACAAGAGAATTTAAAAAACTCGGTATAGATGTCATTACGGGCAAAAAGGCAGTCGCCTGTGAAAAATTCGACTCGAAGGTAAAACTTTCCCTCGAAGACGGGCAAACAGTCGAGACTGAAAAAGTTTTGGTCTCTGTGGGCAGAAAGGCATTCTGCGACAGCCGGACTATTAAGGCTTTGTCGCTTGAGATGAACGGCTCATCGATAAAGGTCAATGAAAGAATGGGAACAAATGTGCCCGGCGTTTACGCAATCGGCGATGTTGTCGGGACGACTTATTTTGCTCACGGTGCATTTCTTGAAGCCGGAGTAGCCGCCGAAAATGCAACGGGCGGTAATGCCTGTATAAAAGATTATTCGCTCGTGCCGAGAGCGGTTTATACGTTTCCTGAAGTTGCTTCGGTCGGCAAAAACGAAACCAGATGCAAACAGGCAGGCATTGATTACACAATCGGCAGGGCATTCTTCAGGGCAAACGGCAAAAGTCTTGCATATAATGAAACAACCGGCGAAGTCAGAGCTGTGCGTGATAAAAAAACAAATAAAATTCTCGGTGTAACAATGGTCGGCTCTGCTGTTACGGAGATGATTGCTTCAGCAAGGGTTCTTTTGGGCAGTAAAGAGCCAATCTGTGAGATTTCGTTTGCTCATCCGACTGTTTCTGAGGCACTCAAGGAGGCCTGGGAAGATGCCTTTGGTACCGGTTTGCATGCGCCGCCAAAGGTCTGAAACAACAGACTGAATGCGTTTTTTGCGCCCAATAGAAATCAGCTTGTTTTTAAAAGGCTGCCGTTAACAGCAACCTTATTTTATGCGCGGATATGTATTCTTTGGCTATCGCAAATACAGGTTAGTTTTTTTGTTGACGGGCAATACTCCATAAAGTACATTAGCTCATAGATTTGACTAAATTTTGTCCGGTTTTTAAGGTTTTTACGAAGTTAACGACCGATTCCGGGTCGAAGCAAAAATAATAAAAGGATTGTAAGTCAGGGGAAATGCAGGCTTTAAAAAATTTTAGAACCTACTTCTTCAGGGGTTTGGCCGCACTTTTGCCAACTATTTTAACGGTCTGGATTTTTGTCCAGCTTTACCTGTTTATCCAACATAACATAAGTGCACATATTAACCGCGGTGTGGTCAGAATCCTGGTGTATGCTGTTCCGGACTATCCATATATAAGCGAGGACGATTTATCAACTTACGTCAAGGGAAATTACCCTGCCGCAGCCAATGACCCACAAATGCTGGCCGAAAAGATGAATGACCCTGATGCGAGAAAAGCGGCCAGAATTGAAAAGGCTGAGAGTTTCTGGGTTCATGGCAAAGGACAAATAACAGGTTTTATAGCAGCATTTCTGATAGTGATTTTTGTTGGGGCTTTTCTGGCCAGCGTTATCGGCAGAGCAGTATGGCGGATGTTTGAACATACGTTTATGAAGACGCCGCTCCTTCGGAGTATTTATCCATATATAAAACAGGTTACGGATTTTTTTCTCGCCAGCAAGAAGATATCGTTCAGCAGGATAGTTGCAGTTGAGTTTCCCCGCAAGGGGATATGGTCCATAGGAATGGTTACGGGCCACGGAATAAAGAAGCTGGCTCCGGAGGGTGTGGAATTATTGACTGTTTTTGTTCCCACGTCGCCATCGCCAATCACCGGCTTTATACTTATTGTTCCCAAGTCGGAAGTTGTCGAACTGGATATTTCCATTGAAGAAATTTTGAGATTTATCATGAGCGGAGGCGTAATAGCTCCCGGGGATATTGTTAACGGGAAATTATCGGAAGATGAAAGCCATACATTGAAAAGCGAATGATTATTTTTTAAGGAGCGGCAAGTTGGACGTAAGAATCATTGGCAAGCACGTAGATATAACGGATGCCATCAGGGCAAAAATTGAAGAGAAAATTTCCGGGCTTCCGAAGTTTTACAGTAGCATAATTGATGTTGAAGTAATCGTCGAGGGAGGCAAAGAAGGGGCGGCAGGCAGCGTCGAGATAATCGTCAGGGCCCGGCATAATCGAACATTTGTCGCCAGGCAGGTCGGGCAGGATATGTATGGATGCGTGGAAGAAGTCGTAAGAAAAATAGAAACACAGATAAAAAAACAGAAACAGAAAGAACGAGACAACAAGCACACAGGCAAAACGGCAACGTGACGGGTTTGTGCTTCTGCTGTTTGGTTTGTTCTGTGGAAAGATAAAAACGAAAAGAGCAGATATGGTGGTGCTTTTGAAAATTCAGGAGCCAATATGAAGATAGCTGATGTTATTTGTGCCAAGGCTATTATACCGAGGCTTGAAGCGGTAAAGAGAGATGATGCAATAAGGGAACTTATCGAAGCCCTTGACAAGGCCGGAAAACTCAGCAAGGGCAGCACGGCTGATGTCGCAAGGGCTGTTATCAAGAGAGAAAATGAGGCCAGTACAGGCATCGGCAAAGGAGTGGCTGTGCCGCATGTGAGGCATAAGGCTGTGAAAAAAGTTGTTGCCACTATCGGAGTAAGTGCAACGGGAATTGATTTTTCCGCCCTTGACAAGCAGCCGGTTTATACCGTCATTCTGCTTATTAGCCCGACTGAAGGCGACCAGCACCTGCAGGCCATGGAAGCCATCTTTGAGCATCTGCAGAATGATAATTTCAGAAAATTCTTGCGACAAAGTGAAACTGTCGAACAGATAAAAGAGTTACTGGTCGAAGCCGACCAGAATCCTTCGTGGTAGGCTGGATTGGAAAGCCTGGCAGAGGATAGTTTTGAAAAATACAGGAGCTGAACCATTGTCTGATTCAGTTAGTCAGACCGAGGTCGAAATAAGGAATGCCAACGGCCTGCACCTAAGGCCGGCTATGCAGCTTGTCGATACCGCCAGCCGATTTATGAGCGATGTCAAAATCAGCAACGGCAAAACCTCGGTCGACGGGAAAAGCATTATGCAGGTTACAATGCTTGCCGCCTCGGCAGGTACAAAATTGACTATAACCGCCAGGGGCTCTGATGCTCAAATGGCTACTGAGGCCTTGAAAGACCTTATAGAAAATAAACTTTGTGGCGAACAGAGCCGGCAGGCAGAAAAAAAATCTGCCGGCTGATTTGCGTTTAACATATGGAAATAAAAAAAGGAATAGCTGTTTCGCCGGGCATTGCGATAGCAAAGCCCCTTGTTATCGATTCGGAGGATTACCGGATACCGAGACGGTCCATCCTGCCTTCGGCAAAAGTTGCTGAGGTCAAAAAGGTAAGGGATGCCTTTCACAAAGCTGTCGGAGAGCTTGAAAAAATTGACTCAGATGACAGAATTGCTGAAGGTAACATCAAGGATATTTTTGCCGTCCATCTGCGGTTTCTAAAGGACAAGAATCTGAGAAAAAAAATCACCGACCTTGTTTATAACGACCTTCTGACCGCAGAATATGCGGTTTCCACGACTTTGAGAGATATCGCTAATCATTTCGCCTCTGTGCAGGACAGATATATCAGTGAACGAGCAACGGATATCTATGATATCGAAAAACGCTTATTGCGGCATCTGCTCGGCAGAAAGAGAGAGGATATTGAGCATATCAGCCATGAGGTGGTGATAGTTGCTCATGAGCTTAGCCCTACTCAGACTGCCAGTTTCGACCGAAAGTTTATAAGGGGTTTTGCCACCGATGCCGGCGGAAGAACCAGTCATACCGCAATCGTTGCGCGCTCGCTCGGTATTCCCGCGGTGGTCGGTCTTGAGGACGTTACGAGAAATGTTGACCCGACTGCTACCGTGGTAATCGACGGCAACCGCGGCGTGGTTGTAATCGACCCTGACGAACCCACCCTCAAACAATACCAGCAGTTCGCAATTGAGTTTGACCGGCTCGAAAGAGAACTTGACGCGATTCGCGACCTTGACGCGGTTACCCGCGACGGTGTGGCGATAGAGCTGCTGGGCAATATTGAATTTCCGCATGAAGCGGAAATTGTGCTCGACAAGGGCGGAAGCGGCATCGGCCTTTATCGAACCGAGTTTTTGTACCTTTACAATCAGACCGAACCTACCGAGGAAGACCATTACAACGCATACAGCGAGGTTATAAGGGTCTTTGGCGATATGCCTGTGATAATAAGAACCATGGACCTCGGGGCGGATAAATTCACGCAGAGCCGCCGGTTTGTGCGTGAGCCGAACCCGTTTCTCGGACTTCGCTCAATCCGTTTCTGTCTGCAGAATCTTGTCATGTTCAAAACGCAGCTGCGGGCTATCCTGAGAGCTTCGGTCCACGGCAATGTACACGTGATGTTTCCACTGATAAGCAGTCTGCACGAGCTTCGGCAGGCAAAAATGATACTCCATGATGTAATGGATGACCTTGAGGAGGATTCCATCGAATACAGGCCGGACGTGCCGGTAGGGATTATGGTAGAAACGCCTTCAGCGGCGCTGACTGCTTCGATACTTGCCCGCGAATGTGATTTCTTCAGCATAGGAACCAATGACCTTATTCAGTATACTCTTGCGGTTGACCGCGGTAATGAGCGGGTTTCCACTCTCTACTCCGGTGCCGACCCTGCGGTGATAATCCTTCTTCGCAGTGTGATTCACGAGGCAAACAGGGCCCGAATAAGTGCCGGCATCTGCGGCGAAATGGCTTCAGAGCCGGAATTTATAATGCTGCTTCTGGGGCTGGGATTTCGAACCTTTTCGCTCGCTCCGCCGATGATACCGGAGATAAAAAAAGTCATACGTTCGGTAACAATAGAATCCTGCAACAGTCTTGCGAGAAAGGTTCTTTTAATGAACTCCGAACGCGAAGTGATAAATTATCTTCGCAATGCCGCAATGAAAGTTCTGCCGGAAGTGTTTTAAAAAAGAATTAAAAATTAAAAATGTAAAAGTAAAAATTGATGAGTCGCCTTCGGCGAAGATTTTTTTGATTATTATGTAGATTGCAAAAAAGGAGTATTACAGATAAGTTCGGATATACAAACCCTGGCAGGAAGGTATAAAATACGCGGAAACGTCAGGTTTCTGTCACATCAGGAAACCATGCGGGTTATCGCCAGAGCGATTATTCGCAGCGGAATTGCCCTGATTTACAGTCAGGGCTACAATCCGCATCCGAAACTTTCGCTGCCGCTGCCGAGGAATGTCGGACTTGCCTCGGATGACGAACTTTTCTGTGTAAGAATCCAGGCATCTGAAAATCTTTCGTTTACAGATTTAATTGCTGAACAACTGCCCGATGGTTTTGAGCTCATTTGGGTTGCGGTTACAGGAAAGCCGGTTACGTACAGGAGCGTTGAAGTGGAATATCTGGTAAAGCCGGCGGAAAAAACGCAACGGCTACTTTCAGATATACAAAAAATTAACGAACGGATTCAGGCCAGCGGTGAAATTCTGATTGAAAGAACTATAAATCAGAAAGGTGACGTAAAAACCGTCGATGTCGCAAAATTTCTGAAGCTTTTTGAGAACACCGGGCAGGGCGTCAAGGTGTTTTGCAAAGTTTTGCCGACAGGGACAATAAGACCCGATGAGATATTGAAACTTCTCGGTATTGAGCCGTGCGAAATCAGCGGCTCGATTATCAGAAAACAAATAACCTGGCGGATAGATGAATAATATTTTAAGCGAGTAAACAAATAAGGATAAAAAATATATGGCAAGAGAGATGCTTATAAACTTTGCCGAGGCGGACGAATGCAGAATTGCGGTCGTTCAGGACGGCAGTCTCGAGGAGCTTTATATCGAAAGGCCGTCGCTGGCAAGTCGTGTCGGAAACATCTACAAGGGCAGAGTAGTCAATATCGAACCTGCGATACAGGCGGCTTTTGTTGATTTCGGTCTCGGCAAGAACGGTTTTCTTCACGTCAGCGACCTGCATCCGAGGTACTATATGCGAAAAGGTCACGAATATACCGAGCATATCGGCAAGAGAAAATCGCTCAGGGACAGACCGCCTATTCAGCAGTGTCTTAAAAAGGGTCAGGATGTCGTTGTTCAGGTTATCAAAGAGGGAATAAACACCAAAGGGCCCACGTTATCGACTTATCTGTCGCTGCCGGGAAAGTATCTTGTAATGATGCCGTGGATGCACAACCTTGGTGTTTCACAGAAAATTGAGGATGAGCAGGAACGCGCAAGGCTCAGGACGATTCTTGATGAAGTCCAGCTGCCCGAGAAGGCGGGCTTTATTCTCCGCACTGCAAGTGCCGGCTGCTCAAAGAGGGATGTCCAGAAAGACCTCGGATATATAAGCAGGTTGTTCAGGGCAATTCAGAAAAGAATCGACACTGTACCGGTGCCGGCCGAATTGTACAGAGAGTCCGACCTCATTATTCGCGTCATCAGAGACGTTTTCAATACCGATGTCAGCAGAATTATCTGCGACAGCGAAACTGTGGCTCGCAGGATAAGAGATTTTCTTGGCATCATTCAGCCTCGGCTGAAAAACCGCGTAACATATTATGACGGCAGAGTTCCGCTGTTCCACAAGTATAAAATTGAGGATGAAATCCGCAGAATTCACGCAAACCACGTTGAACTCAAAAGCGGAGGTTCAATTGTTATTGAACAGACCGAAGCACTTGTCGCAATTGATGTAAACAGCGGCAAATACAGGAAGCATGAAGGTGCCGAACAGACCGCTCTCAGGATTAATATCGAGGCTGCAAAGGAAATTGCACGGCAGTTGAAACTTCGCGACCTTGGCGGTTTGATTATCTGCGACTTCATTGATATGCGGGACGGCAGGAACAGAAGAGAGGTTGAAAAGGCCTTCCATGCCGCCTTGAGGGATGACCGTGCCCGCAGCAGAATACTCAGAATAAGTGCGTTCGGAATTATTGAGATGACAAGGCAGAGAGTCAGACCTTCTCTGCAGTTGAGCACTTATCTCAAATGCCCGCACTGTGCGGGAACGGGTATGGTCAAAAGCCCAGAATCGGCTGCGATAGAAATTATAAGAACCCTCAATATGGCTGCCGCAAGAAGTGATGTCAGAAGAATTGAGCTGTCCGTGCCGCCTTCTGTGGCCGATTTTCTGCTCAATCGACGCAGAACCGCCGTCGCCAGAATAGAAGCTAACGAGCAAAAACAGATAGTAATCCGGCCGGATGAAACTTGTCCCCCTGAGGGGTATAATATAATATGTTTTGACGACCGTGAAGGAGTCGTGAAACTTTAATCTTTTTCGGATATTAACGGAGCGATTTAATGACCTTCGACCTTGAATATGCAAAGCAGGTGATAGATGCCGAAGCAAAGGGCGTGGTGCAAATGGCAAGTCTTGTTGATGATGCCTTTGCGCTCGCTGCAGAGCTTATATACAGCTGTAAAGGCTCTGTTATAGTTGCGGGCATCGGAAAGGCGGGCATCATCGGTCAGAAAATCAGCGCTACGCTTGCCTCGACCGGTACGCCGAGTCATTTTCTTCATCCTGCCGAGGCCGTGCACGGCGATTTGGGAAGGCTGAGAAAGAACGATGTCGTGATTGTATTAAGTTACGGCGGTGAAACGGACGAAGTTATCCGCCTGATAAATATCGTCAAACAGCTTGAAATAAAACTGATAGCAATCACAGGCAACAGTCAATCCCGTCTTGCCGCTCACAGCGATATCGTCCTGTGCATGGGCGAACTTGACGAGGCCTGCCCTTTGGGCGTCGCTCCCAGCGTATCCACCACCTGTATGCTTGCAGTCGGCGATGCACTGGCTCTTGTTGTTATGAAGGCCAGAAACTTCAGCGTCGAAGATTATGCACGTTTTCATCCCGCAGGCTCGCTGGGTGCAAAACTTATCACGGTAGAACAGTCCATGATGTTCAAAGCCGGCGAAAAACTGCCTCTTGCAAAAACCACCGACACCGTCAGCCAACTGCTGAAAAAGAACAGCGATGTAAAAAGACACGGTGCGGTGATGATTGTCGATTCCGACGGCAGACTTGCCGGTATCGTTACTGATGCGGACCTGCGAAGGCTTATGGCGCAAAAAGGAGATGAAGTTTTTGATTATACTGCAAAGGATATAATGACCGCAAACTGCAAGAAAATCAGAGCCAGCGGCCTTGCTTCGGAGGCAATGGCGATATTTCATAAGCACAGAATCGACGATTTGCCTGTTGTCGATGAAAAGGACAGACCCGTCGGCCTGATTGACGTGCAGGACATAGTTGCGATAAAGATTGTCGGTTAGGCAAAATGGCAGAGATTAAGAAAACAGACCTCAAGCAGATAAAGCTGCTTGCGATGGATGTCGACGGCGTCCTGACAGACGGCTCAATTACTGTCGGGCCCGACGGCTCGGAGTTTAAGACCTTTAGTCTGCTTGACGGACACGGAATAAGGATGTGGCGCAGGGCCGGGCTTAAAACAGCTCTGATAAGCGGCAGAGAAAGCGCCGTAACAAAGCAAAGGGCCGGCGAGATGGAAATCGATTTTATATATCAGCCGTGCCAGCGAAAACTCGATGGATTCGAGAAGCTGCTCTCCGATTCGCAGCTTGAGCCGAAAAATATCGCCTATATCGGCGATGATGTGCTCGATATTCCGCTGATGAAGCGGGCCGGTTTCGGTATCGCCGTGGCAAATGCGGTCGATGAGCTTAAAAGCCACGCTCATTATGTAACCTCAAGGCCGGGCGGAAAGGGAGCGGTGCGGGAAGTTGTTGAGTATATCCTGAAGAATACCGGCAGATGGGCCGAACTTATGGAGCGCTATCTTGTTTAGAATTAGAATGGCTTTGTTATGGTTTTAGGCAGAAAATTTGTAATCTGGCTTATTTCTTTTGCTGTTGTGCTGGCTGTTTTTCTGCTGTACAGAAGCGCGAGCGATACCGGCGTGATAGAAATTACCAGAATTGACCGCGGTATTGGACAGATGGACGCAAATCGGTTTATCGCCGATTCCAATGCCGGTCAGGTGGGACAGGCAAAACTTGAGTATCTCGAACGTGCACGTTTTGAAACCGTCGATGCGAAGACAAGAAAATTGAAACGTGTCGTCGGCTTTGAAAAAGTATTGCACAAGACCGGCAACGAATGGATGCTCGACAAGCCCTATATGAATGTTTTTCAGGACAGGCTGCGATACGATATTACAGCCGATACAGGCACTATCGAGCTTGAAAATGTCGAAGGCTCAGACCCCACGCCGAAATCGGCTGTTCTTAAGGGAAATGTCGTCATACATATTCTTCCTGAAACGGTTGCAAGCCGGTCAGACAGCTTTGTATACCTGAATCAGATTGCATTTGACTCCGACCGTGCCATGTTTTATTCAGACGATGACGTCAATTTTGTCTCCGCCGATGCACAGCTTATAGGAAAAGGGCTGGAGGTTGTCTATAATAGCATTACAAATCGGCTCGAATACCTCAAGGTAAAACAGGTCGACTTTTTAAACATAAGGAAACTTGCGCAAACAGACCAAATAAAAGAAAAACATCCACAAGACACTCCTGTTAAAGTCTCTTCTGCCGAGCCTGCCGAGGCTAAGCCCACCCCGGCTGAGGTTGAAGAAAACAAAGATAGTTTCCAGTGCCTCTTCAGGGATAATGTTGTGCTCGAATATGGAAACGAAGTTGTACTTGCCAGTGAGATGGCAATTACAAATCTTCTATGGTCTTCTTCCCAGCAGTCTCAGCAGCCGCAGACTTCGGCGAGCTCGGTCGAGCCGAACATCAGCGAAAGTACTGTCGGACAAATGCCTGCCGAACCCTTCGACAAGCTTGGGGCAGGACAGCAGCAGAATACAAAAGCGGCAGCGCCTGATGAAAAGAAGTCGGTTATTGCAACAGTTAAATGTGACGGCCCTATGATAATAAGACCCACACCTGCCGCTGAATCTGATGACTACAAGCCGCCCCAGCTCAGAAATTTTCTAAATTTGCCTGGTAATACTTTGCGCTGGCTCGGCAGAAGAAACGTCCTTCTGGCTCAACGGGTAAGCTACGACTATGTAAACCAGATTGCAAAGGCACACGGGCAGGTTGAGCTGGTTTTCTATCCTGAGATGGTAGCATACAGCAAACGCAAAGACAAACCATTTATAATAAGTGCCCTGACCGGTGCCGAATTCATATCGGAGCTGAACCAGGCGATTTTTTACGGCAGCGTCAAAGGCAGCTTCAACAAACAGACCGACTACTACGATGAGGAAAATATATTCTATGGCGACAGACTCGTCGTTGACCTGACCGCCGGCCTGAATAAGCCGGAATCTGTTGAATCGGCTGATATCGCACATGTAACCGTTACGGGTCCGGGTGTTCGGCTTGAATCGATAAGAACGCTTGGAAAAACCAAGTTAAGCCACGTAAGACTCAAATCCGAGAGAATCGATTACGACAGAATTACCAAAGATATTATTGCAACAGGACAAGGAATAATCGAATACGGAAATGTCGCAACTGAGAATTTGCAGGCCTCATCTTCAAAGTCGGCTCTGGACAAACCCTGCTATACACTTGTTGAAGGTTTTGACAAGCTCATCTGGGATACCAATTCGCTGCAGGTAAAGGCCTTCAGTGGAAAAAGCAAGGGGGTTCACATCGGCTATCTGCCTGTTGAGCAAACTGGTTTCGGAAACAGGATTACCATAGATACGCGGCAGATAGACATTGACTATTTTGAGCCGACAAAGGGCAAAGCTCAGCTAAAACAGCTTTACGCGACCGGCGGAATCGTTTATTACGAACAGCCGAAGTATGAATTTGTCGGCAGAGACCTTTACTATAATGCACAGGAAGATTTTCTTACTGTTAGCGGCACTGAGGATATGCCGTGTATGCTCAACGGCGTATTTGCCGATGCCATAGAGTACAACCTTAAAACAGGTTCTGCCAGCGCCGTTCTCGGCAGCGGCGTCGGAATTATGCCGGTCAGAGAATAACTTAATTTCTGCTCAATTCCTTTTTTTTAAAAAAATTTATCGGGCAAAGAAGGGGGGATCTATTGTCCGCGAAATGATTATCACAAAAGGTTTGAAACGGGATTGAATCAATTATCAAATCCCTGTCTTTCCAAAAGCTCAATTACAAACTGCTCTATATCTGATTCGAAGATAGGAGTCATAGGTTAGATGTTAATAATATAAAATCATCATTAGTAATCTCTATTGCATTCTGCATTTGGTCCAAAATAGCTTTACTTCGGATTTCAATAAAATGCTTGTACTTTCGATAGTCCAACATATTCCTGTCAATAAGAGCTTTTTTAAGTTCACCATCAGGAACGTCTTCAAAGTATTTTTTTGGGTGTTTATTACTCTTGTTTCCATTCTTGCCCTTACTCAAAAGCCAAAAGTTTGCGAAATGGTTAACCATTGCTTCATCATATCCTTTCGATCTTAATTCTGATCTTGGGAAAATATGGTCCATTTCATTTGAATTCGGTTTATATTGAGCTTTACCACCCTGTTGACGCTGAACAACTTGGAGAGCAAGTTTCGGATTCATTTGCAATAAACGTTCTCCATACTCATTAATGCCTACCCAGTAGCTTGACCACCAAAATGATTTTTTAACCGGAAACGATGAAATACCTTTTTCTTTCAATGGCTTTAATTCCTCCCGAATAAACTTTGCCAGTCGACTATCACCGTAGCGAGAAAATGGGGATGTAAATCCGAATACATACAATGACTTTCTAACATTAACAACGTCCTCGTTCGGGACTTGGTGATTTGGCAAATAAAATAGATAATACACAAACGGGACTAGCGTATTTGTGCCACCTAATGCCTTGGCATCAGAACACCAGCAATGTTGTTGTACAAAATCGATTGCTGACTCAACCGCTTGGCAACAACTTGAGAAGTTGTTTTTGATTTTTTCCATATTAGTTTTTTTACGCAATACATCAATATCAAATTTGGTGCCTAAATCAGAAACAGCGTATAGACATCTGATAATAAAATCTGTGTCCAATTGGAATGAGTTCCCTTCGTTAATCTTATCAACAAATTCAGGTAAAGCTTCGGCAGACTCTTTCCACTTAAGTTTGAGCATGCTGAAAATAAGGTCAGACCGGTTCAAGGGTGTGCCCTGTCGGTTAATACGCACAAAAATTTCAAGAACATCTGATTCCGATTTCCTCATTGGGCTTTCACTCGGCAACTCCTCATCAACAACAGATGTTTTTAAAATGTTGGTATCTTTTGTGAGAACTTCATCAAATCTTGCCAGATTTGCCTCAATTAATTCATCTGCGTGTTCCTGCAATTTCAGTTTTTCACAGGTTTCCTTCCTTAGTTTTCTTTTTTCTGCTGTGTTGAGAGAGTACAAATCTTGCACTTTTATTAGCCACGGCAGTGTATGAGGGTCGCCGTGTTCGCTGTCGGATTCTTTAAATTTTTGCAACGCGTCATAATTTATTTTTTCTGCTTCTTCGGGTTTGTGGAACCTAAATAGGTATTTTCGATCGCTCAAATTATCAGAATCAAAGCCACTTAAAATATCGAAATATAAATATTGCCCCTCCAATGTTCCAAAGAGTGCTAAATACAAAGATTGCAGTCTTTGTTGCCCATCCAGAACCACCTTTAGCTTTTTCTTATTACTATTATCACTAAATGCGTATTTGTTGTCAGCCTTGTAATGTTTAATAAACTCACGATATTGAATGTCATCGTAAGTTTCCCACAGTAAAATAATGCCGATGGGATAAGACCGCATTATCGAATCGAGCAACATTTCAATTCTTGGCTCCTCCCACACAAAGTTACGCTGAATAGCAGGGAGTACTATACTGCCCTCTTTAATCTGATTTAATAAGCTCATTATGCTCATCATTATTTCTCCATATATTGTTCTGTCTCTTTCACTCTTATTTTCCCCTTCATCAGTTTCGGCAAAAGGACATCGTGCAGACGAGAGAGGGGTTTTATATGAAGAGTATATAAATATTCTGCGGCGTCGATATTTTTTCGCAGTTTATCTGCCGCCAGCCAAAGGGTTTGCTCAAAATTATTTGTCTTGCCGTTTATCTTCGCTGCATCCTTAGCCATATTTTCCCCGGTCATCCATAAATAAATCTTATAACTTGCCCGCCATTGTCCTTTATGCACCCTCTTTTGTCAATAAATACGTTCCAACGCAACCAAAACCTCCCTTATACCACTGAAAAGGTTGATTGGACTGACTTTTAGGGTTGACTTGTCCTCGAATTTGGCTAAACTATCCGCTCTTTATAGTTTTTGAAGTTCTTGATACAAGGAGGCCAGATTGGCTTATAACTGCATTGTACCGATAAAGCAGGTGCCTGACACTAAGAGAATCACCGGCGAGACAATGAATGATGACGGCACTGTTAATCGTGGAGCGCTGCCGGCAATTTTCAATCCGGAAGACCTTAATGCCCTCGAGCTGGCGCTGCAGATAAAGGAAAGATTCGGCGGAAAAGTTACTGCGATAACGATGGGACTGCCTGCCGCAAGTGCAATTCTGCGCGAATCGCTCTATCGCGGCGCCGACGATGCAATACTTATAACAGACAAACGCTGCGCCGCCAGCGATACTCTTGCCACGAGTTATATCCTGAGCTGTGCCGTTAAAAAGCTTGAGTTTGACATCGTTCTGTGCGGCAGACAGGCTATCGACGGCGATACCGCTCAGGTTGGGCCGCAGCTTGCTGAAAAACTTTCAGTGCCGCAGATTACTTATCTCGAAGAACTGCTCAGTCTTGAAAATCGTTCCATAGTTGCGAAACGTAATATCGGCAGCGGCTGGCAGGAAGTAAAGTGTAAGCTGCCTGTGCTGCTTACCGTGATTGGCGAAGCAAACGAGCCTCGCGTCTCCGTTGCGAGAAGGCTGATGAAATACAAAAGGGCCCGCACGCCGATTGAGATTGAAATGCAGGTAAAACAGGACAACCCTGACGCAGGAGACAGCGAGTTGAAGCAGCTTGCACAAAAGAAGGTCGATGAGCTTGAAGAAAAAGGCCTTTTGATAAAGCAATGGGACCTTGATTTTCTCGGCGCCGATTTGCAGTGGTGCGGCCGGGACGGCTCGCCTACAAAGGTTCATCGCATTCAAAGTGTTATTCTGACGGCCAGAGAAAGCAAAACAGTTGAGCCGACCGAGCAGGGCATTGCCGATATGGTTCACGAATTGATAAAGGACAAAACCATAAGTTAGTATCAGGATAGTCTGTGATTTCAGTCAACAGAAAAGGAGAAGTCTGGGTTTTTGCCGAACAGCACGGCGGCAAGCTTGAGGATATCGGTCTTGAGCTCCTTGGGAGGGCAAGGATGCTTGCCGACAGTCTCGGCGTTAAGGCGGCGGCAGTGCTTATTGGCGATGAGGTAAAGGCTCTTGCGGAAAGGCTCTGCCATTACGGAGCCGATAAAGTTTACGTTCTTGAGCATCCGCTGCTGGAGCACTACCAGGCCAACAGTTACAGCAGGGTAATCTATGACCTTGTCCACAAAAACAAACCGCAGATAATGATTTATGGAGCAACGCCTTGCGGCAGAGACCTTGCCCCGCGTGTTGCAAGCGCGACAAAGGCGGGCCTTACCGCAGACTGCACAGATTTGCAGATTGGCGACCATACGAACAAGGATGTGGTGCATAAGAATCTGCTGCTGCAGATAAGACCTGCCTTCGGCGGAAATATTATTGCAACGATTATCAACTATGACCGCTGGCCGCAGATGGCGACCGTTCGAGAAGGCGTTATGCCGATGCCTGAGCCGGTTGCCTCCAGAAGGGGTCAGATTGTTGTCGAGAAGGCCCACGTTGCGCATGACGATTTGCCGCTGGAAATCCTCAATGAGCACAAACGTGAAAAGAAGGTCAACCTTAAGGCCTCGAGGATGGTCGTCTCCGGCGGGGCGGGCGTCGGAAGCAAAGAGAATTTCCGTCTTATCTGGGACCTTGCAAACGCACTTGGTGCTGCGCCGGGTGCTACAAGGGCTGCGGTTGATTTGGGCTTTATCGACCGCGACCATCAGGTAGGACAAACCGGCACCACAGTAAGGCCGAGTCTCTATATCGCTGTCGGCATCAGCGGTGCTATTCAGCATCAGGCTGGAATGAGCGGCAGCCAGAAGATTATCGCAATCAATAATGACCCTGAAGCGCCCATCTTCGATATTGCTCATTATAAGATTGTCGGCGACCTCAACGAAGTAGTTCCGAGAATGATAAAGGCCATAAAGGCAAGAGTTTGATAATTAACGGTTAAACGGATTTGAGAGATGGCAAATTTTTACAGAGATAACGACGACATTCGGTTTTTGTTCAGGCATATGGATATCGGCAGCATCGCCGAAATTATGGAAGAAGGTTTCAAATTCGCAAAGGAATTTGACTATGCCCCCGCAGATGCTGCCGAGGCGATTGAAAATTACGACCTTGTGCTTGGGTCTCTGGGCCAGCTGAGCGGAGATTTTGTTGCACCGCGTTCCGAGGACATTGACAGGCAGGGCAGCAGACTCAATGAGGACGGCACGGTAAGTTACGCCGACGGGATAAGGGAGTCGCTCGATATGCTCGCAAAGGCAAACGTGATGGGCTTTACATTGCCGCACAGATTCGGCGGACTTAATTTCCCGAACCTGATTTATTCAATTGCCATTGAGATTGTCTCGCGTGCCGATGCTTCACTTATGAATCTGTTCGGACTTCAGGGTATTGCCGAAACCATCAACGCCTTTGCCTCTGAGGAAGTAAAGCAGAAATATCTGCGCGAATTTGCAGCGGGCAAGGTAACTGGCGCAATGGTTCTTACAGAACCCGACGCAGGCAGTGACCTGCAGAGCTGCAAGTTAAGGGCCTTTCAGGACGATGGCGGTCAATGGTATCTGCACGGCGTAAAGCGGTTCATAACCAACGGCTGCGGTGAAATATTACTTGTCCTTGCCCGCAGCGAGCCGGACAGGAGCGGCGGACTGGGTCTGAGTCTTTTTGTCTGCCAAAGAGGCCCAACGGTTCACGTCCGCAGAATCGAGGATAAGCTCGGCATTCACGGCTCACCTACCTGCGAATTGTTTTTCGACAATACGCCGTGCGAACTTATCGGTGAACGCAAGCGCGGACTTGCCCTGTATGTTATGAGTCTGATGAACGGAGCAAGAATCGGCATATCCGCTCAGTCGGTCGGGATTGCAGAAGCTGCATACAGGGTTGCAAGAGATTATGCTGCGAGCAGAAAGCAGTTTGGCGGTCCGATTGAAAAACTGCCTGCCGTTCGCGATATGGTTATCGATATGAAAATTGACATCGAAGCGGCCAGGGCACTGCTTTATGAGACAGGCAGGGTGGTTGACTACGATATTGGTTATTCGAAAAAGCTGGAACTCAATCCGCCTGCCGATAAAGAGCAGCTCAAACAGCTCAAGGAGGCTTCCAGGCGTTACAGTCGCTATGCCGGTATGCTTACGCCGATGACGAAGTATTTCAGCTCGGAGATGTGCAACAGGGTTGCGTATAATGCGATACAGATTCTCGGCGGAAGCGGCTTTATGAGGGATTATCCCTGCGAAAGATTTGCACGGGATGCGAGAATCACAACAATCTACGAGGGTACAAGCCAGTTGCAGATAGTAGCGGCTGTCAGAGGCGTATGCAGCGGCACAGTGGAAAAGTATCTTCAGGAACTTGCCGCAGTTGAATACGAGCCGCAGGTTAAAAACCTGCTCGATATTCTCAAGCAGGGCACAGACCTTATGTTCAAGGCCGTGACCTTTATAAAGGAAAAGGGCGTCGATTATATGGACCTTTATGGCAGACCGCTTGTCGATGTGGCGATTTATCTTATATGCGGTTATCTCTTCTGCGGTCAGGCAAGCAGCAAAATTGATTGCCAGGTTGAAGTTGCCGACGGTAAAAATAACGGCCAGGGCGAAACAATCAGTATGAAAAAACGCAAGGAAGTGATTGCCCGCAGATACGTGACGAAAAATGCTGTCGTGATAAAATCGCTCATTGATATGATACTCAGCGGCGACAGGTCTTCGTTTGAACAGTATGAAACCCTTGCCGGCCCTGTTCCGGAGGAGAAATAACGGCAGTGCTCAAGGCTGTAATATTCGATTTTGACGGGGTGATATCGGATTCCGAGCCCTGTCATTTTGCAGCCGCCAACAAAGTGCTTGATGATTTTGGAATTCAGCTTACCCAGCAGCAGTATTACGCCGACTATCTTGGCTTTACGGATTATGAGCTGTTTGAAACCGTTAAAAAGAAATACAAAACGGATTTCAAGGGCACATCCATCGAGCAGCTTGTTGAGCGAAAGGCAGAAGTTTTTCAGGAGCTTATCAAACAGACCGACCATCTGATTAACGGCATCACGGAGCTGATCGGCCGGCTCAAAAGAAATGGCATAAAAGTCGCTGTAAACTCCGGCGCCATCGCTGCCGATATAAAAATCATGCTCGCCGGTTCAGCCATTGAGGATTCTTTTGATGTTATTGTTTCTGCTGATGATATTACAAAAGGCAAGCCCGACCCCGAAAGTTATCTGCTGACTCTTGAAAAACTCAATACTGTTTCAGATTCTCCGATTTCTGCAAAGCAGTGTGTGGTTATCGAGGATTCGCACTGGGGGATTACATCTGCAAAAAAAGCCGGCATGCACACAGTTGCCGTAACCAACAGCTATACTTCCGAAGAATTAAAAGATGCAGAAATGATAATCAATTCTGTAAGGCAGCTTAAAGTCAGCGCTCTGCAAAAACTGTGCGTCGGCTGAAAGCGGATTACAGCCTTTCAATGATGTAATCAATAATTTCCTCATCCAGACTGCTGTCAAAGACCGCTTTTGTCCAGACATTTCCGGCCAAGGTACTTAAAATAAAATCAACCTGCTGATGAGCCGACAATCTGTTGCCTGTCAGGTTCAAATCTCTGCATTGTGTTATAAGCTGGCGGTATTGGTCTATGTACCATTTCCAGAAGACATCCAGTTTCTGCTTTACCGGCGTCTGCAAAAGCTGAGCCTGGCAGCTGAGACGCAGCATAAGTCTGCAGTTGACCCACTGGCCTGAATTGTTTAATTCGAGCAGTTGTTTGATTAAAGCCTTTAATTTTTCAAGCGGATTTGCTGTTTTCGGCAGAGACTCGAAGATATTCTGATATTCGCTTTGTATCGAGTCGATTATTTCGCCGCAAACCGCCTCTTTGCTTTTGAAATAATGATAAAAAGCGCCTTTGGTAATGCCCGCAGCGGTTATTATATCGTTAATTGTGGTTTCGCTGTATCCGTGTATGCTGAAAAGATTTTTTGCAGCAGCGGAAATTTTCTGTCTTGTGGTTATTTTATCAGCAGTCATTTCGGCAAATCCTGCAGAGCATGTTCAATTGCCTCGGAAAGCGTCTTTCGGTTTTTGTCTATCCAAGAGCATTTCCGCTGAATCATTTTCAGAAAATCTGCTCCTGAAAGATTTACGAAAAATCCTGTTGTTGCTATCGGCAGAACGGCCTCGGCAATAAGGGTTTCAATCATCAAATCCGGCAGCGTTTTCAGCTGGCCGTCTTGGAGTTTTTTCACTTCGCAGTAGCCGTAAATAAAATGCACGAGCCTTGACTGGTCGAGATAATCCGGCCAGTCGGCAGGATTCGGTCTTCCGGCGACAATTGAAAACTGCAGAGCTCCATTCGCAAGGTCGGTCAGCGTGGAAGAGACCTTGAGAGAGTCAAAATCAAGGACGGCAACGATTTTTCCGCCGCTGAACAGCATATTGCCCGGATGCCAGTCGCCGTGGACAATCTGGTCAGGCCAGTCGTCAAAACCGAGCTGATTGATGCTTACGCTTGAATTGTTATACATTGTCGTCAGCGATGTGGTTGTTTTTCGCAGTGAGCTGTCGGCTTGGCCGTTGTTTTTTTCCGAGCCGATTTTTTTCAGATGGCCTCGCACGGCACGCGAGTCGTGAAAGCTGCCTTTTAGAGGCATCGGCTGATATGAAAAATCGCTCAGAAACTTATGGAATTTTGCAAGGACGGCGCCTGAATCGACGATGGATTCGGTTCTTCCTTCAAAACGAACGCCGCTGACAAACTCAAAGAGTTCATAGAGGTGACCGGCCAGCTCAAGAAAGGTATTATTTTCATCACGTGTGTGTATCAGCCTTGAGACGGGGAAATTTTTCTCTTTCAGGTGCTGCTGAACCGCATGTGCAAAAGCGACACGATAACGGTCGTCCTTGCCTTTTGCCCGTCTTTTGAGCAGGTATCTGCCGGTATCGGATATGATAATCTGTTTCGGGGCGCGTCTGTTGCCGGCAACAAGCGGTTTTATCTGCTGGATAATACCGATATCGTAATGGCTCAAGACAAGAGCGAGCTCCTGCGAGGTAAAATGAGCGCCGCCTTTGGACATAAAAGCTCCGCAAAAGTCAATCCAATCGGTAATATAATGAGGTCAAAACAGGAATTAGTCAACGCAAATTGCGGTATGGGGTTATTTTGAAGTAAAGAGGAATATAACCAGCAGCACAAGCACGGCAATAGCCGAAACCAGAACAGTTACAATTACCTTGTAGCTGCTGATGGACTGTTCGTAGTGAATTTTTTCTTTCGAATCGGATTCAATCGACTGACCCTGCTGAAGCTGCCCAAGCTCGCCGAGGTTGAACTTTTTTCTCGCTCTCAGCGGCGGTTCGCCCCTGCTGACGGCGTCAAGGTCCAGCAGGAGTTCTTCAGCGGATGTGTATCTGTCCTGTTTTCGTTTGGCCATCATAACCTCGATGACCTCGGACACCCCTGCTGAAAGCGATGTGTTTATATGGTCGGGCGGAATCAGCGGTTCTTTCAGATGCTTTTTCATTACTTCGGCGGGACTCGAAGCATCGAAAGGCACTCTGCCGGTTACCATATGGTAAAAAGTTGCGCCGAGCGAATAAATATCACTTCGGGCATCGATGTCGATTTCGCCTCTTATCTGTTCCGGCGAAATATAGTATGGCGTTCCGAAGGCCTTGCCTGCCTCGCTTTTGGCCATCTGAACATCATCGGTATTGCGAGCAAGACCGAGGTCTGCCAGCTTAACCGTTCCCGTGGTGTTAATCATTATGTTTTTGGGCTTTACGTCCCTGTGAATAAGCCCGCGTGCATGAGCGTGTGCCAGCGCTTTTGCCACCTGAGTGATGATGCCTACCGCCTCTTCTTCGGAGAAGATTTTGCCTTTTGACATGTCTTCGTAAAGGGTCTTGCCCTCGACGTATTCCATCACAAAGTAGTGATAGCCGCCGGCTTCGCCTACGTCATAGGCCGTGACGATATTGTTATGATTGAGCTTGGCTGCCGCCTTGCCTTCCTTGTAAAACCGTTGAACATAATCCTGGTTCTCGCTGAACCTGCGGGGCAGAATTTTTACGGCCACAACGCGGTCGAGACTGAGCTGTTTTGCCTTATAGACAATAGCCATAGCGCCTGCACCGAGTTTGCCGAGAATTTTGTAGCCGGGAATTTGTTCCGCTACATCCTTGCCTTCCTTTGTCGCCTCCTTTGTCCTCCTCGCCTGGCTGGGAGTGATGAAGCGGTTGGATATCAAAAGCTGTTCAAGTGTAGTGGGATTTTCCTCAGACTGGTTCTTGAACTGCTTTTTACAACGAGCTAATTCTTCTTCGGTGCAAAGCCCCTGTTCAAGAATCAGCTTGCCAAAAATAGAATCATAATTCGTTTCGTTCATTACACTTCCGTCAGGATATTACCGGTAACAATCTTTTGGGCTAATTATCAGCCTGAAATTGCCTTTGTCAAAGAAAAACTGCCGTAAATCAGTGCATAAATGGCACTTATTTGAATATAATCGGCGTTTTTTATATCCTGATTTAGTCGCTTTTTCCAGTAAACCCACAGGTCCGTTGTCAAATAATATATTCAGAAAGTCTTTTTTGGTGGGATTAAATGTCTGCCAGAGTTTATCCAGCGGCTTTTCGTTGATATTTCCAATAATAATTCCACTGCAGACGCCGTTAAAAACGTTGCCGAAGGGGTCGATATGAACTGATTTTGAGTTTAAAAATGCCTTTTTGCAATTTTCTGCTGAAATTTGCTCAACTTCTTTGTCTGCAAGCTCTTGCGCTAATCTGCCTGCCGCTCTGCCGGTGAATCGGCAGGGGTGTTGTCTGTGGGATTCTAAAAACAAGCTTAGTTTCTGGCCATCTGAAAGGCTGTCCATTTGGGGTGGCTCTTTGAGATACTGCTGCCAGCGGAAAAGCACCCTGTTGATGCCCCAAAAATCGCAGGCAGTCTCATAGAGCAGTTTGACGCTGTCGAAATCGACAAATTCAGCGTGAAAGGGGTCGTAGCTGATTTTGAGCCTGCGAACGTTGTGGGAATTCAGGAAACCGAGCCTTTCGATTATTTCCGTTCTATTTTGTGCCCAGTATGCGTTGGTTTCTATCGTGTCTACCGGCCCCAGAGACAGTTTGTCTGCTGCTATGAGTAATTGCTGAAGGTGTTCCCAGTACAAAAAGGGTTCACCGCCGGTTATATGAATTTTTGCATGTTCGCCTGCAAGGCAAATCAATCCCTGCCAGGCAGCGATGGCGTTTTCAACGCTCATTAGTCCTGATTTTTCCGGACCGCAGTTGTAGTAACAAAATTCGCACTGGGCAGGGCATCGGTATGTCAGCAGCAGGCCCATTGAAGTCCATAGTTTCAGTTTGGGCTCATCAGGCGCTGTGGTTTTGTTGTACGCGTTGTCATTTAGCCCAAGCATTTTTCTGTCGAAAGATGATTTTTGAAAAAAATAGTCTTTGCTGATTAACTTCAGATACCGTTTTTATGGGACAAAGTACTGTCCGGTCAGGCCCCGGTCAATTCACAACAATATAATGTAATTTTACCGTGATACAAGCAATATATAGTAGCCCTGGTTATAGGTCTTTAAGTTTCTATTTTCAACAGCCTTAAAGAAAAACTGTCCTGCGTTCCGATATCTTTAAAGGTTCGATAAGGTGGACGGGTATTTGGAGATATAAAAGTGAGCAAGCGAGAAATAATTGATTTTATCTGCCAGATTAACCGTAGTGCAAGGCCCGAATTTTTGGCACGTTTTCCCATTTCGGAGTTGAGCAAATACCTCGACCACCTGATGGAAATCGACACGCGAGAAGTGCAGCTTGTGGAATGCTGATAAAAAAGGCCGGTCAAAATAACCAGCCTTTTTTCTGCAAACACAAGGCTTTTTAATCCTATTCCGATTCCCCGAATGTCAATGACTCGCCGGAAATCAGCACCGGCTCACAATCAGGGTCGTAAGCATCGCCTTCAGTAATCGAAACACTAACCTCGCCGCTGTTATAAAGGAATTTCAAATATCCAACCACACCTTCTGCTTGGCCTTCCCAACTTACGCCGCTGACATACAACCAGCCTTCAGGGTCAATATACGGATCGGTCGGCCAATCC
>Ga0315291_10001200_pt1 | contig 34567 bp, 27 predicted proteins | sample YL17G12_20_MG_FD_203070 | JGI IMG/M metagenome (GOLD analysis project Ga0315291, IMG submission 203070) | Sediment microbial communities from Yellowstone Lake, YNP, Wyoming, USA - YL17G12_20 | ecosystem: Environmental > Aquatic > Freshwater > Lake > Sediment | place: USA: Wyoming | collected...
GCCGACAATAGACAAGCAGCAGCATACAATCGACAAATACACACTTGAGAATAAAACACTGGCTGCGATTACGCGACGAGACCCGACAATTGTGGCGCGAATCTGGCTGGTAGCGGAAAATTATACTGCGATGATTATACTGGATAATCTGCTGATGCACTACGGCTATCAGGCAGTAAAACAGAGATTTGAATAGCAGGACACAAAAAAAAGGCCGACATTGACGTCGGCCTTTGTAGTTTTCTGAAATTCACTAATTCTCATACTCACGCGAAGGAAGAGACTCACGCTGAGCATTCTCTTCAGTCTCCGGTCGCAGCATAATTGTAGGCTTGACAAGTATCAGGAGTACATTCTGGTCTTTTACCTTGCTGCGGGCGCTGAATAGTCTTCCGAGAAGCGGCACTTTTGAAAGACCCGGCACACCGGCTTCCTTGTTGATTTCAGCACCGAGTTTCTGGCCGCCTATCAGCAATGTACCGCCGTCCGGCACACTTACATTTGTCTGAACCGTAGAAGTCTCTGCAAGAGGAAGCTGAATCGGAAAAGGTATACCAGTAGTCGTAGAAAAGACTGCAGAATCCTTAAGGTCCACTGTTCTATAACTGGCCTCGATATAAAGGATAACGTATTTTTTATCAGCGCTTATTGTCGGGGTAACATCTAACACCACACCCCCGCCATCCGTATCTGTCGTAGGGCTGCCAACCGTCCTTACTATCGGCGCGCCTGCGCCGCCTGCAACCGTTATATCCTCAAAGGTATAATTTGAAATATATCTAACTGTCTTGCTTAAATTGATGGTGGCCCTTTCTCCGCTGATGACAGTAACCCTCGGCGCGGTGACCATCTTTGCATCTCTGTGGGCCTGTGTCGCCCTCAACAGGAACGTAACAGCCAAATCGTCAAGCACTGGTGTCCCATACGAGACACCACCAACAAGGTTCATCGCCGGTAGCATGGCTCCTCCACCCGTCGTAAATCCGGTCGCCAAACTACCTGGAACTGCCGTTGCTTCCGGAGACGTAAACTCGTATGGGCCAAGTCCACCAGGCACAGTAGGCTGGCCAATCTGACCGAATTCAAAAATCATATCGCCAAGTTTACTACTAATCCCACTTCCCTTTATATATAAGCTGCTAATACCCAAACCAATATCTTCGAGAAAATTTTCGGTAACAAACAGGAATCTGGCTTCTATGGAAACCTGCTGGCCGAGTGTTCCACTTAAATCTTCCAGCAATTTCTGAACCTGCTCGTGAATCTGAGGCGTCTGACTTACAATAAGCTTCGTAGAGTCGCCGGATACAATGACTGTAGCTTCGCCGCCGTTGATTAACCAACTGGTCGGCTCAATCGCATCCTGTATCATCGTCTGTATGATAGTGGCATTTCGCAAGCGTTCGACGTTTAAAGCTATAGTCAGCTGCGGAGAAGTAGGAGGGGACGGCGCCCCCTCTCCGACTGTTGGCTGCCATACGTCCGTCCTAAAATCAGCTTTCATGCCAACAAGTTCGGCAATATCATAAACGTGCGTAACCAGCCTGGTCGGAAGTGACCCAGTCGTCGCTATTGTTATAACTCCGTCTTCAACAACAAAAGATATTCTTGTAACACCTCCCGACACCGAATTAAGAAGTTCACCCAAGCCTTTGCTCAGTACAATACCGCTAAGTCCCTGCATACCAATAACCGTATCAGGTTCAACGTATGCATTTTCCTCAAGGTCTTTCCAGCGGACGATGATTTTCAGCGGCGGGTCAACGGAAGTCCTGATTATCTCGATAGCTTCATCAAGCGGCGTATCCGGAGTGAGAGCGCTTAGATTGACCAGCGTTTCGAGCTGTTTGTAAACCGCGACGTCGGCAGGAGCAAGACCCGTGATTAACGTGGGTTTCCTTTTGGCAACTATATCCTGCCAATTCCGGGGATAAGTAACCAAATCCGCATGCGGAATCATCGACCTCTGTGTGCCAGTCAGAATTGCCTCTTCTCCTTTTCCCATTTCTTTTTTCACCTCGAGCTGCCTGCGAAGATTGACAATATCTTCGAGCATCTGCTTGTTTCTTATAGCTTCTCTGTTAGTGGGGTCAATGGCCAAAAGTGTATCAAGCTGAGCCAAAGCTTCTTCATATCTCTGCTGTTCCTGATATTCCATCGAGCCTGTCAAGAGGTCCTGAATTCTTTTCTGCCTGTCAGCAGTCTGCTGTGCGCGGAGCTTTTGCTGGGCGGTCTGAGCCTCGGTCTTTGCCTTTTCGGCTTTGAGACGCTCAATTTCGGTCTGGCGGGTATTTATTTCATCTAAAAGCTGCTGCAGAGAAGCACTGTATTGGGCATAATCGGTATCGCCGAGCAGCAGTTTGTTCTTTTCAATGACTGCCGACACCCGGGAGATTTCATCTTTTGCCTTGAGGAAGTCTTCCTTATCGGCATATTCTTTTGCCTTTGCAATGGCTTCATTTACAACAGCCTTTGTGTAGCTTTGCTGAATGCGCTGCTTTTGCCTGACAACCTCAATATAATCTTCCTTTGCTTTTTCAGCGGCAGGGATTTTGGGTTGAATCTGTTGAGGCTGTTGTGGTTGCTGCGGCTGGTAAATTTCAACGCCAAGATTGGGCTCCTGCGGAACGGGAGTAATAAATTCCGGCCGAACTTGCGTCTGTGTAACAGGCATTGGTGACTGTGCCGGCTGATTGATGTCGTTGGCTTCTATGGGTACAAACTCAATATATTCGGGACCGGCAGCTGGTTGCTGAACCTGGGGTTGTGCCTGAACCGGCTGCTCGATAATAACCGATTCTGTCTGCTGCACTGCTGCTGACTCCTCCTGAGCAGCGATATTCTGCTTGGGAGCCTGATTGGCATCAGAAGTCGGCTGTGAACCCAGCTTTTCGAGAAGTGCATCAAGTTTACTTGCGTCAGAAACGCTGAGATACTCTTTGTATGCGGCAGCTTTGCCAAGAGTTTCTTTTGCGTTGTCATACATGCCGCGTCGGTATTGCTCGTAACCTACATCAAGCAGTTGTTTACCCGTTTGCCTGAGAGTCTGTACTTTCACATCCTTTTCATCAGCAGCAAAATTAAGCGAAACTGCCGACAAACAAATGAACAAAGCCAATAAGGTAATACCTAAAGGCAACCTTGCTCTCGATATACCAATAGCCACTGGCTGTCTCCCGTTACCAAATAATCATTTAACAGCTGTCAAAGTAATGCTCTGCCTACCCAACTGTTCGGTTTAACATATCTATCTTATTGATTTTACGACTGTTTCCCAGATTAGCTATTTTAACAGAAAATTCAAGTTTTTTCAAGCTAAATCTTATTTAAGCACTCCTTTAACAGCCATCCTTTTTCAGAATAGATTTTCGCAGGAATATCCATTATCATTACCGGTAATATCATCGGCTTATAATATTCAATTGTAGAGTAAAAAATTTCAAAAATCGGCTGATTCGGCAAAAGCAGGTATATCTGATAATTCACTATTCGAACTGAACTTATGGCAAAATCAGAAATTACATACAAACCTTTTGCCCTGGCGTTGGAAACATCAGGAAGGATTGGCTCTGTAGCTGTCGGCTGTGGCAGCAAATTATCGGACGAAAAAATATTTTCGGCCCCCCTGCGACACAGTGCCGAATTATTTGACACAATAATTGAACTTCTCGAGAAATCCGGCAAAAAGGCTAATCAGATAAAGCGTATCTATATTTCAATTGGTCCCGGCAGTTTTACCGGAATTCGAATCTCGGTAACGGCTGCAAAGATGATGGCCCTTGCGGCACAGAGCCGAATTGTCGCGGTCGGCACAACCGATGCAATGGCACTGAATGTTGACGACAGCAGCATCAGAAAAATTGCTACGGTCATTGACGCAAAAAGAGGACAGTTTTTCATCGCAGCCTTTGAGAGAAGAAATGGAATATGGCAAAAAACCCTACTGGATTGTCTGATGAAGGCAGAAGAGTTCAAAGAAAAATTTGGCAGCTCTGATGAACCTGTCTGGCTGCTCGGCGAAGGTCTGCTTTATTACGCGAAAAAATTTGAGACTGACAATATTAAGATACTCGATAAGGAATACTGGTCGCCAAGGGCCGGCAATGTTTTCAGAATTGGCTCACAAATGGCAGTGAAAGAAAAATTTTGTGACCCTGTCAGCCTTGTGCCGTTTTATCTAAGAAAACCCGAAGCAGAAGAAAACTGGGAGAAAAAAACAAGCCGACCTGGTTTTATGTAATTTCTCCGAAAAGTGTTAACGCACTTGTTCGCCTGATTTTCACATTTACAAACTCACCTGCCAGACTTGCCAGACCGTTAAAGACAACAATGTAATCGCCGCTGGTTCGCCCCATAAGCTGAGGGTATTCTTCTTTGCCGCTGCCGTCAAGATGGGCTTTTTTGCTTATGCCTTCGACGAGGACTTTTACGATTTTACCGATGAATGATTTGTTCAGCTTTTCGCTGATTTTTTCCTGCACAGCCAATAACTTGATATTTCTTTGTTTTTTCACTTCCATCGGGACGTCATCGGTAAATCTATCATCTGCTCCTGTGCCGGGTCGGGGCGAATACTTGAAGATAAAACAATTTTTGTATTGAGCTTTTTTAACAAGCTCAACGCTTTTTTGAAAATCTTCTTCTGTTTCGCCGGGAAAACCAACGATAAAATCGCCTGCTATTGCAACATCAGACACAATCTCTCTTGCCTTTCGCAGCAAGTCGAGATATTCGGCACAGGCATAATGTCTGTTCATTGCCTTCAGGATTCTGTCCGAGCCGCTTTGTGCAGGTATATGCAGATACCGGCAAACCTTCGGCGAATCAGCCATTGCCTGGAAAATTCTCTCGTCAAAATTTTTCGGATAACAGGTAACAAATTTAATCCATTCTATGCCATTTACCTTGCTTGCCTCATAAAGCAAATCTGCAAATGAAAACTCTTTGCCGTTTTGAGTATAGTGATATGAATTTACCGTCTGTCCCAGCAGAGTTATCTGCTTCATGCCGGCTTCGGCGAGTTTTTTAATCTGCGTTATAATTTTTTCAGGCGAGCGTGATACCTCCGGCCCGCGGACATAAGGGACAACACAGTATGAGCAGAATTTATCACAGCCGTGCATCACACGAACAAAAGCCTGTGCAGGAAGATTGTTTTCTGCCGAGTCATAAAACAATTCAAAATCATCAAGCTTCTGCAACTGCTGCGGTGAAGGTTTGCTGCGGATATTGCTGCTTACCATGCTTTGTTTTAGTTTATTTTCGAATGCCTTGTTTACAAGGTTTACAAGCTCCGGTATCTGCAGCGGTCCGCAGACGATATTAACCGCCTCGTGGCTGAGTAAATTGTCCTTGAGCCTTTGAGCCATGCAGCCGAATACTGCGACGATTATTTCAGGTTGGCTTTTTTTTATATGTTTCAAATGACCCAGCAGCGACAGAACCCTTTCTTCGGCGTGATTACGGACTGAACAGGTATTGACAAGCACAATACCAGCCCGGCTCGGCTGGTCTATCAATTCGAATCCTGCTTCCGTGAATGAATTGACTACCAGATTCGTGTCGAGCTTGTTCATCTGGCACCCAAAGGTTTTCAGATAGATTTTTCTACTCATAAAATCATAATAAGATGGAATTGCAAAAAAAGAAAGAGGCTTTTAAGTATGTCGGCAGAGATTAGTCGCGTTTTCTGCCTGAAAGATGGACGATATCTCTGAGTTGTTCGATATTCTTTGCGGCAAACCAGCGATTTTCAAATTCCGCTTCGCTGACGATATGTGCAATTGACATAAGGGCTCTGAGGTGATAATTTCTTTCATCGGAAGAACCTATAAGCACAAATGCAGTCTTTACAGGTTCCTGTAATTCAGAAAAAATCGCACCTTCTCGACACCGCACAAGCAGGATTTCGAAAACATTGCTTCCTTCAACAACAACATGCGGTACGGCAAGGCCGGGTTTTATAACAGTTGTGGACTCCCTTTCCCTTTGTATAAACAGCTCATATAGTTTATTCGAATCGATATTAAGCTTTTTTGACAGAGCCTCGGAGACCTTATGGAAAAGGTCTGTCGCAGAGATTTTTTCATTTATATCAAGAATGGTGCAGTTTTCAACAAGCTCATCAAATCTGTCCGTTATTATCTGGTCGCGCTGCAAAACAAGCTGTTTTAATTCCTCCTCAAGACCAGTTCTCTCGATATGCCTTGAAACGATGCTTTTGACAAGATAGACGATTGCTGACTGGCGGTCGATGCGCTTCTGGACATAAAACAGATACCAGACCATCACGATAATCGCAAAGACACCTGTCAGTACCAGCGGCACATAGCCCATCTCAAAAATCAGAAACAGATATATTATAATTGTCGCAATCTGTATCCATGGAGTAAAAGGCTCTCTGAAGGTGGGCCGATATGTCTGAATACCGCTGTGCCGCATTATCACAACCGAGATGTTTATCAGGATGAACATAACAATCATTATGGTAGAAGCGGTCTTGACGAGATTTTCAACAGACAGGGCAAAAATCACGAACAAAATAAAACCTGCAGTCAGCAGAAGCGACCAGTGCGGCGTATGGAACTTTTTGCTTAACTGGGAAAAAAACTGCGGTAAAAGACCATCACGACTCATAGCCATAGGAGTTCTTGAAGCGCTCAATAGTCCTGCGTTTGCAGTAGTCGCAAAGGCAAGAAAAACACCGATGCCAACCAGGATTTCTCCTGCGGTTCCGGCAACAGCCTTTGCGGCAAGTTCGATCGGAGCAAGAGAGCCACTTAAAACTTCCGGCTGCAGCACCCCTACCATTGCAAAAACCACCAGCACATAAAGGATGTTTGCCACGAAGAAAGCTATAAACATTCCCAGAGGAATATTTCTTGAGCTGTTATGAACTTCTTCGGAGACATCAATAACCTTTGTAAGTCCGCCGAAAGATACAAAAACCATACCAGCAACGGCAAAAATGCTCTTGATGCCGAACGGTGCAAACGGCAAATATCGCTGCGGCTCGACGAAAGGCAGGGCTTTAGCTATAAAAGCAATAAGAACTGCAATAAGTCCGATGACCAGTCCGGCCTGGATTCCTCCTGTGCCTTTGACGCTAAAAAGATTTACAAGCAGAAAGAACAGACATGTCCCTGCCGAAACAAGTTTTATAGTCCAATCGCCTCCGTCAGGAAAGAAAATTAACACCAGAGCACCTATACCGACCATTGCAAAGGTCGCCTTTAGAGTTATTGCGAGCCAGTTCGCAAGTCCCGCAAATGTACCCATCAGAGGTCCGAGGCTTCTTTCGACAAAGAAATAACTCCCGCCGGACTTCGGCATGGCTGTAGCAAGTTCGGCATGGGATAGCATCGAAGGTATCATCAAAAGACCGGCAAGCAGATAAGAGATAACAATGGCCGGTCCTGCTTTTAAAAAGGCAAGACCCGGCAGGACGAAAAGACCGCTACTTATCATCGCACCTGCAGCGATACTAAAAACACTCATAAGCCCCAATTGTTTTTTGAGCATGACCCGACCTCAAAAAATTTGGAGATAATGATAACCGGCAAATATTTCTTTGCAACCCAATAAATGCCGATATCTGAAAAAAACTTTTATCTGTCCGGTTTCCTCTTGACCGGCAGATGGTGCTGATATATTGAATATGCTGATTTATCATTGAAAGGTTTTTTAAATGAGGCTTGAAAAGTTTTCCATCGGTATCGGCGACAGATTCGCCCATCAGGGCAGGGCCCAGCTTGCCGCTATTATAAAGGCAAAACAGCAAGGCTGTAATATAGTGCCGGTCTGGAACAAATCCAACAGAGAACATTCCATCATCGGCAGCAAACCGGCCGATACAAGAAAAGAGGCTGATGAAGCCGTAAAAGCCCTCGGCTGGAAAGACTCATATTACGTTGATGCAGACCATATAAACCTCAATACCGTCGATTTGTTTATCGAGGCAAGCAATTTCTTCACGCTCGACGTCGCTGATTACATCGGCCAAAAGTGCGACCAAAAAGACCTTCCAGCCTTCATCGCACAAAATAAAAAATATATCGGCAAAATTGAAATCCCCGATATCGGCGGCAAACTAAATATAACACAAAACGACCTTGAGAAAATCGGGGCTAAATTTCTGCTTGCCGTCAAAAAGGCAGGCGAAATTTACAGGCACATAGCAGAAAAAAAAGGTGCTGAGAATTTTGTAACAGAAGTCTCGATGGACGAATCAAATCAGCCGCAAAGTCCCGTTGAAATGCTCTTTATTCTCTCAGCAATTGCCGCTGAAAAAATTCCTGCTCAGACGATAGCGCCTAAATTCACAGGCAGATTTAACAAAGGCGTTGACTACGTCGGCGATGTCAAACAATTCGAAAAAGAATTCAACGAAGACATAGCAGTTATCAATTTTGCAATCAGAGAATTCGGCCTGCCGGCAAACCTGAAATTAAGCGTTCATTCCGGCAGCGATAAATTTTCAATTTATACGCCGATGAAAAAAACGATAAAGAGATTCAATGCCGGTTTGCATCTAAAAACCGCCGGCACAACCTGGCTTGAGGAAATCATCGGCCTTGCCCTTGCAGGCGGCTGCGGCCTTGATATCGCCAAGGAAGTTTATAACCAGGCTCTTGAGCATTTTGATGAACTTTGCGCACCTTATGCAACAGTTATTGATATAAACAAAAGTAAGCTGCCTTCACCTGAAGAGGTTTCAAAATGGGACAGCGTAAAATTCGCAAATACACTGCGGCATGACCAGAAATGTAAAGATTACAATCCCAACTTTCGTCAGCTTATCCACATCGGCTACAAAATCGCAGTAAAGATGGGACATTGCTACATCGAGGCCCTCGAAAAATACGAAGATACAATCGCAAAAACCGTAACGGAAAATATCTACGATAGACATATAAAGAGGGTGTTTATTGATTGAACATTTCTGGAATCAGCACAGCCAAGCTTTTTAAATCTTAAATTACTCTCCGCTACCCCATTCCCGACCTTCCAGCTCCTATTAGTTCAACCTTTTCCTTGCTTCAAAGGCATAAAAGGATATACTATTTGGTTTTTAAGACACTGATTAGCACGGATTTACATAGGGTTTTTATGCCGATTTTTGAATATAAATGCGCTGACTGCGGCAAGGTAAGCGAATTTCTGGAAAAATCTGATACTAACACCACTCATTTTTGTCAAAAATGCGGCGGCAATAATCTTAAAAAACAATTTTCTACCTTTTCTGCTGTGGTAAAACAGCCCTCTGCCGGCAGCAAATGCCATAGCTGCCCATCCGGCAGAACCTGCCCTCACTGGGGACTTTAAAAACTATGAACGAAATCAAGGGAACCTATAACTTTAACGAGATTGAGAAAAAGTGGCAAAAGCACTGGGAAACCAATAAGACTTTTGCCGCCAAGGATTGCGATAAATCCAGGCCAAAGTATTACGTGCTGGATATGTTCCCGTATCCTTCCGCACAGGGTCTGCACGTAGGCCATCCGGAAGGCTATACCGCAAGCGATATAATCGCCCGCTACAAACGAATGAAAGGCTTTAACGTCCTTCACCCTATCGGCTGGGACGCATTCGGCCTGCCGGCAGAGCAATATGCCGTCCAGACCGGCACACATCCTGCCAAAACTACCCAGCAGAACATCGAAATAATGCGCAGGCAGATTAAATCGCTTGGCTTTTCTTATGACTGGGACAGGCAGGTCGATACCACAGACCCGAACTACTACGAATGGACACAGTGGATATTCCTGAAATTCTTCAACAGCTACTTTGACGAAGTAGAACAGAAGGCAAAACCAATCTCCGAGCTGATAAAGAAACTCGAAGCTGGAAAGTTACGCATTGGTCCGGACGACGAGGTCTTCTCTGCCAATCCCATACCGGCAGTTATGGGCGAACCGGCCGGTACACGTAAATGGTTTGAACTGACTAAAGAAGAAAAAGGAGAGTTCATAAACGAACACCGGCTCGCTTATGAGGATGAAGTGCCTGTAAACTGGTGCCCGGAACTGGGGACTGTTCTGGCGAATGAAGAAGTCATCGGCGGCGTAAGTGAAAGAGGAGGCTATCCTGTAATACGAAAGCCGATGCGGCAGTGGATGCTGCGGATAACAAAATATGCAGACCGGCTACTGGAAGACTTAAAACTTGTCGATTGGCCACAGTCTATAAAGAAATTGCAGACCGACTGGATTGGCAAGAGTATCGGAGCCGAGGTTGATTTTAAGATTGACGGCTTTGATGATATTATCAGGGTCTTTACAACTCGGCCTGATACGCTCTTTGGCGCAACATATATGGTGCTTGCACCGGAGCATCCGCTTGTTGACCAGATAACAACTATCGAAAAGAAAAAGGCTGTTGCTGAATACAAAAAACAGGCACAGAGCAAAAGCGACCTCGACAGAACAAACCTTGCAAAGGAAAAAACAGGCGTATTTACAGGCGCCTTTGCAATCAATCCGGTTAATGACGCAAAAATTCCAATCTGGATAAGCGACTATGTCCTTATAAGCTACGGCACAGGCGCGATAATGAGTGTGCCGGCTCATGATGAGCGCGACTTTGAATTTGCAAAAAAATTTAATCTGCCGATTATCGCTGTTGTAGAGCCCAATGACAAAACCCTTGCCGAGCAGGTAAGAAAAGGTAATGCCTGTTTCATCGGCGATGGTATTGCGATAAACAGCGGCAAATTTACCGGCCTTGCTACTTCGCAGTTCAAGGAAGAAATAACAAAATGGCTCGAAAGAAGAAATCTCGGCAAAAAGGCAATCAATTACAAGCTGCGCGACTGGCTGTTTTCGAGACAGCGATACTGGGGCGAGCCTTTCCCGCTGCTGCACTGCGAAGACGGCAGTGCAATTGCACTTGATGAAAAAGAGTTGCCTTTGACCTTGCCGCAGGTCGAAAGCTATAAACCGTGCGGCACGGGTGAATCGCCGCTTGCGATGATTGACGACTGGCTTAATGTAAAATTGCCCAACGGCTCAATGGCAAAAAGAGAGACAAATACAATGCCGCAGTGGGCAGGAAGCTGCTGGTATTATCTGCGTTATCTCGACCCGAAGAATAACAAGGCAGGCTGGGATAAGAAAAAGGAAAATTACTGGATGCCTGTGGATTTATATATCGGCGGAGCCGAGCATGCGGTGCTTCATCTGCTCTATTCGCGATTCTGGCACAAACTTCTTTATGACTTAGGCTACGTCAGTACAGCCGAACCATTTACCAAGCTGGTCAATCAGGGAATGATACTCGGCGAAGACAACCAGAAGATGAGCAAATCCAGAGGCAATGTTGTCAATCCCGACAATGTCATTGCCGACTACGGCGCCGACTCGATGAGGCTTTATGAAATGTTCATGGGCCCGCTGGAGGCCGTAAAGCCGTGGAGCACGCAGGGCATTGAAGGCGTTCATCGATTCTTGAATAAACTGTGGCGGACAATAATTGACGAACAAAGCGGCCAATTAAGCAGCAATATAAAAAACTGCGCTGCCGATGAAGAAACTCAGAGGCTGCTTCATCAGACTATAAGGAAGGTTACGCGGGATATTGAAAATTTCCGTTTCAACACAGCAATAAGCCAGATGATGATTTTTGTAAATCACATAAGCAGACTCCAGGCAAGGCCGAAAAAGGCAATTGAAACATTTGTGCTTATCTTAGCGCCCTTTGCGCCGCACATTGCAGAGGAATTGCGGCAAAAACTCGGCCACAAAAACACGTTGGCCTGCGAGTCCTGGCCGCAATACGATGAAAATCTTGCAAGGGAAAAGGAGATTGAGCTTGCCGTTCAGGTGCTCGGCAAAATCAAGGATAAAATTATAGTCTCTGCCGATGCGGACGAAGAGCAGATAAGACAAAAGGCTCTTGCCTGTGAAAAAGTCATCGCAGCAATTGCAGGTAAAGAAATCAAAAAAGTCATAGTCATAAAATCAAGACTTGTCAATATTGTTATTTGACGTTAATTATTTAGAAAAGAAAGGTGCTAATGCGTGTTATGTCGTTCAGACCTTTTTATCAAAAGATGATTTTTTCTTGTGTGATTTTAACTGCCTTTGCATCTTCTTCTGTTTTTGCTGATTCGAATCGCAATGAGCAAAAACCAGTAGCGGAAATTGTATCTAAAGCCGCACAAGAACATCAAATTCTATATAAACTTACTACTCTTGATGAATTTAAAAAAATTGTCGGGCAACCCATAAAAGAGACAAAAAAAACTGATGGGGGAATGGAAATTTGTGATATCGAGTATTTTGATATTAGCGCCCATTTTGGAAGAATGAAAGAGGGAACCGCTCCGCCTACTATTTTACGGGTAGGTGGTAAAAACGGGACTTTTGATATCGGTGAGAATCGCCAAATTGTTTTAAGAGATACTAATGACCTTAACAAGTTTGACTCTTTCTGGGGATTTGCGGGTGTATCGTTAATCAATCTTGATTTAAGAGGGCATAAAAAGCTTCTTGATGATATGCCTTTTGACAGCCTTACAAAATGGCCTGAACCAAACAGACTGCCTGAAGGATTTGAACCGGCTCGTTTGCTTGAAGAAGGAAAGAATCCGGGACTTGGTATAAGAAATCTGCAAAAAAATGGGGTAGACGGCAAGGGGGTAGGCATTGCTATTATTGATCAGCCATTGGTACGTAACCACAAGGAATTAAGAGACATTGTGGTGCAATTTGAAGATATCGACGTGCAAAATGTTGGTCCGCAGATGCACGGACCTGCCGTTACCAGCATTGCTGTCGGAAAAACATGTGGTGTAGCACCGGCAGCTTCTCTTGTTTACTATGCTATACCGATGTGGCAATGGAATAGCTGCCGGCCATACTGTGATGTTATCAATAAAATTCTTGAACTCAATAAAACATTGAAGGATTCGGAAAAGATTCGGGTAGTGAGTATTTCGATGGGGATGTTTTCAGCATGGCCGGATTTTGACATTTGGAAGCAGATAGTCGAAAAAGCGAATAACCATGGAATCCTTGTAGTAACTTGCGACGACAAATTATTTGTTGCTTACGGGATGCTGAAGCGTAATCTCAGCGGCAATCCCGACGACCCGAACGCATACCTCCGTGGACGTTATAGCAGTGACGAGGATGTTTTGCGTGTGCCAGGAGGTAATCGGACAATTGCCAGCCAAGTCGGACCGGAAGTGTATAAATTTGACCGAGCAGGAGGGATGAGTTGGGGTGCACCATACTTAGCTGGGCTTGCTGCTTTGGCTTTCCAAGTTAACCCGCAAATCGAACCTAATAAAATCGTGGAGTTGTGGCTCAAAACTGCCGTCCATACGGATGCCGGTCCGGTTGTCAATCCTGTCGGTTTCATTGAAGCTGTTCGGAAATTAAAATGAGATGATAGAAGGTTAATGATATGGCGTTGGAAATAGAGCTGAAATTAAAAGTTGAAAGTCTTGAGCCGATAGCGCGGAAACTGGCGCAGTTGGGGGCCGAATTTGACGGCGATTTTATTCAGACAGATGCCTATTATGACGACTCGGAAGATTCGCTGGTCAATTCCGACAGATGTCTTCGCATACGAAAGCACCGCAATTCAGCAACCGAAATAATCGAGCTGACCTATAAAGGCGCACGAGAAAATCACCGTTTCAAGACCCGCCGTGAAATCGGCTTAAGGGTCGAAAAGGCTGAGGAGCTTGCCCATATTTTCCAGCAGCTCGGCTACAGAGAAAGACTTGAATTCGAGAAGAAAAGAAGTCTGTGGAATTTTGCCGGCTGCAAGGTTGCGCTGGATGAATTGCCGCTGCTCGGCAAATTTGTGGAGATTGAAGGGTCGAACGACGCGCTGATTGAGAATGCACAAAAACAACTCGGCCTTGAGCACCTGTCGCACATACCCCAAAGCTATGCACATCTTATGGAAGAGGCGATTAAAAAAACCGGCATAAAGAAAAGAAAGATAACATTCGATACAAAGCAATGAACCCCGAAAACGGCTATATATCGCTGATAATAAATATCAAAGCCGGCGCAAGCAGCAACAAGCTGATGGTAAAAAAGTTCATCGAGTATCTGCAGCAAAAAAACTTCAGGATGAAGATTGACCATACCGAGTCACTGTCTCATGCACAGTCTCTTGCGGCGGACTCCGCGGTCAAATACGACTGCTCAATGGTTATAATCGCCGGCGGCGACGGCACAATCAGGGAAGTAGTTCATGGTCTTGAAGGCAGCGACAAACCGCTGATGCTTCTGCCCTGCGGCACAGAAAATCTGCTGGCCAATGAGCTCGGCTACAAAACAACATTCAAAAACGTGATAAACGTTTTTGAGGCGGGGATTTTACGGCCGCTGGATTTGTGCAAGGCCAACGGCAAATCTTTCACTTCGGTCGGCGGCGTGGGCTTTGACGGCGAGGTCGTAAGGCTCGTTGATATGCAAAGACAGGGCAACATCACTCACCTGCATTATTTCTGGCCTATCTGGCAGACTTTCTGGAGCTATGATTTCCCGAAGATAACCGTTGAAGTCGAGAATGAAATTGTTTTTTCAGACCGCGGCATTGTTATTTTCGGCAATATTTCCAGATACGCCCTCGGATTGCCCATCCTGCAAATAGCAAATTACGGTGACGGGCTGCTCGACCTTTGCATTTACAAGTGCCGCTCAAGGCCGCATCTGCTCAAACACGCTCTTATGACAACATTTAAAAACCATCGCAAAAACAAAAATGTCATTTACAAACAATGCAAAAAAATCAAAATATATTCCCAAAGCCCCATCAAAACCGAGCTTGACGGCGACCCCGGCCCTGAATTGCCGCTTGAGGTTACCATTATTCCTCAGGCGGTTAAGATTCTTGTCCCGCCCGATGGAAAACCTGTCGGAATGAGGAAAAGAATATTCAGAATTTTTGAATGAGATTTAAGAGAAAACGATATGTTCAAAATAGGTGATGTAAAAATCGAACCCGACGGCGGATTATTTGTCATTGCAGGTCCCTGTGTCATTGAAACCGAAGAAATCTGCCTTGATATTGCCGAGCGACTTCTGGAAATAAGTCAAAAAACCGGCATACCGATAATTTTCAAGGCAAGTTTCGACAAGGCCAATCGCAGCAGCATTAAAAGCTATCGCGGACCTGGTCTGCAAAAGGGTCTGGAGATTCTGGCAAAGGTAAAACAAAAAACCTCGCTTGCGGTATTGACCGATGTTCATGAAATTCAGCAGGTCTGGCCGGCAGCCAAAGTTGTTGACTGTCTTCAGGTGCCTGCCTTTCTGTGCAGACAAACCGATTTACTTATCGCCTGCGGAAAGACAGGCAAACCGGTCAATGTCAAAAAAGGGCAATTCATGTCGCCGGAGGAGATGAAAAACGCGGTTGAAAAAATCCGCTCAACCGGCAATGAAAAGATACTGCTTACCGAACGCGGGACATTTTTCGGCTATAACCGCCTTGTCAATGATATGACAGCGATACCCGCTATGAAGAAACTTGGCTGTCCGGTTGTTTTTGACGCCACCCACAGCACCCAACAGCCGGGCGGATTGGGCAGTGCTACAGCCGGCACAAGAGATATGGCACCGGTTTTAGCCAAGGCTGCTGTCGCAGCCGGTGCCGATGGCTTGTTTCTCGAAGTCCATACCGACCCCAAAAACGCCAAATCCGACGCAGCTTCTATTGTGCCCATCGAATGGGTTGAAAAACTTCTGACAAGCTGCAAAAAAATTCACGAAACAGCCAAAAGTTAAGGAAAAAAGCAGACCTTAAAAGTCCTTTTTAGCCTTGACAATACTGATATTCCACATCGACCGCACAAGATTACCAAAAAGCCCTTCGAACCTGATTCTTACTCGAAGGCCGGTCAAGCTAACATCCTTAAAAAAAAGCACTTATTTGAAATCTTTTGAGCTGCTTTCTAAAGAAAATAACATTTTATGGCCGATAACTGCTATATAACAATTTCGCTAAAAAGTAGCTAATTGTGGAAAAATTTTAAAAACTGGTTATCGGTCCGGTTATTGCGGCCGATAACTATATGTAATTACCTTGTTAAAAAATAAGTGGGCAGTTGCAGCAGAATTTAAGACAACTCGTTCTCAAGAAAGGCTCTGAAAAGTACATATTTCGTTATCAGGCGGGCTGCGAAGATGCGCTCCTTGAAGCGCTGATTTCGCAGGCGTCAGACAGCCGTACCAGTTTTGACTGGTTCGACGCTGCCGTGTTAAGTTTCAAGCTTATTCAGTCTCTGATAAGCGAAGCTGACAGGCTCCTGAACGAGCCGGCATTGGAAGCAGTTGAGCATTTTGAAATTCAATAGAAGCGAAACTTTCGTCGTTATCGAGGCGATTTGGAGATAATAAAATGGAAAATTGTGCGATTATTCATGAGTTTCTGGATTATCTGAATTTTGAAAAACATTTCTCAGAACACACAGCAAAGTGTTACAACGCTGACCTTGAGCAGTTCTGTCAATACTTAGGCGGCGAACATGGTCATCCTTCAGAGGGCTGGTCCGGCAGCGACCAAACGAGCGGTTCTGTCGCCACTCAGACAGAAACGAAAATTGAACAGCTTCTTTTGTCGATAACAACTGACAGCGTTCGAGCCTATATGGCTGTTCTGAACGACAAGCAATATTCAAAATCAACGGTTGCAAGAAAACTGGCAACTCTAAGAAGCTTCTACAAATTCCTGGTAAAACGGGGACATCTGAGCACTAATCCTGTTATGGCGGTCAGAACGCCCAAGCAGGACAAGAAACTGCCCAAGTTCCTCGAATACGACCAGGTCAGGAAACTGCTCGAGACACCGCCGACCGATAACTGGCTGGGAGCAAGGGACTGTGCGATAATGGAAACCCTTTACAGCACGGGCGTAAGGGTAAGCGAACTGGTTGGACTTAACATCGAGGATATTGATTTTCTCGGCGAAGTTCTGCATGTCAGAGGAAAAGGCAAGAAGGAAAGATTAACTCCGATCGGCTCATCTGCGCTTCAGGCAATCCAGCACTACATGGAATTTCGCAACAGACGGGCACAGGGCAACGGTAACTTTGATTCAAAGGTCCTGTTTGTAAACAAGCACGGCAAAAGGCTAAGCACAAGAAGCGTTCGCAGAAAGATGGACAAATACCTCAAGATAGCAGGCCTCGACCCGACAATCAGTCCGCATACGTTAAGACACAGCTTTGCAACCCATATGCTCAATAACGGGGCTGATTTGCGGAGTGTTCAGGAACTTTTAGGCCATCAGTCGCTGTCAACAACTCAGATTTACACACATCTTACTACAAAGAAACTCAAGGAAGTCTATGACAATGCTCATCCCCGTGATGAACAGGAACAAAAATGATGAGGCAATCTGAATAACAAAAAAAACCCGCCCCTCAGGGGCGGGTTTTTTTATGCACCTTTGTCTGCAGAATTGTCAGTTTTTACTGACTTTGCTGCTTATGTATTCAGGCACAATCTGCTTCATTGCAGAGACAATTTGTGTATAATCCTGTGTATCCGCTGTTACGACGAGACTATTTATCATCTGGTGGAGCTGTTCTCGGGTAAGGGGAATATTATTCTCCCAGATTCCAATTTTGGCATGGCGGGTGGGCATCATATCTTCGCCCTTAATGGACAGCTCTTCGAAAAGTTTTTCTCCGGGCCGAATGCCGGTAAAGACAATTTCGATATCTTCGCCGGGCCGAAAACCACTCAACGTAATAAGCTCCTTTGCGAGGTCAACGATTTTGACAGGGTCTCCCATATCGAGCACAAAAATTTCTCCTCCTTTTCCCATAGCGGCAGCCTGGAGAACGAGCTGAGATGCCTCCGGTATCGTCATAAAGTATCTTTTCATCTCCGGATGCGTTACGGTTACAGGTCCGCCGGAAGCAATCTGACTTTTAAATATCGGCACAACAGAACCGGTCGAGCCCAGAACATTGCCGAATCTGACCGTTACAAAATGCGTATTGCTGGTCCTGTTAAGGTCCTGAATATACATCTCAGCGATGCGTTTGGAAGAACCCATAATACTTGTCGGATTTACGGCTTTGTCCGTGCTTATCATCACAAAGTGACCGACACCGTATTTATCCGCCGCGTCAGCAACTGTCCTTGTTCCAACGACATTATTCTTTATCGCCTCGCCGGGATTGATTTCCATCATCGGCACATGTTTATGAGCGGCGGCATGAATAACAACTTCAGGTTTGAATTTTTCAAAAATCTGCTCAACTCTTTTTTTATCGGTGATATCGCATATAAGAGTTTCCATAACAACCTTCGGAAAACTTTTGCGCAGCTCCCTTTCGATAAAAAACAATGCATTTTCCGCCTGTTCGAGAAGGAGCAAAAGTTTCGGCTCGAAGTAGCAGACCTGTCTGGACATTTCCGAGCCGATGGAACCGCCGGCTCCTGTTACGAGGATAATCTTGTTCTTGAGATACTGCTCGATAATATCAAGGTCAAGTTTCACAGTTTCCCGTCCCAGCAGGTCGTTGATATCGACATCGCGAATTTGTGAAACGCGATATTTCCCGCTTGCGATGTCGGCAACTGACGGGACGGTTCTGAATCTCACCTTTGCGCCTTCACATATCTGAACTACCTTTCGCAGCTGCCTTGCCGTGGCGCTTGGCATAGCGATGGCAATTTCCTCGATATTCTGTTTTTCGCAGATTTGCGGCAGCTGGTCAACTTTTCCAAGGACAGGAATACCGTGAATGTTCATACCCTGCTTTGCAGGGTCGTCATCAATAAAGCCTATTACATCATACTGTCCGACCGACATACGGTGCAGCTCTCTCAGCAGTGCTTCGCCCGCGTTACCTGCCCCTACAATCAGGAATCTTTTCAGTTTGCCGCCCGCCTCGGTAAGAAACTCCTCATGATAGAGCCGCACAGCCATACGCAGACCGCCAAGCAGAACAATCGTTGCAAACATATCGAGAATGAAAATGGCTTGGCTGATAGTAGTAAATTCGCGCAATTTCATTCTGACCGGCTCAGCCATCAGAAGACTAAACCACAAAACGACCAGAATTAACGTACTGACAAGAGAGGCCTTGACTATCGCCAGCAGGTCTGAAATGCCTACAAACCGCCACCAACCCTGAAACTGCCTGAAATAGCCGAATACAATCAGCTTTACTATAATGAAAAATATAAGAAGTCCGGGATACTGAGTAACAAACCATTCTCGCTGGAACTGCATGTTGTTGACGAGCAGAAAAGCCATCATCAGACCCAATGCAAAAACAACGATATGCGCAAGCATTATTATCTGCTTTCGAAATCGCAGCAATCCGACAGGCAGCGCCGACGGATTTATTTTTTCATCAGGCTCTTTGGGACTCTGAATATTTTGATTTTCTTCGACCATATTTACTTTCACAAATTCTTGTTAAAAATTACTCCGGCAGCTCAGAGCTTTGAGTCTGACCGAGCTGAACTGTCTGCCCTGTCTGCTCGGCTTCGATGAAGACATTGTCAAGAGCGGTGTTATCAACTTTATTTCTCAGCAGACAATAGATAATAGTACTGGCTGAAAAATAGAAACTGACAGCAAAGGCAATAACCAGTCCCGCAACAACAAGCACGGCCAGATGGACAACAAACGCTGCGATAGACTCAGTTGCGTTTTTTGAGACTTCCAGTCCGCTGCCGAGCAGATTGAAGAATTCGGGTTTTGGCCAGATTGCGACAAGCTTATTGAGCTGCTGAGCTTTGTTTCCGCTTGTCCAGATGCCCAGCGACATAAACCATCTGCTTATGCCGAGCAGGACAAAGGCAAAAAATCTTACGAATAAATAACTGATTGAGCCATAGACGGCAGCAAGCAAGGTATAAAATGCCAGCCGCCACGGCTTTGCATAGACATAGCTGAACGACCTGCTTACGGCATCAAAGGCATCGGAGTTCTCATACGCAATTGCGCCGAACATGAGATTGATGCCTGCGCCCAAGCCGATAATCGCAAAGGTCATCAGGAGTCCCGCAACAAGGACCACTATAATAAATAAGGCCATGATAAGTTCCCCTGCCCACGGAATGTTCGTTATCAGGCCGAGCAGAAAGATGCCCAGTCCGAAGATAGCAATCAGTATTACCGGTGCCAGCGGAGCGAGGAAAAATGAAATAAACTTTTTAAGAGCGAATCTAAGGCACTGGATTATGCCTGGTCTTTCATCCTTCGAAAACTGCAGAGCCGCTCCCCTGCAGATTGCACCGCCGGCTGCGGAAACAAACGCCAGTGCGATTAAAAGAAAAATAATGCTGTAAACCGTATGGTATTTTAAAGCCCATATACAGGCAGCGACACATTCCGTTACGGAAATGACAAAATTACCGAAATTCAGCACTACAACAGAAGCGGCAGCCTGATTGAACCGCGTCAGGCAGAAATTCGACCAGACCTTGAAAACGCCCTGGCCTCCTGCTGTGCCCTTGTATCTCTTGATAAAATCATCAACGCGCTGCGAATCGCTGACGAAGCAGTGTAGTTCGGTCGGCCATGTTACCGAGCCGGTCAATGTGGAGCTGCGCAGTTCTCGTGGAGTCAGTTTTCCTGAAACTACGACGGTTTTGCTGAAATCCATCAGCCAGCCGACAACAAAAATAACCGCCAGTGCCAGAAAAACCGTCAGAAACCTTCCCGGCTGAATTGCTATCCGAAATGTCTTGAAGATATTTAAAAACAGAAAACCGCTGCAACATTCAGCCACGTTCTTTTGTTCCGTCATATTATAATCCCTTCAAAACAAAACGACCAGAATAACATTATCTCTCTTTAAGTGTCTATTTCAACATATTTTCCGGCTTATCCGGCTTATCTTTTTTCTGCTCATCGAGAGGGCTTGAAATGATATATTCGCTTTCAAGCCACGCGTTTAGGTCAACCAGTTTGCATCTTTCTGAACAGAAAGGGAAAAATTTTGAAATCTGGGCGTTTTGCTTTTTATCTTTCGAAGGTTTCCCTACCCTTTTCCCGCATATTGGACAGCGCCTTTTCATAACTTATTATTATAAAAACAAAAAAGCCCGCTGCAATAACTTAGCGGGCATTACAGGTTATAATTAGAGTATTACAGGTCAGTCGAGCTCAACGTTTTCCGGGACCGGCTCACCTTCCCCGACGATTCCTTTTTCGACGAGTTTAGCGTATTCGATGCAATATCTTGCCCACGGTCTTGCTTCAAGTCTTTCCTTTGAAATCGCTCTGCCGGTAACCTCACATATGCCATAAGCGCCTTCCTCAATTCGCTGCAGAGCATCGATAATCTCGCGCAGCAGTTTCCTTTCGCCGTCAAGCAGATTCAGGGCAAATTCCTGCTCATAATTGTCGGTGCCAATATCAGCCATATGTATGGGCATACTTGACAGGTCTCCAGTAGCATCGAGTCTGGATTTTTTCAGGGCTTCATACTCGATGGAATTGACATCGCCGACGATTTCCTGCATCTTGTTAAGCAAAAGCTGTTTGTAGTGTTCGACCTCCTGGTCATTGAGGTATTCGCTCGTCTTTGTGTATATCTGCGCAGGTTTCTTCTTCAGAACTGTTTTTTTTGAACCTTTGTTCTGAGGCGGTTTCTTCTTTATGTCGTCTTTCTTTTTCATAACCTGTTTTTGCCAGTTAATAATTTTCCTAAGCATAAGCCACTCTCATAGGCCTTTGGCATTTATCGGCCAAAAAGCCCCGCATTTTAAGAGCAAATAATATATTAAGGGTGCAGTTGCTTTGCAAGCTATTTTAGTTTTATTCTTAAATTGATACGTAAAAAGGACTTATCAGGTTCTTTTGAATTGTTTTTCCAGTTCTGCAAGGCTGAATTTTATGGCGGTTGGTCTTCCATGTGGGCAGCGGCTGACCCGTTCAATGGCGTTTTTATCGGACAGCAGCTCGCTGATTTCAGCGTGGTTTAATTTCTGTCCTGCTTTTACAGCCGCTTTACACGCCGCCAAATCAAGAACTTTATGCAGAAGTCTTTCAGAATCGATTTTACCCACGCTGTCGGCAAGCACATCCAGCAAATCTATGAGGAATTCAACAGGTTTAACGCCGCTTAAAAGGCTTGGAAATGATTGTACCGCCCAAATTCCCGGCCCAAAGGGTTCAAGTTCAATGCCGAGACGTTCGAGCAAATCCTTGTTTGCTTCGAGTATCTGCGCCCCAGCGTCAGTCAGTTCAAAACTTTCAGGTATGAGCAGTTTCTGGGATTCGAGTTTTGCACCGCTGTCGGAGGCAAGACGTCTGCACAGGTCTTCATATATTATTCTCTCGTGCAGGGCGTGCTGGTCAATGATTAAAAATCCGTCTTCAGTCTGAGATATTATGTAGCTGTCGTGAATTTGAAGATACTGCGGCACAGGCGCAGTCTGCAAAGCAGATTCATCATAAAAACGGTCTCTCTGCTCAACAGCAGCAGAATCGCTTTTCTTTGCAACTTTTGAAAAGTCAAAATGCCGCTGCGGAGCCGTGCCCTGCCTGTTTTGGCTGAAAAACTCCGCCATTGCACTGGTAATCTGCTGTTTTGTTTCCTGGCTTTCCTGTGATATTGATATTTGGTCGGTCTTCGGCAGTTTTGCCTGTATATCCAGGTCTATCGACAGCAGTTTTTCGCGCACAAGAGCGAGAATCTGTGAATATACAAGATTTGAATCGTCAAATCTCACCTCTATTTTTGTCGGATGGACGTTCACATCAAAGTTCTGAGGCGGCATTTGAAGAAAGAGGAAAACCATCGGATACTTATCCGGCTCGATGAGGCCGCGGTAGGCCTCTCTGACTGCATGAGAGAGAAATTTGTCGCGGATAAATCTGCCGTTCAGGAAAAAGTACTGAAACCTGGCATTTGCCCGGCCGCTCTCAGACCTGCAAAGCAGAGCAGAGAGCTTAAGATTTCGTTCGGTACTCTGCAGCTCAAGCAGAGACTGGGCAAGGTCGGTGGAAAACAAATTTCCAATTCGTTGTCTCGCACCCCAGCCGCCGGGCAGTCTGTAGAGCTCTCTGTCGTTATGAAACAAAGTCATACAAATATCGGTATGAGCAAGAGCGATTCTTGTAAACTGCTCAATAATATGAGTCATTTCCGTGTTTGCGGTTCGGAGGAATTTTTTTCTGGCAGGCATTTTATAGAAAAGATTTCGCACCTCGACTGTTGTTCCGGTATCGGCACTGCACGGACGGACGTCATCTCTGCTGCCACAGTCGATTTCGATTCTGCCGGCCTGGAGCAAGTCCGGGCACCTGCTGATTATGGTAACTTTGGCGACAGCGGCAACACTTGCAAGCGCTTCGCCGCGAAAGCCCATGGTGGAAATGTTGAGCAAATCCGCACTGGTTTTAAGTTTGCTGGTGGCGTGCGGCTCAAATGCAAGAGCAAGGTCCTCGTCGTCCATCCCGCAGCCGTTATCGACTACGCGAATAAGTTTTCTTCCCCCATCTTCTATATGAACATTTATTTCGGTTGCGCCGGCATCGATGCTGTTTTCCATAAGTTCCTTGACCACGCTGGCAGGTCTTTCAATTACCTCGCCTGCGGCAATCATATTAACCATATTTTGGTCAAGAATTTTTATACGGCCCATTTTGACACCAGCATATATGGCCGGAAAATCCGATTAATGCACAAAAAGTGTTTTGCCGGTCATTTCCTCCGGCTGCGACAGCTCCATCATTTCAAGCAGTGTCGGCATAACATCTGCGAGTCTTCCGCCGCTGCGAAGTTTTCTGTTTTTATTAAGCTCATCGAAAATAACCAGCGGCACATCGCCGATTGTATGCGCGGTATGCGGGCCGCCGTTTTCGTCCCGCATTTTCTCGAAGTTGCCGTGGTCTGCGGTGATAATTGCCGCTCCGCCAAGCTGTTTTACCTTTTCGAGAATTCTCCCGACGCACTGGTCAACTGTCTCGGCTGCCTTGACTGCAGCCTCAAGAATACCGGTATGCCCAACCATATCCGGATTGGCAAAATTGACAACTACAACATCGTATTTTTCGGTATCGAGCCGCTGCAGCACAACATCGCAGACTTCATAAGCGCTCATTTCCGGCTTTAAATCATAAGTCCGAACCCTCGGCGACGGCACAATCTGTCTGTCTTCGCCGGGGAAAGGAGTTTCAGTATAGTCATTAAAGAAAAACGTAACGTGTGCATATTTTTCGGTTTCGGCGCATCTGAACTGCTTCAGTCCCAGAGAGCTGAAATAAGCTGCCGCGATATTTTTCATCTTCGGCGGTTTTGAAAACGCCGCCGGCGCGGGAATCGTCGCATCATATTCCGTCATACACAGATAATAAACCTTCGGCCTTGCGGTTCTGACAAATCCTGTAAACGCATCATCGACGAAGGCACGAGTGATTTCTCTGGGCCTGTCGCCGCGAAAATTAAAAAAGATAATGCCGTCGCCGTCCTCTATTTTCGCTCTCGGCTGGTCGTTTTCATCGAGGATGCAGACCGGCTCGATAAATTCATCGGTTACCTTTTTCTGATAGCTTTGTTCGATGGCTTCTGCTGCGCTTTTCGCCTTGCCACCCTTGCACAGCGTCATACAGTCATAGGCCCTTTGCACCCTGTCCCATCTGCTGTCTCTGTCCATTGCGTAGAATCGTCCCATAACGGTGGCTATTTTGCCTGCGCCGATTTCGGACATTTTATTTTCTATTCTGTCCAGATAGTCTTTTCCGCTGTCCGGCGGCGAATCTCTGCCATCCGTAAAAGCATGCAAATAAACTTTTGTAAGGTTATTTCTCTTTGCAAGCTCAAACAGGCCGTAGAGATGTTCCAGAAACGAGTGTACGCCGATATCGCTGCACAGGCCAAGAAGATGCAATTTGCTATTATGCTCTCTGATAAAATCTATCAGCTTGCCGAACTGTTCGTTCTCAAAGAAAGAGCCGTCGCGAACAGCCTTGCTGATTCTCACCGATTCCTGGTCCACAATTCTTCCTGCCCCGAGGTTCTGATGTCCGACTTCGCTGTTCCCCATAGTGCCTTCCGGCAGACCTACATCTTCACCGCTCGTATGGATGAGACAATTCGGATACTGGCTCATCAGCATATCGTCCACAGGCGTATCAGCCTGCTTTATCGCATTATACGGGTCCTCCTTTGGATTGGGGTTATAGCCCCAGCCGTCCCGAATAATCAACAGAAAAGGTCGGCGTTTGAGACTTATTTTTTCTTTAGCCATAATACCTCTGTTATTTCTAATCCTTGGATTTATAGAAATGATATGCTAAGTAAAAAGAGTGCAAAAGTCAAATCTAAAAGAAACAATGGGTTACGTTTTTCGTCCATCGGTTGCGACGCTCGTTTCGTCTATCGTCAGACGTCGTACGATAAACGCAACCGTAACGAGCCTCGCAACCGCAACCGCTTAACGTAACCTTTACTGATAATATATAAATCTCACATCTGCCTTCCATGCGTCCTTTTCGTCCTTGATTTTCGCCAGTGTCACGTTTGTACACTGCAGGTTTACCCATCGCATATGCATTACAGACAGAAACTTCGCAAGCCTTCCAATGTCTATTCTGTCGACAGTTACAGCGGCATCCTGGCTCTTCTGACCGCCTTTCATATTTCTTAGCGGGCTGGAGCTGAGCTTGTAATTATTTGGGGCAATCCCGCAGAATCTGGTTACCTGGTCGATTGCGGTCGTATAATCGAACGCGTCGCCGTCCTTTTTGGCCTTTGCGTAATCAAGTCTCTGCGGGTCAAGCTCGCCGAGTATTTCTCCGATAAGTTTTTGAGCCTCATTGTAGTCTTTGATTTCTTTCTCCAGGTTGTTTTTGGAGGCCGGAATTCCCAGGCCGAAAAGCCAGACAGGCCATAAGCCAACCGCTATCGGCAGAAGCACATAATAAAAAATTGGTTTCTTATAAATATCCTTCACTCGCCCACCTTTATTGTTTTAATTCCATGGTCAGTCTGAAATGGTCTCTGTTGTCTTTTGACTGATAACTCGACTGGCCCCTTGTAAGTTTTGGGTGTTTGTCGACGGCCCCAAAAAGGGGCAGATATCCCCTGCTGCTCGTGCTTCCGGTGATATTCATGGTCTTTGTCGTAATGGCAATTTTTTCAATTTCGATATCGACATCCTTCGGCACACCGTTAAGGGCCTCGAATAAGAAGGTAAGTCTCGCTTCCACAGAATCCTCTCCTGCAGTGCTTAACAGTCCGCTTTTAACGTCTTTTATTCTGTTTATTTCGCTCTTGAGTTTTCTGACCGCTTCCGAGCCTTTTGTAAATTTTGCCCCCGTCATTGCGATAGCGTATTCAGCCCTGAACTTTTCCTTCAGGCGGTTTCTATCATTGTTCGTCCCGTAATACCACAGATGGAGAAATATCCCGACTGCGATAAACAGCACCGCCATGCTCACACTGAGCATTTTAATGGTTTTTTCGAGAATTGCTCTTTTGCCCTGATAAGGGAGGAAAAACGGCCTAAAATCGACCTTTTCGCCTTTAACAAGCACCCCTGCTGCGGCGCCTGCAGCGATTATCACATCCAGACTATCGCACTGGGGCAGTTGTTCGGTTTTTGCAGCGATTGTCTCAGACGGGTCAAAGGTTTCAACAGCAAGGCCTGACTGTTGAGCCAGAGCCTCGGTGTCAACCTGACTGACTGAATCATATATCATGATTTTCCGCCCCTGCCGCCAAGTCCCGACCGCCGCAGTAGTAAGCATCATCTCTCTCGCAAGCAATGCGCCTCTGCTCTGGCCGATGCCGGTAAGAAACGCCCTTACCGGAGCATTACCTTTCTGCCCGGGCGGCGAAATGATAAAACATTTATTTTTTGAAATCGCCATCCACATCGGTTTTGGGTCTTCATTCCACCCCGGCATTTGTTGTATCATTCTTCTAAGGCATATCGAATCCGGCTCAACCGTGACGGGGTCGAGTTTGCTGTTCTGCAGTGCGAGTATTATTTCCGACATTACGCCGGCAGAGATGGCAAACACTGTTACTTCCGAGCCTGAAAGGCCTTTCGCCGCTATTTCGAACGCAACGGCTGTCTCAGCAGCGTTTACAGCCAGTGCCTCTTCAGCATCGAACTTTATCGTCTGAGCAATCTGTCTGGGCTCGGTGAATTCAGAGTGCAGAATCTGCTGTCTGTAGAGCCTGCAGTCAACAGCAACGGCAATATCCGCAAAGACAAGCTGTTTTTCCTGGCAGGCAGCGGCGATATCCTTTGCGGTTTGAGCAAAGCTAAAGGATTGCTGTTGCTGCTGCTGGGCGGCGGCAATACAAAACTGCTCTATGACTTCAATTTTGCCGCCCGCTCTTGCCGCAAAGACAACCGTGGCCTTGTCAGGCTCAACATAAATTCCCAGACATCTGTTCTGTTCCAAACGCCATTACTCCATTTTATCCGCCGAAGCTTTAGCGAAGGCGGAAACTAACCACTATCAACTATTCAACAATTATACCGATTTTCTGAAAACTTCCTCCTTCTTTTTTGATTCCTGCTGTTGCACATACTTTTGCCACGCCGCTTGTTGCCCTCACTCGAACCGCAAAGTAATTGCTTTGGGTAGTTATATACGGCTTGGATTTTTCGATTGAGTCGGAGTGGCTGAAAAGTCTTTTCTTGAGGTCGTCGATATCTCTGAAAGGTTCGGCTTTTCTCAGTTTTATTATCTGTTCTGCAATTTCAGGTGCATCTCCGCCGAAGGTAAAGGCAGCTTCAAGCACCTGTCTTGGTGCGGTATTTACATTTACCTGTCCTGTGCCCCAGAGGCTGATATACTTAAGGGCCGACTCTGAGCGATTTTCATCCTCGTTAACCGGTTTTGCGAGCTTTTCAAGGTCAATCATCGGGCTGTGCATCAGCTTTGCAAAATCTCTTGTGTGGCCGATATCGGGCCTGGTTTCCTGCACGGTTCTGCTTCTTGCCCGGCTGGTTCTGGCTCTGCGGGATATTCTCCTGCTCCGCGGAGTTTCGGCTTTTCTCTCCTCTTGACCGCCAGGCTGGACCTGCTGCGTTGCAACGGTAACGACCGGTTTTAGATTTATGCTGAACGGTTTTATCTCCTTTACAGCCTTCAGTTGTGTTAATAGAGGTTCAATATCATTCGGTTCCATCTGCATCCATTCGCAGAAAGTAACGATGGCAGCCTTTGTTTCTCCTTTCACATCCGGGTCTGAGGAGATGCCCCAGCACAGGGGTAGTTTGGCGTTTTCATCGATAATTTCTATCATTATACGTGCATCGCCGAACTCTATTTCAACTGGTTCTGTTACATACGGCCAGGGCGGCCCATAAGGACCGTGGACAATAAGTTTTTCTGGCTCTTGCAGACCTGGGGCATTGATATCGCTAATACCATTGATATCATTCGGCCCGAACATCGACTGACTGTTAAAATCAGTCTCGCTCAAACTGTTGGTGTCATTGGCTTCGAACAAAGAACTGAAATCCATGAAGTTTGCGGTAAAATCATTTTTGTTGAGGTTGTTTGCGTCAATTTCTGCTCCGAGCTGTTGTGCCCAGTCCTGCATCATCTGTTTGTATTCCTCGTCGCTCATATTGAAAAGGTCTGAGAAGTCCGGCTCGTTTGGTCTCGAGATGTAAACAGGCTCAAGGCCGCTAATTGCAGCCAGTGCATATTTCAGGCCTGATTCGCAGGCATATCTTGCGGTCTGGTAATCAATCATATATTGCTGTCTGTGCTTCCACTGGCTGATAGAAGAACTCAGCCTGTATACTATGGCGGTAAGTACAACAAGCACGACTATCACAAGTATCAATGCAACACCCGAACGATGTCTGCAAAAACGAATTTTATTTTCTTGGCTGCTCATTTATCAGTCCCGATATTTCATTAGGTTCTTTGTTCGCATCAAATTCATTTGGTTCCGGAGGCATGTTTTGGTCGTTCATATCAGCAATTCGATTGGCATCGATTAAAAATTCTTTGTATATGAATTGATAAGCCAATTGTCGGAAACGGTCGATGGCAACGGTTCTTGTTTTTATCGCTTCTTCAGGAATAATTTGGTTGCCCAGCAAGTCCTGCTGCGGTTCGGTGAAAGATATTGAAATCTTAACGGCCGGCGGCAGGTTCTGGCCTTCCCATGCCTGGTTCGTGTTGCTGTCGTTGATTGTGTCGATTGAAAAAAGGGTGGCGCCGCTGCATATCGGGATAAACCATTCTCTTTCGTATTTTTCCTTGGGCTCTTCGAGCATTTTGTCTTCAAGGGTATATCCGCCGTGAGCGCGATAGATTATAAGGCCGTTCGCATCCGGGTCCGGATGGCTCTGCCAGACGATTTTTTCGAAGACCTGCGGCTTGTTGTCCTTGTCGTAAATTTTGCTTTCGATAATCATCTGAGCGCTTTTGTATCCGCCCGGCTCGATTTTGTTTTTTATGGACATTGTCACATCGGAGCCCGGCAGTGCAAGTCTGTCGATATCTTCTGCGATTCTCTGGAGTATTTCCATAGTTAGAAATCCGCTTTCGAGTCGTTTATTTATTACGGCTTCAGCTCGTCTTATTCCTGTGTAGATGCTTATAGCGGCAACCATAATCATCGCAGCTATTGCAAGAGTAGCCATAGCCTCGGCAAGTGTGAACCCCTCACACCTATTTGCACAGCGGTGCCGTAAGCTAATAGTACCCCAATTTGCAGTATCATTCGGTTTTTCATCTGCCCACACAATGCAAATAGGTGTGGGGGTGAAGCCTGATATTCCGAAACAATATTTCTTTTTGCAGTTTCGTTTCATTTGTTTTTGAATAAATTTTCCATTACGGCTTTCCAGAACTGCTCTTCCGGCACCTGCCCCCAGTGCTGGTAACCTTCCGGCGGCGGGCCGAGCCAGCTCTCTATCTCCTTCCATGCTACAGCTTCTTCATCCTGCTGACTTTGTTCAGCCTGCCGCTGCAGCTGCTCAGCCCGATGCTGCATCTGCTCAGCCTGCCGCTGCAGCTGCTCGGCCTGCTGCTGCAACTGCTCGGCCTGCTGCTGCTTAGCCTGCTGCTGCTCAGCCTGCTGCGGCTGCTCAGCCTGCTGCTGTAGTTGCTCTGCCTGCTGCTGCAACTGCTCTGCCTGCTGCTGTATTTGCTCTGCCTGCTGCTGCATCTGATTAGCCTGCTGCTGCAGCTGATTAACCTGCTGACTTTGCTCGGTCTGCTGCTGGTCTTGTGATTCCTGGCCGGCGTTTTCAGCCATTGCCTCATAGTATTCGCTTTCTCTTTGTTTCTGTTCGAGTATCTGCAGCACCTGTTTTTTACTAAGGCTGGTAAGCCAGTGTGTAAGCTCGATTTTCTGTTCTTCGCCGTTGTCATCGGTAAATTCTGCCGAACACACTGCCCGCACCCACATATTGTTTGTTATCGGCTCATAGAATGATTCAACGGTTGTTTCCCATGTAATATCGGGGTTTTCTTCGCTTATTCCATACTCAACGGAATCGCTGACGGCGGATTGAACAAGGATTTTTTCCATATTCTCCCTGGCAATATCGAACGCCTGCATTTTAGTTTGCCACAGGACAACGGTATCGATTGCCCTGTTGACGACAACAAGCACTGTTGCTGTTATCATGCCGAGTATAATCAGCGCAACCGTAACCTCAATCAGCGTAAACCCCCTCACCAATTTACACCGTGATTGAGCATTTTCAAAACCGGCCGACGTAGCTTTGACTGTTTTTTTTAACTTTGCCGCCACAATATAAATTGGTGTGGGGGTAAAAGCTTTGCGGTTCCGCAGCGGAATTTTTCTAAAAACCCATTTCATCTTCGCTTCTCGGCATAAGAATTCCCACATCACCGTCGAAAAGGCCAATCATTCGGCTCAATCTGTTGATTACGATTGAATACTCTCTGCCGTCCTCGTCGGCAACGACGATTTTGCCGCCGTACTGCCAGCCGCTTTTGCCGACCCTGAACAGGGCCGGCGCCTCGTTCGTCCAGTCGCCGTCGTCGAACATCACATAGGACAACTGGAAACGGTCGCTGAATTGTCCTGTCTGGATAATTTCTTCTTCCTTTATATCTTCGACAGCCACAAGACCGGTAGTAATTTCCCGCAGCGTATATGAGTTCTGCACAAAGTCTATAATTATTTCATATCTTCTTCCGGTCTGGCCTGAGCTTGTCGCTGCCATTTGAAAGAGCTTTACAAGGTCATGTGCCCTGCTTTTGAAACTGTTTTTGCTGAGCACATCTGAGAGGTTAATCATTGCGAGCGTCGTAAACATTGCGACGATGAAAAGCACCATAATGACTTCCGCCAGCACCGCTCCAACCCTGGCGATGCCGCGAGCCGACAAACGATTTAAGCGGCACGGATTCATTTTTCATCCTGCATCGGTGCTGTACAGGTCCTTATCGTAGTCTTCGCCGCCCTCCTGGCCGTCGGCGCCGTCGCTGATAATTACATAAGGTTTGCCGCTCTCAGGATAGACGACGTATATGAATTCGTTGCCCCATGCATCCTTGGGAACTGCCGTCGAATCAAGGTATCCGCCCTGCTGATAACCTGTCACATCGCTTGGCGGCTCAATCAGCACGGAGAGCCCTTCTTCTGCTGTCGGGTATCTTCCGGTATCCATCTTGAACTGAGCAACTGCGTTATGGAGCATTTTCAGATTGGCTTTAGTCGTGATAACACGGGCCTTATCGGTTTGTCCCAGAAAGTTCACCGACACGATTGCGGCAAGCAGGCCGATGATAATAATCACGGCCATGATTTCAACGAGCGTGAAACCCCTTCTTTTTCTTTTCCTGTATTGTTGTATCATATAAAACCTTTCTTGTTTTTTAACGATTTTTCGCAAATATCCAAATTGAAAAATGAAGATTGTAGATTGAAGATTTAAAAATTAAAAACATCATACAGATTACCGTTTTCTTTTTGAACTTAATGTCTTACGAGCCGCAAAAAATATCGCTTTTAATTCGTTTGCCTCTTCAAGTAATAATTTTATCTTTGTTCTTTGTATCAATTTTTCTTCTAATGAAAAATCCATCCAAAAAATTGATTCATCTGTTTCTTCCAGCACAATGCTCAATTTAGCAGCAAAACCGGCTTTTGACTGTGCCAGGTTACAAGCTCGATAATTTGCAGCCGCTGATGTGGAACATCTTATCAACTGTCCTGATATGTGATTGCCCAATTTCGTTCCTTCCAAGGCTATTGCAAGCTTCACACACCGGTGAGCAAAATCACTTGTTCGTTTTTCCATTTGCTTGTATTTACTAATTTCAACCATAACTAAAGCCTCTATAATCTTCAATTTTCATTTTTCAATCTTCAATTTAAAAGTTTCCTGCAGAAAATCTCAGTATCGGCAGCAGTGCCGCCAGCGCTATTAAGCCGACGAAAAACGCCATTATGACGATAATAACCGGTTCCAGTGCGGCGCTCAATCTTTCAATTACAATATCAGACGAAGCCTCCAGGTTTTCACTTATACTCTGGAGCATTTTCGTAAGTTCGCCGCTTTTTTCACCAACGGCGACCATATGCGCAATTGCAGGACTGATTACTCCGCTTTCTCTTAAAGGTGTTGTAATATCCGCGCCGGAAAGGATTCTGTCGCGGGCCTTTTTTACTGCATCAACCATAATGACATTGCCCGTAACCTCAGCGACAACTCTGAGCGATTCAGCCATACTCAGGCCCGAGCCGAGCAGTGTGGAAAGGGTCGATGTAAAACGGGAGACGACTCTCTGTCTTATCAACGGGCCGAATATGGGCAGAGCCAAAAGGGTCCTGTCCCGCAGGTAAGAGCCTTTTTCGCTGCGAAAGAACTTGCGCATGGCAAAAACAACGGCAAAAATGACAATCAGGGCTATGTACCAGTAACTGATAAGAATATGGCTGACAGCCATTAATATCCTGGTAATCAGCGGCAGCTGCATTTTGGCCTTTTGAAGCTGAACGATAATTTTCGGCAGAACGAAAGTCGTAAGGAATATGATGGCAGCCATGCCGATTGTCAGTATGAATGCCGGATAAATCATAGCAGTCATCACTTTCGATTCGATGCGCCGCCGTTTTTCCATAAATCCCGAAATGGTTTCCATCGTTTTTCCGAGCGTGCCGGTGGCCTCGCCCACCTTAATCATGCTTATATATATAACGTCGAAATATTCCGTATAGTCGCCCAGTGCATCGGTAAATGACTCGCCGGTAACGACCCTGTCGCGTATATCCGTGATTACATTTCTGAAACGTGCATCGGAGGTCTGCTCAATCATCACCGAAAGCGATTCAGTCAGTTTTATTTCGGAATTGAGCAGAATGGACATCTGTTTGGTAAAATCAATAATATGCGACTTTTTCGTCCTGCCCAGAAAGCTCAAGAGGCTGCTTTTGACTTCGCTTTCGGTCGATACCTGCTTTACGTCCGTAGCATGGATGCCGCGTGAGCGGAGCTGCTTTCTGGCCGAGTACGGACTTTCCGCAGTTACCGTTCCTTTTACGGCCTTTCCGCCGCTTGCCAATGCTGTATATGAATATCGAGGCATAGATACCTAAATCAAAAATCTTTTTAACTTCCAACATTGAACACTGAACATTCAACATCGAAGTTTTGCGTCTTTCGTCTATCGGTTACGCAACTCGTTACGGTTACGTCAAACGTAAGACGATAGACGAAACGAGCTTCGCAACCGCAACCGAATAACGCAACCTTTTAACATATATCTTCATATTTCTTCATTCAAAGTTCAATGTTCGATGTTGGACGTTAAATATTTCTTTATATATCCGCCTGTGTTACACGCAAAACTTCCGCAATTGTCGTAATTCCCTCTACAACCTTCCTTGCTCCGTCCATTCGCAGGGTCTGAAGCCCTTTCTCAATTGCTTTTTCCTTTATCGCACCCGCGGTTTGACGAACGTGAATCATTTCACGGATTTCCTCATCAACCATCATAAGTTCATATATGCCGGTTCTGCCTTTATAGCCGGTGTTAAAACACTTGCTGCACCCTGTGCCGACGAAGAACTGACCGCCGGATTTGTCTGCACCTATGCCGAGCTCTCGCAGTTCATGTTCTGCAGGTTCATATCTCTGTCTGCATTCGGGACAGGTTTTTCGCACTAATCTTTGAGCAAGCACAGAGATAAGCGACGAACTCACAAGGTAAGGTTCGACGCCGAGGTCCAGAAGTCTGCTGATGGCGCCTGCCGAATCGTTTGTATGCAGAGTGCTGAAGACAAGATGACCCGTCAGAGACGACTGTATCGCCATTCTGGCTGTCTCTTCATCGCGGACCTCGCCGACCATTATGACATCCGGGTCCTGCCTTAGAACGTGCCTCAATGCAGTTACAAAAGTCATCCCCTTTCTTGTGGCAACCTGCATCTGACTTATCCCTTCGAGCTGGTATTCTATGGGGTCTTCGATGGTAATAATATTTTTTTCAACAGCGTTCATTCTGTTAAGGGCGGCATAAAGTGTGGTGCTTTTTCCGCTGCCGGTAGGACCCGTAACAAATATCACACCGTGAGAACGGTCGAGCAGCGAATCAAACACCTTGAGGTCGTCTTCCCACATACCAAGCTCGGCAAGGCCGAACAGCCCCGTACTTTTATCGAGCAATC
>Ga0315291_10001201_pt1 | contig 34567 bp, 29 predicted proteins | sample YL17G12_20_MG_FD_203070 | JGI IMG/M metagenome (GOLD analysis project Ga0315291, IMG submission 203070) | Sediment microbial communities from Yellowstone Lake, YNP, Wyoming, USA - YL17G12_20 | ecosystem: Environmental > Aquatic > Freshwater > Lake > Sediment | place: USA: Wyoming | collected...
GCACTGGATAAATATAAGGATATCGATAGTCATAGCTATATAAATGAAATCGACAAGCGTGGTCGGATGAAAAGCAGTTACTACTGGTGGAAACCTATGATCTCATGCCTTAACCGAAGCCCCATGATGTGATACCTGGCGTTACGATGTCCGGAAAAAGACCTGGACGGAGATAAATACCACCCGAAAACCGCCGCCTTCCTATTATCATTCTTTGGTCTACGACCAAAATGCAAAAGAGGTCCTCCTGATGAGCGGCTATGGCGGTGAAGATAAAAAATATCCATTTTATATCCCTGAAGTTTGGAGCTTCAACCGCAGGTCCTATTGTGCTGGCGGAGATTTCACATCGGAGCCTATCTATACCAATGGAAAGGCCTTCTTCGGCAACATCTCCTGGGAAGGCCCGGTTCCGGACGGGACCGGCCTGCGGGTCCAACTCAGAAGCAGCAAAGTCAATACGACAGATTCCCTGAACGCTTCCATTTTCACCGGTCCCGATGGCACCGACTCATCCTGCTACACCAACGGTCAGGCGATCCATGAGATGCACAACGGGAGCCAAATGTTCCAGTACAAACTGTTCTTTAATACAACGTCCGAGCGTTTGAGCCCTATTATAAAGAGCATCCGGATTCGCTATAACCTGCTTCATACCATTTCCATTATCAATCCCAATGAAGATGATACCTGGACAGGCTCGAAAGGAATAACCTGGGACATTTCCGACCCGGACAAGGATAGTTTTGCATACGATATATATTTATTAGACAAGGCCGGCGGACGCCAGCCGATCGTTTCGGACTATTCTACCCTGAATAAAAGGTATGACTGGAACACCGATACCGTTCGCTCGGGCAAATACAAAATACAAATATTCGCCAAGGACGACAACAGGACCATCCCGCTGGTCGCCAACTGCACTTCCGATTGGTTCTTCATCACCCATCCCAACAATCCCCCTCGGGTGGACCTCGTCAGGCCAGAATACGCCCAGTCGGTGAACTCAAGTTCGGTCACGCTGGAGTGGAATGGCACCGATGTTGACGACGACTCTCTCGAATATCGGGTATATCTCGACACCATTGAGTTCGATTTTGGATCACTTCCGGAACCCTACGGGTCCACAAAGGAGACATCCATGACGATAACCAACCTGACAGACCGGGCGACCTATTACTGGTCCGTCCTGCCGTTCGACGGGAAGGACAACGGCTCCTTGCCGGACCCTTGGGTCTTTTCCGTACTATTGCCACCCCCTCCGCCAGTGAACCATCCCCCGACAGTGGAGTTGCTTTCCCCGTGGGATAATACAACGGTCAATTCGCTATTTACCGAACTTGACTGGAAAGGGACCGACCGAGACCATGACGCGCTGACATACCGTGTGTACTTGCGGGACGGGCCATTTGACCTCCCGGACCTGCCGGCGCCAGCGTGCTCCACGGCCGATACCCGGTTCAACGCCACCAACTTGAACAATAGCGTGACTTACTACTGGACCGTCATCGCAAACGACGGGGAGCTGTACTCGACCAATGGTCCCGTCTGGAAGTTCAGAGTGAACATCGTCATACCGCCGGACACGCCACGCGTTATCGATTTTTCGCCCAAGGGGACAAAGACGCCGCTGAATCCAACCCTGCTCATCACATTCGACCGCGACATGGACCTGATGTCCGTAGCTTTTTCGTTATCTAGCAGTCCATCATTGGATGTAGCCAGTTTCATGCGCTCTGACAATAACAAGACGATCACATTCACGCTGGGTTCCCAGCTTCTGCCCGAAACAACCTACAAGGTGGTTGTTGGAACAACGGCCAAGGCGACGAACGGCAAATTCATGTTCCTTCCGTTCAAATGGAACTTTACCACGATTGCGCCCGGCGAGATCGATTCCGAAATGCCCACGGTCCTTTTCACGGATCCTCCAGACAAGAAGTCGAACGTGGACAGATGGACGAACATCACGATTATGTTCAGCAAGGCGATGGACATGGCGGCCACCGAGCGGCTCTGTACCATTTCGCCTCCGGTGAACGGCTCCTGGCCTTGGATGAACAACCGGGGCTTCGCGATCCAGTTCAAGCCAGTTTCGGGCTTTGCCAACGGGACCTACCGGGTGACCGTTTCCAATACTGCCCGGGACGAGAGCGGAAATCCGCTTGATGGAAATGGCAACGGCAAGGCAGACGGTTCCGCAGACGATTATTCATTCAACTTTACCGTGGGCGCTCCATTGTCGGGGAAACCCCGGTTGATGACCAGATCGTTCGAAGGGAAAGGTGTCCGGACCGATGCCGCCCTCGTACTTGCCTTTGACCGCGCCATGAATTTGAGCGCTGTAAAAGCGGCGTTCTGGATGGTGCCTGCAATCGAGGGCGTATGGACCATGGACTCCGAAGGGAAGATATTCACATTCACGCCGACAGGGAAATTCAGATCTGGCACGCAGTACACGGTCACGATAAGCAAGACCGCCAGCGACATCGAAGGCAACGGCCTCGAGAAAGACGAAAGCTGGACATTCACAACGGTCGCGGCAGCCGCACCTGTGGGTATCGAATCGGTGATGCTGGTCCTCTTTGCGGCAATTATTTTTGTTGCTGCGGCGCTGGCAGGCTTCGCCTATATGATGAAGAGAAAGGCGGCTCCTGCCCAAGGCGCAGGTTCCGGCCCCGCAACCGCAGGCAGTTCCCGTGATTTCGCAATCGAAGAAATCTTCCTCATGTACAATGACGGGCGCCTGATTCTCCATACGACCCGACGGATAAAAGCAGACATGGACGTCGACGTGTTCGCCAGCATGCTGACGGCCATGCAGGCGTTCGTCAAGGACAGCTTCGGCAAGGAATCGTCCGGAGAGCTGGGCAGCATGGAGTTCGGCGGGAGCAAGGTCCTGTTCGAAAAGGGGAAGCGGATAATCATTGCGGCCGTCATCACGGGTGGCGAGCCGGCCGGGTTCAGGGACGAAATGAAATCGGCTGTGAAGAATATCGAAAGCGAATACGCCACCTTGCTCACAACCTGGGATGGCGATGCCTCGCTGTTCACCGATGCGAAGAGGTTCCTGGGTCAGCTCGGGGCCTACAAGGTCGCCGAGGAAATGCCGGGAGAGAAGCCCAAGGCCGATGTCTCCATCAGAAGCGAGGTCGAGTTCTACCAGGGATTCGTCCGGCTGAAGGTTGCGGTAAAAAACAACATGCCGACCGTGATCATGAATGCCACCTTTGAATTGATATACGACGAGGAAACGCTCAAGCTCTATTCGGTGGAGCCGGAATACGAGACCAAGGGCGACCGCGTTGTTTTCGGTATCATCGAGCCCAAGGAAAAGAAGACCGTCGCTTTCAACCCGGACCCGCAGATATGCTCTGAATCATATCTTGAAGGCATTCTGAGCTTCAAGGACGCCCACGGCAACCTGGAAACGCTCAAGATGCCCCGCAAGCTCACCTCGGTCGTCTGCCCCATACTGTTCACTGACGAGAACATCAACACCGCCATGCTCAAGAGAATGGCCTCCGACGAGCTCGACAAGAAGGATTCCAAGGTATTCACCATTCCCGACAGCCTTGCGACCCAGAGGGCGTTCGAAATAGGCAAGGCCGCGGTCCAGCACCACGACGTCCGTCTGGTACGGGAGCTCAAGACCGAAAAGCCGTTCCATGCCGAGGCCTGGTATTACGGAAAGGCCAAGGGCCGGCCGGAACGGCTCATCGTTCGGGTTCGGATAATTGCAGAGATGAACTTCCTCGAGTTCTTCGTGGCCAGCGATTCGGTCCTGATGCTCACGGGCATGCTGGCGGAGCTGAAATCCGACCTGAACAAGGAGCTAGTGAACCAGAAGATGCCGGGGTCTATGAAACAGGTCACCAGCCAAGACGACATGGACGCCGTGATGGAATTGAGGACAATGCTCGAGACCATCGCGGCCGATGAAGGCAAGGATGGGACGGGTGAGAAACCAGGCATCAAATGAGCCTTACAGGAACCTTATCCCGCGGGGCGTCTCGCCATACAGCTCGCGCATCGCTTTCGGCCATTTCTCCGGGTCGAGGCCCTTCTGGGCGATGAACACGGCTGTCCAGCGTTCGAGGCCGATGCCGGAGCAACCGCTCCAGAGCGGTTCGCCGCTCTGGAGCTTCACCGTGAATCCCTTCGGGTACTTGGTGCCGTTGATGCTCACGTTCTGGAACTCGAGCCACTCCTCGTTGGTGCCCTGGCGGTAGGGCAAACGGCCCTCGTAGTCGGTGGTGCCTATCTCGGCCTGCTCCGAATCGCCGGCCATGCCCTCCTGGGCCATGAACCAGGGCGTCACCCGGGCCATGCGCCAGTCCAGCTCCAGCGTTTCCTCGAAAATGCGCTTGTAGGATTCGGCAATGGCCCCGGCCGCTTCCACGGTCTGGGGGCGCGTTCCGAGCCACACCAGCTCCATCCGGTGGAACTCGTCGACGCGCTCGATGCCGTGGAGCCCGCCGCTTTCGTAGCGGTGGGAGGTGCCGGAGCGGTCGAAGACCTTTATTGGCATTCGCGCGTTGGCGATGGTCCGGCCCTGGAAGAAGGGCCATAGCGCGGGGCACTGGGCGTAGGTCATCCCGCCGATGGGCAGGTCCAGCCTGTCCCGTATTTTTTCGAGCGGGACCTCGTTGGTTATCCGGTAGTGGTCTATGACCTCTTCCCAGACCAGCGGGTCGCGGCTTCTGGGCGGGCAGACATAGTAAACTTCCGGGTAGATGCCCTTGGCGTGGCCCGAGCGCTCCCATATCGAGAACGGCTCGAGCTTCGGGAATATCATCTCCTGGAAGCCCAGAGGGCCCAAAAGCTCCTTTTCGACGATGCGCTCGAAGACCCGGAACAGGCGAGTTATCTCCGGCCCGTATATCCATTGGCCCCGGCTGGCGCCGCGCTTTATCCAGCCCTCCTTCTCGAGCAATGGCGTGGGGTCCTTGTCGGTGAGAGGCGGCCGCTCGGGGCTCTTCCACATAAGCTCCCAGTGCTCCGCCTTGCCGGCGTAGTGCTGGGCGCCGACCTTGTCCTGTATGAGCGAAAGGATCCTGTCGACGTATTTCTCTGTCAGAAATTTTTCGTCCAGCTTTCCGAAGGTGACCGTGCACTTCCTGCCGTCGAAGCGCAGGGTCTCGACGAACGGGATGCGCACCAGCTGGAGAGGCTCCTTCTCCAGCTCCATCTCGATGAGATAGTTGTCGGCCTCCACCCGGCGCACGCCGACCGATAGCTTCTTGCCGAACCTTTGGCCGAAGAACTTGCCCAGCCGGACCAGCGCGTCGTGGGCGCGAACGAACTCGTCGGAATCGATGGTGACCAGCAGAGTGTCGCCTTTGACGTTGAACAGGCCCACGTGGGCGCCCTTTCCGGCCGGCGCGCCTTTGACCAGGACCGTGGCGTTGGCCTCCTGGATGAACGGCGGGATCTCCGGGGCTGCCTTCGTGATGTCCCCGCTGAGGACCAGCCTTCCCTCCAGGTGGAAACGCATGGGCCGACCAATGGATTGGCCGGTTAAATGGCTTACGGTAACGGACGGGCGGACAGCGGACGACGGCCGGCCGAGGTCCGCAGTCCGCTGCCCGCCGTCCGCTGCCCGCTGTTCGCTGCCCGCGGTCCGCCCGCTTTTCCCCTGGCGTAAATTTTAACTACACAAACAATCATGGTCCCTGCCACCGCGATGAGACCCGAGAACCTAGTGAAGAAGAGCATACGTGGCATGACGGCCTACAGCGCCACCGAGCCTTCCGGGTTCCGGATGGACACCAATGCCAACCTGATAGGCGCCAACCCGGTGGTCACGCGCTTTTTCGGCCTCTTCGACCCGCTGGACCTCAACGACTACCCGACCCCCCACTCGGATCATCTGCGCAAGAAGCTGTCCCAGTTCCACGGCTTCCCGCCGGACCAGTTCATAGTCGGCAACGGCGCCGACGAACTGCTGGACCTGATCGTGAAGTGCTTCATAGACCCCAACGACCGGCTCGTGATGCCCGACCCGACATTTGGCATGTACGAGGTCTTCGGCAATGTCAACTGCGCCGAGATCGTCAAGGTCCCGCTCAGGGAGGACTGGCAGCTCGACGTCGATGTCATACTGGGCTCGAAGGCAACGGTCGTGATGCTGGCCAGTCCCAACAACCCCACCGGGAACTGCTTCCGCGACGAGGATATCGAGCGAATAGTGGACGAGTTCAAGGGCATCGTGGTGCTCGACGAGGCCTACGGCGAGTACGCCCGCAAAAGCTACCTTCCCCTGATATCCAGCCACTCCCATGTCATCGTGCTCAAGTCTTTCTCGAAAGCCTACGGCCTGGCTGGCCTGCGGGTCGGCTACGCCGTCTCCAACCGGAAGCTCATGGGCCAGATGTACAAGGCCAAGGCGCCCTACAACGTGAACATCATCAGCGAGGGCATCGCCGTGAGGGCGCTCTCCGAGCGCAAGTTTTTAACCTCCGTCGTGAGGCGCATCACCCACGAGCGCGAAAAGATGAAAAGGAAGCTGGAAGCCTTCGGCTTCCAGGTCTATCCGTCGGAGGCAAACTTCCTTTTGGCCAGGCCCCCAATAAAATCCCGGACGCTGTGCAAGCGCCTGCTCAAGCGCGGCATCGTGATAAAGGACCTGGGGGCGCACCCGCGCCTTCGGGAGCACGTCCGGATAACGCTGGGCAACGCCGACCAGAACGACCGGCTGCTGCGGGCGATATCCCGGTCGCTGGGCAGATAGCGCGTTGTTCCGCGGGATGCCCCGGAATTCGGTCCGGGGAGCGTCAGTTCTGCATGGCGTGGCTGGAACCTCGCCGTTCACGACGGGGGGATCAGAAATGCACGAACGTTGCATAGCGCATCTCTCCCGATATTGCCAGCAACCGGCTCTCGACGACCAGGTCCTTTCCCGACGGGGCTTTCAGGACCGGATGCTCGGCGTCCAACCTCATTAGAGCCTCTTTGGACACATACAGGGTCGTTCCGTTGCCGGCTGCCTTGGGATCCCACGGGTGGACGGGCCTCGTGAGCGCGCAGACAGCGGTCAGCCCGCCCTGGCGGAAGATGACCTGCCCGGCCCTGATATCGATGTCGTAGCCCTTGTTCCGGAACGAAAAATCGAGCCGCAGGCCGGTATCGTTCTGCCCAAATGTGACGTTGATGGCCGTGCCGGCGTTCAGCGACGAGACGTCGTCGATGGTCCGGGCAAGCGATTCGCACATGTTGCGGAACTGCTGCTCCTCGGCCGAGGACCGTTGTATCGCGAAGAAGCCCAATATGGAGCCCAGGAGCACCATCGCGGCGATGGCCCCGACCACTTTCGAGCTGATGAACTCTATCATATCGTTCCTCCATCAATTGCGGACCTCGAACAGGATGAACACGGTGTTGTATTCCTCGTCGAAAAGGCGCGTGAGCAGAAGCCGGTGCGTGCCCTCCCCCAATTCAAGAGTTTCCCCGGTCTTGGAGTGCATCGGCAGGGCCTTGCCGGCCTGGTCCTTTACGTAGACATGGCCCTCCTCGGAGCTCTCGGCCTTGAAACGGACCATCCCGGCATACGGATGGAGCGGCCGGGTCAGTGGATGCCCGATTTTGAAATAGGACATCTTCTCGGTCGGGGCGCTCTCGAGCTTGACGGTGATTTGCAGGCTGCTGTCGAGGCCCATCGAGTCGAGGCGGGCCGCGGCGGCGGCTATCGCCTCGGCCTGCTGGCGCAGACCGCCATCCACAGCGCTTTTCGAGTAGGCCGACAGCGCCCCGAAGCCGATGGAGGCGGTGGCGGCCACTATTATCATTGTGATAAGCAGCTGGGCAGGCATCTCGAGCGAGCCCAGCCGGTCACCACGGAACCTTCGGCGCATCGGGTCCACCCTTCCGGCAGGCTCATTCCGCGACCACGGGGATGTCGAGGACCTTCTTGCCGAACCCGGACTTCTCAACGGTCACGGTTATCGGGTTGGTCCCGGAGCCGACGACCGAACACTTGAGGTTCGTGAACTTCGCCTCGCCGTTTAGGTCCGTCCTCCCGTACGGGTTGGTCCCGTCCGCTTTCTTGATGTTGTCCCCGCTCAGGCTGACGACCGCGTCCTTGAGCCGGTTGCCGGAGCTGTCGGTCACGGTCACCGTGAGGCTCACGCTGTCGTTTCTGTAGATACCGGAGCCGTCGTCTCGGACCGCGATGAGCGGCGTCGAGAGGCTGACCGTTCCCAGCGCCTGGGGCGGCTTGGCCATGTTGAGCAGTCCCATCACGATGCCGATGCTGACCGCCGTGATGATTATGATTATCAGCAGGTACAGCGGCAATCCCTCTATTGCGCCCTTCCTGTCATTCCTCAAGCCTTTCCTACCCTTCCTCCGATCTTCCCCGGTCATTTGTACCACCGGGCATCCTTTTGGCGGTGGTGGTATTTAATGGGCAGGTGGTACCTACCACTTTTTGGGGGTTGAAGGGTGGATGGGTGCAATGGTGGAAGGGTGGAAGGGTGGAAAGGGAAGAGGCGGGAAAAAAGGGTTCTGAGCCCGAAGTGAAAATACAATAAGCTGGGAGCGGGGGATGCCGGCTTGCCGGTTCCCCCGTATGTAAATTCGTTCAGTTGTCCCGCACGCCGTCGTCGTTTCGATCCACCCAGACATGGTGGGCCCGGACATGGCCCGCATTCTCCGGCGTCCCGTCGCTGTCGGCGTCCTCCCAGTAGAAGGTGTCGAAGCCGTAGCGTGCGAACTCGGGGTTGCCATTCCCATTGCGGTCGAGCCACTCGAAGCCCGCCTTGTATGCGTACGCGGCCTCCGGGCGCCCGTCGTCATTGGCATCTTTCCAGCTCCAGCCCTCCTGGTAATAGGCCATGTACTCCGGGGTCCCGTCGCTGTTTCGGTCGGTCCATTCCGAGGCCACGCGGTACATTCCCGCTTCCTCGGGGTTGCCGTCGCCGTCGCGGTCGGTCCAGGTGGCGTAGCCGAACAGGTAGCTTGCATGTTCGGGCCGGCCGTCGCTGTTCCAATCGATCCAGCTTGCGGCTCCGGCGCCGGCCTCCCAGCTTTCCGGGATGCCATCGCTGTTGGCATCCTTCCAGTTCCAGCCCTGGTAGCCTATTTCCCCCGCCTCGGCCCGACCGTCCTCGTCCGTGTCGAGGGCCTTCCAGGCCCAGACGCCGGCGGAGGCGTATTCAGGCATTCCATCGCTGTTGTGGTCTTTCCATTCCCAGCCGGCGTAGGCATAGGCCAGGTAGGTCGGCGTCCCGTCCGAGTCGATGTCCCAGACCTCGGCCGCCTGGGCGCCGGCCGTGGCGTATTCGGGGAATTTGTCCCCATTTTTGTCCTGGACCAGCCAGGCCGCCTGGTAAGCCTGGCCGTGGGCGAGGTTGCCGTCCTGGTCAGGGTCCCAAAGCGAGATGGCCGAAACCGAATACCAGCCGTCGTCCGGCTGGCCGTCGTTGTTGTTGTCCTTGAGAACGATCGCATGGTGGGCGGCGGCGAAATACTCCAGCTTGCCGTTTTCGTCCCAGTCCGTCCCTTCGACGGCCGCGGCGTAGCCCATCGCGGAGTCAAGCACCCCGTCCGAGTCATCGTCATTGAGCGCCCACCAGGCCTCCGAGAGCTGGGCTGCCTCCGGCCGTCCGTTCTCGTTGAGGTCCAGCACCCTGAAAGCCCGGGCGCCCCAGGCTGCGTGCTCGAAGTTCCCGTCCGAATTTTTGTCGGTCGCCTCGAAGCCGGCCTGGAAGCCCGCAGCGTACTCCGGGTTTCCGTCGCTGTCGCGGTCGGAGGCCTCGAATGCGGCGGAGTAGGCCTGCACCAGGCCGATGTTCCCGTCGGAATTTAGGTCGAACATCCGGATGCCCTGGCTGGCGACGACCGCGTACTCGGGCTCGCCGTCGCTGTCGCGGTCGACGAACGCGAAGCCGGCGTGGTAGGCCCAGGCCCGCTCGGCGTTGCCGTCGCCGTTTCGGTCCACGGCTTCCGCTGCGGCCTCGTACGCCGAGGCGTATTCGGCCTCGCCGTCGCTGGAGCGGTCCACGAACTCAAAAGCCCTTATGATGAACGATGCATGGTTGATGCGGCCGTCAGAGTCCGGGTCCCGAAGTTCGAAGCCGCGCTCGAACCCGGCGCCGTAGTTCGGCTCCCCGTCGCTGTCGGGGTCCAGAAGCAGCAGGCCCTTTTCGCTGCCGGCGCCATATTCCGGGTTGCCGTCGCGGTTTTTGTCGATGAGCACCAGCGAGACCTCGTAATAGGAGAAGAGCTCGGGCTCGCGGTCCTGGTCCCTGTCGACGACCACCGTTTTCGAAGCGTGATAATACAGGAAGCCGCCGCGGCCCGCGGGCGCGTTCTGCTGCAATCCGCCGGAAACGTCGATCATGCCCTCTCCGGCCTGGGCCTGGGCGCCCCTGGCATCCCGGACCTGGCCGGCCTGCTGCTCCATCACGGGCTTCAGCTCGCCGACCGGGGTGCTGTCGCCGTACACTTTCTCGAAGCTCCCGCGCTCGCCCGGCGCGCCTGCATTGTCCGGCCGCTCGAAGTCGTGCCCGGCCGCGCCCTGGTCCTTGACCCGGCCGGCCTTGGCCTCTATATCCGAATTCATATTGCTCGTATCGAATCCCAGGTTCTCGGGCGTCCCGGGGCCGGACATGAGCTGCTCCCACTGGCCGGTGGCCGCATTGGCTGTCTGCTGCGCCCCCGTTTCCCGGTCGTCAATTGAATTGTACGCGGTTATCTCCTTCCTTGACATGAGATCGGACTGGCTCCGGGTCTGGGTGGGGACCGCTGCAATGCCGGGCTGTTCACCTGGCGAGACGGGGTCTTGGTTCGTCGGTTCGGATCCCGCGACCTTCCACTGGCTCCCGGTCTCGTTCAGCGCCTTCGATGTGGGAAGGGATGCTCCCTCCGCCTGCACCGGCCCGAAAAGGCTCAGCAATACCAGTATCCCGACCAAAGCTCCCGACACCAACCCTGTTTTTGACACCATGGCACACACCAGCTTCTACGGGACTTTCTATGCAGGTACGCTTATTAATACGGCTGAGAAATACTGTTCAGCAACTGTCTTGCTGATGGTTTTAAATACTTGGGACCCGAAACCGAAGGTCGTGGTCCCATGGTCTCCAAACGGGATGTATTGTGTCTTTTGATGGTATTGACCGTTTCCCTGGCCGTCCTGGCGCCCGCGGCATCGGCCGAGACCGCCCAAAAACCCCGGGTCGAGTACCTGGCCGGAGGGGCCGTCCGGGCGGTGGCATTGTCCGCGGACGGGGCGTTCGCGATGGCCGGCACGGCGGACGGCAAGGTCCACCTGTTCAACAACGGTTCATCGACCCCGGTCTGGTCCCACATCGCGGGCAGCGCCGTGAACGTGGTGGGCATCTCCTCGGACGGAAGCAGGCTGGCGGCCGGAACTGAGGCCGGAAAGGTCCTGGTATACGACCGGACCGGTTCAACGCCCCTGTGGTCCGCAGAACCGGGCGGCTCGGTCATCGCGCTGGCCATATCGGCGGACGGCTCGACCGTGGCGGCCGGGACCTATCTGGGAGCCCTGGCGCTTTACCAGGCTTCGTCGGCCACGCCGCTCTGGAACGCCACGCCTGGCGGGTCGGTGCTTTCCGTTGCCCTGCCCGCTGCCGGGGGTTCCCTGGCCGCGGCCACCTCGGAAGGGAAGCTTCTGCATTATACCCGTGCATCATCGGAGCCGGACTGGAACCTCACCCTTATTCAGAGCTTCTCTTCCGTGGCGACAAGCTCCGACGGGGCAGGCATCGTCGCCGGCGGACGCGACGGCAGGATCTACCTGCTGAACTCGGGCGGGACCGGCCTGTGGAACTACTCGACCGGAGGGAGCGTGAACTGCGTCGGGATCTCGGCCGACGGGAGCGCCATTGCCGGAGGGACCTCGATGACCAACCGGCTGTACCTGTTCTCGCGGGCCTCGTCCACACCGCTCTGGAGCGCCCCGGGTGGCAGCATCAACTCCGTGGCACTTTCCTCGGACGGCTCGTTCATAGCCGCCGGAGGCTACGACAGCCAGGTGTATCTGTACGGAAAGGCGAGCTCCGTCGCAATGTGGAGCTTCACCACCGGGGACATGGTGAACTCCGTGGCGCTGGCCAATGACGGCTCGCTGGTCGCCTCCGGCTCGGAGAACGGTTGGTTCTATCTGTTGAACCGTACCGTTCCCAACAATCCGCCGGCGCTTTCGGCGGGCGCGGTGGGCCCGTCCACCGGGACGAACAGCACGCTCTTCGTGTACCGCGTCACCTATACCGATGCGGACGACGAGGCGCCCTCGTTCATCAAGGTCTTCGCCGATTCGACAGAGCATGCGATGACCAAGCAGGACAGCAATGATATCACTTATACGGATGGCGTGGTCTACGAGCTGCGCACCAGCCTCTTGCTGGGAAGCCACAAGTACCGCTTCGAGGCCTCGGACGGGAAGGGCCCCGTCCGGCTGCCCGAGACGGGCGACTACACGGGACCCTCAGTGAACCCGCCCGATACCAACACCCCGCCGGCCCTTGCCGGCGGAAAGGTGAGCCCGGGGCAGGGCGGAACGACCACGCGGTTCACCTTCGCCGTGATCTATGCGGACCAGGACAACGACCCGCCCGCATTCGTTTCGGTCATGCTGGACGGCGAGAACCGGACGATGAAGAAACTGAACGACAACGCCTACAGCTCCGGCGTGGAGTACCGGCTCGAGACCACTCTCAACATCTCGGCCCACCCGTTCCACTTCGAGACCTCCGACGGCAAGGACACGGCGCGCTTCCCGGCGACGGGCGAGCTTTCGGGGCCGAATGTTTCCGCCACGGCCCAGAACAATCCGCCGGCCCTGGCCGTGCCGTCGTTGGGCCCTCCGGGCGGGAACACCACGACCCTTTTCACCTTCAGCGTGCAGTATATCGACGTCGACGACCAGCTCCCGGCCGTCAAGGACGTCGTCATCGACGGTGTCTCGCGCTCGATGGTGTTCTCCAACGGGACGCCCGCCGCCGGCTCGGTCTACACATACCAGACGCTGCTTTCGGCAGGCGTGCACGCCTACTACTTCTCGTTCTCCGACGGAAAGGACGCGGCCCGGTTCCCGGCCTCGGGCGAGCTTGCCACGCCCAACATCAGCTCCGCCGTCGTGGTCCAGCCCCCGGTGGCTGCGCTCAAGGTCTCGCCGCAAAAGACCCGCGAGGGCGGCCGGGTCGTGCTCGACGGCACTTCCTCGACCGGGAATGTCACGGCCTACTTCTTCGATTTCGGAGACGGGACCGCGAGCGATTGGGTGGTAAACCCGGCGGTGGAGCACATCTACATGAAGGCGGGAAAGTATTCGCCCAAGCTCAAGGTCAAAAACGCCCAGGGCCAGGAATCCTACTTCCAGGTCGGGCCGGAGCTGACCATTGACAGGGAGCCCGAGCCGGCCGACACGAGCCCGCTGCTGCTGGGAGTGGTGGCGTTCCTGGCCATAGCCGGCGGAGGCGCGGTGATCTATTTCATCGCCTACTCCATGATGCGCCTGCCCGGCCGCCGCGGCATGCAGAAGTGATTCCCATGCGGGCGCCCTGCTCGGACCCGCGGGCCGTTCCCGATCCGATAGAGGGCTCTCTGGAACTCTCCCGGGCCGTGAAGGAAAGGCTGCCCCTCCTGCTTTGGGCCATATTGCTCTCGGGCCTGTTCATCGGCGGCTGGCTGGTGCTCCTGGCCGGAGGGATGCTGGCCGCGGGCCACGACCTTCTTTCGACCGGTGGCATGGCCTTTGGCGGCCAGATATTCCTGCTTTCTCTGCCACTGTGGCTCTCGGTGCTGGCTCTGGGGCTGCTTTGGCGCGCCGCCGCGTTCTTCCGCGGTTTCGGGTCCGGCCACCTGGCCCTCGAGCGGGCCGCCGAAGCCGAGCCGCGAGAGGCCCACCCCGTAGCGTCGCGCGGCCCGCCGGTCGACTGGAGCGGAGGCGCCCGGTCACCGGCACCCGGCCGGAGGCAGCCGGGCGGGCCGTTCTCGGCGCTGATGCTCCTGGCGCGGGAGCCCAGCGGCCGGGCGGAGATGACGGCCTCCGTGATGAGGCTTATGGCGGCGCTCTTCGTGCCCCTGCTGGTCTTGCTGGCAGCCGACGCCGCGTTGCTCGGCGCGGGAGAGACGTTGCTCTGGCGGTCCCCGCCGGAGGGCGGGGCCGTTATCGACGTGCTGCTGCTCCTGGTCGGCCTGGGGGCGATCGCGGCCATCGCCATGTCCAATCCGCTGCTTGAGTGGGTGGCTCTTCGCCTGGGCGCCATCGACGATGTGGAGCGGGCCGGGCCCGCTCGGATTCCACTGGGGCGGACGCCGCTGGAGCGGTATGTCCGGTACCTTCTAGGTGACGAACGCCACCGGCCGATGCTCGAGGAGATGCTCCAAACCGCAAGGATGGGCGGCACGGTGAACGGCGTCTCCGGGAACGCCCATCCGTTCGACCTGTACCTTCAACTCCCGCCGGGCACAGCGTTCGGGACGCAGCGGTCGCTCTTCGTCCGGGTGCTGGACCGCCCGCCGGTGATGGCCGATATCGATGGGCTGGAGAACGACGTGCGTGATGTCGTCTCCGCCACGGCGATACCTCCGGCCCGGGTGGCGCTGATCTACTCGCCGGACGCAGAAGGCCCCTTCGTCGAGAAGGTCGAGGATGCCGTCTTCGAGCGTTTGATGGAGAAGCATCTTTTTGGGAATGTTGGATGGAGGAGCTACTGTTGCGCCGTCGAGCTGGTGACCGAGGAGCCGGACGGGACCTACGACCTGGTGCCGTTCAAGCCGGCAGGGGTGTAGGATGGGCCAGCTCTACAAGGACTACAAGGTCTACGCCTGCTTCGCCCTGAACAGGCTGGCCGCAGAGCTGAACATCGACGTCTACCAGCCGGACCTGGAAAGCAAGCTGGAGGCCCTCTTTTCACAGCCCGTTGCCGGCGTGAGCAAGGAGGCCATCAAGCACGAGATACGCTCCAACCACTACATGACCGAGAAGGTCATCGGGCACCTGCTTGAAGAGGGCCTGGCCCAGATGGAGCGCGTCGAGAACCGCTACCAGGTCAGGATAACGATGAAGGGCCTTCTCCATGTGCGCAAGTTCAACGAGCTGTACATCGAGATGTACGACGAGTTCATACGGGACCACTACCGTTTTTCGGGGCCGCCGCTTTGGCTCAGGATCGGCCGGGGGCGGTAGGCGGGCGGGTCCGAGGAAAGCAGTCCGAGGGCCCGGCTGGAATGTCTCTCAGCGCACGAATTTCAGCCCGACGGCGTCGACGCAGAAGTAGCTATTATGTTCCAGATCGTAATAAAACACCCATATAGGTAATAGCTTGTCCTGTGATTTGTGGAAATTTGCAGAATAATATCCAAGCTCGATCTTCTCGATGGTCAGATTCCAATAGATTTTTTCTTTCAGCAGATTGAAAGCGGCGGTCGCATTCTTGACCGTCAGGTTCTTATAAGAATCCGAAATATCACGCCATAGCACAGTATAATGATAAATATCCCCTATAGGTGTGATATCGACATTCGCGCCTTCTCCAGCTCCGACTACTGGCATGCCGTCAATTTTGCGATCGAAATGGAATATGAACTGCTCAATCACAACTCTATCAGCGCGACTTGTTTCGCCGTGAACGTCCCATGATAAATAATAATTATCGGGCAATCCCCCGTGGTCTTTGACATATTGGACTGATTTGTTATAGAGTTCAGCGCGTGAGAGCTGGCCATTTATCGTCAATAATGTGGTATTTCCAATAACCGGCTCGGACGATGTGCCATTCTCCTTCGTAGAATTCCCGTTATCGGTTGTTCCATTCGTGGAGTTGTCGCCAGAGCGACCGGAGGACCGGTTGCCAGTTATATTATTATTGATCGGGCTCGGCCGGTCATACAATGCATCCATGTACAATTCTCGCCATTTATTCTGAGCGCTCCAGTTGGTGAACTCAAGGCATCCAATATTGTTCACCCATATTACCTCATCGCCTTTGGCGAAACGTGTGGAATTCTTGTCCCTTGTATCATCGATCTTTGTCTCGTTGTCCAACCAACCCGGATAAATTTCTTCTATGGTCTTTTTACAAAACGAGAGGTTAAAGATTGGAGACGATATTTGGTATGCTTTGATATCTGGAGTTCCATCAGGAAGTGATGTATTTAACGTCAGGTTTCCTGTACTATTGCCGCAAAAGGTGATACCGTCGAAATCGACATTGTCATCTATACTTCCGGAGGGCCCGGTGGGTTTTTGCATGAGAACGATGGCTCCCGATGCAACTACGGCAATGCCGACCATTATTCCCAGGATTATTTTGTTCATCGTCCATACCCCCCAAACTATGGTATCCGATAGCACTGGATGTCATGGCAATAACAGTCGGGATTCGGCCCCGTTTCAATTCCCCAGAAATACTCGTTGACATTGGAACTATGGTAATAAACGATTCCCATATGTAAATTATTGTACTCATAAGCATCCTCCCACGCATCATATATCGTATATTCCTGGGTAAAAATATTATAGATGAACCGCTCAACAATAGCTTCTCCCTGATCCTCATTGAACGGATCATCATTCCCAAATAGCATATGGACGCCATGATATAGGAGTGTTATAAAGACATTGTCTTTGTTTTCTCCGGACATGGGGCGCATGACATCACAACACATATACCAGACCCACTCAGCATCGCAATCAAGACCATCTTCTGAGTAATCACTTTCCAAAATCCATTTATTCCATGATGGAGAATATAGCTCATATGTAAATGCAACATCGTCTTCGGGATCGTGCGTATTGGTCTCGTCATTGTCCTTTAGGACTATCCATTGTGGATCTCCATGGCCGGCGTGGAATATGAAATCGGCAGAATCCGCGCTCTGTGTTTGATAGTCGCTGGAGAACTCTTGATAAAATGTGCCCTCCAACACATCGCCTTCAGACAAGTACTGGGTTGGAGTCCAATCCTGATCCACCAATTCGTAGGCAAGGGTCGTGGCATAATCCAAATCAAGGTCCGGACAAGCTTGTTCATCATCATAATCTTCGATATATGTTATTGAAAATTCCTTATTGTAGCCTGATGCGGTCCGTCGGTCGAATAAGCAGAAACTCACCATGAGTTCGCCATCATCCGTAGAATAATCCCCCGTGCCATGCCATTGGCTGTCCTTCCAGCGCCATTTCGAGTGATTGGTGTTGATCGTGTCGGTATCCAGACCAATGGCGAAGTTCTTAACTGTGTAATCGGAAGATTCGTCTCCGAATTTGTAGGTATTCCAGTCATAATCGTTTAGATATTCTTTCGCAGGAAAATTGATCATACCAAAACCCCAGACATTATCCATAAAAACATCATACGCGTTGAAATAAATTCTATTTCCATAATCGCCATTTATTTCCAAATACAGATCATTCTAACCGGGGTTTGCATTTCCCCAGGCGTATCCCCAAATGCCTATCTGTGCCATCGTAATATCAGAGATACTTCCGATATAGATCTTTTTTTCACACCAATCATTGTTGTCATCAATTGCGACATAACTGTCGCGTTCATAATCATGCTCGTAATAACCTACCAGTTCATTGTAAAAATAGATCCGAATCATCAATTCGCCGGCGTCATCAATAGGATAGAGCTGCTCGTTGTTCACATCGTTGGTCCAGGCGCTTCTTTGAAAATCGGGAACGTCGACACTGAATGCTGTCGGAAAAGTCTTGTCGATGCCAACCCATAGAATCTCTTTCGTCCAGTCAGTGCCGATCCCTCTGATGACAATCGTATTCCAGCTATCTCCGATGAAACAGTCAGTATCGAACCAAAAATAATGCCACCCTATCCTATTTGGTGAGAAGCAGAGTGTCGGATAGAATATCTCACTCGCCTCATTCTCTTGTCCTTCATTAATAATGATTTCCATGCAATCCGAAATCCCGGAATCTCCGTCGGACAATCCATAGACATACACTCGTGCAGCATCCGAGTGAGAAATCTCATCGGATGAAACCCATATGTTTTTGACCAGTTTGTCATCAAAGCAATCTAAGCAGAATGAATCCTCACAACTTGTATCGCAATCCATGGTTGTTGGAGCAAAACCAGACTCATCCTGGTCAAAATCAAGTCCAACGGCTGAGATCGTCGTGAATGGTAGTGCAATCAACAGAAGTGCGATTGCAAACGGCATCTTCCTCTTTCTCTTCACAGCATCTCCTCATCACTGGCATAATCTCCTATTGTCATCCTAGTATTTTTTTTTTTTTGAATAATATTTATATATGATGTTGACGCGCTCATCGAATGGATCTATTTTATCTCGACGGAGGATACGACGGTCAAGGTGTTTCAGGAGCTGGCAAGACAAGTACCACAACCTGATGATCAGCCCTATAATTGACCCGTCCTTGAAGATTTCGAACGTCTGAACAAATCCCAGCCCCTGATAAAACGGCCATCAAATACCGTGGCCTCCACCCGGATGTCCCTGATGCGCCGGCGGTTCCGGAACGGGTCCCCGGACAACACGACCAGGTCCGCGGCCATGCCGGGCGCGAGCGTCCCCTTGAAGCGCTCCTCGAACGAGGCAAAGGCGGCCGTCCGGGTGTAGGCCGCGACCGCTTCTTCGACCGTGAGCTGCTGGTCCGGGAAGGGGGCGTTGACGGCGCTGTGGATGCCCCAGAGCGGGTTGAACGGCATGCAATCCGAGCCGAACACGAGCGGTACACGCGCTTTGAGCACCGCCTTGAACGGGTCGGCGTGTTGATAGCGCCGCTTGCCCAGCCGGGCCTCCATCATCCCGCCCGGCCGGCCCCACTCGCCGACGAAGTTGGGCTGCATGCTGGCGAACAACCCGAGCCCGCGCATCTGGGAGAGCCAGCGTTTGTCCGGCAGTTCCAGGTGCTCGATTCTATGGCGAAGGCCGGTCGGGCCCTTCAGGACCGAGGCGAAGGCCGAGACGACCTGGCCGGCCGCCCGGTCGCCTATGGCATGTATCAGAAGCTGGAATCCGCCCTTCTCGGCGTCGCGGACGGCCGACCTCAGATGCGCGCTGGAATGAAGAAGCCGGCCCCGTTCTTTGGGCGCGTCCGCGTACGGTTCTTCGAGCGCGGCGGTCCTCGCCCCGAAAGAGCCGTCGGCGTAGAGCTTCATGCCCCCCAGGCGCAGAACGGGCCCGCCCCAGCCAGTGTGGTTACCGATACGCAGCAGTTCAAGAAAATCGCCCTGCTCAAAGTGAAGGCAGGCGCGCACCGTGAGCCGGCGGCTTTCCCGGGCCGCCTCGTAGGCCTTGAGCTTGTCCACATCGATGATGTCGTGCACCGAGGTGACGCCGAGGCGCCGGGCAAGGTCGAGAGAATATTCCAGGCCGGCCGCCATCTCTTCCATCGAGGGGCGAAGGTGCCGGCGCGCCAGCTCGAGGGCGCGTTCGGTGATGATACCGGTCGAGCCGTCCACATCCTTTTTTCCGACGACCTTGCGCAGGGCTTCCAGCCCTTTGCTGTTGAGGGTGGCCAGGTGGCCGCAGACCCGGATGAGCATGACCGGGTTTTTTGGCGAGACGGCGTCGAGGTCTCGGCGCGTTAGGTAGCGTCCTTCGGGCCACTTCGCCTCGTCCCAGCCGCGGCCGAGGATCCAGCAAGCCGCCTGGCTATCCGCATTCTTCTGTTTCCCGCCCACACTCTTCACTTTCCCAATTGCCCGGTTCTTCACCGCCTCGAGCACGTCGGACAATTTGCGCGTCCCGAAGAGGTCCAGCCGGTTGCTCCACACGCCCAGGCTCAGGAAATGGGTGTGGCAATCGATGAAACCGGGCAGGACCGTCCTGCCGCCGGCGTCGAATATCTGGAGGTTCGGCCCGGCACCCCGGAGAAGCTTGTTTCCGTCTCCGACTTGCAGGATTCGGCCGGCCGAGAACGAAACGGCTTCGGCGCGGGCCCGCCTCGGGTCCATCGTGCGGATGTCGGCGTTGACCAGCACGGTTGTCCTGGCGGCCATCGGACACTCAAAGCGGCCCGGTTATTTAGCGTTTGGGCGAAAGTGATAAATCGGCTCCTTCAGTTGGTCCGGGAGAATGGTGGACGTGAAGAAGAGAGGTGCGGAGAGGGCCGGCGTGAAGAGGGTGGCCGGGCGGAAGGCCGATGTCGCCGGCATCACGGCGCTGGTGCCGCCGGAGATCGTCTATGCCGCAGGCTGGCGGCCGCTTGACGTCAACAACGGCATCCCCGGCTCGGGGGCGCGCCCGCGCTCCAAATTGTGCGCCTGGACGGCCAGCTGGCGCCAAGCGATTTTGGAGGGCCGGATAAAGCTGGACGCCCTCGTGGTCGTCGCCGGCGGGGACTGCCACAACGCCCTTGCCGACGGGCAGGTGGCCTCGCGCAACGTGAAGCGGACTCATTATTTCTTCTATCCGTTCGACGGGGATGTCGGTTATCTCAGGGAACAGCTGGACAAGCTCGGGATGTTCCTTTCCGAGAATCGGAAGGGCAAGGCTCGCTTGCCCGACCCCAAAAAGGTCATGTCCGATATTGCCGGCGTGAAGGAGCTCGGGTTGAAGCTCGATACGGCCCGGACGGAGGGAGATGCGGATCCGGAACAGACCTTCAAGGCGCTCATCTCGTTCAGCGACCTGGAAGGGGACATCGTCCGTTTCCGGCGCAAGATCGAGGGGCTTTTGAAGGCCGCGTCAGACAAGGACGGAACGCCGGACGCGCCGGAGCGCCCACGGGTCGCTTTGATAGGAGTTCCACCGATCTACCGCGATTTCCATCAGGTCTGCGCCGAATCCGGTTTGCAGGTCGTGTTCGACGAGCTCCCCTACGAGTTCCTGCGCCTGGGCGGGCGCGACACAGGAGCGCAGGCCCGGAGCTACTCGAATTACACATTTGCTCGGCCAGCGGATTTCCGTCTCGATTTTTTGAAAAGGGAGCTGAACCGACGGAAAGTGGACGGCGTCATCCACTACGCCCAGTTCACCTGCCACCACCTGCTGGAAGACGGCCTCCTGAGAGAGGAGCTGGACTGGCCGATGCTAACGGTCCAGGGCGATTTGCCGGGAGAGACGCCGGCGCAGGTCAGGCTCAGGCTGGAGGCGTTCGGGGAACTGCTTTCCAGGCGATGACAATAGCTGAGCTCCGGCCGATAGCATAATATACTTCACAGAAAAATCAAGTGGCCGATGATGAAGCGGGAGATGCTGTTCAAGAAGCTGGCGCGGATGCTCAAGGCGCGGGGCGCAAGCCGCGTGGCTGTATTCGGTTCCTACGCAAGGGGCGAGGAAAGGCCCGGCAGCGACCTGGACATAATCGTGGATTTCTCGGAGCGCAAGAGCCTCTTCGACATCATCGGCATCGAGCAGGAGCTCTCCGAAAAGCTGGGCCTGAAGGTCGATTTGCTGACCGAGAAGGCCATCAGCCCCTACCTCATCGACCGGATACGGAAAGAGTTGGTGGTGATTGCGGGGTGAATAAGGACGCCACCGTCTACCTCAGGCACCTCGTCGATGCCATCGAGAGGCTGGACGGATATCTGAAAGGTGTCGACCGGGAGGGTTTCCTAGGCTCAAACCTGCTTCAAGCCGGCGTCATCCGGGAGATGGAGATAATCGGCGAGGCCGCCAAGCGGGTCGGCGACGGTTTTAGGAAGGCCCATCCCGACATCCCCTGGAAAAAGATGGCCGGGATGAGGGACAAGCTCATCCACGATTATCTCGGGGTGGATTATGACGCGGTGTGGGACACGGTCGTCAAGGACCTGCCGGATCTCAAGAAGAAGTTGAGAGCCATCCTCGAGAGGGCGGATTGAGCCTTGAGGCCGCCGATGCTCACGGTCCAGGGCGATCTTTAGGGCGAGACGCCGGCGCAGGCGCGTCTGCGGCTGGAGGCGTTCGGGGAACTGCTGGGAAAAAGATAGCCCGGTTGCCGCCGGAAGGCATCCGACAATGATAAATATCAATCTGGCGCATAATGTATGCCAGAGGTGAAGCATCGGATGAGAGCCGGTACATTGGGGCGGTACATCATAGCCGACCCCCGGATATGCCACGGCAAGCCCACATTCAGGGGCACGCGCATACTCGTTGCCGACGTCTTGGAGCAGGTCGCAAGCGGCATGGCCTGGGAGGCGATAATCGAGGAGTGGCGGGGAACCCTGACAAAGGATGCAATCGCCGAGGCGATACGGCTGGCAAGGGATGCGCTTGTAGCCCATCCGCCCGAGTTGGCCCGGGAGATGGCCAGTTCATGATTGTCCTCGACGAGAACGTTCCGGAGAGCCAGCGGCAGCTCTTGCGCGGTTGGCGGATAAGGGCCCGCCAGATCGGGATGGAAACCGGTCGCCTCGGGATGAGCGACGATGAGATTCTGAAGCTCCTTCACAGGCTGAAGGGTTGCACTTTCATCACGAGGGACCTGGGATTCTATCAGAAGGACCGATGCCATCCCGGTTATTGTCTGGTATGCCTTGCGACCGGGCGGGAGGAAGCGGCATCCTTCATCCGTCGTTTCCTGCAGCATCCGGCGTTCAAGTCCAGATCCGGCAGGATGGGACTGGTCGTCCATGTCGGACAGCGCGGCCTGCGCGCGTGGAAGTTCGGGGCTGCCCAGGAATGTTCGCGATCATGGCCGGTGTGAATGACAATTAATGAACGGAAACACGGGTCAGCATAGATCCGGTCGAGGCTCGAGGCGTTCGGGGAGCTTTTGGGCGGAAAACGGGGCGGGATGAAATGAACGAGAAAATGAGGTCGGTCGGCATCGACGGCGGCTCCACGGCCGCCAAGCTCGTCCGCTTAGACGGCCGGCGGATAGTGGCATCGAAAACCGTCGAGGCCCGGGACTGGCCCGCGCTCATCGAGCTGGTAAGGCCCGGGGAAGCTGTCTGCACCACCGGCTACTTTAGAAAAAAGATCCCCCACCATTTCACGCTGACCGAGATATCGGCGGCGAGGCTGGGCGTTGCGCGCTATTACCCGGACGCCGAGGTGATAATCGACCTTGGCGGGCAGGACACGAAAGTATTGGATCTTCGCAATCTCGCCCTGCAGATGAACGACAAGTGCTCTGCCGGAACGGGCGCCTTTCTCGAGCAGGCTGCGCGTTATTTCGGCGTGACGGTCGGCGGGCTTGCGAAAATGGCCGAGAAGGCTCGGGACCGGGTGGACATAAACAGCACCTGTTCGGTCTTTGCGCAGTCGGAGATAATCAGCACCCTTGAGAAAGGAGCGAAGAAGGAAGAGGTCGCGGCAGGCCTTCACTTTGCCCTGGCGCGGCGCATCGCCGAGCTGGTGCCCGACGCAAAAAGGATAGTTGCCATCGGGGGCGTGGCGCGCAACCGGAGCATGCTCGTGATGATTTCGGTCATACTGGGCAGGAAGCTGGTCGTGCCACCGGAACCGCAGCTGGTCAACGCCCTGGGGGCCGCTGTCAACGCAGCCGCTCATTCGAGCCAGTCGTAGCCTTTGCCCCGATGGAATATCTGGACGATACGAAAAGCGTCCGGGTCATCCCGGTAGACGATTCTATAGTCTCCAACCCGCAGACGAAGTAGCGTCTCCCTGCCTTTTACGCCTTTTAGTTTCTTGATGTCTCCGGAGCTGGAATCAGCCAGTTTCCGGAGTGCCTTTCTTACACGGTCCTTTATCGACCCGTCGAGGGATTCGAACTGTTTTTGGGCCGGCGTGGAGAGTTGGACGTCCTTGGTCATCAGAGTTCATCCAGCGAGACCCAGTTCTTCTCGTTGTCCAGGATGGAATACTGCTCTTCCATGAACTCGACATACGCCGCCTTCTGGATGAGCTTCTTGATAATATCGTTGTAGGTCTCGCCCTTCCTTCCAAGGGACTGGAGCCGCTTGCGCACGGCGAGTTCCACCTGGATGGAGGTTATTGGCACATTTGTCGCCATTCTATTGCCTCTATGGTTACTATGGTGGCTATAGTATTTATAGATTTCTGAACGCGCCGGTCATCTGGAGCGTGCCAGTACATCACTGTACACCTTTTCGATTCTGGCGCCTATCGCATCCCAGCTGTAACGGTCCTCGGCCAGCTTCCGCCCGGCGGCACCCATTCCGGAGGCCGCCTCAGCGTTCGAGGTAATGGTCGTTATCTTCTCGGCCAGGTCGCGGGCGCTGAAAGGCTCGCACAGAAGCCCGGTCTTTCCGGCCTTTAGCACGTCGCGCACACCCGGCAGGTCCGAGGCGACGACGGGCTTTCCGCTGGCCATGGCCTCTACGAGGACAAGCCCGAAGGCCTCGAGGCGGGAAACTGATGGCAGGACGAGCAGGTCGCACGCCGCGTAATAGGCCGGAAGCTCTGCTTCGGCCACTTTTCCGGCCAGAACGATGCGGTCCTCCACCTTGAGCTGGTGCATGCGCCGGGACCAGCCGGCCGGGAACTCGCCGGGGCCCACGAGCAGGTATTTGACCGAAAGATCAGTGAGCGCCGCTGCCTCGATGATGGTCTGGATGCCCTTGTGGGCCGTAAGGCGCCCGACGAAAAGCACCACCTTTTTGCCTTCAAGGCCGTGCTTTTTTCTGACGGCCGCGGCGTCCGTTTCCGGGCCAAAGCGCGAAAGGTCCAGCCCGGTGGGCACCAGCGCCGTCGGGTGCTTCCACAGGGCATACGATGTCGCGGCATACGATTCGGTGTAGACTATGATTCGCGCCGCGTGGCGCAAGGTGTAATTGAGCAATGTCCGGTAGTAGACCCACGACACGGCCCTCCCAAGCAGCGACGGTATCTCCGGGTCGCAGTGGTGGGTGTACACCAGCGGGATTCTGGCCTTGACCGCGGCCATGGCGGCGTAGTAGGAGCTCAGCGGCGGCGGCGAGTGGGCGTGGATGATGTCCCATTTGTCGGCCTGGAGCATCGTCATCAGTTTCGGAGTGAGGGGCGTATCGAAGACCATGGACGAGACCGGGACCCGCCGGACGGGCACGCCATCCACGGTATCGAATTCCTTGAGGTCGGCATGCTTCGAGGTGAAGACCTGCACCTCGTGGCCCTTTCGGGTCAGCTCCCGGGCCAGCGCCAGCACGTGCGACTCGACCCCGCCTATGTGCGGGTAAAAGTAGGGTGCGACCAATGCCACCTTCATCCGGATGCCTCACAGTATCCACGAGTACGGCTCCACGTAGCCGCGGACGGAGGCGCCCGGGCCGATGAAGCTGTTCTCGCCTATGACTGTCCCGACGTCGATGGTGCAGTTTATGCCCGTCTTGACGTTGTCGCCCATTATGACCCCGAGCTTGCGCGATCCGGTGTCCACCCGTTCGCCGCGGATGGTGCAGCGTATCGTCCGTTCGTCCAGCCGGAGGTTGGCCACCTTCGTTCCGGCGCCCAGGTTGCATTTTTCACCGATGATGCTGTCGCCGACGTAGTTTTGGTGCGGGACATGCGAGCGGTCCATCACGATGGAGTTCTTGAGCTCCACGCCGGCGCCGACCTTGCAATGGTCTCCCACGGTCGTGGAGGGCCGGATGTAGCAGTTCGGGCCGATGTCGCAGTACTTGCCTATGGAAACCGGGCCGATGATGTACGAGCCGTTGCGGATGACGGTGCCCTCGCCCACGGAAACGGGCCCCTTGAGGGTGGCCAACGGCTCCAACTCGCCTTTCATGGACGGCTGGAGGCCCTTGAGCAGAAGCTCGTTGGCGCGCAAAAGGTCCCAGGGCCGGCCCACGTCCACCCATGGCGCCTTCGAAACGAATGCGGAGACCTTGCTTTCGGGGAGAAGAAGCCTCAATGTGTCGGTTATCTCGAACTCGCCGCGGGGCGAGGCCGGTGTGCGGGCGATGGCCGAAAATATCTCGGGCGAGAAGAGGTACAGCCCGGCGTTGGCCAGGTTGCCCGCCGGCCGCTCCGGTTTTTCGTCGATGGCCGTCACGAGGTCGTCCTTGCCCACGGTGATGACACCGAACTCGCGGGGGTTTGGCACCTCGACGACCGTGATGATGTTGCGCGGGTGCTTTTCCTGGAAGCGCAAAAGGCCCTGAACCGTCTCGGCCTTCACCACGATGTCGCCGTTGACGCATATGAAGTCATCGGTCATCTCATTGGCGGCCATGCCGATGGCGTGGGCCGTGCCGCGGCGCTCCTTCTGCTCCAGGTAGGTGATCTTTATGCCCAGGGCGCTCCCGTCGCGGAAGCGCTCCCGGAGCCGGTCCTCCATCCAGCCGGCGAGCACGAACGCCTCGTCCACGCCGGCGCCCCGGAGCGCCCCGAAAGTGTGCTCGAGGAAGGGCTTCCCGGCCGTCAGAAGGAGAGGCTTGGGCGTGCTGGCCGTGAGCGGTCTCATCCTGGTCCCTTCGCCGGCGGCGAGCACGAGGGCTTTCATCGTTACGCAATCTTCCCAAGGGCATATATGACTTTTGCACGACCAATAAGCTTATGTTCACTCCCCGTCCATCCCTTCTCCGTCCATATGGGAGAAGACAAGCCTGCCACGGATAAGCTCCAGATACGGGTCACGGGCATGACCTGCGCCAACTGCGCCCGTACCATAGAGAACTCGCTGAAGAGGGTGCCCAATGTCGGCTCCGCCTCCGTGAACCTCGGAACGGAGACGGCCACGGTCGAGTTTCAGCCCGGGAAGGTGGCCCTGGCGGACCTGCAGAAGGCCGTAATGGACGCGGGTTACGGCGTGGTCACGGACCGGGTCAACATCAAAATAGGCGGCATGACCTGCGCCAACTGCGTCCGTACCATAGAGAACTCGCTGAAGAAACTGCCGAGCGTGATAGGCGTAAGCGTCAACTTGGGCGTCGAGAAGGCGCTCGTCACATACGACAAGAACCGGGTCTCGCTCAGGGAGATGAAAAAGGCGATCGAGGACGCCGGGTACGCTTACCTGGGCGTCGAAGGCGAAGAGAGCGAGAAGCTGGAACGGGAATCCCGCGAAAAAGACCTAACGGGGAAAATAAGAAGGGCGGTTGTCGGTTTTGCAGTCGGCGTCCCGCTGATGCTCATCGCGTTCGTCCCGCACGAGCTCCTGATGGACAGGCTCATGCTCGACATGGCCACGCTCTCGTACCTGATGCTGGCCGTTTCATTGCCTGCATTCGTCTACACCAGCTACCCGATATTCGACGCCGCCTACCGCACATTGAAGAATGTGAACCTGACGATGGACGTCATGTACGCGATGGGCATCGGGGTGGCATATGTCGCAAGCGTCATGGGCACTTTCCAGATAGTGCTGACGCGCGAGTTCATGTTCTACGACAGCGCCCTTCTGCTGGCCGCGTTCCTGATGGTCGGCCGCTACCTCGAGGCGCGGGCCAAGGGCCGCACTTCGGAGGCGATAAAGAAGCTCATGGGGCTGCAGCCGAAAACGGCGATGGTCATCGTCGACGGCAAGGAGGTCGAGAAGGCCATAGAGCTGGTCTCGGCCGGCGACGTCGTTTTGGTCAAGCCGGGCGAGCGGGTGGCTGTCGACGGAGAGGTGGTCGCCGGCGAAAGCTATGTCGACGAATCCATGATAACCGGCGAGCCGGTGCCTGTCGCGAAACGGACGGGCAGCGCCGTGGTCGGCGGCACGCTGAACAAGAACGGGGTCCTTCGCTTCAAGGCCTTGAAGGTCGGGAAAGATACAATGCTTGCGCAGATAGTCCGGCTGGTCGAGGACGCCCAGGCGACCAAGCCGGCCATCCAGAAGCTCGCCGACAGGGCCGTCACCTGGTTCATACCGGTGGTCCTCGCCATTGCCCTGTCGACATTTGCGGTCTGGTATTTCATGCTCGGAAGCCTGGTCCACGGCGATGTCCTGCTCTTTTCGCTGGCGGCGCTCATCTCGGTGCTGGTCATAGCCTGCCCCTGCGCGCTGGGCCTGGCGACCCCTACGGCCGTGACCGTTGGCGTCGGCCGGGGCGCGGAGCTCGGCATCCTGATCAAGAACAGCGAGGTTTTGGAGAACTCGGGCAAGCTTTCGACCGTGGTGTTCGACAAGACGGGGACGCTCACCAAGGGAAGGCCCGAGGTGAACGACATCGTCGGGTTCGGGACGTCCGAAGACGAGGTCCTCCGGGTGGCGGCCAGCCTCGAAAGGAACTCGCAGCACCCGCTCGCCGAGGCCGTCGTGAAGAAGGCGGGCGAAGAAGGGCTGGCGCTTGAAGAGGTCGAGGGCTTCGACACCATCGCCGGCAAGGGTGTTTCGGGCAAGCTGAACGGTTCGGTCATACTGGTCGGGAACCGGACCCTCATGGCCGACAGTGGAGTGGTCGTAAACGCCGCGGCCGAGGAACGTATATCCGCCCTGGAAAAGGAGGGCAAGACCGTGGCGCTGGTCGCCTCCGGCGGCAAGCTCGAGGGCCTGCTCGCCATCTCGGACGCGCTCAAGGATACGTCGAGGGCGGCCGTTGCCGAGCTCAAGGCGATGGGCCTTGGCGTTGTCATGCTCACCGGGGACAACAAAAGGACCGCTGAGGCCATCGCCAAACAGGCCGGGATAGAGAACGTGAAGGCCGAGGTCCTGCCCAGGGACAAGGTCGAGGAGGTCAAGCGCCTGCAGCAAGGCGGGAATGCGGTCGCATTCGTGGGCGACGGCATCAACGACGCCCCGGCGCTGGCCCAGGCCGACGTCGGCATCGCCATAGGCAGCGGGACCGATGTCGCAATCGAGAGCGGCGAGATCGTCCTTATACGGGACGACCTCCTGGACGCGGTGGCTGCCATCCGCCTGAGCCGCAAGGTCATGACGCGCATACGCCAGAACATCTTCTGGGCCTTCGCCTACAACTCGGCGCTGATACCGCTTGCGGCCGGCGTGCTCTATCCGTTCTGGGGCATCACGCTCCCCCCGGAAATAGCAGGCCTGGCGATGGCCGCCTCCTCCGTGACGGTCGTGAGCCTGTCGCTGATGCTCCGGGGCTACGAGCCGATGAAGGACAGGTGAAGCTGGAACGGGCTGGACACGAAAGGGGAACCACATGGAATCCAACGACTACCGGAACAGGACCTACCTCTCGTCGAAGGAGGCGGCAAGCTACCTCGGCGTTTCAGTGCGCAGGGTCCACGAGCTTGCCCGGTCGGGCGCCCTCAAGGCCGAGCGGGCTGCCAGCGGCCAGATGCGCTTCGATCTGGCCGACCTGAAGGCGAACGAGGGCAAGGTAACTGGAACGAAGGGTGGCGGCAGGATAGCACCGGACAACAGCCTGCAGCTCAACGGCACGGCCCAGCGCCTCCTGGTCAAGAGCGCGGTGTCGATGGACGAGCTGCCCGATTCCAGCGTGCATCTGATGATAACCTCGCCGCCGTACTTCAATACCAAGATGTACGCCCGGGAACCCGTTGCCGACGACCTGGGAAATGTCCACGACGTCGATGAGTGGTTCGGCCGAATCGGCAAGGTCTGGGCCGAGACCTTTCGTGTTCTCCAGCCCGGACGGAGGGCATTCATCAACATCATGAACCTGCCCATCCGGCTGGAAAAGGGCGGTTTCGTGTCGCTGAACCTCGTTGGGCGGACCATCGACGACTGCATCCGGCTCGGGTTCCGCTTCAAGCGGGACATCGTGTGGCACAAGACCAATGCGGTCCGGGCCCATTTCGGGACCTACCCCTATCCGGGCGGCATCCTGATAAACAACATGCACGAGTTCATACTCGAGTTCGAAAAGCCGGCCCCCAAGGGCCTGAGCAAGTACTCCCACCTGACCGAGCGACAGAAAGAGCTCTCGAGGCTGGACAAGGAGTTCTGGCTGTCCATCAAAAAAAGCGACGTCTGGGTCATGAAGCCGCAGGGAAGCGGCGATAGGCGCCGGCACATCGCGCCATTCCCGCTGGAGCTGCCCTCGCGCCTCATCCGCGCCTTCAGTTTCGTCGGCGAGACGGTGCTGGACCCGTTTTCCGGCTCGGGGACGACACTTCTGGCCGCGGCAAAACTGGGCAGAAACGGCATCGGCTACGAGATTAACCCGGAGATAGCCGCTGATGCCCTGGGACGTATCGTCGGAAGGGAGGCCTGAAACATACCTTGCCTCCCTTCCGGGCGCCCGCACGGGCACACGGCGGGGCGCCGTCGATAACTTGCACCCGCGGAATATATATTATTTTTGGAAAATGGCATCATCCCGCCAGCATCTGGCCGGCGAAGGTCGCCACCGTGAACACGGCCATGGCCGCCGGCAGGGCCGTGCCTATCTCGTATTGTCTGCCGACGCGGTCGGGGCCGTTTCTGATGCCCGATGTGAAGACCATGATTATGGTCACCGTGAGCAGCAGATAGACGCCGATGATGAGCGTGAAGACCGGCGCCGGTATTGACTGCTCGATAGCCGCCGACAGGCCCGGCGTGGCGCCTCCGAGGCCCAGGCCCGCCGTGACGCCCGAGAGCACGACGTAGAGCGCCGCGGTGATCCCCATCACCAGCGGGGCAAAGAAAAGGGCGGTGGTGCGCATCGTGTCCATTATGGAGCCCAGCTGGAGGCGAATGCCAAAATCCAATTTCTGGAGGTCCTTGAGATAATGCGAGATGCCCACGATGGTCTGGCCCGCCGTGAGGTTGTCCTTGCGGACGCTCTCGACCACCATCCTCATCGAGGCCTTGACCGTGCGCGAGGGGTGTTCGGCCAGGATGCCCTTTCTTGCGAACAGGACCTCGGAGAGAGGGGCGCGCGTCAGCCGCAGGGCGAAGGAGATGCGCTGGAAGAGGCCGGCAACCTCCGTGTTCTTCATCGTCTGGGCTGTCCTGAGCATGGCGGTCTCGACGGGCATCCCCTCGCCTATCCGGCTCCCGAGCTGGAACAGCGCGTCCGGGAACTCCTCCTCAAGCCGCCGGATTCGTGCGACCTCACGGCGCCGGTCCTTCGATGTGAGGGTGAGATATATCCCCGGGGGAACGGCGACGCCCCACAGAACGAGAAGCGGGGCAATGCCCTGGCTTTCGGGGCCCGGCAGTCCGGCGAACTGGAAGATGCCAAGCGCGAGCAGGACGGCGCCGACGGCGCAGGAAAAGGTGAGGATGCTGCGGGAGCGGGCAACGGAGAGGGTCGAGGCAACGGTTGGCGGGTTGGAGGTCCCCGGACGCTTTCCCAGGATGTTGAGGGCGAATGCAGCCGTTGCGAGCGGGAAGACAATGTCCAAAAGCAGCACCGTCTCCCAGGTCCCGAGCCTAAGCCCTCCCATGGTTGCGATGGGCAGCATCGCGCCGAGCATCATCGGCAGAAGGATCCCCAGCGAGAACAGGACGAATGTGGGCCCCGAGAGCGAGGCGGCGAAGCCATCCATGCGCCGCTTGGTGCCCGAGAGCACGATGTCGACGGCCTTGTCCAGCGACCGCTGCAGGCCCTCGCGGGTCTTCTCCTGCTCTCCGGCCCGGACCGCAAAGAGCGACCGCTTGAAGTCGTCGTTCCATCCGCCCCATTCCTGGGCGAAGGCCAGGAAGGATTCCTCGATGTTGGGATGCTTGCGCATGTAGACCTGCCACAGCACCTTTCGCAGGCCGGATGCGACCGGCTCGTCGACGTTCTCGGCGGCGAATCCCACGGCGCGGTCGAGCGTCGGCGAGTTGCGCATGGCCATGACCATGTAGTTGACCGCCTCGGGCATCCTGCCCAGCGACCGAACCCTCAAACGGGCGGCCAGGTTCTTCGGATAATTACCGAGGTAGGCCAGGACTGCCATCGGCGCCACGAGCACGCCGACGAGCACGATGAAGCCGTCCGGAAATACTGGCAGGCCCAGCAGGAAGAGGGCCAGGAGCGAAGCCGGGACCAGGCCAGCGGCAAGCATCGCAGTGACGGAATAGGACAGGAGCGCGACGTGGTACGGCTCGAGGGCCAATCCCGAGAACAGGAGGGCCTGGCGCATCCCGGCCGAGGCGGAGGCGTTCTCCCGCTTGCGGAATTCGTCCGAGACCCGGACGACGCCGGAAATCCTGCGCGCAACGCGCTCGTACCAGTCCGATTCCCTCACGACACGTTCCATGCATTTCCTCCTGATATGTGACCACGATTCTCATCGATACGCTGTGGCCTTCGCAAACCAGTTCTTCCACTCGTTGAGGGCCCCTGCGAAGTCCGTCTGGCGCTTCTCGAGGCAGGCCCAGAGGGCGTCGTTGGATTCGGCGACCCATCTTGCGCCCAGCACCGACGGGTTGTTCCGTTCCCGGGCGAAGGCAACGAGCTCCTCGCGCGCACGCGCCCTGAGCCTGACGGCCTGGACCGCCTGCTCGCCGGTAAGGTTCCAGTTCCGGGCGATGGCGGCGAGCCTTTCCGAGGCCTTCATCTCATCCGTCTCGACCAGGCAATCCCTGGCCTCGTCGTAGACCATGAGCTCGCGGAAGGCGCCCTCGCGTTCCTTGTCCACCTCGGCTATCTCCACCACGCGGCGCAGGGACCTTTGCGAGCCGAAGGGCCGCCGGAGCCCGGCAACGACCACGATGTCGGTTGCAGAGAACGCCTTCGCCGGTATGCCCATGTCGTGCACGACGCGCTCGTAGACGGAGCGCGCCGAGCTTCCATGGATGGTCCCCAGCACGCTGGAGCCGGCCGTCCCGGCGCGCATCGCCTCGTAGAGCGTCCGGGCCTCCTGGCCGCGGACCTCGCCCATCACGATGGCGCTCTCGCCCAGTCGAAGCGACAGGCGGAGCGCGTCGTCGGCGTTGAGCTCGCCCATCCCGCCCAGGCTGGACTGCACCTGCATGCTCTGGAGCTTGTAGCCGAGGCCCTTCATAGCTTCCGACGGGAGCTCGAGCGTGTCCTCGATGGTCAGCACCCTCTGGCTGCGCGGGAACTCGAGCATCAGGGCTCCCAGAAGAGAGGTCTTGCCGGCGCCGCGGGATCCGGCCACCAGGATGGTCGACTGGCCGTCGATGAGAAACGAGAGCAATCCGGCCGCAAGCGGCGTGAGGCTTTTTGCCTCCACGAGCTTCGGAAGCGTCCAGGGGTCCGTCGAGTGCCTGCGCAGGGCGATGGCTATGCCTTCGGGGCTCAGCGGCTTTCCGATAACGGTGACGCGGGTCGAATAGCCCGAAAGGTCAGTTTCGAGGTAGGGCCGCGCTTCCGAGAAGGGACGCCCGGACTCGGTCCGAAAGCGTGCCAGAAGCGATTCGGCGTCGTCGGCCCCGAGGCACACGTTCGTCCGGCAGCGCCCGCGGGCGCGCTGGTCGGGCGTCCCACCGATGGTGACGTAGACGGGGTTTTGGTGCGCCGGGGCGTCCATGTACACGTCCTGCACGTAAGAATCCGAAAGGAAGCTCTCCGCGATGCCCAATCCGGCCGTGTAGCGCGCCAGGATGTCGGCGAGCTTGCGCGCCTGCGCAAGCTGGGCGGCCCGGCCCGGGGCCAATGCGATCCCGCGCTCCTGGGCCAGCCGCGAGATTATGCGCGCTCCCTGCTGGGCGACGAAGCTTCGGGCCTGCTCCGGGCGGAAAGAGGCCGCCTGGTCGGGCACGGCCGCGAGCAGTTCGTCGCGTGCGGCGTCTATCAGCCGGACGTGCTCCGGGTCCAGCGAGTATTCCTCCGGTTGGAGCTGGTACAGGAGCTCGGTCTCTGCCGGCAAACGGTGGATCGCCACGCGGGAGCCTCCCACGTGGTACTCGAAAACGAACTCGGCGTCCTCCGGCAGGGAGGGCGTCACCCAGGACCGGGAGAAACCGGGGCGAATCCTCTGGCTGCGCTCGAAGCTCCGGGCCAGCGCCTTTCGCAGGGCCTTTGCGAGGCCCTCCGGGCTGGACCGGTCGAAGCGCGCCTCGAGCGCGCCCAGGCGGTTGAGGGCGTTCATCGTGTGCGAAGGCAGAGGCACGACGGCGGTTGCGGGCATTGATGCGGCCATTTTCATCCCTCAGACGACTATCTGGAAACCCTGCTTGATGATGTATCTGGCAAGCTCCTCGAAGGATTGCGACATCAGGTCGAGGTCTTCCGCCGTAGCGGTGAGGCACTGGCGGCAGGCCGGTCCGGCCGACTGGCCCAGGCCCAGGAGCCGGGCTATGCGATCCCGGAGGGCTCCCGGGAATGCGGCGACATCGGCCAAAAGGACCGAGCGGAGCGAAGGGAATAGCTCGTCCGGCCGGAGCGCGCACTTGCCGCACTCACGAAGGCAGCGGGGCGGGTCGCGCAACGAGAGCTGGCGCAGGTCCTGGGCAAGGATGACCAGCCGGTCCAGCACTGCCATCCCTTCGGGCTGGAGCTGGCTCTCGATGTGGCCTGAGACTATGAGCGCGTCCACGCCGTTCTGGTCCGAGAGCGCCTCCAGCGCCCGGCCCAGGCATACCGGGTCCGAAAAGGGGCCCTTGCCGGAGCATTCCTTGCACGAGAGGGTCAGGACAAGGTCCCGGCCTTCCTGCCCGAGGCTGTATTTGCAGGACGCTTCGGCGATGTCGTTCGTCATACACACATCAAATTGTAGGTGGTGGTATTTAATGGGCAGGTGGTACCTACCACTTTTACAAGGGTATGAAGGGTGGAAGGGTGGAAGGGTGGAAGGGAAGAACTGGCAGCCGGAAGCCACGCAATCCGAGGTCCAGTACAGATTACCGGATAGGAATACTCGTAACCCTTCTACCCCTCCACCCATCCCATTTACCCTTCCACCCCATTACCCATGCACCCATCCCATTTACCCTTCCACCCCATTACCCATGCACCCATCCCATTTACCC
>Ga0315291_10001204_pt1 | contig 34529 bp, 28 predicted proteins | sample YL17G12_20_MG_FD_203070 | JGI IMG/M metagenome (GOLD analysis project Ga0315291, IMG submission 203070) | Sediment microbial communities from Yellowstone Lake, YNP, Wyoming, USA - YL17G12_20 | ecosystem: Environmental > Aquatic > Freshwater > Lake > Sediment | place: USA: Wyoming | collected...
GCCCCTTTCAGCTTGCGAGATGCAGCACATGCCGGGCACACTAGGGGTTCGATTCATCGAACCCGCATCAAAGCGGGCTTGATAAATCAAGCCCCTACAGACTAAAAACAGACACGAGCACCTGTAGCGCATTCGCAGCTGATTCAGCCTGCAGCGTAGATCACCCACACAAAACGGAAGAGAACCTGTATTTTTAACGGGCGTGATAAATCACGCCACTACAATGAGATTTATTTGATGTAGGGGTTCGATTTATCAGACCCGCTCTTGTAAAATTCCTCGAACTTGATTCTCTCAACAGTTGGATTATTATGTATATAGGTTCTGATTTTCAACAGGGCATCGTCACTCCTGATCACGTGCTCATAATAATTCCGCTGCCAGAATGGATGCTCTGTACTTTTTGCCACGAGGGCCTTGAAACTTCTCACGACCTCGCCAAGCCCTGCTTCCATAGCTCTAAAAACAAAAATCACGTGCATGTGTGTTGGCATAATCGAATGCCAGTCTATGGCCAAGCCGGGAAAACGCCTGGGAAGAGAGAACAATATCTTCTCAACTTCTCCCCGGTACTTATCTATCAATGGCCTCTGTTGATGAGTATCTATAGCCACAAAGTAATAACCGTCTGACCTGTAATCGTACCTTTTTAATCTTATATTCTTTCTTCTGGGTAGTGCTTCCATAACATCATTCAACAGCGCGGGCGTGATAAATCACGCCCCTACAATAAAAGCTAGTTACTATCGGGCCGGATTCATTCAGTCTGCTCACCTGCCATCGCCGGCTTAGCCCGCCCGGTCCCCACTGACCAGAGCATCCACTCGATGAGCATGAGGAGCGCGGCGAGAAAAAGGAACAGGGCGCTCCGATCGGGAGGTTCGTGAGGGGGCGGGCTCACCGCGGCCACCTCCGCCACGGTCACCCTGTCCTCTCCCTGTTCATCGGATCTCAGGTCCGATTCCATCCGGCTGCATAAATTCGCCACAAAAGTTTTTTCGACCGACTTCCCCGTGAGCAGGTAGCAACCTGCATAATCCGTGCCGGCGAATACGAGCGGCTCTCCCAGGGTGAGACCAATGGGTTCTTCCCCGCCGCGGGGATTGATCACCGTGTAAGAACCGGCGGTGGCCCTGGTGCCATCATCCATTGACTTACCTCCCCCGGGAGCGCGCCTGCCTCCCTCCGGGACCAGCGTCTCATAGGGTTCGCCGGTCTTGATCTGGTCGCGCTCATCCGTGGCGAGCCACTTGATCGTGTTGAGGAGGAGAATCAGCGCGGGCAGTGAGCTCTCCTTTTTCAGTTCCATCTCGGAGAGGTCAAAGCTCATCACCGCCGCCCTGCGCCCCCTGTACTCACCGCACATCACGAGCGGTATATCCGCCGTGGTCGTCGCCGAGATCACCACCGGCTTCGCCCAGGAGGGCGTATCAATCACGCGGGATCCGCCCAGTGGAACATTCTGAAGGCCCCGGAGGTTCTCTCCGACGGGGTGGCTCTCATCCCAGTCAAGAAAGCTCACCCTGGAAACCCGGTCATTCGTCACGCGCACGATTCTGCTCTTCGTCGGCGGGCAGATCATGAGGAGATTGGCCCCGGGTTCCTTCTCCGGTTCGCAGCGGTGAAAGATCGCGACCCCGTAGGGCGCCATGTCAACAGTGCCGTAGGCGGCGGGGTTCATCACGTCGAGTGTGAGGTGGGGGATGGCTGCCGCGAGCCCGCGGAACTGCTCCGCGCATTTCACATCTCGTGTGAAAAGGGCGATGCGCACCGCCCGTCTTCCCGAGAGCAGCAGATACGCCCTGTTGTCAACCCGGAGAGCGTCAGGAGGATCGAGCACGATCTCCACCACACCCTCCGGGAGCTGTTCGCCGACCGGCGTGGTGCGAGAGGAGCCCGGTTCCAGCGCGATCGGGAGCGAGGCAATTTCCTTCCCCTTCACGAGCGCCCTCAGCGAGCCCGAGAATGGTTGCCCGGAAAGGTTTTCCACGGTGACATATGCTGAAACCTGCGGGCGGGCGGAAAAGAGATTCCTGTAGATGGAGAGCGAGGTGACCCCCGCGTTCTCCTTCGGTGAACCGACGCGTTCGATATGGATATTGCCCGCGGAAGGATGCTTTCCCAGGCCGAGCGATTCACTGCTCCTGTCAGTAAAAATGTGGAGCGCGGTCTCTCCCCGCCGCTCCGGCGAAGTCCCCTGTGTCATTCCCCTGGGCTCGCCGAGCAGGCCGAGCGCCAGTTGAAGCGCGGGGGCCATCGCATCAGGTGTGTCTGCCGGCGTGAGCCCCTGGAGAATCGCCTCAAGCCGTTGCCGGTTCCCCTCGGCGGAGGCGAGAATTTCTGACCGTGCCCCCGCGGCGATGAGGGTGACGCGGTCATGATCCGCGAGCCCGCGGACACGCCTGAGTGCACGATCGCGCGCGAGGTCCCACCGGCTCCCCCCATCCTCTCGCGTCTGCATGCTCGCCGAGCGGTCCATGATCATGATGAGGTGACGCCCCCCCGCATCCGGGGCGGCGCTCCGCCAGTACGGCCTGCAGGCGGCAATCGCCAGGATCAGCAGCAGCGCGAGCTGGAGGTAAAAGAGGAGGTCCGCCCTGAAGAGGCTGCTCCTCACCACGCTCTCCCTCAGCAGCCGCCAGGGGATGATGCTCGAGATCTCCACCCGCTTCTTTTTCCGGCTGAAGTAGTAAATGTAGACGAGCGCCGGGATGGAGAGGAGATAGACAAGTCCCGAAAGATTTGCTAAGCCCATAATTTCCTAACCACAGAGGACACTGAGTCCACAGGAGTAAAAAAGGAACATACGATTGTTCACCACGGAATGTAGTGGGAATTCTGTTTTTTTGCCGCTGATGTGCGCAGATAACCGCGGATTAAATATTCTAGAAATATGCAGTGAAAAAATCATTTATGATACTACGCACCCCTCTATACCCGTCGATGAAAGATTAATCTGCGAAAATCCGCGTGCATCCGCGGCTGAACCGTATAAGCCTTTTCTGTGTCTCCGTGGTGAAAAATTGATGTTTATTTGATGATCCCGATGCGGGGGAGCTCTCGCAGGACGAACGATTCAAAATCGTTATCGGTAAGCGCGAGCGCGTAGATGATCCGGCTGGCCCTGCAGAAGTCCCTCAGTTCCCGCATGTGAGTCTCCAGCGCGGCCGCGTACTTCTTCCGGACGCCGGGGGTGACGGAGATCACCTTCTTCTCGTTCGTCTCCACGTCAACCACCTCAGCGGAAGACATGCCGCGGAACGGGTCCATCTCCCCGGGACCGAGCACCTGAATCACCTTCACATCGTAGTTGAGGTAGCGGAGCAGGTTGAGCCCCCGACGGCGCGCCTCGGGCTCAAAGAGAAAATCAGAAAGGATGACAAAGACCCCGCGATGCCCCCTGGTGAGGCTCGTGTAGCGATTGAGGTACCCCACGAAATCCGTGCCGCCCCCGGGAGTGATGCCGAAGAGGTAGTCGCTGATGGGAAAAATGCCGCTCCGCTTCGAGAAGAAGGGGGGGCCGTTGAGGAACGACGTGTCGGTCAACTGCTCGGATGTCTCCAGGTCCGAGAACGCGGCGACCTTCACATTGCTGTGGGTGGAGAGCCCCACGTAGCTCAGGGCGAGGGCGAGCTTGCGGGCATACTCGAACTTCCCGTCCCTCTCGGGGTAGAGCATCGATTTGCTCGCGTCGACGAGGACGTGGGTGGAAAAGTCAATGTCCTCCCTGAAGGTCTTCAGGTAGAGCCGCTCTGTCCGGCCGTAGATATTCCAGTCGATGTGGCGGATCTCGTCGCCGGGAAAGTACTTGCGGTAGTCCGCGAACTCGAGGCTCGTGCCGCTTATCTTGGCCAGGCGATCGCCCTTCCGCACCGTGCGGAACTCCTTGATGCTCTGGATGCACAGGGCTTCAAGTCGCCTCAGGAACTCGGGGGAGAATATCTTGGTGAGCATACCGTGCACTCACGCAGACCCGCGGCCGGTCTCGCGCGCCCTCCGCACCTCATCGCGCACCTCGCGCAGAATTGTATCGGCGGAAACCTTATCGGCCTCGGCCTCAAAGTTGAGCACGACCCTGTGGTTGAGCGCCGGCGAGAGCACCCTGTCAACATCCTCATAACTCACGTTCGCCCTCCCGTCGAGGAGCGCGACAACCTTCGAGGCGAGCACCAGCGCCTGTGCGCCCCGGGGGCTTGAACCGTAGCTCACATATTTATCCACCATGCGGGCGTCGCTGGACGATGCCTTTCTCCTGTCCGGGCGCGTCGCCGTGACAATGTCGATGATGTACCGCTCGATATCAGCGGAGATGAGGACCTCGCGGACGAGCGTCTGCATCTCCCTGAGCTCGGCCGCGGCCGTCTCCCGGGGGAACGCCGCCTTGACCTCATAGCTCCCCGCCGCGGTCGTGCGCTTGAGAATCTCCCTGAGCTCGGAGGGAGTGGGGTAATCTATGAACACCTTGAGGAAGAAACGGTCCACCTGGGCCTCGGGCAGCGGGTAGGTGCCCTCCATCTCAATGGGATTCTGCGTCGCGAGGACAATAAACGGTTCGGTGAGCGCCCTCGTCACTCCCCCCACGCTCACCTGCCGCTCCTCCATCGCCTCGAGGAGCGCCGACTGGGTCCGGGGCGTCGCCCGGTTGATTTCGTCCGCCAGGAGGATGTTGGTGAAAATAGGGCCGGGGGAAAATTCGAAGCGCTTGACGCCGTGCTCGCCCTCCATGACGAGCTGGGTGCCGATGATATCAGCGGGCATGAGGTCGGGGGTGAACTGAATGCGTTTGTAATCAAACCCGAGCGCCTTGCTGAGCGATTTCACGAGCAGCGTCTTCCCGAGGCCGGGGACGCCCTCAAGGAGGACATGGCCGCGGGCGAAGAACGTGATGAGCACCTGCTCAACGATCTCGGCCTGGCCCACGATGAGCCGGCCGATCTCGTTGCGGAGGGTAACGAACGCCTCGCGGAATTCATCGATCGCATCCCTGCCCGCGAATTTGCTCTGCCGGTTAGCCATAGAAATACTCCTTATATTTTTACCACTTCTTGCCGCGGATTTGCGCGGATAAACGCGGACAAAAGTGTAAAGTTCAAGATCTTCGATAGGGCAAATCTGTTTTCATCTGCGCTTATCTGTGATTATAACCGAAATAGCTCAGCGGCGGCTTCAGCCGTCCGCTGGAGTGATTTGTTAGGATGCTGGTTTCTTGCTTTTTAAATTTACCCTCATATCTTTTAGAAAGAATAAAAACGAATCTGGAGCTTCCTTTATCAGTTTTTCTGGAGCAGTCCAACTAACAGACCAGAAACCTCCAGGTGTTTCAAAGAATAGAACCATACCATCTCCTAAGAATTGCTTCCCCTCACCTTTGACATTGCCTTTTGTAAGATATGTCTCGAAAGGGATTCCATCTTCTGAAAGATGAGTAGTTACGTCTTTGGGCAGACTTGCCTGTGATACAGTTGCATTTTTATAATGATCTCGGAAGTAGCTAATATCTGTTGAGATAAAGTCGTCGAGATTCCTTAATCCAGGTTTACTACTTTTTTTCTTGAATGCTACAGTTACAATTGATAATGGAGATTTACCTTCTTCAGAGGGAGGCAATGCATAATACTTGAATAATCCATTTTTCTTTGCGATCGAGGGGCTTTCAATGTGTCCCGGTGGCGCTTTAAAGGTGACGCTTGCAGATTCATCTTTTTGGCCTTTTTGGAATCCCCGGAACATAATTACATCTTGATCTGTTGCAGTTTCTTGCGCCAGCGATAGTGCTGGAGTAAGCAGTATAACCGTGATCACCATTAAGAATTGCTGATATCTCGTTATCATTATTTCTAGACTCCTAACACTGGTTCTCGATCCGCATTCATCCGCGGCTGAACCATGCAAGTTTTTCAAACTGCATGATGATCTTTTTACCACTGAATAATCTGTGTTCATCTGTGTCTATCTGTGTGAATCTGTGTCACACGTCAATCTCTGTGCCCTCTGTGGCTACTTGAATCTTGGTTGCGGCCAACGGCCGCGCCAGGTTCCCTGCGCTGAAAATCTGCTATTTCTTTTCCGTATTGATGCGCTTGATGATCTCCTGGTATTCAGGGGGGATGGGAGCCGATTCAACGGCATCTTCCCCTGCCTGCTCCTCCGAAAGCCTCGCCCCCGCATCGACGCCGGTGACCGGCGCCTGCTCGACGGCCTCCCCTCCGCTCTCAGCGGGGGAGAGCGTGAGCCGCTTTGCGGATCTCCCCGATTGGTCTTCTTCACCCTTGAGCTTCATGTACACCTTACCCTTGACCTCAGTTGGAGGAGCGACCGGCTTTTCGGCAATACTCGAGTCATGCATGCCGCGGCCGGCGCCCGTTACGCCTGTTCCCTGCCTGCCCGTACCCTCACCCGCGCGACCTTTCTCCACCTCTGTTCCTGTCTGCGACGCGGGAGCAGATGCGGCTCCCTGGCCTCCCGGTTTTGACGCCGCCTCATCCGAGCCCTGTTGCCCTTTCTGCCCTTCTCCTCCCTGCGGTGCGGGGGCGGACGTAGCTCCCTGATTTCCTGTTTTTGATGCCGCCCTATCTGAACCTCTTTGCCCGCTCTGCCCTTGCGCTCCCTGTGGGGCGGTGGCAGATGCAGCCCCCTGGCCTCCCGGTTTTGACGCCGCCTCATCCGAAGCCTTTTGCCCGCTCCGCTCTTCCCCTCCCTGCGCTGCAGATTGAGGAGCGCTTGAGCGCGGCGCCGTCGCGCCCTCCTTCTGACCGGATCCAGTGCCGCCCTTCTCCTGGAATTTCTGCTGCCCCTCACCCTTTTCAGTTCCTGTGCCCTGTTCTTTTTCTGAGCTCTTCTTTTCTCCAGCGCCCCCGTGAGCTGATTCTCTCTCACGCTTCGAGCCGAGTGCGCTTTCCCCCGCTGCGCCGGCTCCCGCTTTCTCCTCCCTGCTTTTATCTTCCGCACGCTTTCCTGCAGCCGGCGGTGGCACGCCAATCTCCGACGCGCTCTTGCCGCCCGCGCCGCTCATTTCACCTTCTCGTGCGCCACTCCGTTGTTCCTCTCCTGCGCCTTGACTCTCCTTGCCGGTCCCCCGGCCCAACGGGGAGGCGCCTCCGCCTCCTTCTGCCCGCACATCCTTTTTCTCGCCGGCCGCGCCGATGCCTTCCTTTCCCGCCGCACCACCTTGTTCTCTTGCGTCCGTCCCCTCAGCGGTGGCGCGTTTCTCACCCTTCTCCCCGCCCGCCTGGACCCCGCGATAGGGCTCAGCTCCACCCTTCACTTCAGGTGCTCCCTTCTCTCCGGAAGCAGCCGCTTTCTCTCCCTGACCTTTCGCCTCTCCGCCCTCCTGGCCCATTCCTGATTTCGAACCGATCTTTGACCGCGCTTCGGCGCCCCTGCCGCCCCCGGCGCTCCCCTTCGAAGCCCCTTCCTCCCCTGCCTGCTCGCGCTGGCCCTTGAGGCCTCCTCTAATCCCTTCGCCCTCTCCAGCGCCTCCTCCGACGGCAGTCTCCCCTCCGCGAGGTTTACTCCCGGCGCCGGATCCGCTCTCGCTGCCCGACTCACCGCTCCCCTCTCTTCCGGCCCCTTTCTCTTTTCCTGCTGCCGCTCCACTCTCACCCTGGCCGCCGGACCCGCTCTCACCATGTCCCGCACTGCTCGCCTTTCCACTGCCCTTCTCTTTATCCCGCGCGCCCTCCGCCCCTCCGGCGGGTGTAGTTCCCATGCCTCCGCCGCCGCTCGGCGCACGATCTCCCGTCTGGAGTCCGGACGAAGAACCTGAGTCAGGCCGGGGAGAGGTCTCGGAACTGCCGGCGCCGCCCTGACCCTGTTTCTCCTTCTCGCCCTTCTCCTTCGCAGATGGTCCACCGCCTTGCTGATCACCCTTCCCCTTCGCGGTTGATTCACCCCCTCGCTGCGCCGACTCGCCGCCGCGCGGCGGGGCTCCTCCTGGTGACTGCTCACTGCTGGATGCTTCCCCGCCGGGAGACTGCCCGGAAGACGATGTTCCACCACCAGATGACTCCCCGCCACCCTTCTCGCTCTTCCCGGAAGGAGGGGATTTCCCACCTGACGCACCCCCAGCGCCCGACGACTCTCCGCTGCCCTGCTCGCTCTCGGATTGAGAAGACTTCCCGCCTGCTGTTCCCCCGCCGCTCCCCTGCGCTCCCTGCTCCATCCGGTCGAGTTGCTGTGAGATATTCTGCATCATCTGCCGGAGATCCTGCCTCATCTGCGCCACCTGCTTCGGCTCCTCGCGCTGCGCCGCCATCTCCTCCTGCGTGCCCGCCCCGCCGCGCTCTTCACCTTTCGACTCCGGGGCGGGCGTCGGAGGCTCCTCGCTTCCCTTCGCATCCTCACGGAGTGCAAGGCGATCTTCTCTCTTTTCCTCTTTGGTGACGTTCCTCGCAGTGTCGCGGCCGCTCAACCTGAGTGAAATGTCGAGACAAAAAGCCAGGGCAATGGCCAACGCGATATACGCCGAGGGAGGCACGCGGCGGGGGAGGATTTTTCGTATGTTGTGGGGGCTGAGGTCGGAAAGGATCTCATCCGCGAGCCTGTCATAGAGCCGCGGCTTCACCCGGTGGGATGCGTACTCGATGAACGTCACCAGGCGCTGCTTGAGTTTCATCTCACCGTCCATGAGGGCGGCCGCATCCTCCACGTCTGTCCAGCAGTACCGCACGCGGAGCATCCGGAAGACAGCGAAGGCGATCAGTGCGCCCGCACAAAGATACGGTATGATGGCGGGGAGCGACACCATTCGCGTGAGGATATACCACGAGAACATCACCGCCAGGGCAACTGCGAGGATATCGAACAGGGCCTTCTCCAGCTTCAGGCGGTTGGAGCGCTGCCGGACACTTCCCAGCCGATGCTCGATCATCTCCTCAGACGAGGACGGGTTCGGCGAAATCGCACGTTGTGCTTTCAAGAAATTGAAGAAGTTCATACATGTATGGTGAGTCTGGCGGCCGGCCCCGAAGGCCGAGGCGGCACTGCGCGGTTTCAGGGAATGCGGGCTGACTGAGCGGTTTTGTCCTCAACCCACACCTTCTCGTCCTCCTCGACCCAGTGGCCTGAGGGGATCAACCGCTCCTCGAAGTGAGCCTCTATGACCTTTCCGTCCACGACCTTCTCCTCAACCCAGACGCGCTTCTTTTGAGAGGTATCGACCCACCTGCTCTTTTTGGCGACCTCGTAGTGGCCCGGCCCGATCCCTTCGACCTTCCCCGCTGTAGTTCCGGACTTCACATCCTGCTCAACACCCTTCAGAAGCTCTTTCTCGGCTTTTCTCCTGAAATAATTATCCGATGCGCTGCCGGCGGCCGCCCCACCCACACCGCCCAACATCGAGCCGAGCATGACCCCCTCGCCGACATGGCCCGTGGCGGCGCCGATGGCTACGCCCGCACCTGCGCCGAGCAGTGTCCCCACCGCGGCCATATTGCGCGTGTTTGCAACATCCGCGCAACCGGCGGCACCTATGGCAATAACTACTATAATAGGAATTGTCAACCGTCGCAGCACAGAGCCCACCTTTTACCTATGGCGCAATTATATCAAAATCGCACGTACAACAAGAGTGTTAATGAGGTTGCACAACCGGACCATACCTACTACGAGCAGCAGAGGATCTGACAATCCATGAGCAGAGGGTTTAAGGATGCGGTAAGTCCCGTGACAGGCACCTCGTGCAGGTAGGTGCCGCTCTCGGGGAGGTAGGTGGAATATGTCCCGGAGATATAATCACCGTATGATGTCGTCAGTCCGTAGTCCACGCGGCTGTCTGTTCCCGCATCAGTCTCCCCGCGCACGCGGATGCCCGTTGTCGTGACATCCTGGAGATAGGGGCCTTTGATAATAGCCCCGTGAGACAGGCTCACCGCCTGAGTCAGAGCGAACAAAAGCACCGTCTTTTTCATCTCAACAATTACTATAGCATGGATCCAAGAGGAGTGTACGTGCAGTGAGGCAATGCGAGAGAACAAAGGGGAGAGGGCAGATTCGAATCGGGATTTTAGACAGCCTACATGATCGGACTTACGGAATGCTCTATTTTTTACATTAGGAATGAATCTCTTTCCTGCGACGGCATACTTCTCGGGACGTATATTCTTTTCCCTTACCCCTAATCCCTTATCTCTTATCCCTGCATTTTTGGTGGAGGTGGCGGGAATCGAACCCGCGTCCTGATGGACACCCGCGACAGCATCTACATGCGTAGCCCCATCTTTGATTTCGCCACCCTGATCTCCATAGGGGCGGGATAAAAGGGCGGCTAGCCGCTGCGCAACGATGTTCGCGGTCCGCAGTGGCCAGAGGCCGCGACCAGCCTGCTCCGGTCGTCCTTCCCAAGCCGCAGGCAAACTCCGGGAGGACGTAGCCGCTTAATTAAGCGGCCAGTGCTAACTGCTCGTTTGCAGTTATGGTTTTGCCAGGTGTTTAAAGAGGCCTCCTGACAACCTCTGCACGCAGCTGACACACGCGCACACCAGTCGAAACCGATCACCCCCATTTCCATTATTCAGCTTTTATTATATCACCAAAATCCTCATCATCCAACCTTAATTTGCTGAAAGGGGTCAAGTCTACGCATTACTATTATTCCCGTCCATTAGCCCATCACTCCCCCAATATCTTATGGGGTCACCTATCTTTGCTGGGGAAGGAGGATGAAACAGAAACCCTCGCAGTTCTATTCGACAACCTTCAGGTTGGCGGGATCTGTCACAATTATTCGGAGATACTTTCCATCATCTTCCCTTCTAATCTCTCCTGTGGAGATAATTTTCTTCCCCGTGTAGTAAGAGGCGGCATCGCTGCGGAATTTTCCGAGATCGGATGCAGGAATTTTGACAGACAGGTAGGTGCGATAGTTTTGATGAAAATTCAAGTAAAGGTTCCCGCTGCGCGAAGAAACGTGCGTATCCACAACTGTGCCATCTACCGTTTTGGTTTGACCGACGTAGTTGCCGGCATCTCCAAAGGATATCGCGCCCGGCGCTGCTTCAGCCTTGGCGGAAGATTCAGGCGGAGGGGACTCCGCCTCCTTGACGCGCCACCTCTCACCACAGTAGGGACACCATCCGCCCTTTAATTCGCTCGAAGCCTTGTATGTGTTCTTGCATCCGTGACACTTAAGCAGCTTGTAGCTCTCGACAGAATAGATAGGAACCTTGATCGGTTCCTGCTTGATTACCTTTGCGGGAGCCTCCTTCTTCGCCGTACCGACTGTAATCATATCCTTGAATTTGTCTAAGGTCTTTTCTCCTATACCTTTTAGGCGCCTGAGGTCATTGATACTTTTATAGGGTCGGCCCTCTATAATGCTCTTCGCCTTCACCGGGCCTATGCCGGGCAGGCTCTCGAGTTCGCTTTGCGATGCCGCGTTGATATCAATGAGGCAGAGCGCGGGGCTCGCACAAAGAAGAACGAGTGCAACGACGGGCAATAGACAGGTTATCCTTCTCACGGTTCACCTCCTTTTTAGAGAGCGTCCTATATCTCACTCAGCTCGTCGGCTACGCACACTCAATGTGTTGATCTGCCTATTATAAACATAATATCCTCGCTGAACAAGTATAATCGTCTGACGGCGTCTGACGGGTGATCTGATGGGGTGATCTCATGGGGTCAAATCTTTAATCTTTACTTTTCAAGCAACTGAGTCACCACTTTGTCAAACTTTACCCTGAACCGCGGATCTTCTACTAAACTCCTCTGAAACTTCTTCCGTGCTTGGCTTACTCTACTATAATCTATTCCGCCTAACAACTCCCCTATCTGTCGCTGAGAAATATTCGCTAACCGATAAAGCAGCTCCATCAGCATCGATCGCTCTAACAAATGCCTCCCCTTCCGACATACATCTTCTCTCTTTTTACCGACAATCTGTAGATATTGGTTGATGAGATCCTCTGAATCCACTATCTTTCCTAACTCTCTCGCCGCGGGTTGCTCTCGTCTCGACACACCATCATCTAAAAACTTGCTCTTAACCCATTTTATAAATTCCTTGTCCCCAATAATCCCATGGCCGCTGGCCAGATCCATAGGATCCTTCAATCCTTTCATCAAACCCATATTCAAGAACTGCCGATATTTTTCCCTGCCTCTGGAATTATCACCACCAACATAACGCAGTATAATACCACAGTCCAAAAACTTAACCCTCTTCCTCGGTATAAGATAACCTTGCAAACTGCTCCATGAATACTTAAGCAGGTCTCTCCATCTCTCCTCCATCCCTTTGCTTGCTGACGCCTTTGTGCGTATAGGATTGAGATGGATATACCGCGATACCTCGAGCAGATAGTTATCCGCATCGATGAGAAAGGCTTTATACCTCCCCTGATACAGATGTCCGGAGCGACCATGGCGATGATTGAAGACGGTCGTATATGAAATATTGAAGTGGCGCATGAACTCAGAGAGATTACCCCGCGGCGTCTTTATAATAAGGTGAAAATGGTTCCTCATGCACACATAGGCAAGCAGAATAACGTTATATATCTCAAGAGAGATGGCGAGCTTTTCGAGGAATCGGGATATATCCTTTTTATCGGCGAAAATACTTCGCCGCTCATTTCCTCGGCAAGTTACATGATAATATGCACCAGGATATTGGATCCGTAATGGCCGCGCCATGTCACAACACTATCACACAAAGCCCAAAAGTAAAGGTTAAAGATTTGACCCCATTTTTCCCAATCTGTAGCTATTGGTTGATGAGATCCTCTGAATCCACTATCTTTCCTAACTCTCTCGCCGCGGGTTGCTCTCGTCTCGACACACCATCATTTAAATGCAGGATCAATCTCGAACAGCCCGGTCTTCATAGCGAACCTCCCGGAAAAACGAATGCGCTCATTTTTGTTTCTTTTGGGCTAACGACGGAATTGAGCGGCAATCCCGCTAAGCGGGACGCGGGGAGAAGTGAACGCCCGTGCGTTCGCGCATCCGCACCGGAAAACCCAATTGTCAAGGATAAAGATTTGACCCCAAATCTCCCCGGTCTTCAAAGCGAACCCGCGCCGGAAAACCAAATTGTCAAGGATAAAGATTTGACCCCAAATCTCCTAACCTGTTGGCGCACCTCACATTATCACCCCCACCCGCTGCATGTCTCTAGCTCCCTGTCTCGTCCCCGAACGAGCCGGGGTCAAATCTTTAATCCGCCATAAATAGGTGACCCCAAATCCGCCAACGTCGTTTACTTGCGAAAGGGGTATATCATAGGAATTTTATCGGGAGGACTATCTTTGTAGGAAATGATAAATATTACACGCGCCGGAAATGAGCTGAATAGCGCACCGAAAAAGAAGATTGCCGAAATATTAGGAACCAGACCAGCATAGCTTAGAATACCATTTAACGCAGTTAATAGCGCTCCAATAAAACATATCAGAGCTGCAAGCTGGTCACCTCTCCTAAATAGCAGGGGATTATTAATGCTGGGAAATAACATACGGTCTGTATCTATTAGGTTCCACAAAGCAGATGGTTTGCTTCGATTTTTATGCCATACCCCTTCATAATACATAAGGCCCACTAGGAGCAGGCCAAAAGCAAGTACCAAATTAAAAAGATTCTCCATGGCTGGGTATTACTCACACACTTTCTTTTGCATTTCTAACGGGATAGAAATATTGACCGGCCAACTTACCCCCAAACCTAATCCTGCTGTAAAAGCGTCTATATATCTCAAAGGATTATACCATGTCTTACTATAGTCGAATTCATTCCTCAGAGTTATTTGAACACCTCCATATCGCCCACTGCCCGTCGCGATTGTTACGCCTGCTTGTTTTCCCCCCGTCCCGCTAAGGTCAGCGATACCAGCCGCTAAGCCAATATCAGCCATAGACCCTACAACTGCCTCTGTACTAAAGCCCCTACCTTCCAAATGGCCTCCCCGATTGAATGGGTCAACTAATGCTGAATTGAAACTTCCGCCCCCCGATATATATCCGGGCAATGGTGGAACATGCGCGCCACCAGTATAAATAATCTCCCACAGTCCCCATGGATCCATCTGATTAACCGGACCATTGGTGACATACGTATAAAGATTCAGCTCATCACCATAGCCGAGAGGATCTTTGCTCAACCAGATCCCCTGTGCAGGTGAATAATACCTGAATCCATAATAACCAAGCCCGGAGGTTGCATCATACTCCTTCGTGCTGAACTGGTAGGGACTATCAAAGTTACCTGTCTTCTGCACCACATTCCCGAACGCATCGTAGCGATAATTTGCGACTTCGCTACCAAATGAATTCGTCACTGAGACAACATCACCCCGGTGATTGTAATGGTAGAAATAATCACCTGTGTGAAAACCACCGGGATACATTTCAGAGGCGCCGTTCCGGCGCACTGAGATTATCCCGCCGATCCCGCCCCCGCGATCCGCCCCCCGAGTGTAATAAGAGACAAACTCATCACTCCCCGCTCTCCGTTCCCCTATCACATTCCACCCATCATAGACAAATCTTCTCTCCACCCCGTTCTCAATGCTTTTCAACCTCCGCCCCAGGCCGTCATAGAAATACTGATGATTCGTCCCATCCGCAAAATCCATTCTCTTCAGCCGATTCATCAGATACCAGCTATACGCCGTCATCCCGGCTGAGTCCGTCTTTGCAGTCATATTCCCGCGGTCATCGTATTCATAGCTCGCATCTTGCGAGGGAGACTTGGTGATGGTTATAGAATGCGACGCGGCCCCTCCCGTGGAATAATTATCGCCCGTGGCGGTCACCGTATTCAGCCCCGAGGGGAGATTCAGGTTCTCGGCGACGAATGTTCCGTCACTCTCCACAGCGGCGGGAGTTCCGTTGACCGTCACCTGCCAATCACCGGTCTTCGCTTTCCCGATCACGTCCACGGCTGATCCGATTGAACGCTCCATAATCTGGTTATCCTGGGTGAACGTCGCTGTCGTCACCCGCCCGTTCTCCGAGTACCTCTTCCTATTCCCCATCCCATCATACCCGAACCGGTTCATGCGCTGAATGACCCCGCTCGGATACTGCCGCTTCTCCCGCGTCAGCCGGTAGATATTGTCATACTGGAAGAAATCAGTAAATCCAAGGTTGTCGGTAATCCCCGTGATTGTCTCGGGCAGCCCGTAGGCGTAGGTGTAGGATGCGAGCATCGCCGGCGCGGAATTTCCGTTCGCGAGGGATGAGAGCCTGTCGAGCGCGTCATAAGTGTATTTCACCGTATCGCCGTTCGAGCAGGTTGCCGCGTCGAGCTGCCCGTCCAGATAAGCATATGAGGTGGATGCATACGGGCTCGTCACCGAGAGAAGCCTGTTCATCGGATCATATGAGTAACCCGCCGCAATCCCATTTACCGACATGGTCGCGCGATTCCCCACCGCATCATAGGTATAAGCAATAGTATCGTTCGCATCCGGCCCGTCCACGGCGGTAATTCTGCCCCGCGCATCATACGCAGAGCTCGTCACCCAGCCCGCAGCCCCCGGCACCGAGTGTGTGACGGTCGTGATCCGGTCATCGCTGTCGTACCCGTAGCTCGTCGTCTCCGGCCCGGGATACGCTACCTGGGCAAGCCGCCCCTCATCATCATAGCTGTAATTGACGATCTCGCCGGTCTCCAGCACCATGGCGCTCAGTTCACCCGCCCAATCGTAAGCAAATTGCCTCGCCTTCCCGCCGGGGAAGATGATGGCGGCGAGGTTATTCAAATGATTCTCCTGCTCCCCGGGATCATCCGCGGGAGTGGCGTAGTCGTATCCGACAACTGTCTGGAGGGAACCGTCCCGCGTGGCCCTGATTCTCGTCACGTTCCCCAGCGGGTCATAGGTGTACTCCGTCTGATTCCCCATCGAGTCCGTCACGAGCGTGAGCCTTGAAAGCAAGTCACGTGTATAGGTGGTTATTCTGCCGGCCCTGTCTCGCGCGCTCTCCAGCCCGCAGCAGCCGTAGGTATATTCCTCATGAGTCCCGTCGGGATAGCTTACCCGCGTGACGCGATCGAGGTTGTCATACTGATATCCTATTGTGAGGCCCGTAGGATAGGTGACGGAGCCGAGCCGAGCCACATTATCATACTCAAATGACATGTTCGTGCCATCGGGGAAATCCATCCCGACAAGGCAGTCGGAGGAGTCATAATCGAAGCTCGTCGTGTGTCCCCTGGCATTGGTGACCGTGTCCAGCTTCCCGTGCGGCGTATGGGCATAGTAAGTTATGTCTGCCTGGAGTGGCACCGGAGGAACAATGGAGGCAAGGTTCCCTTGCTCGTCATAAGAAAAAGTGGTTGTCTTTTGCATCGGGTCAGTGAAAGAGATAAGATTGTCATCTGTGTCATAGCTATAGAGTGTCTGATGACCACCGGCATCAGTCCGTGATGTCACATTCCCATTCTGATAGGCATAGGCAGATGTAGTTCTGGACGCACACGGCAGCTGAGGTTCCGACGCATGACCTCCAGAGCAGTATTTGTCGGCAACCTTCGTAATTTCCGCGCGGTTGCCGTCGTTATCATAGTGGTAATCCATGTAATTGTATCCTAAATGGTAGAATTCATCGCCGGGAGCCAGAGGCTCATTTCCTTTCGTGACGATATGAAGGTATGCGGATTCCGGATCGCCAAAGAAATATCGCGTAATATTTCCGTTCCTATCTGTAATCTCAGTCGGGCCGCTCATGCCACCACCCCAGTTTATTCCTCCCTTCCAATAGTAAATCTCCTGATATCCCATGGGATCAGTCACGGTAATTTTATAGGTTTCCCAGGTGTACGTCACGGGAGGCTCCTCTTCTACATGATCGGGAAAGGTGTGGGCAAAAGTCCACGTTCCCGTGGGCCTCGTCAGGCTCGAGAGAACAAAGCCATACTCATCATCCCACAGATATGCGTAGGAATACGTGTATCCTCCCATGTCGGTAACAGAGACGAGATTCCCATCGCCATCGTAGCTGAATAACGCAATCCTCCCTATAGGATCTGTGATGGACGTGATCCTTCCATTCTCATCACTCACGAGACTTGTCGTACGACCCGTCGCGTCGGTGACGCCGGCAAGTCTGCCATCCGCATCACGGTTCACGATCACCCTGTTCCCCCACCTGTCCTCAACCGAGGAGATAATCTGATGGGTTGGGGAGTAATGATATTTGACTTTTGAAGTCTTAAGCCTCAGCGTATAGCTTCCATCAAGATTCTCAACGAGCGTATGATACACGCGGGGGGGAGGTGTGAACGTGCGCTCGTCTGGAGGGGCATTCCGTATATACACATCCCTTTTCCCGTCCGGCATGACAACGGTCACATTGCCGTTTGGATCAAGGAGATAGTGGCTGTCAAAGTTAGAGCTCCATTTACTGCCAAAAGGATAGTAATTAAAGCCCCCGCCGCCGCCCGTCCCCTCCTGCGGATCTAAGGAATTATAGGCCAGTTTGAATTCAACTGCGGGGCCACGGGCCGGTCGGTATCCAATCGGGGTATCCTTAATGCTGATGTTGAGACTGCGCGGGTTGATCGAAACTGAGGGAGATCCGCATCCGCCGGTCCCGCCACCTTGAGGCCCTCCCGCAGGCACATCATCAACTGTTCCCCCCAGATCATCAGCAAGCGGCGGAAAGCCACAGCAGCCTCCTCGAGCATTCCCCATCTCTACTTTGGAAAGGCAAGTTCCTCTGTGCTCCTTCCCCGGATTGAAAAGGAGGGTGTCACCATCCCAGATACTGACGAATCTGTCATGAGGTATTACCCTTTTGCCGCCCTGTGGGTCAATGGTAAATACATTCCGGGAATCCGCCCGCCCGACGACAAGAAAATGGGGCGGATGAACGCGGACTATTACCGGTTCTTTCAGCCCGATGAGATCCTCGTAGGTGAGCTTGAGCCCAACAGCCTCCACATCCTGCTCCGCTGCAATCTGGACGATATCAAAGAATGAACTCGATTCCTTCCCGATGAACTCGTTGGGGAATGGGATACCCTGAAGCCCGAAGATCCTCTTCAATGCCAGGGGGCCGCAGCCAGAAGAATCCTTCCTGTTCATTTTCATCCTGTGGATATTCATACGCCAGCTTTGGCAGAGTGTTGCCTGCTGCCAGGTAGGCTTCAGCGCCACACACTGTTTGAAACAAGAGGCGGCTTCCTCGAGCCTGGAGGAGTCAGCATACATTATTCCGAGGCGGATCAGCGCCTTCCGCGCGATCTGCCCCTTCTTCTGCTTGTTCAGAATGCGCAGGAAAGATTCTTCGGCGGCTTCATACCTGCCACGATAAAAGCTATAGCATCCAATATGGAGCTCCGCCTCCGCCGCCCAAGGGCTCCGAGGATAGTGCGTGAGGTGAGCTCTGAACTTGTCGACGGCCATGTCATATCGGTGCGCATTCCAGTCCCCCATCGCAAGGCCGAATGAGCGGTTGTCATCTGCGTTGAACTTCTCTGAGGTTGGAGTAAGCGGGCCACCACGTTCGCCCGCGGCAATAAGCCTCTCGCTGCTAAATTCCTGTGTTAACTTATCCGGTGCATCTCCGGGAGTGAGTGGTGCGGAGGAGAGTGCTATGGCCGCAATCGCGTATATATATTCGACAAACCTATACATAGTCGTACTCCTCGGGGAGGAAGATAAATATGTCGGGTGAAGGATAGGATTCGCGATCGAATGGATCGGTTCCCCATAATACTTCATCTCTATCCTTCCACCCGTCTCCATCGATATCAGATCTCGTGGTCGGAGGGGGGGTTATCGTGGGTGTTGGTGTGATAGCGGGAGTATCTGTTGGCGTGTAAGTCGGAGTCTCCGCCGGTGGAGCGGTTGGCGCCGGCGAGGGCGTTTCTGTCGGCGTCGCGGGCGGCGGCAAAGGCGTCCGGATCATAAACAGGTTGGAGTTTTCCACGGGCTTGCCGTCGGCGCGGACGAAGGTTCTCGTGGTGCGGCGGATAAACGCCGTGGCAAAGACGTAATCTCCGCGATATGCTGAACCCGTGGGTATCTTGAGCATAAGCGTCCCGAATGTGGGGGCAGGTGGAAATGCCACGTTGCTGAGGCTGGGTTCCCCGACTTTCCCATTGTACTGATACACGCCTTTCATATCGGGTCCGTAGAGATACACCGCTCCTCCCGCCAGGGCATCGCTCACGCTTGAAGGCTCACCGATAACCCGCGGGTTCCTTATCACCGCGACATACACATCCACGCGCACGCCTCTGTAGTTCCACGTACTGAAATCGCACCGCCACGCCATTTCCACCTCACCTCCCGGCGTCACCTCTGTCGGAAGTGCGCCGAGGCTGACATAGTTGAGGAGGGGTGTGGCCGCGGGAGTGGGGGTGGGAGGTCCCGTTGGGGTCTGAGTCGGCGTCGGCGGCCCCTCGAAGACGGAGAACATGGAGTCGTTGGACTCTACGCACACCCTCCCGTAGGAACCGATGGCGGGCGAGGAAGACACACCCGATCCGGTTGAGCAACTCCACGCAAGGACTTCTCTTGGGGAGCCTGGGAAGACGCTCCGCTCCGTGTGTTGTGTATCATGCCGGAACGTCTGCCATTGGCCATACACGTGCTGGACGTAGAGAAGGGTGGGGAAAGAAACAACTATTGCGAGGGCAAATGGTATGATCCACGCCTTGACGAGCCTGGACATGATCCCCTCCTTCTTCACGCGCTCGTCGTCAGCGCCTTCCCTCATGCCGCCCAACGGCATAAAGAAAAACCGCGTCGCCGAATATGATGCGAATTCGCTGCTTCGGCAACCCGGCTCTTCTTCATAGGGGCGCCATGGGAATGGCAAATAACTGATGACCTCTAGCTCAGAAAAGCCACTTGTTTGGGCAGCCGGGGTGGCCACCTCGGGATTAATATAATGAATCGGAATTTAAAAGTCAAGGAACTATTTTCAGGAACTATTTTCTGTCGATCTTCTGTCGAGAAAACACAAAAAGAAAACACGAAAATATCTTTTTCTAAGATATGCTGATTGGGTTGGAGCACACTCGGGAGAATGAAGCATCCTATTGCCTGTCAATAGTCGTGGCATTACCCTGAGTTTTGCTCGACTAGATATGCCTGGTATGCATATAAACTTTGATAAACTTTGATAAACTTTGATTGATAGTGACGATATAATCAGGTAAAATCTCTATGGCTATATGGCTATGATATGAAAAAGGTATAAGTAAATGCTCTCGCTGCAAACTGCGCCGAGAATATATTATTTGAGCTAACATTCCTACTAAACGGGGCTTCCGCCTTGCCGCTGATCCGGGCTGTTCAGCGCGACCGCAGGGGGTTGCGCTGAACGGGGCTCGCGGCGAAAAGATGAGGGACAACGGGAAAAGGAGGTACGCAATGGGAGACAAAGGCAGGAAGGATAAGGACAAGGGTCGGAAACAGAAGATAAACAAACAGGAACAAAAGGCAAAAAGGGAGCTGGAGAAGCAACAGAGAAGAACCCCTTGACAGAAAGCATGGCGCGGGGTCAAATCTTTATCCTTGACAATTGAAGCATGGCGCGGGGTCAAATCTTTATCCTTGACAATTGGGCTTCTCCGGCGCGGATGCGCGAACGCTTTCGCGTTCGCTCCGTACCGCGTCTCGATCAGCGGGATCGCCGCTCAATTCCGACGTTAGTCGCGGGAAAACGGGATTGAGATGGGAGACGGAATACGGTAGAATCAGAACATGGAAATCGAATTTGATTGGGATGCTAACAAAGAGAAGCGAAACATCCATAAACACGGTGTCTCATTTCACGAGGCGGCAACGGTATTTGGGGATTCGTTGTCGTGGACATTCCCCGATCCGGATCACTCGCTAGGCGAGCACCGGTTCCTGACTGTTGGTATGTCATCGCAGGGCAAGATATTGATCGTGTCGTACATTGATCGTGGCAAGAAGACCAGACTGATCAGCGCACGCAAAACAACAAGACGTGAGAGACAATATTATGAAGAAGGTAAATAAATCCCATCAGAGAGACGAATTGCGCCCGGAATACGATCTTTCAGGGCTGAAGGGGGGCATCCGTGGGAAATACGCCAAGCGCTATCGCGCAGGGACGAATCTTGTACGACTTGAACGCGATGTCGCACGGGTTTTCACGGACGATGTTTCAGTCAACAAGGCCCTTCGTTCCCTGATCAGAGTGGCTGAGGCGCAGGTTCCTTACACCCATTAGTCGAGGGTGATGGACTAGTGTGGTGTCACTAACGCTTCTTTACAATGACGCGGTCATTCCCGCGCAGACGGGAATGCAGAAAAGCGCTTGTAAAGCCTGGATCCCCGTTTTCGTGGGGATGACAAATGTAAAGAGACTTCTGTTACACTACACTAGCCATTCGAGCGGACAACCCATCCATTCGTCTGGGGGCTGCCGCAGTTGGCGGGATTGCCACTCAATTCCTTCGTTAGAGAACTAATTTGAGAGGAAAGCACGCATGGAGTCTTTAGATAATCCACAGTGGCAGCTCATGTTTTCTATGGCTTTCGTATGTTGGCTGTTGCTCCTGCTCCGTGAAGTCTATCGCTACCGCCTGCTTGTTAGCAAATTGTGCAAAGTCGACAATTTATGGTGCACTAGGACTAGTTGTACTCTGGATATTGACAATCATAACGATGATCTTGCAGGTCGGATTATTAGCAGCTCTTCTTACTGTACTATTACTACTACTAATTTTCACCATTATCTTTATAACGTTTTCACGCAGCAGATCTTCTCCATTGCATCCAGAGTCTGTAGCCCGGATGCATTACGAAAAAGGGCTCCTCGAATCGAGGATTCGACAGCTTGTTTCCAAGCAACCTGTGCAGATGTTGCTTGAGAAACATGGGCGAACATCTGAGTTCCTCATAGATCTCATGCAGCGATTCAGCCGAATCGAAAATCAAAAGGCTATTCAAAATATTGCAGACCTCGCTAATCTTCAGTTTGTATTGGAGATATATGCCCGTGATAATTGGACAGAAGAAGATAAATTTATTGCCTCGTCGAATTTTTTGCAATATGGCATGAAATAGTTATCTAACAAATCGTTCAACCGGACGTAAACCGCTGCGCGGTTTTCGCCGGGTAACTTAAGTCGTTATGACTTTTAAATAGCAATAGGTGATATTGTGGTTTGCTGTCTTTGTAAATTAGATAGAGAGCTAAAAAACTCCCATATTTTGCCGGAGTTCTTTTATAAGCCTATGTATGATAATAAACATAGGTTTTTTGCTTTGAGTCCTGATCCCAACGAAAGAAATAGGATATTGCGGAAGGGATTGCGCGAAAAACTTCCATGTTGTGATTGCGAACAAAAACTCAGCATGTACGAAAAATACGTAAGAGACCTACTCTATGGTGGCGTGAAATTTGAAGTATCTCAAGACAGACGAACAAGCTATCTAACAAATGTAGATTACAAGAAAGTGCGCATATTTTATATATCAGTACTTTGGAGAATGAGTATTGCTTCTCTTGAATTTTTTAAGAATGTTAATCTTGGGCAACACGAAGAAAAACTCCGAATTATGATCTTAAATGAGAACCCAGGCGAGCCAGATCAATATGGTTTTTTATGTTTTGCACCATTATTCGATGATAACGCACTTGGAGATTGGCTATTGCAACCTGATTATGTAAGGTTACAACAGCATAGAGTTTACCGAGCACTGATAGGCGGCTTACTATATCTTTATTTTGTTTCTAGTCATAACGTGAGTGATATTATCAAGAAGCGATTTGTTCAAAAGAATGGTGATTGGTTTATCACTGCAGAGAAAATTAGAGATATATCTTTTCTTGATAAGACGCTTGCCCAATTATCAAAAGCGCAAAAATCAAGGAAGTCCTAACCGCTGCACCCGACCTGAGAAACCTGCCCGCCAAGCCTGCCGGCTGGCATGGCAGGCGAGCTTCAGAAAGCCATTTTGTTTTGCCGAAGGAGATCCAGTCCCTTTTTGCGCTAAGTGCTGGGAAGATGAACATGTGCCCGTTCATCTTCTTGGGCCAGTATCTTCGAAACATGGCCCTTCTATGACTGTCCAAAGTGCAAACAGGTTTATATGTGTGATTGATTTCCCCTTATTTAGGAGAGGGTGGATACATTTTATTCGTTTTTCAGAATTAGTAAGCTGGCTCTAACCAGACGCTGCACCTGACCTGAGAAACACGGCTTTTTTCGTTTAGAAGCCCAAGATAGCAAACGTGGGCAGTAGGTTTAGTAAGTCTGCGATATACTATTTTGTCCCCTCGGCATGCTCGGGATCTTCGACAGGCAGGTGAGCTTCACGTTAGCCCAAGTTCCGCTTTAGGGTCAGGTCTACGCATTACTCTTATTCCCCTCCGTTCAGCCCTTCACTCCCCCAAGATCTGAACGATGACCTGCCTCTGCCGGGGGCGGTTGTCGAACTCGGCGAGCACTATCTGTTGCCATGTGCCGAGCATGAGACGCCCCTCCTCAAAGGGTATGGTCAGGGAAGGCCCCTGGAGCGCGGCCCTCAGGTGGCTGAATCCGTTGGCGTCCCCCCATGTCTCGTCATGGGCATAGTGCTTGTTTCTCGGAACCAGTTTTGCGTAGAGCTCCTGGACGTCCTTTATCAAGCCCGGCTCGTATTCAAATGTCGTGATCGCTGCGGTTGAGCCAACGACGAAAACCGTCACGCTCCCCCTCTCAAGCTTTGTTGCTTTCAGCTTTTCAGCCACCCGGCTTGTGATATCCACCAGGTCTCCATCCCCACGCGTGTCCAGACTAATTTTCTCATTGATGATTTTCATAATCTCCTTCCCAAGATGACCTTATTCTGTAGGGGGGTTGATCTATCAATCCTGCTTTGATGCGGGTTCGATAAATCGAACCCCTATAACTACATCACAATAATAATCCGCGAAATCCGCACAATCCGCGGTTTCTATTTTTTAAACGCCATATCAACAAGCTCCGGCAAAATCGCTCCCGATTTTCCCATTATTGACCAGTCCACTATGTCCGAAACAGGCGTCGGCTCGCGGTTGATCTCCACTGTCTTCGCCCCGCGGCGTTTCGCCAGATACACGAAGCTCGCCGCGGGCTGGACAACCGCACTCGTGCCCACGGAGAAGAAGAGGTCGCATCTGCCGAGCGCCAGTTCCGAATCGCGCACCGCTTTCGGCGGCAACTGTTCTCCGAACCAGACCACACCCGGCCTCCTGGTGCCGCCGCATGCGCACTGCGGCGGATACTGCCCGAACGGACCGCCGCGCTCCTCACGGCTTACCCCGCAGCGCTCGCACCGCCATTCCCATATCGAGCCGTGGAGCTCGATGACGTTCCTGCTCCCCGCAGCCTGGTGGAGCCGGTCTACGTTCTGTGTGAGCAGCGTGAATTCCCCTCCCCTCTCGATGAGGCACCGCTCCATCCGAGCGAGGGCATGATGACCGGGATTCGGCTTGACCAGCGCGCAGTTCTGCCGGCGCTCGTCATACCACCTGCTCACCATCTCCGGATTCTGCGCGAAGGCCTGCGGCGTGGCGAGCTCCATCGGATCATACTTCGCCCACAGCCCCTCCATCGCGTCGCGGAACGTCGGTATCCCGCTCTCTGCCGACACCCCGGCACCCGAGAGTACCACAACTGACTTTGCTCCGCGGAGCGCCTCTATAACTCCGCTCGGAATGGTGTCTCTCATATATTCTCCGATTGTAATGCCTCAGTTACGTGGGGGCAGAGAATCCATGCAAATAGTGTTCTTTCATCCACGGATTGACACGCCTGCGTGCGCCCCGTCGCTGAAGCTCTGGAGCGTAGGCGACCGAAACGCACTCCGGCGTGCAGGCACAGATTAACACGGATCCAAAAGCTGCTGAAATTCCTTTCAATAAAATCCGTGAAATCCGTGAAATCCGTGGATAACCTTTTCATTCCCCCCATAACTGAGCCATTACCTCCGATTATTTGATTATATTGTATCAGAATGAGCAAACCCGTATAATCACCCAATACTGCCATCTGTCGTTTTGACGGGCAAAAATCGCCTCTAAGGCCTTTTTCAGGGGTCAATATTGATCTAACTAGCTGTGATCAAAGGAAATAACGTGGTGCGACCCCAATCTCCAAGCTCATGCATTACATAGTTCTTGCTCGTATCGTCTTCCTGGCTCATTTTGCCTTCATCCTGTTTGTCCCCATCGGAGGGTTGCTCGCGTTCAGATGGAAGCACTGCCCCTGGCTCCATGTGCCGTCAGCCGTCTATGGAGCCATCATCTCTTTCTTCGGCTGGATATGTCCGCTCACCCCTCTTGAGAACTGGCTTCTCGAAAAAGGCGGAAGGACGGGTTACCATTGCGGATTTATCGAGCACTATATCGTCCCGATCATCTATCCCGAGGGACTGACCAGGGATTTAGGCATCACGCTGGGAGTCACCGCTATCCTCATCAACCTGATTATTTACACATGGCTGTTGTGTAAGATCAGATATGAGCAGTATGGACAATCAAAGCCCCTGCAAAGGTTATGGCAGATGCATGTTGGATCTTGACCATGGACACTTTTAAAAATCTCTTCGGCATAAAAAAGGAGCAGGTGAGAAAAACCTGCGTGCTGCTCCCGCTCCTGTCGAGAGATATCATGAAACAGTTCGGTGTGCAGGAGCTCTCACGGGGAAAAATCTACTCATCAGGGAACAGCGCGCACTTCACGCTCATCCGCACCGGCGTCGGTCCGGCACTCGCAGGTGATGCGGTACTGTACCTCGGCGACACCGCATGCAGAAATATTATCCTGTTTGGATCGTGCGGGCTGGTGGCAGCTGTTAAAGACATCGGGGTCGGAAGCCTTCTCAGCCCCGCCATATGCTATGCGGCTGACAGTTTTACCATGCTCCTGCAAGGGGATAGCCGACCATGGGATCTGTACTGCCCGGATGAGGATCTCCACGGACAATTCTTGAAATTTGGCGGCACTGATAATGTCAAAAACGCAACCTGTCTCTCGATCGGCTCGCTAAAAATGGAGGATGAGCTACTGCCTTTGTTCGAATTAAAGGAGATACGGGCACTGGACATGGAGTGCGCGAGTGTCTTCGCCGCGGCCGCGCACACGAGGCTGAGGGCGGTTGCCCTGCTCTACGTCACGGATATCATAGGGGAAAAACCTTTCCATGCGGAATTGAGCCGTGCAGACGAAACCGTCCTCACCTCCTCCATAAGGAACGCAATCCATATTCTATGCGAGTTTATCAAAACGAAGTTGACGAGGAATAAAAATGTGTGAGCTTTGCATTCAGGCGTACCCAGACGATGACTTGTGCGGGGGGATGGATAATGGATCGTGCAGAGGGCTCCCAGGATGTCGCAAGAGGAGGGGGCTTTCTCAAAGCACACAGTTCTGTAGGCATACTCGTGAATCTGAACGATTGACGGCGGCTCGCGCTCTCGTGAAGGCCAGATTCCCGCGCTTCGGGGTGAACAAAACGCGGGAGATTATCCGGCTCTTATACGAGATATCGAAGCGGGACAATGTCACGCCGGCGGCGATACTCCACACGAGCCCCTCCGTGAATTTCGTGGAGCTCAAAGAATGCCTTCTGCACAAGCGGTTCCCGCACGCCTCTCTCCGCGGTGAACCCTCAGAGGCTTTCCTCCCCGAACTCTCTCTGGACCCCGCTGCCCGCGCGGCGAGAGGGCGGGGAACATTCAATCCACGGCGGATCATCGTGGAGGAATCGGCCAAGAACTCAAATCTCGAGCGGAGGCTGCGAGAGGCATTTCCCCGCGCGGTCGTCACGGAGATACCGAGCCACAAGGCACACCTCTCATCACAGGAGAAATTCGGGATCGCCGATTATAACAGGAGGTGTGATACCGTTTTTGTCATTCGCGCGCGGCATGATTTATTCAAACGGTGCCCCTGCACAAATGGCGCCGTGCCGTGCGGCTACCACATCTTCAATCTCGGGTTCGGATGCATCTATGAGTGCAGCTACTGCTACCTGCAGGAGTACACCAATGCACCGGGGGTCGTCCTGCCGGCCAACATAGAGCATTTCTTCGGCCGCTTCACGCGATATACAGCATCGCCCGCCGCCGCTGCATGGCAGCGGGGGACCCGCATGCGTATCGGGACCGGCGAGTTTTCGGATTCACTCATGCTGGACCATCTCACGGAATATTCACTGCCGATAGTGGAATTTTTCAGGAGACATCAGGATACGCTCTTCGAGTTCAAGACAAAGAGCGCGCGCATAGACAACTTGCTGAAGGCCCGCCACGACGGCAATATCGTGTTGAGCTGGTCACTGAACCCGCAGAAAATAATAGACGAGAATGAATGGCACACCGCTTCCCTCTCCGCACGGCTTGCTGCAGCGGCACGCGGCGCCGAGGCGGGCTATCCCATAGGGCTGCACTTTGACCCCGTGATTCACTTCAAGGGGTGGGAAAAGGAGTACGGTGCTGTCATAGAAGCGGTCTTTGACACACTGCGGCAGAAGGAGATCGCGTGGATAAGCCTCGGTACTCTGCGGTTCAGGCCGCGGCTCAAGCAGATTATCGAGAACCGCTTTCCGGCCAACACCATCCTGGATGAAGAATTGCTCCCCGGCTACGACCGCAAGCTCAGGTATCCAGACAGCATCCGGCAGGCTAAGTACACCCGCCTGGTGACGATGCTCCACAAACACTCCAAGAAACTTCCGATCTACCTGTGCATGGAAGATCGGAAAATGTGGGAAATGGTAGGGCTCCCGTTCCCATTCGGCGGAGATCAAAGCCACAACTCTAACCACAGATAAACACAGATGACACGCCGCCGATCGCCACGGGTAAACACGGAGATCTAGAGTTTTTGAAACAGGATGCACACAGATACACGCAGATAAAACCTATCGCGATTTAAACGACTTCAACGGCTTGAACAATTTTAACTCCATCGGTTCAAACAGCTCAAACGGTTCACACAGCTCAAACCCCATAGAGGGTGAGGAGGAATCCGTTTCATCCGCGTTGATCCGCGGCAAAAACCTTATGAAAGAAAATGTCAGCGTGATCATTCCCACATACAACCGGGGGCCTTTCCTCAAAAAGGCGATCGAGTCCGTGCTGTCGCAGAGCTATCAGGAATTTGAACTCGTCATCGTGGACAGCCACTCAGATGACGATACAGCGGCGATCCTCAAGGGCTTCGGGGGCAGGCTAACCGTGCTTCAGGTGGCGCGCGGCAACCCCGCCGCGGCGCGCAACATCGGGATCAGCAGCACCCATACCCCTCTCATTGCCTTCCTCGACTCAGACGACTGGTGGCACAGAGACAAGCTCTCGCTTCAGCTCAGGGAGATGGATGAGAATCCTGCCTACCTCATCTCGCACACGCAGGAGATATGGTACAGCAAGGGGAAGATTCTGAGGCAGAGACGAAAGCACCGGAAATACCCCGGTTGGATATTTGATAAATGTCTCCCGCTATGCGCGGTCAGCCCCTCCACGGTCATCGCGCGGCGGGAGCTCTTCGATGCGGTCGGTCTCTTTGACGAAAGCTTCGTCTGCTGCGAGGACTACGAACTCTGGCTCCGCGTGAGCGCGAGGTATCCCTTTCTCCTCGTGGATATGCCGCTCACCTTCAAGGACGGCGGGCGCGAGGATCAGATGTCCCGCATCCATCGCGTGGGGATGGACAAATTGAGGATACGGGCGCTCCTGAAAATATTGAGCGAACCCTCTCTCCTGAGCAAAGCGCAGAGGTTGCTGGCAGTGCGCGAGCTCGAAAAAAAATGCCGCATCTACGGAGAGGGTTGCATCAAGCACGGGAAAGCCGAGGAGGCGAAATACTATCTGAAACTGCCTGAAAAGCTTACCATCGACAAAGGCCGAACTTAGTACTCAGGGTTTGACCCTGATGATCTTCATGCCGACCGGGCCGGCTCCCATTACACGCGCTCGTTCAATTTCTTGCCCATCAGCCAGACTTCACCCGGCGAAACACCCGCGAGCGCGGGGGCAGGGTGCCGCGAGAGGAGCACAAATCCCATTTTGGTAAAGAATCTCTTTCCCGGCGATGTGGGTGTTGACACATGAATACCCTTTACCCCGTGCGAATTCAGCCGATCGAAAAATGCTTCCAGTAGTGTTGATCCGAGTCCCGTTCGCTGCGCATCCGGCGCGATGTCTATATGACAGTGTGCGGGGTATTCCGCCACGATTCTCCGCACGACCCGATAACGGCGGAGCCCGAGCACCGTGACCGCGACAATGATTCGCCAGACTCCGATGCGGTGCCAGTGGCCATGCCTCACAAATCGAAAGAGGAGACGCGGAACAACCGCGCGCGCGAAGAGCCGCTCGAACCGTTTCGTATCCGCGCAGCCGGTGAGGTAGCCCACCACGCGGTTGTCAGCCTCCGCAACAAACAGCGATTCCCTCTCGAACCGCGTATAGTAGCCCAGGACAGCTTCGGCAATAAACTCCCGGTCGCCGCAGAGCGGCTCTATGGACTGGCCGTAGAGCGCAGTGTGAAAGCATATGTCGCGTAGCGCGGCCATGTCTGAATCCCCGTAGGATCGGATCATAACGAGCCCGAGGAGACAGATGGACTTTCAAACCCTTTGAGCCTGAACATCTGCCAGGCGGTATAGGATTGGGAAACGATGCCGCTCACGCCGCGAGCCTGCATAAAGATCACCTCCGGGTCCCCGAGCATGCGCCATGGGATCGTCACAACGCTGCAATTGTGGGTCAGCCCAACCTCAATCCGGTCCGAAGGGATTTTTACGTCCTGGTCGTGAGCGACGAGCACACCCATGAAAGACTCAACGCGCAACTTGGGCATCTGCTCGAATGGCGTGTCATGGCGGTACCCAAAGGCGTCAACAGATATCCCCATGCTGTACTCCATCGGGCGACGCAGGCCAATCTCCACCTCCAGCCTGGTCCCTGTGTTGCGACAGGCAACGCCTGCAACATGGCCACTCGGCTTTTTATGTTCATAGTCCGTGGTCTCTGCGCTCGCGACCGCCCCGCGATGCGGGCTCCACGCAGCCCCTCCTACGAGAGACACGGGCTCAATGAGCGTGAACAGCTCATTGCGCCGCGCGAACGCCGTCAGCCAGTAGCTGCTGTCCGACATCTGGCTCTTATAGAGCCGGATGGCTTCATACTTGCGGCGCACCTGCTCGGGTGAGAGCCCAAGCGCCCATGAGCGTGCGCGCTCATCGGCGAGGCGTTCCGGGAACGAAAGCCATTCGTGCGGATGGAAATAATATGGACGGGGCCACGGCCCCATGTGTATCGGGTAAGTAAATATCTGGGGCGTGGGGATTCTGCCGGCGAGGTTAAGGAGCGCGACACGAAGGAACAGGTAGCAGGCTCGGTGATCAGGATTGGCGTCAATCGGATGTGTCACGAAGATGTGCGTGGGCCGGAAGTCAAGCAACTCCCGTTCGATATCCGCCACAACTGATTCGCCCTTATAGGGCTTTCCATAGCCGGGGGCCTCACGATATGGCACGCGTGTCGTATTCGTCAGAATACTGTGGAGCGGCGGCGATTTCCCCCAGTGTTTATTCCAGATGCTGAGGGTGTCGTGATCCGGATATCCCAGGAATGCGAGCTGCTGAGCGGGAACGCCAAGGAATGCCATCGCCTCCATCGCCTCGTGGATTCTGATCCGCCCCATCTCCCGATTGACCTTTGGGCTCAGCCAGGGGTGTCTCCGGTACACCATGAACGCGAGCTGATTATGGTCGCCGCTCGTCAGGTACACCACCCGTACCGCGGCGCCTGCCGCCACTCCCTGCTGGATGAGCCCGCCGCACCCGAGCGTCTCATCATCTTCATGGGGTGCCATTATGAGGATGCGGTCGTTCGCGGTGGGGGGCGTGAAGGCGTGAAGCGCCGGGCGCACGGGCGCGGGGCTGCTGGGGTAGAGGAGTACGATCACAACGCCGGCGATTCCCAACGCGAACAGCAGGAGGAACCACCATGCGCCACGCACGTGCCAGTTCATCTCTCACACGTCATTGCCAGAGTTCACCAGCGAGGCGTCATGACACACATCCTGAGCGGCCACATCGAGAACAACCATTGTCAAGAGTCGCGCCCACTCGCTCACCGCTCTTCACGCGACCGCAATCCTCCCGCCGCGCTCTTTCATCAGGCCGTCCTTGATGAGCTGCCTGATATTCCTCCTCACCCTCACGGACTCCACGCTCAGACGCGCGACCAATTCCTGCAGCGAGAGCGAGTGCCTTCCGATGCACGCCTTCAGGATCATCCCCCGGATCTGCCTGTCTGAACCCTTAAACGAAGTTTGTTTCCGGTAACGGGCGCTCTTCCTGCTCGGGTTCCCATGCGCCGCCTTGAGCATTGCCCCATAATCCATGAGTGCATTGTACCATTTTCGCGGATGAGCAGCATCGAGCGTTTTCTCGACCAGGGAAAGGATCTCTTCATCGCGCACCACCCGCCGCGCCCGGAAGAAGAGGTGAATGAAGACAGTCCGCACATTGGTCTCGATGAATATGACCGGCATGTCAAACGCGAAGGCGGCGATGGCCGATGCCGTCGCGGGCCCGATTCCCGGGAGGGTTTGCAGATCCTCTATGCGGGAGGGCAGCTTCCCGCCCCACTCCCTGACCACCCTCACGGCAAGCCTCTTCACGGCGAGCGCCCGCCGGTTATACCCCAACCCCTGCCACACCCGGAGTATCTTCCGCAGCGGCGCTCGGGCGAGCGCGCGGAAGTCGGGAAATGCGGCGATAAATTCCCGGTATTTCCGCTCCACCCTCTCCGCCTGAGTTTGCTGCAGCATGATCTCTGAAACGAGAATACGGTAGGGATCGCGGGTGGTCCGCCAGGGGAGACGCCGCCCATACAGGGCGTAATGCCGGTATATTGTTTTCCTGAATGAACGGATGCGCGCAGGCGTGAGCGGCCTTTCGCTCATCTCGACCCTCCCCGGGGAATCAGCCCACGCGATTTTTTCACATACGTTCCTGTCGCCTTCCGTGACTCGTGCGATGCCATGCACTTCATTATAACGGAACTGACCCATGCTGAAATTAATAATCCATTCAGTGATTTGAAACGCGGTACGGATGTATGGTATAGTACTTATGTGATGAAGATATCGATCGGCATACTGCTCGCAGGCTCCCTCGCCGTCATACCCCCCCTGGATGCCGACACGGTCACCTGCAAGGACGGCAGGGTGATTCACGGCACGATCACACGCGAAACGGAAGATGCGGTGACCCTCGGTCTCTATGGAGCGCAGGTGGTCGTTCCCCGCGCACAGATACTCTCTGTCAAGCGGGCTACCCCTGAAGACGATCAGCAGCTTGAAAAAAAGTACGAGCAACTTGATGAACACTACAAAGAGGAGAGCATCGAGTGGGAGAAGCGGGATGCAGAAAACGGCCCGGCAGAACTTGCACCCACTCCATTCCCCACAGAACCTCCCCCCCCTGACGACGATTCCGAGGAACCAGAAGTCATAATCTTCCCGGCGTATCCTCCCCAGGAAGCGGTGCCTCCATCGGGAGCGGCAGCGCCGCCAGGACCGCCGAACAAGGTGCAGGAGCGGCTGTCGTGGGAGCAGCAGGTCCACCAGGCGATTCGCGAGAAACGCGTGATCCCCGGCATGACGGAGAAGCAGGTGCAATCGGCATGGGGCTTCCCCGACCTTATCCATCCGGTGCATGGAATCTACAACTACACCGATCGCTGGATATATGACCGCCCGGATGTCGGAAAGGTGAGTGTTTATTTCAATAATGGGATTGTGGTGAGCACCTACCCGTAGCCCTGTTCCCGCATCTATGTGTTTTAACCTGAATTATTAATGAACAAACAATAAGCATAATAAAAGGGTGCCCAAGGGCTGGTTTTAGATATCCTGAGCTTTTTAGGGCGATGGCAGGAAGTAAGTATCCAAGCCCCGAGCACCCTATATTCTTTTTTTAGTCTTCAGTAAAGTTCGTGCGCGAGCTGATCCATCTTGTCGCCTAAGAGATAGCAAATTTCATTATTGATGTCAATAACTATTATCAATAGGTTTTGGTCTTATGCTCCGCTATACCGATTGGGTCTTTTATCTTCTCCAGTCCTCTATGAGTGTGCCTGAGTGACGTAATGGATCAAAAGGTGTGAAAAAATCAGCATTAAGGTTGTCATTGCGAGGACGCCGAGTCCCGCTAAGCGGGACTCGCAATGACAATTTCTCATATCAGTGTACACGCGCTGAAAATACGATTTTTTCACACCTTCTTAGTTATGGGGGGGCGGATGTGATATTATTGTGCTGTAGAGGCGCGATTCCCGTCTGGAGCCGGGCAGGTATCGCGCCCGGGTTTGATAAAACTTGTCCTGAGCTAAGTCGAAGGATCCCTGCCCGGCAGGCAGGCGGGGAACCCCTACAGATTTATACCTCCCCTAACTGATTGACTCATTTTTCCCTAGACAGCCCGGAGAGGACAATCCCCAAAAATAGAAGGAAGATATTCAGCACATATTTATCGGCAACTGAATATGTAAACCGGGAACAGTACACTCGGTTACGGATTTGCTCTCCGTGCCCTCTGTGTAATCTCTGTGTCCTCTGTGGTTCGGTATCGAAGCTGTTTCTATGAAAACTGGGGATACTCCAGGAGGCCGGGACCCCAAGAGAGGCCGGGATATTGACAAGTCATCTTTTTGGTGTTATATTGCAGTGAACAAATAATGGGGATTTCCATGGAATGCGCCCAATATCTTGACAACTCCAGTATCATCCTCAACCTCAGAGGCAGAACCCACGAAGAGGTTATCGCTGAACTTGTTGACACAATCTGCCAGGGGGGTAACGGGGATAGGGCAGTAATCCTGAAAAGTATCTACACCGTAGAAGACATCAAGAATACGGCGGTCGGGAAAGGTGTCGCGATCCCGCACGGCAGGACTGACGTGATCCCCAACCTCAAGCTCGCGTTCGGGAGGTCCGAGCGCGGCGTGAACTGGGGATCGCCGGACGGCAATCTCGTCCAGATGGTGTGGCTCATCGTGAACCCCACACGCCAGGCCGACGAATACCTGAACGTACTCTCCCAGATAACGAAGATATCCTGCCGGCAGGATTGCCGCGAGGCGCTCATGCTCGCCAACGCCCCTTCCGAAATAATAAGGATCGTGAAAGAGTGCAAGCCACGAGAGAAGGCCCGGAACTGATGTTCTCCCCTCATGAGGCTTTCTCGATATCGCCCAGCTTTTACAGCCAATTAATGTCTTCCCCATACTTCAGTGAAGCAAATGCAACCGCGGATGGGGCGGATTGTGCGGATCAGTAGCGTTTCATGGAGATGACCAGCCGCGGATTTGCCCGGGTTAGCGCAGATTTTTTAAAGATTCATCAGCGTGTATCTGCGTGTATCCGCGGCAAAAAACCCTGACCACTCAAACAATCCTTTTTATCTGCGGCAATTCATTGCCGGATTCACCCTGTAACTGATCCATTACAATCTTCAGTAATGGGTCAGTTACGGAGGGGTGTTCAGTGCACTTGTCATCCCCGTCCCGCTAAGCGGGAGGGATCCAGCATAAAACCTGGACTCCTGCTTTCGCAGGAGT
>Ga0315291_10001206_pt1 | contig 34518 bp, 31 predicted proteins | sample YL17G12_20_MG_FD_203070 | JGI IMG/M metagenome (GOLD analysis project Ga0315291, IMG submission 203070) | Sediment microbial communities from Yellowstone Lake, YNP, Wyoming, USA - YL17G12_20 | ecosystem: Environmental > Aquatic > Freshwater > Lake > Sediment | place: USA: Wyoming | collected...
ACCTTTTGTCCACCTAAATTTCTTAAGAAAAGTCTTTGCTTTTTTGTCATTAGTCAATAATTTACTTAAGTCTAAGATATCCAATAAATTATAGTATATCTTAGTCCGTTTATGTTATCAATTCCCTTATTTTTATTATTAATTTTGTAAGGAGGGCAAAATGGCTCTTAAAATAATAAGTTTCATTTTTGGCATATCAGTGGCTTTTGTAATCGCTGCGCCAACTCCAATCAAAGATGTGCCTTTTGGCGTAAATGAAGTTATCAATCAAGTCTCAACTCCTAACCCTCAACCTCTAATTCCTGCGCTCCCAACTGGGGAATTTCTGATTGATACGAGTACAGACTCAATAAACCAATATAATCCCGCAATCGCTTTTGATGGCACTAACTATCTTATTGTTTGGGAAGATGACCGCAGGGACAATCTCCGCGATATTTATGGTGCGCGGGTTGACCAAAACGGTAATGTCCTTGACCCAGCCGGTATTCCAATCTCAATTGCACCAGAGAGGCAATTTAATCCTGAAATTGCCTTTGATGGTACTAACTACTTGGTCGTTTGGCAAGACTTGCGTGATTCCTCAGGCTGGGATATTTATTGTGCTCGTGTAAATCAACAAGGAATTGTCCTTGACTCAGCAGGGATAAAAATCAATGATAATGGTCGCTGGGGGCAGCCTTCTGTTGCCAGTGGTGATACTTACTATCTGGTTGTCTGGCATGGAATTTTGGGAGCACGAGTAAATCAGCAGGGAATAGTCATTGATACAGCTGAGTTTATTGTTTCCAGAGTAGGGGGATATGATCCTCAGCATCCTTCAATTGCTTTTGATGGAACAAACTATTTAGTAGTTTGGAATGAGTACCATAGTTACTTAACTGGCAATCCACCCCATTGGGTAACTACTTGGGATATTTCTGGCCAACTGGTTAGTCAGCAAGATACAGTTCTTAATGGTACTTCCATTGCTTACGGACCTCCAAATAAAAGGAGTCCTTCTGTTGCTTTTGATGGGACTAATTATTTTGTTTTGTGGCATGATTCTCGTAATGGCAATGCCGATATTTATGGAACCCGAGTTTCACTTACCGGAACGGTGCTCGACCCGAATGGTATTCCAATCTCAACTGCACCAAATAACCAAGGTGTTCCTTCGGTTGCCTTTGATGGAGATAATTATATGGTCGTTTGGCATGACAACCGAAGCGGCATTGATTTTGACATTTATGGTGCAAAAGTAAATCAATCAGGTACTGTTATCGAACATTTCCCTGTATCTACTCAATCAGGAGACCAAAGTTATCCCGTATTAGCACACGGCATTGGCAGTGAATTTCTTATAACTTATCAGGGTTGGACCGATTCTATAAACCAACAACCTATCAATAACTATCGTATCTGGGGTAAGTTTTCTTCAGACATAGGAATTGAGGAGGAACGCACGACGCTTAACGCTAAACGCTTTATGCCAGAAATCTATCCGAATCCTGCAAGGTCATTTCTCGCTGTCCGCTTACCGCAATCCGCAGACCGCCAGAAATTAAAAATATTTGATGTCTCAGGAAAGTTGGTAATAGTATCAAACGAAGTCACGGGTGTACAAGAATACAAGCAAAAAATAAGAATTTCATTGAAAGGAATAAATCCCGGAATCTACTTCTTAAGATTGGGCAAAGAGACCAAAAAGTTCCTCGTTGTTAAATAGGGGTCAGCCCCCGAGTCTGCTCCCCAGGTTGCTTAGGGGGCTACCCCCGAGTCCACTCCCGAACCAACTCCCCAGCTTACTCCCGAAGCCGCTCCCCAAGTTGTCTCCGAAGCTGCCTCCCAACCCGCTCCCGAACCAATCCCCGAAGCAACTTAGGAACCAACCTCCGAAGCGACTCCTGAGGTCACTCCCCAAGCCACTTAGGGGGTCACCCCCTAAGTGGTACCCCCACCCAAGCACGAAATTACGTTAACCGTTTAACGATGCTCGACTTAGAAGAAATTTTGGGTCGATTTCAGGTAAACCTTTAAGTATTACCTTTTTGACATCGCTAATAGGATTAAAGATAATGCAGGTGTGTCAAAATAAACCCCAAATTTCAAGCACCAAATCCCAAATAATGTCCAAATTCTAATTTCCAAAATAATAAATACTCTGATTTCTCCGCAGTCTCGCCGGTTATAACATCTTAATTGACTTTTGAGTTTTATGTGATAAGCTAAATGACGTAACTTTTTTATATTTTATTAGTAATGCTAATAAGTGAGATTATCTATACGAATATTGCGAATGATAGCGAATATACCGAATAAGACGCTATTTGCTGATTCGCTGGCATTCGAGCAATTCGTAGGTTTTATTAATAAGGAGGATTTATGGCTAAGGATTTAATTAACTTAGCGTTGGATACGGTGAATGCTCTGGGCGCGACTTATGCTGATGTTCGTTTGATTCGTGAGCAAGCCGAAAATATTACGATTAAAAATCAACGGGTTGAAGTTCTGAAACGTGACGAAGATGCCGGAATTGGTATTCGTGCGATTGCTCAAGGGTGTTGGGGTTTTGCGGCTACGGCTAAACTGGATATGAAAAGCATTGAACAAACTGCGGCTTTAGCGGTAAAAGTGGCAAAGGCGAGCGCTCGATTGAAAGATAAGGACGTTCAGTTGTCAGAAACCGAAAAAGTAACCGATACTTATCAGACGAAAGTCATAATCGACCCTTTCACAGTCCCACTTAATGAAAAGATTGACCTGTTGTTATCTGCTGCTAAGACAATGTCGAAAGTTAAAGGGGTCAAGGTTTGCTCTGCCGGTCTATATTTGTCAAAAAAGTATCAAGTTTTTGGTTCAACCGAAGGTTCCCATATTGAACAAACCATCTACCAGTCCGGTGGCTACATTGATGCGACCGCCATTAAAGGCAATATAACCGGTGAACGTTCCTATCCGGGAATGCAGGGACATTATAAGTGTGCGGGATATGAATTCATCAAAAGTCTTGATTTCTTAGGAAATGCCCAGCGAGTAGCCGAACAGGCAGTGGCTTTAACCACCGCTCGGGAATGTCCGAAGATTGAGGCAACCGTAATCCTGGATGGCTCAATGGTGGCAATCCAGGTACACGAAACCGTAGGACACCCGACCGAACTTGACCGGGTATTAGGAACCGAAGTGAGTCTGGCGGGGAAGAGTCATCTGACCCCGGACAAACTTAATGACTTTAGAATGGGTTCAGATATTGTGAGCGTGACCGCGGATGCAACGATTGAAGGTGGTTTAGGTTCGTTTGGTTATGATGACGAAGGAGTAAAAGCGCAAAAAGCTTATTTGATTAAAGATGGTATCTTTACCGGTTATCTTACCTCAAGAGAGACGGCAAAGGTTTTGAATCAGCGGAGTAATGGTACGATGCGGGCGGATTCATGGGCTTCAATACCTTTAATTAGAATGACCAATATCAACTTAGAACCGGGAACCTGGAATTTTGAAGATTTGCTGACAGATACTGAAGATGGAATCTATTTTGAATCGGCGGGTAATCCTTCGATTGATGATAAAAGACTTAATTACAACATCCACTCTGAAATCGGCTGGATTATAAAAAATGGTAAAAAGACCGAAATGATAAGGCGTCCGACTTTTACCGGTATCTCATTCGAAATCTGGCGTAACTGTGATGCGATTTGTAATCAGAATCACTGGGAAGTGTGGGGTGTGCCGAATTGCGGAAAAGGTGACCCAGGACAAACCATGCAAGTTGGACACGGTGCGGCGCCGGCGAGATTCCGAAAAATAAAAGTAGGAAGTTGATTTTAAATCATAGATGGATATTAACCACAGACAACACAAAGGTCGCAAAGACCACAGAGAATATACAGAAATAAGAAGATTTTTAACCACAGATGAACACAGGTAAACACAGAGAATTTTTAGCCATAGAGGACACGGAGAACTCTGAGTCAATAAAGTCTCTGATATCTCAGCTATCTCTGCGGTTAAGAGAGGAGTAAAAATGTTGGATAAGAATCGGACTAAAGAGTTATTGGATATAGCACTGAAAAGCGTTAAAGCCGACCAGATTGAAGTTGGAATTTTTTCAAACGAACGCGGCACTACCCGATTTGCTAATTCGGTAATCCACCAGAATATGGTAGTTGATCGACCCTATCTTTGGGCAAGAGTGATCGTGAATAAGAAAATTGGTGGAATTTCAAGTAAAGAATTGCATTCGGATGGGGTAAAACAAGCAATGCAAAAAGCGCTAGAACTGGCAAAATATCAGAAGCCAGATAAGGAATTCAAAAGCTTGCCCAAACCGGGACCGAAGAAAAGAATTGCATTAAAAAAGGAACCGATGTTTATTAATCCTGACCAGCGTGCCAGAGCAGTGGAAAAAATTGTAAAAGTTTGTAAAAAGCATAACCTGGAAGCTGCCGGCGTGATTCATACCAGTCGTTATAGTTTGGGTGTTGCCAATTCTTTAGGTATCTTCAACTACGATTGGGGAGGTGATACTTACTCCACAATCACCGCAATGTCCGACAATAGCTCGGGTTTTGCCTGTGCCTACGACAAGAATTTTGCTAATATTGATTTTACCGCTTTAGCGAAAACCGCGGCGGAAAAAGCGGTGGCAAGTAAAGACCCGGTTGAAATCGATCCGGGTAAATATACGGTTCTCTTAGAAGAGCCCGCGGTTGCGGAACTTCTATCGTTCTTGGCGTTTTATGAATTTGGCGCCAAGGCTTACGATGAAAAGCGAAGCGTTATTTCGAAAAAGATGGGAAAGAGAATAACCGGGAAAAATATCACGGTCATGGATGATTCCTATAATCCTAAAACTATTGGTCTAACTTTTGATTACGAAGGAGTAAACAAAAAGAAGATTGTTCTTATTCAGAATGGCGTTGCGAAGAATGTTGTCTTCGATTCATTTTATGCCCATAAATTAGGGAAAAAGAATACTGGTCACGCTTTGCCCCAGCCTAATTCGATGGGACCTTTCCCGTTAAATTTGGCAATAAAACAAGGCAAAGTGCCAAGAGTTAAGCTAATTGAGTCAATCGATAAAGGAATTCTAATCACTCGTTTTTGGTACACCCGAATGGTTGACCCGGACAAAACTTTACTCACTGGCATGACCCGTGACGGTACTTTTATGATTGAAAATGGTAAGATTACCAAAGGAGTAAAGAATATGCGGTTTTCGGTTAACCTCTACGAAACTATGGAATCAGTTCGAATGATGTCCAAGGAAACTATGCTTAACGGTGAATCAATCTCGGTTGTAACGCCAGCCATGGTGATTGATAACTTTAATTTTGCGAGTAAGACACAATATTAGAAGGAAAAACTAACCACTGAGAGCAGAGAGAGCACAAAGAAAAACAGATAAGAAATAAGGCACTGAAGAATTTATCCGTAGAGATAGCAGAGGACGCCGAGAAATTTTCCGTGAAGATTAAGTGAAATTATTCAGGATAGCCTAATGGGTGAGCTTGATGCCAATTCCAGGCATCTTGAATAATTGCTTTCAGATTAGTCTTTTTGGGTTGCCAACCCAAATCTTGCTTAATCTTCTGCGACGAAGCGATTAAAGCTGGTGGGTCACCCGCCCGCCGACCAACAATTTTAGTTGGAATTTCTTTACCCGTAATTTCACAAGCAGTTTTGAAAACCTCTTTAACGGTGGTGCCATTTTCACTGCCCAGGTTATAAACTTTACTTGTTTGATCTAAAATCTTCATGGCTAAAAGATGAGCAATGGCTAAGTCATAGACGTGGATGTAGTCTCGGATGCAAGTGCCATCGCGGGTATCGTAATCATCACCGAATATTTCAAAGGTCTTTTGCTCACCTAAAGCGGTCCTAAGGATTAAAGGTATAAGATGAGTTTCGGGGTGATGGTCTTCACCTAAATTCTCATAGGCACCAGCAACATTGAAATAACGTAGAGAAGTATATTTTAGACCACAAGCTTTGTCGTATTCTTCTAATAGTATTTCAAAGATTCGTTTAGTTCCACCATAAGGATTAATTGGGTTGATTTTGGCGGTTTCCGGAATTGGTACGATGTCCGGACTGCCATAGACTGCTGCCGAAGATGAGAAAATAATTTTTTTAACGTTATTTTCAATCATTGATTTTAATAGGTTAACACCATTAACCACATTATTTTGGAAATATAAATTTGGATTTTTTACCGATTCTTCAACCAGAGATGCAGCCGCAAAATGAATTACATATTCGATACGATGGTTATTAAAGGTTTTGTTTAATATGACCGAATCGGCTAAATCTCCTTGAACAAAAATTGTACCTTTTGGTATAGCTGCTTTATGCCCGCGTGAAAGATTGTCGAAAATGACAACTTCATGATTGCTTTGTAAAAGTAGTTTACTGGTGACGCTGCCAATATAGCCAGCACCACCGGTAACCAAGACCTTCATTGCCCGATTATAATATAAACAGTTAACCTGTCAACCCGCAGCAATCGACCGTATCAAATATTTCCTCTTACAACTCTTCGGTCTAATACTTAAGCATGGGGATGATAGGTGCGTGGTCAATTACTTTTCTCTTGACATTGGTAAGGTTTAGAATAATATTGCTAATTGGGAATTCGTCCGGGTTATCTTGTAAAGAGCAAAAATTAAGATATAATATAAATGGACAGTTTTATATGGAAATAATGACCGCAAGGGGTAGTGGATGGAAGCAACTTATTTAGATTTCCGCTATCTTCAACTAAAGAAAACACCGAGTTCATTAAAATGTGCTTTAATTAGTATGATTGCTGGGGCAGCGCTGTCGCTGCCCTACTTTCTACAGATGATATTAAATACTACGCCCTATTTTCAAATCCAACCTTATCATGATGTTTCTGGTATCATCCGAGTCCATTTTTTGGTAAATAGTCCTTTTGGATTCGACTTTTCTCGTTATATCAATTATGGTTTCAGGATGCTGGCGTCCGATTTTGCCTTTTTTTTAGCAGCCATTATTCTATGGACGTTAGCGATGAGCTTTCTCTTGAATGATTCAAAGAAAAGATGGCAACTTTTCCCGGTGGTAATTAGTATCGGGTTTACTCTGCCGGTAATTGTTTTTACCCTTTCGATATTCGAAACTTCCAAGACTTTTTTTTGGATTACCAGTATCCTAAACAACCCGCTGGCGATTTATAGTCTATTGATGATTGCGCTAGGAATTGTCTTTGGGATAAAAAAATTGATGCATTTGATAATTCCGGGATTAATTGGTTATTTTCTTGGTTACTTGGTTGTAGTTTTTGTCGCCAATCAGATTAACAATAGCCAGTTCGATAATCTTTTTATCCCAACTAAAAAAATAATAAACTGGCTAACCATTGCCCAAATTTCCCGGAACTTAATCTGGAATTTCTTTGTTGGAATTGGCGTATATGCAACCTATGCCGAATCTCGCAAATTCTCCCACTCGCTGGCTCGATTTGAAGATGAGGCTACTTCTTAAGTAGCGAATCAAAGTACCTTCATTAATCTCTTATTGACTTGTTTTATAGATTCACTATGATATTTCAAAAGAGGTAAAATGAAACAAAAGAAGAAGAGCCCATTTGATAAATATAAGAATTGGATTGGGATGGGATTAGTTCTCTTGGTTTTTATCATCGTGTTGCTGGTAGTTGGTAAACCTTCCCAGTCAAAAAGTAAGCCAAGTTCGAAAAAGGTCAGTAGTAGCTCAGAAACGGAACGAACAGTAAGAGCGCCGCGTGCACAGAAAAAAAGATCTTCAGCAGATAGATTAGCAGAAAAGGCGCAGCGAAAACTGGAGCGGGAAAGGAAACGGGAAGAAAAAAGAAAAGGAGGAACAACTGGAGAAGCAAGAATTTCACGAACCGAACGGTCAACGCGCGAAACGAGAACCGGTATGAGAACTAGTTCAGAATCCGGTTATGTCTTAAAGGGTATATTTGTCGATGAGCGAGGCGAGCGATATGCTTTATTCGGTGAACGTCGAACCAGGAATGGCGACATGGTTGCTGGAAGGAAGATTCACGAAGTTGAATCGGATCGGGTTTCAGTTGAATACGGTGGTTCAACCTACGAAGTGAAAATTGGCAATTCGCTATATTAATAGCTAGTTGAAGCCCCCCCAACAGAAATTCTACTTAATAACCGAATTTAATTTTTTAAGCGCGCCTTTTGAAATAAACCAATAACACCAGTGTGATATAAAAATCGTGTATACCAGGGAAGTTTAGTTTCAATCGCTGCGAATGGGCAACCTTCAATGCAACAATAACAACGGATACAGCCAGCATGATTGATTTTTGCCTTTTGGTTAATGATTTTTATTACTTTCATTGGGCATCCCCGGGCACAATTTTCACAACCGGTACACTTCGATTTTGCTACGACTGGTTTCAATGAAAAGATATTTTTTACCACCGGCGTGATTAACTTCTGAATCGATGGTCTAAATCCAAATCCTTTAGGGTCATAGGTCTTTGGCTTTTGAAAATCGGGAATTCTAAATTCTTCCAGTTCGCCACCGAAAACTTTGATTTCTTCGGTGGTATAAGCTAAGAGGCCGCGTTTTTTTGCGGCAGTAAGAAAAGGAATCGTTTCAAGATCAAATCCAGCTATTTTACCGGCTGCCGCATCTAAGAAAATTGCATCGGTACTGGCAATAATCAAGCCAATTTTACGAACATTGCCTAAAGCGCCTGGGCCATTGCCTTCGATACCGGTAATCGCATCCATGATATTAAGAGTAGGTTTAATCAAAGTAATCACATCGAGTAACATTTCGGAAAAATGGTCGACATCACGCAACCGAGCATGATACCCAGGTTTAACAAAACCAGGAACAATACCAAACATATTCTTTACCGCACCGGAAAAAATTGTAAAGGTGTGGGTCTTAAATTTAGGAAGATTGATGATTTTTTGGCAGGTCAAAGCCGGGCTGATTACTTCCAATCGCTTTACCAGTTCCGCTTTGGGGTTGGAGACAAAAAACCAGGTAGTGTCAAAATTTAATAAACCCTCATTATTCCGGGAAATTTTATCGTAGCCAGCCGCTCTATATACTTTTTTTAGTGCATTAGCGGTGTAAGGAATGCCAGCCCCTGGACTGTCGGCAATGATTGGATTTCCGCCAGCATCTTTGACCATTTTTACGATTACTTCAACAATAGCCGGATGAGTCACAATTGCAGTTTCTGGGCGCGAACCCAATAGCAAATTTGGCTTTAATAGTACGCTGTCCCCGGGCTTGACAAATGCCTCAATTCCACCTAAATAGGAAAGCGCTTTTCGAATTGATGTTTCAACTGATGTTAAATCGTAGCTTTCACATCTAACAATGCTTATTGCATTAGACATAATATAATTTTATTAATTTCGTGGAATCAAATAGTACGGTGGTCAAACTAATCAAAACTTATTAGAATGTTTTAAAAAGGTTATTTGGGGTAAATATTTAGGGCATTTGCCCATTTGCTTAAAGCCTCGACTCGTTGTTTGGGGTCATCGGGTAATTTAAATGGCTGGCGGCCTCGTGCATCGATTATAACCCCAGCTACTCCACCTTCAATTTCTACTTCAATTCTTTTACGACGTCCAATTCCAATATCAAAATTCTTCTCTGGGTCAATCACTGCTTTTACCTTTTCGCCTTTGGCTAAAGGAATTAACACCATATCACCGAAATTTACTGTTCTTTCCTCGCCATTTGCCATTTTCACCGTGACACATTTGGCTCCTAGTTTGGCTTCACCAATCGGTGCGATGCAAGTTCCTAATGGAATTAAGCAATCCTTTTCAAACACTTCTTTTGCCGCCTGTGCATGTACTTCAGAAAGAATGCCTAAGTGCGGCATCATAAATATACTGTCTACCGCCAATCTGGTGACTCCTTCAGGCAAAAATCCGTCAATCATCATCAGTGCAGCTTGCACCCGACGCGGGGCGTGAGAGAGAATGCCGCCTGAACCAACGATTAAATTAAGCGTGAGCATATTCACTAAGGTTTCGCCGGTTAAGGTTTGAGCGAAAGCATCCGAGATCGTCCTTTCCTGTTGCACGCCCTTCAATCCTACTGCCATTGATCTATGCTGTTCCAATGCTAACCTTAGTGCCTCACGGGCAATCGCTTGTTCGATTTTTAATTCTTCTAAAGTTGAGGGAACGGTAGTCGGGCGAATCATTTTATTGCGAATTCGGTTACGCATCTCTGCGGCATCAATTTCAAATGGAATCCAGCGCATGATATTGGCTTCACCGGCTTCGGCTAAGACATTAGAAATACTATAAGACATGCCCAAATTGGCGCTGACGGTTCGATTGAAGATACCAGAAAATACCGAAAAGATGTCGGTTGTCGCTCCGCCGATATCAACTCCTAAAACATTTATCTTTTCACTTTTGCCCATATTTTCAATCAAAAGTCCGACTGCACCCGGCGTCGGCATTATTGGCACATCGGTCCATTCCATTAGTTTCCTGTAACCCGGAGCATGTGCCATCACGTGTTCCATAAACAAGTCATGAATTCGCTGCCTCGCTGGCTGTAGATTTTCCCGTTCCAATACGGGTCGCAGATTTTCGACAATAACTAATGCCGATTTTTCCTTAAGAGTCTTTAAAATTAATTCTCGAGCATCTTTATTCCCAGCATAAATTACGGGTAGACTATAGCCAACACCAAACCTTGGTTTGGGGTCAGCCGCGCGAATCAGTTCGGCTAACTCGACAACATGTGAAATAGTCCCGCCGTCAATTCCACCAGACAAAAGAATCATATCTGGTCTTAAGGTTCGAATTCGTTCAATCTTTTCGTGTGGCAGCCTACCATCATTGGATGCAATTACATCCATCACAATCGCACCGGCACCTAATGCGGCTCGGGCCGCACTCTCGGCAGTCATTGTTAATACTACACCAGCAACCATCATCTGTAATCCACCGCCGGCAGAAGATGTTGAAATATATATATCAACACCATTCTTATCGCTCTTCTTTGGTTTGATGATTTTTTCACCATCCAGGATGGTAATCCCACTCAGTTCTTCGACTTCCCGAACCGAATTTAGGACACCGCGCGTAACGTCTTCAAATGGTGCTTCGACCGTGGTGGGTGCCTCGCCTCTAACTTTTAAACGATACTCATCGCCTATTTTTTCAATTAAAATCGCTTTGGTTGTGGTACTGCCACAGTCTGTCGCTAAAATTCTACTTATTTTCTGCTTTTCGATCATTTGATTGCTTTCCTTTCTTAGCACTTTCCTCATCTAAACGTTCAATTTCCTGTATTAAGATTTCAATATTTTTTCGGTCTTCTAAAAGAGCGGCAAATTCGTCGTATTGAATGAATGGAAAAACCGAGGTAAAAATCGGTTGAAAGAATACCATGAGCTGGGAACCAATAAAAGAGAGCGGTTTACTGGATTCCAGCATTACAATTGCGATAGTCGTTAGTTTTAAATCAACAACCTTCTGGGCAAGCTTGTGAATAATTTCCGCTTTTCGCTCTTGATTAATATCCGATGCAAACATTTTTCACTCAGTCTGCGGTTTGTAGGCGACATCTAATTCTCGGGATGCTCTTGCTTCGTCCAATCGGCGCACCGGAGTATTGTTGGGTGCATTTTTTAAAATTTGCGGATTATCCTTTGCTTCTTGAGCGATTCTTATCATTAGGTTAATAAACTCATCAAGCGAATCTTTGGATTCGGTTTCAGTTGGTTCAATCATTAATGCTTCCGGAACTATAAGCGGAAAATAAATGGTTGGGGCATGCACGCCAAAATCAAGTAAACGTTTTGCCACATCCAAAGTTCGGACGCCGTATTGCTTTAAACTGGTTGAAGATAGCACACATTCATGCAGGCACGTTTCTTGGTAAGGCAAATCATAATATTTTTCTAATTTCTTTTTAATATAGTTGGCGTTAATCACCGCACATTGTGATACTTCTTTTAAACCTTGCGCTCCTTGCATTCGAATATAAGTATAAGCTTTAATAAAGACATTGAAATTGCCATAAAATGCCTGAATCTTGCCAATTGTATCGGGACGATTATAGTCAAAATAATAATTATTTTTATCCTTTTTGACGACCGGAACCGGTAAGAATGGTTCTAAGATTTTCTTTACGCCAATTGGTCCGGCACCTGGTCCTCCTCCGCCGTGTGGTGTAGAAAATGTCTTGTGCAGATTAAAATGGACTAAATCAAATCCAACGGCACCGGGTCGATGAAAACCTAAATAAGAATTCAGGTTAGCCCCATCTAAATAAAGTAAGGCGCCTTTGTTATGCATTAGTTCGGCTATCTTTAAAACTTCTTTTTCAAATAAGCCTAAGGTATTGGGATTGGTGAGCATCAAACAGGCAACTGTTTCATCGGTGGCTTGGTCTAAAGCGGTCAAATCAATTAACCCTTGGCTATTCGATTTGATTTCGACTGATTCGTAACCGGATAATGTTACGCTAGCCGGATTAGTACCATGGGATGAATCAGGAATTAAAACTTTGGTGCGTTTTTCGCCTTTTCTCTCAAAGTATTTGCGAACCATCATGATTCCGGTCAGCTCGCCCTGAGCACCAGCGGCGGGTTGTAAGGATATGGCATCAAGCCCAGCAATTTCAATTAAATATTGTCCCAATTCGTAAATCAATTGCAAAGCACCTTGGACGGTTTCTATGGGCTGTAAGGGATGTAAATTAGCTAAACCATCGAATCTTGAGGCATCTTCATTCACTTTTGGATTATATTTCATCGTGCAGGAACCTAGAGGATAAAAACCTTTGTCGACATGATGATTGAGTATTGAAAGATGGATAAAATGGCGCATTACATCAACCTCGGATAGTTCGGGCAGGGTGTTGTCCTGTCGCAAGTACTCGTTTGGGATAGAATCCGCAGGTTTTACTTCCGGCACATCGAGTTTAGGTAAAGTATAACCTTTACGTCCCGGCTGTGAGTATTCAAAAATTAACTTTTCTAATTTTATCATTTTTTATGGTTTCGAATAAAATTTGAGATAGAACGATCATAAGTGCGTTCGGCTTCAGGAGAAAATAAACAACCCGGCAGTTCGCCGTTTTTGCGATGATATAAAATACATTCACAACAACGTCCTTTTCTTGAACAGGGTTCATAAGTGCAGGTACAATTTTTAATATTTATTTTGACGTTGCATTCCATTTATTGCTCTAAGGTTTTAAAAATTTTCACTAACTTATTCATTTCTTTTTTCGTTCGTTGCTCGGTGACCGCGATTAATAAATTTTTTTGCCAGTGGTCATCAAAACGATGCAGGTCGACCCCAGCAAATATTCTCTTTTTTAAAGCCGCATCGATGATTGATGAGGGCGGAATCGTAGTTTTAACGACAAATTCTTTAAAAAAAGGAGTAGAATAGGCTATCTCAAAACCCTTAATCTTTTTAATCTGATTGGCTAAATAATGGCTTTTGGCAAAACATTGATTTGCTACTTCTTTTATTCCTTGTTTACCCATAACTGATAAATAGACCGCGGCGGCAAGAGCACACAGTGCTTCATTGGTGCAAATATTAGAGGTCGCTTTGCCTCTTCGGATATGTTGTTCTCTGGTTTGTAATGCCAAAACATAACCGGTCTTACCTTCGGCATCAACCGTCCTTGCTGATAACCTTCCGGGCATGCGACGGATAAATTCCTTTTTACAGGTAAAAATACCTAAGAATGGACCGCCATACGAACTAGCGATACCTAACGATTGACCTTCGCCTACTGCGATATCGGCGTTGTATTCACCGGGTGGAGTCAGGATTCCTAATGAGATTGGGTCAACACATACTACCAATAAAACTCCGTGCTTATGAACAATCCGCTCAATCTCAAATACCGGTTCTAAAGAACCAAAGAAATTGGGATGCTGGACAAGGACTGCGGCAACATTATCATCAAGCAAATTTTCTAAAGATTCCAGGTCGATTGAACCATTTTTAAAGGGGATGATTTCAATCGGTATTCTTAGACCTTCGGTATAAGTCCTGACTACTTTCATATAATGGGGATTTACAGTATCGGCAATTAAAATTTTATGCCGCTGGGTCAAATCCCGTGCCATATGGCAGGCTTCTGCCAGTGCCGATGCTCCGTCATACATTGAGGCATTAGAGACATCCATGCCAAAAAGTTCACAAATCAGTGACTGGTATTCATAGATCCCTTGCAAAGTTCCTTGACTCACTTCGGCCTGGTAGGGGGTATAAGCAGTATAGAATTCAGAACGTGAAATTACATGGTTAATTACCGATGGTATATAATGGTCATAGGCACCGGCGCCTAAAAAAGAGGTATATTCCGAAAGATTTCGGTTAGTGTTGGCAATTTCCGATAGTAATTTTTTTGCCTCTAATTCGGCAATTGGTTTAGGAAGATTTAGTTTACCTTTAAATTGTACTGATTTGGGTATCGTCTTTATCAGTTCGTTAAAAGAAACGACACCGATTTCTTTGAGCATTGCTTTCTTTTCTTCCGTAGTGTGGGGAGTGAACGGCATTAGTGGGTGCTTTTACCGACTAAATCCTCATAACCCTTTGCATCCAAAAGATTTTTTAGCTGCGCCATATCAGCAATTTTAATTTTTACCATCCAACCTTTGCCGTAGGGTTCTTTATTTACCAAGTCGGGGGTGGCTTTCAAATCTTCATTAATACTCAATAGTTCACCCGAAACCGGCGCGTAAAGGTCAGAAACTGCTTTTACTGCTTCAATCGTGCCAAAAGCATCGCCTTGGTTTACTTTCTTGCTGATACTTCCCAAATCGACATAAACGATATCCGATAATTGTTCTTGGGCAAAATCAGTAATACCTATGATAGCGGCATCTCCTTCGACCTTTACCCATTCGTGGGTCTTAGTATATTTTAACTCTTTAGGAATTAAACTCATCTATCTCCTTTCCATTCACTAAACGCAGGACGCCAAATGCTAAACGCTAACGAAGTTCTGGCGTGAAGCATAGCATAATGCGTAGAGCGTAAAGCGTCATTTTCTTGTTCCTTGTTTATAAAACGGCATTTTTACGACAATTGCTTTGGATTTTTTGCCCCGGATATCAATTTGAAATTCAGAACCGACATTACTAAATTCGGTTTTAACATAGGCTAAACCAATTCCCTTTTTCAAAGAAGGAGATGAAGTGCCGCTGGTGACAAATCCAATCTTTTGACTGTCTTTATAAATTTCGTAATGGGGACGTGGTATCGCTTTGTCCATCGTTTCAAATCCAATCAATTTTCTTGATATTCCCGTTGCCTTTATTTGTTTCAGAACTTCTGAGCCGATAAAGCCATTAGGTTTATCCAATTTTGTGACAAAACCTAAACCGGCTTCTAAGGGATTAGTTGTTTTATCAATATCATTGCCGTATAAACAATACTTCATCTCCAAGCGCAATGTATCTCTTGCCCCTAAACCAATCGGCGTAATTTCAAATTCTTTACCGGCAGAAAAAATTGCATCCCAAACTGATAATGCGTACTTAGTATCAAAATAAATTTCAAAGCCATCCTCGCCGGTATACCCGGTTCGGGAAATTAACATATTAACATTCGCTACTTTTGCTTTTGTTGCCCAATAAAATTTTATCTCGGATAAATTTATATCGGTAATTTTTTGCAAAACTATTTCGGCTTTTGGTCCTTGAATGGCTAACTGGGCAATTTCCATAGTTTTGTTTTCAATTTTAACATCACCTGATTTATTTTCTAAAAGCCAATTAGTATCCTTTTCGTTATTAGCACCATTCACGACCAAGAGCAGATAATCCGGCAGGTTATAAACCACTAAATCGTCAACTACACCGCCATTTGGATAACAGAAGACCGAGTATTGGGCTTGAAAAGGGGCAAGCGCTTTTACGTCATTGGTGGTAACTCGATTGACAAAGCTATAGCGATCGTTACCATGAATTTCAACGCGACCCATATGAGAAACATCAAAGACGCCCACTGTAGTTCTTACCCGGGTATGTTCAGCAATAATCCCCTGGAACTGAACCGGCATCTCATAACCGGCGAATTCGACAATCTTACCTTTATTAGCAAGATGCTTTTCAAAAAACGGTGTCCTTTTTAGCATTTTATATCGAATTATAATGAGTTTCTGCCACTAATATTTGTCTTTGATAATAATTGAGAAGTTTCAAAAGTCAAGAAAAACTTAGATTTTGCTAATAAGCAAAATTCGTTAGATATTGACAGCATCCTGATTAACGTTAAGATACCAATTCGGTGTAATTTTATGAATAAATCAGACAAGAAGTTTATGGCTGAAGCAGTAAAACTTTCTTTCAAAGGTATGAGAACTAACCAAGGCGGTCCGTTTGGCGCAGTAATTGTTAAGAACGGGAAAATTATCGGCAGAGGGGTAAATCGGGTTACTTCGACCAATGATCCAACCGCCCATGCTGAAATTGTGGCAATCCGTGATGCCTGTCAAAATCTAAAGACTTTTCGACTTGACGGTTGTTTCATTTATACATCTTCTGAGCCTTGTCCAATGTGCTTTGGGGCAATCCACTGGGCAAGAATTAATAAGATATTTTTTGCCTGCACTCGACTAGATGCGGCAAGTATTGAATTCGACGATAACTATATTTATAAAGAGATAGTAAAAAGTATCGATCAACGAGATATTGAAACCGAGCAGTTACTTCGCGACGAAGCCATTAAAGCATTTGAATTGTGGCGAAAGAAATACGATAAAATCAAATATTAATTTAGCGTCCACTAATAACTTTCAATTTAGTTATTTTTTGAATTAGGAACGTAAGTCCTATCACATAGCCATTGCGAGGACAAAGTTCCGAAGCAATCTATTTTTTCTATGCCCTCTGTGGTTTATTTTTACGAGGTTTCGCATTTTCGTGGTTGAATTTGTTCATTGCTCTCTCTGCTATCTCAGTGGTTTACTTTTCTGTGATAACAGGCAGGAGGCAGGCACAGTTACCCGCCTCCGCCTTGTAGGATATTTTTGCTCGTAGTTGCTATCATGCTCTTATTGAATTTGATGATTTGGCGCAATGCTTTGAAAAAGCCAAAACCGATTGATTTGCCAGTTAAAGTTGATACTATTATAGTTTAAAAAGATAAATTAATTTTAGAAAGAGGGAGAATGGGAAGATTGTCATTTGGACGCAAAAAGGTCTATTCGCAACCTGAACATCAAAAATTGACAGAAGTAAAATAAACTGGTGGTTTGGCTGATAAACTTAATGGTTATTTCAAAAAATTCAAAATTTTCTTTATTTGTTTAATTAACTAGGCCGTGAGTATTCTTTTCCAATTACAGAGCAAATAGGTTCAAAATGCTTAACGTTCGTTGTTGATAATACCGCATCTATAGGAGCTTCTAAAGCAATTATTATATCCCCACAATTCCAACAATTTTTTTTGTCTGCTATGTTATGATTGTCTTTAAGAAAATTTTCAATAGCTTTTTTTGCCTTTTGTTGTTCATCATCTAAATTTTCCATTTGTGAAAGTTTTTCATAAATTTTGTCTATTAATACTTTATTTTTAATGAAAAAATCGATAATTCTACATTTTAGATCTGTTTTTTTACATTGATTCATCTTGTTATAATATTTCCCGTCCGTTAATACAGGACCGGTTTTAGCATGATAGCAATCAGTCTCATTAATAATTTCATCAATTTCTTTGTCAAATTCTTCCCAGGAATCTTCTATTTCCAGCCTAAAATATATCTCGGCTTTTTCTAAGAGCCCTTTTCCAAAAGGACCTTTGATTTCTTCTTCTTCTGTTCCCGAAAAAAATCTACAGAAACTTGCTAAACATCCTTCCTTTTTTCTACGGAGTTCAGGCGGCAACTTATTTATTCTAAGAAATACATCTTTTAAATTGTCAGCATCCGTAATTACATTGTAAAGATAGACTATATCTTGAATAAATCTCCTTCTGAATTCCATTTTTACATAAGTTGAGGTTAGAACTCGGTTAGATTGTGAAATGACTCTATCTATCCTCACTTTTTTCTCTGGGTCTCCAGAAAATCGGTCTATTTGTACAGTGGTGTCTAAAAACAGCTTATTATTCGGATTCACCTTTCTTTTTTATCTCAATTGTATAATTTTCCCAATTCCTAATTGGTGCAAAAAGGTCAATTCCACTATCTAATAGTAATTTTCTACATTCTTTAGTAACTAGATTCGAGATATTAACCTGCTTTATTTTTTCCAGGACAGTCTTAATTGATTTGTATTGATTTTCTTCGTAATTCTGGTAGTGAGAATTCTTTGCTGCTACTTCCAAAATTACGATGATATCTTTAAAATTTTGATTTGTATCCATTCGTAATTCCCATAGAGAGTTAATCTTCTTTTCAAAGAAAGAAAATATATTCATTCGCTCGACTTCATCATCATAAACTTCGATGACTTTTTCAAGTAAATCGATAGCTGAGTCAAGGATATCGGTGATTGTTTTGTCTAAAGAAAAAACTTCTTTTATAATTTCACCAGTGTGAATAAGTGATCGTTGGTCCAACCTTGTTGGAAATTCTAATTGCCATGTTGAAAATAGCTCTCTCTGCTGGGCTTCCGTTAAATCGTTAATGAGCTTTGAACCCAAAAAATATTCTATGTCTTTCGCTTCTCGTTCCTCAATTGTTGTTTCGGTAGCTATGTCAGCCATTGAAATTAACTCCTTTATTAATCATTCTTCAATGAATTTAATAAGATTATTTTCTAAAAAAACTTTGTTTTTTTGTTCAAAATCACCACAGTCAAAAGTTAGAGAATCAACCTTGCTTACGATAGCGATGTCTACATCAAAACGTAATCCATATTTTGGGTTGAAAAATTCATTTATCTTGATACTTTCGGGCACCGGATTTCTTTCAAAAACTGCAAATTCAACTCGATAATGTAAATTATCTTTCTCAATGACGGAAAAAAAAGCAGTCTTTTTCGCATTTGGGCCGAACAGGGTTAATTTTTCTTCCGGTATTTGGACAAATGCACTTTTGTTGATAATCGCTTTACCTTGTTCTATATCAGTCAAGGGTAAAATATACCAATATCTATTACCTACTCGAGTAAATTTCTTTATCTCAAGTTTATTAACAATTATTGGCGTGATTTTTTCGGATGCTTCTTTGAACTGATTTAAATTTTCAACGTCATCTTGACTAAAGCGAATATTGTTGATATTAAACGTAAATTCCATGTTCCTTTTTATGTTTTTAAACTTAGTTAGTTCAGTCGATGTCATTTCCCATGTCCACTCAGGGAATTTATTTTTGAATTCTGAAAGCGTCTCACCACATTTATCCCAATATAAAAACCCATCATCATATCTTAATTCTAAAATGACTCTTTTTAAATATAAGTCACGAAAATTCATAGATTTTTTCTATTCAAGCAAATATTGTTATTACTTATTTCCAATTTTGGTTGAGCTTTAAATTTTTTAAAACTGTTGCTCTTCCGCATTATTATCTTTACCACCTTATTTTATTATAAGGTAAGAATTTATATTGTCAAGTCTTTTTTGGTTGAATTCCAAGGACACAATACATAACTGCTGCAGAAGAAATACCTGTCTGCGTGCGGCCACGCATAGGCAGGAGGGACATTTCGGAGGCAAACTTTTAATAAGCAGCCAGCCCCCGAACCGACCTCCCAGGTTACTTAGGGGGCTACCCCCGAGTCAACCCCCGAACCAACTCCCCAGCTTGCTCCCGAAGCCGCTTCCCAAGTTGTCCCCGAAGCCGCCTCCCAAGCTGTCTCCTAATCAATCCCCCAACCAACCTCCGAAGCGACTCCGGAAGCGACCTACGAGGCGACTCCCCAAGCCACTTAGGGGGTCACCCCCTAGGTGATACCCCCTCCCTAAGAGAAATTAAATATAAAATATTAAATATCAAATAGATAGAAGAAAAAATCGGTCATTTTTAGGTTGAAATATATTTCAACCTTCTTATAATTAAGATATGCCTAAAAAGGACTTTATTTTTACGAAAGAAATGGCTGAACTTTTGAAAAAAATACGAATAAAGGCTAGTTTGTCACAGACTGAAGTGGCGGAAAGAATTGGATTATCCTCCAAAACAAAAGATAGTTATATTTCTCATTTAGAAAAGGGTAGATTGAAGAATCCGGCTTTAGGATTAATCCTGCTTTACCTTCGAGCCTGTGGTGAATCCTGGCCTGAGTTCTTTAAGCAGTTAGATACGATTGATTTTAAGATGAGACATGAAAAGATGATTTCACAAGTGAAACCACCACCAGCCGAAAGAAAGATTCAGCGGGATGCGATGAGGTTCGAGATTGGTGTTGAATTCCCTTCTAAGGAAAAAGAAGAAGTTGATTTTGAGCGACTAAAGAAACAGATTAAGGATAAAGTTACAGCTTTGGTGAGCAAAGAAAATAACACCCTCTCCTCAGTCCTCTCCCATCGAGGGAGAGGAGAAGATGCGACTATTGCTGATTATCAGAAATTTGCCTTAGAATATTTTGAATTTTTAGCGACATTGAATAAAGCAGGAATAAAAATGGTTGCGGATAAATATCAAAGAGCCGGATTGAAATTGAATCTGCTTTTTAAAATTAAGAAGATTATTAATTCAGTTCTGCGTGGCGAGATTAAACGGATTTCCGCTAAGAAACCCTTACCAACCTGCCTGTGCCGTTGGCACGGCAGACAGGCCGAAAAGCAGGAGAAGATGGCGATTGGACTTACTAAGTATCGAATAAGAATTGAACGGATTGAAGCCGAAGTTCATAAATTGCTTTGTGATTTGAGTGTTCCGACCCCTTGGTTTGCCTTATACAAAGACTCTGCCCGTGAATGCTATCGGGTATTGAAAAAGTATTATGGCAAGAATCAAGAATTACTCAATAAAACTCTGGTTGAAATTAGCGAGCGTTGGAACAAAGAAGGTCTAAAGGAAGATGTGTTATTAAAGGTAAGGGATAAAGTTATCTCAGTTTTTGGCTCCTTAAGATTAAAAGGGATGGTTTGAGATTTGTTATAGAATGCTTTTATAGTTTATTAAAACACAAGTAAATTAAGATTGAGCGGGCGTGAACTTTCGGACAGAGTTGACATATAGAGAAATAATGATAATATTAAATAAATGCAGGAATATTCAATTAAAATTAAATCAAGACAAAAACAAGGAGGTATTCAATGAAACGTATAATTTTTGTCTGGTTAGCATTTTTAGTCATTGTTTTTGCCCTTCCAGTGACAAGTTCGCCCGAATTTCCTGACCGATATGTGGCTGGTCATTTAATCGTTCAATTCAAACCGGAATATCGCGGCTTGATTAATGTTGAAAACCGAGACGGCATAGTTTTGACTGGAATTGCGGCAGTTGATGAGCTGAATGAATTATTCCAAACTAAGGGAATTGATAAGGCTTATCGCAATCCTCATCCCAACGATAATGCTAAACGATTTGGCATCGACCTGGTCTATCTTTTCACTTTTTCGGAAGAGACCAAGGTGGTTGATTTGGTTAATGCCTATCGAACTTGTCCGGCTATCCTGTCGGCGGATCCTAATTATGTCTTCTCAGTAGATTATATGCCGAACGATTCTTTATATTCGGGACAATGGCACCATCAAAATCTACAATGTGAGCGCGCCTGGGATATCTGCAAGGGCGATACCAATGTTTGGTTAGCAATTGTTGATGAAGGGTTGCAATGGGACCACCTTGATATTTCGGATAATGTTTGGATTAATCATCCTGAAGATATTAATCATAATGGCAGATTCGATTTAGGTCCGCCACCCGGCGGCGATGAGAATGGAGTGGATGAAGATGCTAATGGTTTTACCGATGATGTAATTGGATGGGATTTTTATTACTCGGATAATAATCCGATACCTGAAATCTCCTCGGAAAGTCATGGCACGCTTTGCTTTGGTGCGGCTTGCGCGGTTACCGATAATATTCGCGGTATCGCTGGTATCGGGTTTAATAGTAGAGGTGCGGGATTGAGATGCGGCGATGAATCGGGTATTTACACTTACTATTCAATTCAAGCGATAAACTATGCGGCAGACAATGGGGCATTTGCGATTAGTATGAGCTGGGGCGGGGCGGGCTATCAATCCGAACTGGATAATGCGCTTCAATATGCCTGGTCTCAAGGATGTGTTTTAATGGCTTCAGCCGGGAATACCTATTCGGGCGGTTCCCCGCGCTATCCGGCTTATTATACCCATGTGATAGCAACCGCGGCGTCTGACCGAATCGACCGACGTTCAGTTTGGTCACCCCAAGAACAATCAAATTATGGTACTTGGGTTGACTTAGCTGCACCCGGAACCGATGTTTTGACAACGAATACCGGAAGTAATCGTTATGATGCAACATTTGGGGGAACTTCAGCTGCTTCACCTTGTGTTGGTGGTTTGGCAGTGCTCTTAAAATCAGCATTTCCAACGATGACCAATGCTGAATGCACGACAAGAATCTTCGAATCTTGTGATTCGATGCCCGATTCAACCTACCGACTTGGACTGCTCGGGCATGGTCGAATCAATGTTGGAAAAGCGGTTAATCAACCAATCCGCTGCTATCTGCAGATGACCGATTATCGAATTGTTGACCGAACCGGTAATAATAATGGTTATCCGGATTTAGGTGAAACCTGTGCGGTCGTTATTACTTTGGCTAACGATCCTTACTGGCAAACCGCAACCAGCGTATCGGCGACCGTAACTTGTCCAGATACAACAGTCACTTTTATTCATCCCACCGGAACATTTCCAGATATTCCAGCCGGTACTGCCCGGAGCTGTTCGGCTGATTCAATTCTTTTTGTTACGCATGCTAATGCAATACCACATCGGATACGGTTAGCCATTACAAAAAATGCGACGCCGATTAGTTACGACTTGGACGAGATGATAACGGTAGCGGTTGGTGCGCCAAGAGTCCTTATGGTCGATGACGACGATGGTGTCAATGTTGAACAATGGTTTAAACAGGGTTGCGACAGTATTGGTGTGCTGTATAGACTTTGGACGATAGCGAATTCGGGTTCGCCGAGTTTGGATACTTTGGAACAATACCCAGTAGTGGTTTGGTTCACCGGGGTTGATAGCACCCAGACCCTGACGAGTGGTGATATGACCGCGCTCAGTTCTTATCTCGACGACCACGGCAATCTGTTCCTTTGCGGGCAAAACCTCGGACAGGAAATTGGTTCTCAGCCCTTCTACGCTGACTATTTACATACCGCTTATCTCTCGAATCGTATTACTACCGGCTCGTTTCCACGAGCGGTAGGTATTAACGGTGACCCGATTGGGAATAATGACCTTGATACTTTGGCGCTGATGGGTTCGGGCGGCGCAGGCAATGCCCGTTCCATGGATGGTATCAAGCCAATAAATGGTGCGGTGGGATGTTACCATTATGTATTAAACCCGGATACCATTTATGCGGGAACTCACTATTCCAATAGTTATAAAGTAGTCTATTTTGGCTTCCCATTTGAAGCGATTGCTGGCAATGCAACCCGTTATTCACAGAAATGGGAAATAATGGCACGGATTCTCACTTTCTTCGGCGAGCCGTTACCCCCGATTGGAGTAAAAGAGGAACCGAAAGTATTCTATCAATTGATTGAACCTACTCTGTCTTTTGCGCCCAACCCATTCCATAAACAAACTGCCATAAGATTCCAGATCGGTGAAGCCAGAAATTCTCAATTGAACATATACAATGCGGCGGGGAAGTTGGTCAGGATACTTACTCTTTCCCAGACTACTTCCCAATCGGTTATATGGGACGGTAAAGATGCCCACCGGCGGAATCTGCCGACCGGTGTTTATTTCTGCGAATTGAGAAAAGACAATACGACAATCAATGGTAAAGTACTCCTTATGAGGTAAAAAGAAGAAAGCTAAATAGGGGAGGACATTAGCGGTTCCTCCCCTTTTATTTTAACAAATTAATTTCAGAAAAGTTAGCTTCATTTCGATTCGGCTGGAATCGAGGGTTCCCTTCTCATTGTTTTAAAGAAAATGTAGATATAATTAATAAAAGATAAGATGATAGCAATCAGTACTGCTATTAAAAGATAATTTTTGATAAATTCAAATTTTTTAATATCCAGAGTGTAGACAACAATTATTAGAGCGAATAAGAAACCAGCGACCTTGCCCATAAAGTTGGCGGATACAATGTTTTTTTGGACATTAGCAATTAATGAACTACCAAAGACAATTAGTAAGTCACGAATAATTACCGCCGTGGCGATGTAAACTGGCAACCCTTTTACCAGAACTAAAGTAACAAGAATAGTGCCGACCCAAATCTTATCGACTAAATGGTCAAGTAGTTTACCGATATTAGAAACTAAATTCATTTTTCGGGCAAGATAACCATCGAGGGCATCGCTTATCCAGGAAATTACCATTAAAATTAAAGCGGTTACCGATTGTTTAGTAGCAAGGGCAAGCAGGATTAAGGGGAGGAGAAAAAGCCGCGAAATACTTAAGAAGTTAGGTAGGGTTAAGACTTTACCCAATTCAAGACGATTAGTCCGATTCTCTTGATTATTAGACTGGTTTTTATCAGCCATTTAAGTTTTTGCTTCCTTCAGTAATTCCCGAGCATGACTAATTGTTGTTTTACTGATTTTTGTTCCTGCCAGCATTCGCGCAATCTCATCAATTCGGTTCGATTCGGAAAGCGGCAAAAGGGAGGTGCGAGTCCGGCCGGCTTTGGTTGATTTACTGACTCGAAAATGGGATTCAGCATATTTAGCAATCTGGGGCAGGTGGGTGATGCAAATCACCTGGCTGCTTCGACTCAATTTAACTAATTTTTTGCCTACCGCTTCAGCCACTCTACCGCCAATACCTAAGTCTATTTCATCAAAGACTAATATCGGGATTCGACTGGCAGTTATTGATTTTAGAGCAAGCATAATTCGCGAAAGTTCGCCGCCCGAAGCAATTTTTCTTAAAGGTTTTGGTTCCTCACCAGGGTTAGCCGAAAAAAGAAACTCGACCTGGTCAATACCGTTTTCATCAAGCTGGTAACGTTTACCCGCTTCCTCATAAAGACCGGTTTCATCTTCGATGAGTTCAATCGAAACAATAAACCGAGCTTGCGGCATGCCTAATTCGCACAATTCCTGTACCAATTTTGACTCGATACTTTTCTTTGCCTGCTGACGACCGCGCGAAAGTTCTTTTGCTTGCTTGATTATTTTATTTTCCTTTAACTCTAATTCTTTCTTTAATTCGGCAATTCGACTTTCATCAATTTCGATCGAAGACAAGTTTTTTTCTAAATCGTTTTGATACACTAATAGTTCTTCAATATTCCGGCTATATTTCTTCTTTAATTTTTCGATTAAGAAAAGACGTTCGTTGATTATTTCTAAACGTTGGGGCGAGAATTCAATGCGGTCCTGATATTTGACCAGATTTCGCCATAACTCATCAATTACCGACCGGGCGGTCTTTAATTCTTTTAGCGATTCAGTAAGTGAATCATCGATGCCGGTTAGTTCATTTAGTTGTTTTTGCAGCATATCCAACTGTTCTAACAGGGAACCTTCGTTTTCGGAAAGGGTTTGACACGATTCTTTCGAAAAGCGGAATCTCTTTTCTGCACTTTCTAATAGCGTTTTCTCCTTTAAGAGAGTTTCAACTTCGGCGACCTTTAGTTGCGCCGCTGAAATCTCTTGATATTGAAATTCATCGAGCGTGCGCCGTTCTTTGCGCTTCTGAATCTGTTCGGTAAGAGAATCGAGTTCAGCCTTTTGAGCAAAATAATTATGATAAATTTCACTCAGTTCTTGTCGTTTTGGTTCAAACTTAGCGAAATCATCCAGAATTTGGCGATGGAATTCAATGCGTAAGAGCGATTGGTGTTCGTGCTGTCCATGTAGATCAACCAAAAGGTCACCCAATCGTTTCAGCGTATTGATGGTTACACTCCGGTCGTTAATATAACAAGAACTTCGACCATTGTTTTCGATTTTGCGGTGGATAATTATCGTATTGGTTTCATCAATTGGTAAATCCTTAAAATTTTCGATGGAATTTATCTTAACGATGAAAGTTCCTTCAATTTCACAAGAATTGGTACCGGTTCTAATCATATCCGATTCCGCCCGTTCGCCGAGCAATAGAGAAAGGGCGCCGATAACGATCGATTTGCCAGCGCCGGTTTCACCGGTTAGGACATTCAACCCATTGGAATATTCGATTTCAAGGTCATCAATCAAGGCGTAGTTCTTAATTCTTAGTTCAGTTAACATCAGCAATTATCTAAAAGCTTTCACTCGGTTTGCCGCTCCATTTCATTTTGCTACGTAAAATCTCATAATACGATTTATTTTTGGGAACAACTAGGCGAACTTTATGAGTTGCCTTTCGGCAGGTTATTTTTTCTCCCGGTCTAAATTCACGGCGTTCCTGGCCATCAACAATCAGAATTGCGGGTTCGCTGTTTCGTTCGAGTTCTACGGTTATCGATTCTTCGGCGGGTAGCACTAAAGGGCGGGCAGCCAGGGCATGAGGACAAAGTGGGGTGATTAGAATTGCTGCCATGGTCGGGAAAATAATTGGACCACCCGCCGCTAAAGAGTAAGCAGTGGAACCGGTCGGCGTAGCGATTACCAGACCATCCGCCACAAAACGGGTCACATAGCTGGAATCAGTATAAATTATCGTTTCGATGACCCGACAGGACGGTCCCATATTAATTGAACAATCATTTAAGGCAAAAAAATCTTCGCCACGGAATTGCACCGACAGAACCATTCTTGGTTCTTCTCGGTGTTTGCCCGAAAGAAAATCGTCTAATGCCTGTTTTACTTCTTCGACGGAAAATTCAGTAAGAAAACCCAGCCCGCCTAGATTTACCCCCATAATCGGCGTTTCTTTAGTACCTACCATTCGAGCCGCACGTAAAAGTGTGCCATCGCCGCCTAAGGCGATAATTAATTGTGCCAAATTTACTATCTCGGATTGAGTCACACCTTTATGCCGGCATTTTAAAAAATTAGCGGTTTCGGTTTCCAAAAGTGGTTCAATCTCTTTTTGTTCCAAATAAGATAATAATTTATTGATAGTTTCTGAAGCGGCTCGCTTTTTTAAGTTACCAATAATTCCAATTTTCATGCTTCCTCCTAAACTCCTTGCTAATTATTTTGAATAAAGGCGAATCTGATTCTGCCGGAAAGGTCTTTTTTAAAATTCGCCATTGGTGCAAGAGCCAAGATTAAATCTTTTTGCTTCGGGTCAATTTCTAAAGCAAACAAACCGTCGGATTTAAGGAACTTCATTCCTTGGCGGATAATAGTATGAATAATTTCAAAACCATCTTTACCACCATTAAGACTTTCAATTGGCTCGTAATCTTTAACCGTAGAGGCGAGGGATGGAATTACAGTTCGGTCAATGTACGGAGGATTAGAAATAATGCAATCGGCTCGTCCAGATAACAACTTAGGATTCGAAAAGTTGAAAAGGTCAGCGTGAACCAAAGTGACGCTATCGCTTAAATTGCAACGTTCAATATTTATTTCAGCGACTTCCAGAGCTGATTTCGAAATATCGGTGGCGATTATTTTAGTTTCAGGAAATGTCTTCGCTAATGCAATCGCAATTGCGCCGGACCCGGTACCCAGTTCAATAATTAGTTGGGGTGAACGTAATTTTGCTATGGTTTTAATCACTAACTCTTCAGTTTCTGGTCGAGGGATTAAGACTCTTGCATCCACATATAATTCATAGTCTAAAAAAGTTGCCGAGTTTAAAAGATACTGAATCGGTTCCCCCTTTTTTCTTTTCCAGGCTAAAGCAAAAAACTTTTGAGCAATTTTATCCGTTATGGGTACGGGATCAAAATAGAGTTGATAACGTTCTTTACCGAGTAGTCCCATCAGCAGCTGTTCGGCTTCCGATTTAGGCAATTCATTTTTAACCAGCATTAAGAGTTCAGAAGAGTTCATCCTACGATTGAGTTATTAAGTTTGTTTTCGATTTCTCTTTCAGATAATGCGGTAATGATTGGGTCTAGTTTACCTTCCAGAATTTCTTCAAGATTATACAGAGTCAAATCGATGCGATGGTCGGTAATCCGATTCTGCGGAAAATTATAGGTTCGAATCTTTTCTGACCGCTCACCGGTGCCGACCTGGCTGCGTCGGCGGGAGGCGGTGCGAGCCGTTTCTTCTTTCCTTTTTGCCTCTAAAAGTCGAGCCCGAAGAATCTTCATCGCCTTATTTTTATTCTTGTATTGGCTTCGTTCATCTTGACAGGATACCGTCGTCCCGGTTGGAAGGTGGGTTATTCGAACCGCTGAATCGGTCACGTTGATATGTTGTCCGCCATGTCCAGAGGCACGGAAAACATCAATTTTTAAATCCTTGGGGTCGATAACTAAATCTACTTCGTCCGCTTCGGGCAACACCGCAACGGTAACGGTTGAAGTATGAATCCTGCCCGATGCCTCAGTGCTTGGTATTCTCTGTACCCGATGGACGCCGCTTTCAAAGCGAAAATTATGAAATGGGTTTTTCCCCTCCACGGAAAAAATTACTTCTTTAAAACCGCCTTTGGCGCTGGGGTGAGAAGAAAGCATATCGGTCTTCCAGCCTTTACTTTCGGCAAATTTAATGTACATCCGCAATAAATCTTGGGCAAAGAGGGCAGATTCTTCACCCCCGGCCGCGGCTCGTACTTCGACAATACAATTTTTCTGCGCATCAGAATCGGTAGGCAGCAGGGAAGCCAAAACTTCACTTTGGAGTCCTCGATAACATTGTTCTAAAGTGTTAAGCTCATTTATGGCTAATTCTTTCATTTCCGGTTCAGTAACCTGGGAAGCGAGTTCTTTAGTTTTGGTTATTTCTTCGGCAGTTCTTTTTAGTTCAGAAAAATTCTTGAGGATGGCTAAAATGTCTTTATATTCTTTTCCTAATTTTTGAACTTCGGTTTGGTTTTGGATAATCTTTGGGTCAGAAAGTAATTTCTCGAGTTCCAAACTACGAGCCTGCAAAGGTTCAATTTTCTCTTCTAATTTAGAAAGGTCAAACATTTTATACTAAATTATTATTTAGAGTTTAGCTGACGTCAAGCGATTAATTGCCCCGGTGGTTAAGGCTGGTATTCGAATTCTAAATGAAGTTTCAATTGGTCAGATTTAAAGTCCTGGGGTAAAGGAGGTAAAATACGGGTTGCCAAGACCGCCCGTAAAGCGGATTGGTCATAAATCGAGTTTTTCGAACTAGTCTCGATTTTAGCTTCGGTCAGTGAACCATCTCGCTCGATGATAAAGAAAACGGTACACTTTAACTGGTAGTTACTGGTGGCATAAGGATTAATCCAGTTCTCACCGATACGGGCTAATACGACATTTAAGTAATAAGAAGATTCAAACCCTTCAGCGCGTGCTCCCAAACCAGCACGGGTTTTGACTAATCCGTTCGATTTTCCTTGGGTCTTCGGTTTTGCGGTTGGTTTCGTGGTCGGTTCCGCATTTTTGATTGGTTTACTAACTACGGCTACTCCAGTTTTCGGTTGTTCCGCTTCAAATCCACTTACCAAGCTGACGCGATAGACTAAAGGGTATGGTTTAGAAGTGGTTTTTTTATGGTTAACAGTTAAAGCCGCGAACAGGAAAAAAATTGCGAAATGGCTGAATAAAGAGAAGAAAAATTCCTTGGTCATCTTATGCCCGATGTAATAAAGGGCGATCGAAAAGAGATTTACGTCCAACCTCGGTCGTCATTGGTCACTTACCAGGCAATTTTGGTTCTGCCACGAGACCTAAATTTTCGATTCCTGCCTCTTTGATTTTACCGATTATTTCGACTACTAAACCGTAAGCGACTTGTAAATCGGCTTGAAGAAAGACCCGGTCGGTTCCTTTTTTGGACAGGGCTTGGTCTAATACCGAGTTGAATTCCTTTAATGTTACCAGCCGCTGGTCGACATAAATTTCTTGGCTTTTCGTAATTGATACAACCACTCCGGTCCCAATTTTGGGCTTAGCTGCCGAACTGCGAGGTAAATTCACATCGATGCCGGCTCGGGTTAAGGAAGCACTGACTCCGGCAACGAGGAAGATGATTAAAAGGGTGGTAGCAACGTCAGCCAACGAAGTAATCGTCATTTCGGATATCGGGCGAAGACGGTTATACATCGTTTATTGATTAATCTTTGGTGAAAAGTATCTCTTTGCGAAAATCGCCAAGAATTTCGGAAATAAATCGTTCTGTTTCTGACGAAAGGTCTTTTAGTTTTCCGACAAAATAATTATAAAACATCAAAGCCGGTATTGCTACCAATAATCCAGCCACGGTTGTGACTAAAGCGTCGGATACACCAGGTGCAATAACCTGGAGGGTTATAATCGGTATATTTCTAACATTAAGTAAAGCCGCTAATACCCCCCAGACCGTACCTAATAAACCGAGGAATGGGCTGACACTACTGATTGTCGCTAAAAACGGCAGAAACCGTTCAGTTCGTTCTAATTCGACCGAACCGGTTCGATTCATCGACTCCGAAATATTAGGTAAGAGTTGTGACAGGACAGCGGTATTGACCGATGGGGAGTTCGTTACCATGGTGGTGGTCGGGTTTGACATGCCGGATTGTTTTTTTAAACTCTCCCATTCCCGTATACCGCAACCTAAAATTTTGGCTAAAGGCGATTTTTTATAATCGCCTACTGCTTTCTGAAATTGCATGGCAGAACGACGATGTTGAAAAAGATTGAGTAAGATTCGATTTTCCCGCTGGATGGCGCGAAAGAGGAAGAGTTTTCTTAAGCTTATCGTCCAGGAGATGACCGAGAAGATGAAAAGGACCAGCATGTCGATTTTGGCAAAAAGACCGGCTCCGAATATCGTTTGCCACCACGGAGTACTAAGGGGAAGTGCGAAAGGTTCCATTCGTGATTAGTGCAAGGTTTGCAGCTGTTCTTTGGCTAAATTAGCTTCGGGCGAGTTGGGAAAATCTTTGACGACCCGGTTTAAATATTCTTTGCCTTTGTTGCGATTTTTCATATTTAAATAGCACAAGCCAATTTTATAAAGTGCGCCAGGATATTTATTGCCGGTCGGATAATTCTTTTCGACTTTTTCGAATTCAATCAATGCCATCTGCCATTCTTGCTTAGTGAAATATGATTCGCCGATCCAATATTGAGCGTTATCGGAAAGATCGGAATTTGGGTAAAGTTTCAAATAATCGGAGAAACCTTGAATGGCTAAATCGTAATTGCCACGGGTGAAATCTAAATAAGCAGTATTATAAAGCACTTCTGGGTCGGCGCCCATCGGTGGAGAGGGCAAATTGGTATCGACTGGCTGTCCCTCTACGGGGGCAGTCCGCAGACCTAACTTTTGAGTAATCCGGACCAAACGCGATTGACTATCCTCGATTTTAGCATCGAGGTATTCTATTTTCTCGCTGATTTGTTCCAAACGGTAGCCGATATCGGCTTTTAATTCTAAAAGGAATTCATCCTGGCGACGCTGGAGACTATCCAGCTTGTTGACACGTTTTTGTATGTAATCAATTTGGGCGAGTTGCTGATTCCATTGCCGTTTTATGCTGCACCCGCCGAAAACCAAAAGAAGGCTTAAGAAATAAAGTAAGGTTTGGCTTGCCCTGTTTTTTGGTTCAGGTTTATTATTCATTAGTGAATTTTACTGGACAGTTAATTTTCTTCGGGCAGGAAGGAGTGAGTCAATCCCAATTGATATTCAAAAATTGACCCACTCCCTCAATCCGCCTTAGCGGATTCATAAATTTAGGTAGGTTGGATTTATTGAGTTTTAAACTCACAACGGCGGTCTATTTGATAATCCGCTTCATTGGTCGTCACCAGTTTTTCTTCGCCGTAGCTAATTGTCGACATCCGGTCTTTAGCAATTCCGAGTTTTGCTAAATAGTCTTGTGCCGAATTGGCTCTTCGCCAACCCAAAGCCATGTTGTATTCATTTGTGCCAATCGGGTCACAATGACCTTCAATCATTATTTTTGCATTCGGTTTATCTTTTAGTTGTGCCGCGTTGGTTTCGATAATTTTAGCGTCGCTCGCTCTGATTTCCGAACGGTCGAAATCGAAATAAATGGTTTGCAGTTGCAATGAGACTTGAACCGGCGTTTCGGCTGGAGTTACTTCTTCTTTGACTTCTTCTTGGGGGGGTGGAATTGGTTCTTCTTTTTTCACCACTTTTTTGGCGCAGCCAACCGCAACGAGTACGAATGCAGCTAAAAGAAGTACGGTTAATAATTTGGCAGTATGTTTCATATTATCCTCCTTGGTTTAAATTTTTTACTGCCTGAGCACTCAGACTATGAATCATTATATTAACTCTACAATCCCTAATTTAGCGAATTTTTTAACTATGTCAAGTGTTTTCAATAAGAAAATTATCACAAAACTAAGATAGCACAAAGACTTAATTTAACCACCGAGACTGCCGAGATAGCAGAGAAAAATTTAACCACAGAAACTACGCGCAACTCGTAGAGTCATCCGAGCTTTGCGAGGAGAAGCGTCCACCGACTGAAAGGAGATGCAACTCGAAGAGTCCATTGAGCGAAGCGAGATGAACCCAGATAAACACAGAAAGATTTAGCCATAGAGGCAGCTGAAAAAACTGAAACCACCGAAGCCACGGAAAAACAGAAGGGGATAAATTTACTCCACTCTCTTGATGAGAGAGGTTTAGTGAGGGTGAAAAATATTGAAACCATCCATCTTAACCGGACAATAGCCATTTGGTAAAAATGTGACATTTCTCCTGGGTTTTTTCAATTTTTAAGTAAAATCTTGTTATCTCACAAATTTTTCGATACTTATCTCAATAATTTTACCCCTTTGGACCGAATGAAACCACAATATATAGTAGGTATGAGATGTCAATATACTATTAGTAGGGGCTAGCCCCTGCCTAGGGGTGGGCTACCTCCCATACCGCTTAGGGAGCGGCTTAGGGGGTAGCCTACGGGCTAGCCCCCTGAGTAGCTTAGGGAGTAGCTTAATAGACTGCTTTCCGGGTGGCTTAGGTAGTCGCCTTGGGAGCTACTTAGTAGACAGCTTAGGGGATAACTTAGGAAGCGAGCTACGGAGCGACTTAGGGAACAACCTGCGAGGTGACCTCAGGAGTGGCTTAGGATGTAGCTTGGAGTGATACTTATTAGGTTGTCTGACACACCGATAAATTGTAGGGCAACCCTTTAGGGTTGCAATAAGCAAGGCTAAAGCCTTGCTTTACATTCTATCTTATGACCAGGAATTTTCTTGTCTCAGTTCCGAATCGTAAGAAATAGATACCCGGATTTATTCCTTTGAGAGAAACCAAAACCTCACCGTCATTGCGAGACTGCGAAACAGGCGTGGCAATCTCTTTTATCAATTTTCCTGACACATCAAAGATTTTAAGGTCGGTCTGTTCTTTCACGGACCACGGAACACGGACACGAATCACGGTTTTCGCTGGATTCGGATAAACCTCAAGCAATTTTGCGCCTTCCATTTTGACTTTTGAGTTTTCTTCCTCTATCCCAGGGACAAATGGATAGAACTTACCCCAGATACGATTTGTATTATAAATTCTGCCTTGATATTCGCCAGTCCATCCTACATAAGTGATTAAGATCTGATTAGCTGAACCACAAGCCAATGCGGGTGACCATTGGTCTCCTTCTTGAGTTGAGACGGGAAAAGAATCAATTAAAACACCAGAAGGACTTACCCGTGCACCGTAAATATCAGAATAAGCACCACGTCTATCTTGCCATACAACAAAATAGTTTGTTTCATTAAAGGTAATAGCGGGATAATGTTCGTCATTTACTGCATTTGATATGGCAATACCATTTGAATCAAGTACGGCTCCAGCTTGTGATACCCGAGCAGCATAAATGTCGTAATAATGACCACTGCGATAATCTTCCCAGACAACTAAATAATTCGTACCATCATAGGCAATTGAAGGATAACTTTGCGAATTGTCGGCAGTTGAAATGGCAATACCAGCTGGTTCAAGTACAGCTCCTGTTTGCGATACCCGAGTTCCATAAATGTCATATTCATAAGAACCACAGCGTCCATCTTGCCACACAACTAAATAGTTTGTACCATCAAAGGCAATTGAAGGATACTTTTGTCCAGTTGTATCAGTTGATAAGGGAATACCGCTTGTGTCAAGCACATTTCCTACTTGTGATACCCGTGACCCATAAATATCATAAGGGAATTAGGCATATAAACGGACCAAAGTAGTTAAATATTTAGCTAAAATTTCAAATAAGTCAACACTCTTCTGATGATTAAATCGCCATTCCAGTTCTTTTAAGTAAAACAAAAACTTTTGTGCTGAAACACCGTGATGTTTTATCAGCCTTTCTTTAGCATATGCCCAGAAGCTTTCAATACTGTTAATATGAACCTTACCATTCACAAATTTCTTGTCATGGTCTATCCTAATATGCTCGTATCCGTGCAGGATTAATG